>JAABUP010000120.1_pt1 | contig 172651 bp, 157 predicted proteins | sample 5559201 | NCBI WGS metagenome assembly JAABUP01 (sample SAMN10711887, study PRJNA513373) | rock metagenome | isolation source: Antarctica rocks | place: Antarctica
GCTCACCTCGACCGCTCGCGTCCGCAACATTCGCAACTCCAGGGACTCGTCCAACCCGCGACCAGCCCATGATCTCGCCGTTAAACCCACCAACGACGCTCCCACGCCGAACAAAACCCCTGCTCTAAAGGAAAGTCACTTCGACTTTTTCAGGTCGAAGTAGCTAAGCTAGCGCGGACCGCTGCGCCGGAAGAGTTTCTAGGCCGGCAGACTCGCGTAACCGGGGAAGTTGCCGTGCAGCCGCTCCCCGGCATCTGCGCCGACCGTCACCGCCTGCACCAGCAAGTCGCCGCCGACGAACGCACCCTTCCACGAGGCGCCCAAGCCGCCGAACGTCTCCGCCTTATCACCCCGTGATCGGGGCGCGTTGATGCCTACCTTGTAGGCGTGCAGCTCAGCAGCGAGCCGGCCGGCCAACGCTTCGTCGTCGCACGCGAGGGAGGCGACGAGCGCTCCATTTGACGCGTTCATCGCAGCCAGCAACTCGCTCTCGGTGTCGACCACGACGATGGTGTCGACCGGGCCAAACGGTTCCGCGTGATACAGCGTCGCGCTCGGCGGCGGCGACAGAACCGCGGCCGGCGCTACGTAGGCGCTGGTGTCCTGACCGGCCAGGAAGTGGCCGTCTGTGAGGGCACCGAGGTAAAGCGGAATGCCGCCCTTGACGATCAATTCGTCGGTCTTCGCGCGCAGATCGGCGGCCTTCGCCGCGTTGATGACCGGGCCGAAATCCAGCTCGGGAAGCGTCTCACCTTCGGCTCCCACCCCAAGGGGATGACCAAAGCGCAGGCTGTCCAGGACCGGCAGGTAGGCGGCGAGAAACTGGGGGAACAAGCGCCGCTGCACCACGTAACGCGGATAGGCGGTGCAGCGCTGCTTGGCGTACTCGAATCCCTTTTTCAGGTGTCCGGCGAGGCTGCCCCAGTCGCTGAACTCCCAGATCCCCCAGGCGTTTAGGCCCTCCTGCTCGAGCATGTGCCGCTTACCGGTATCCACCAGGCCGGCAGCCACCTGGCCGCCGGCGGAGCGGCCGCCGACGAAGGCCAAACAACCGATGTCGGGATTGGACACCAGCACCGAGGACAGCCGCGACCCGTAGCCCGACACCAGGGTGACCGGCAGCCCAGCGCGCCGGGCAAGAGCACAGGCGAGGGTGAGGCACGCGGCACCCCCGTCCGAAGGTGTCTTGGCAAGTACCGCATTCCCCGCCAGCATCTGCACGAGCATGGCGTGGACCAGAACACTCATCGGGTAGTTCCAGCTGGCTATGTTGCTGACCGGTCCAGGCAACGGGCCGCGGCTGGCGGCCGTGCCGGCACCTAGCTGCCGATCAATCTCGTCGACATACCAATCGACCCCCTCGAGGCAGCGATCCACGTCCGCGCAGGCCAACCGCCAGGGCTTGCCGATCTCCCAGACCAGCAGGAGGGCGAGGGTCTCGCGGTGCTCACGCATCGCCGCGACAGCGGCGGCGACTCGCGTCTTGCGCTCGCCGAGCGGCACGTCGCCCCAGCTCTTGTGCTCCGAGACGGCCCCCGCGAGGGCCTCGCGTGCCTGCTCGAGATCCAGCCGGGACACGCCCGAGATGGGGGTGGCATCGACCGGACTCTGCACCGAGGTTGGTGTGCCGGTGGCCCGCCACGAGCCGCCGTACAGATTGAGCATCCGACCGTCTTCGGCGAAGGCCTCCGGGGCGGCGCCGCGGGCGCGCGCGTAGACCGTCTGCCAGGCGGTGCCGGGCGCGAGGATCAAAGCCATACGGCGACGGTAGCTGACCCTGAGGTCAGGCGACGACGGTGCGAACAGCTAATTGACGGGCCGGCCGGCACGGTCAGTAGGGGCGGGCACGGGAGACCTCTGCGACGGCAAGCTTCGCCCCGGCCGCCTTCGGGAACGAGATGTGGGCCGGGTCTCCATCGCTGACGTAGCGGCTCCTGGCGAGCCGGGGCAGCCAGAAGTGCGCATCGAACGGCACGGACAAGGACGCGGCCCGGATTCGAGGCACCTGCACATCGGCGCTCGCCGCGTACGGGGACGGCGCCGGGTTCGCCCCGACCAGCATCACTGCGCGGTAGTCATAGGAGCCTGCCGCGCTGCTCCCCAGGTGCGCCAGGCTCCCTTGGATAGGGGTGGCCCCAAAAGGAAGCGCCATCGTGGTGACGGAATAGCCGGGTGCGGCGGCAGTGATCTCTCGCTGCTCGCCGGCAAGCTCAGTTTGCACGCCGGCTGCTCCGAGCTGACGCAGGTTTGCGTGGGTGAGGGTGTGGTTGCCCAGATCGAAGTGATGGCTGATCAGCCACGTTAGATACGTAGCTGGATGGGATTGGCCGAACGGGTGCTCGTTGAGGTAGAAGGTGGCGACCGGGGTGAAACCGGGGTGTCTGGCGGCGACCTCCAGCAGGATGCCCACCGCGCATAGGGGTGCCACCTCGCCCCGGGCTCCCAAGGCGAACTGACTTCGGGTCGCGTCGTCGAAGGTGAGGACCACCGGGCTTGAGCCGGCCGGGATGTCGATGCGTCCCGTCGCGTAATCGGCCGCCGTCACCGGTACGTAGTGCTGGGCGGCCAGGTTGTCGAGCAGGCTACGAAAATCCGTCGGGCTGATATCGAAGTCGCTGCGAGGTGCCGGCACCACCTGATGAAACATCAAGATTGGCACCTGGCCGAGCTCATTAGCGCCAACCCGCGCCGGATCCGGGGGCGGTGTGGACCGCCTCGCCGTCGGCGAGGCGATGACCGCGGTCACGGGATTCGACCCGGTCGGACCGGGAGGGCCCGATCTGTTCGTGCCCCCGCAACCGCCAAGCACGGCCAGCGCGCTGAGGGCGACGACGGCCGCGGCCGAGCGGGGGCGCGGCGCCATCACGTCTCCTTGGGTGGCGAGGACTCGGCGGATTCTTGGGTGGCAGGGGACTGGGCGGCCTTCTTGGGCGGCAGGGAACTGCGCCGGTCGTGACGGCGGCGGGGCCCTGCCGGCAGCGCATGGCAGCCTACGGCACCCGACGCCCTGATCGCCCCGCCGGGGCCGGTCACCCCACTCGCGCGGGCAGCCCGGCCCCCCTCGATGGCTGTGGTGCCGGGCGGCGCAAGCGCCGGCTTTCCCCGGGCGATGTATCCCCGTACGGTGAGCCCCGTAACGTCGAGCCGCGCACGCCCACCCTCCCCGATAAGAACTTCAGGAGTCACCGTGTCCCGCCCTGCCCCGCGACGACGGCTGGTACTGGTCGCCCTGCCGGTCGTCGCCCTGCTCGGCGTCGCCGGGTTCGCAGCGCCAGTGGTCTTCTCCCATTCCGCGGGCCACGTCACCCTCACCGGGGTCGCTGACCATGCGGTGCTCGGCGCCGCCGGTCGCGATCATCTGCGGGTGGGCGTACGTGCAACCGGGCTGGCCGCTAAGGATCTTGCGGCCACCGTCGATGGCCGGTCGGTCGCGCTCACGTCGCAGGGCTCTGGTGGTGAGTTCTTGCTCACCCCGGGGCCTCTCGCGGACGGCGCGCATGTCATCAGCGTGCATGGAGCCACCCTGCACCTGACGATCGACAGCACCCCGCCGCAGGTCGCGATGACGTTACCGACCCATCCGGTGCCGATCAGCTCACGCGTCCAGGTCAGTGGCAGCCTGGAGAGCCCCACCGATCGGGTCAGCGCCCCTGGTGGCACCGTGACCATGCAAGGAGCCGGCTTCACGGTGTCCTATCCGACCCCGCCGGCCGGAGCAACGATCACCGTCACCGACCAGGCTGGCAACACGACAGTGCGGTCCATCAGCGTGCCGACCGCCTACCCCACCGGGATCCGGGCGGTCCACATGACCGGCGCGGCGTGGGCCTACGCACCGTTGCGGGAGCCCGTACTGCGGCTGATCTCGCAGCACAGGATCAACGCCGTCGAGCTAGACATCAAGGACGAGGACGGGATCGTCAACTTCGACACACCGGTCCCGCTCGCGCACCAGGACGGCGCAATCTTCGCCTATTACGACGCCCGCCAGGTGACCCAACAACTGCATGCGATGGGCGCGCGGGTCATCGGTCGCGAAGTGACCTTCAACGACACCAAGTTTGCCGATTGGGCGTGGAGCCACTCGCACCGCGATTGGGTGATTCAGACACCGGACGGGCTTCCCTACAGCTACGGCTACCGGCACGCCCATTTCGCCAACTTCGCGAGCAGCAATGCCAGGGACTATGAGGTGGCGATCGCGAAGTCCGCAGTGACGGCGGGTTTTGATGACGTGATCTTCGACTACATCCGGCGGCCGGACGGTCCGATCGGTGCTGAGCGCTTCCCAGGTCTGGCCAGCGGAGCCTCAGCAGAGTCAGCAGCCGAACTTGCCATCGCCGATTTCGCCAAGCGGGCGCAGGCCGTACTTCGCCCGCTGGGCGGTTCGGTTGGCGCGGCGATCTTCGCGCAGGCCTCGACCAGGCCGCAGGACACCGCCCAAAACGTGCCGATGATGGCCAAGTACCTGGACGTGGTGGTGCCGATGGACTATCCCTCGCACTGGAACAACGGCGAATACGGCGTGCCGGATCCGTTCGCCGACCCTTACGCGATCGTGAACCGGTCGTTGAAGGACTGGCTAAAAGCCGTGCATGGCACAAACTGCGTCGTCGTGCCATGGCTGCAAGATGAGGACTACCGCGGGCACTACGGTCCAGAGAAGGTCATCGCCCAGATCAAGGGCACCCGCGACGACGGGATTCCTGGCTGGCTGATGTGGTCAGCGAAGGCGACCTACACCCAGTCCGCCTTCAGCGCGGACGCCCCGAAGGTCTTCACCAGCCGGTCGTAGCACGCGAATTAGAACAGGACGCTGGCGAAGGTCCCGACTCGGACGAAACCTATGCGCTCGTACACGCGCCGGGCCGGGAGGTTGTGCCCGTTGACGTACAGGCTGACCAGCGGAGCGATGTCGCGCCTGGCCGCTTCGACGACAGCGGCCGTACCGGCCGTGCCCAGGCCCGTGCCGCGCAGCGCGGGGTGCACCCAAACTCCCTGTATCTGCAGGACCGACCGCGTGGCCGCCCCGATCTCGGCCTTGAAAAGCACCCGGCCATTCTCGATCCGCGCGTAGGCCCGCCGCTGGGCGATCAGCTCGGCAATGCGCCCCCGGTACAACGCCCCCCCGTCGCCGCCAGCCGGGGAAAAACCGATCTCTTCGGTGTACATCGCAATGGCTGCCGGCAGGAGCACGTCCAGCTCCTCGTCGCGGACCAGGCGGACAGCTGGGTCGCCGTCCACCGCGCAGGCGCCGCGCAGGACAAGCAGCGGCTGGTCCTCGCGAACGTCGCGCGCGTTGCCCCAGTGCGGGTGCAGGCGGTGCCACAGCCGCAACACCTGGCCGGCCTCCCCGACGATGGACGAGCAGCGCCGTCCCTGGCGTCGGGCCCGCTCGGCGAAGGCTCGCAGTGCCACCTCGTCGGCCGATACCGGGACCAGGTTGGCCCCGGAAAAGCACAGCGCCCGGAGCTCACCGTCGACGACGTGACCCCAAAGTTCGGCACCGAGTCTCGAGGGCTCCAGTCCCATAGCGTGAATGCGGGCGGCGACCATGACGTTCTCGATGGGGTTGCGGCCCAGAACCGCGACAACGGCTTCGACGTCCCGGTCGCCCAGCACCCGCGTCGGCGCGCTCCGCAGCACACGGCGGAGCCTAGAGGGTGGGGGTTGGGGTCAGCCGACGGTCACGGTTGGCTCGCCCGAATCCCGCAGCCCCTCGGCGAGACGCATGGCCTCCTCGACCAGCGTCTCGACGATTTGGTCCTCGGGCACGGTCTTGATGACCTCCCCCCTGACGAAGATCTGCCCCTTGCCGTTTCCGGAAGCCACCCCCAGGTCGGCTTCGCGGGCCTCCCCCGGTCCGTTCACGACACAACCCATGACCGCCACGCGTAACGGGACATCCAAGCCTTCCAGGCCGGCTGCGACCTTGTCGGCGAGGGTGTAGACGTCGACCTGAGCCCGGCCACATGACGGGCAGGACACGATCTCCAACCCACGTTGGCGCATGTTCAGCGACTCAAGGATCGCCGTTCCCACCTTGACCTCCTCAACCGGTGGGGCGGACAGCGACACGCGGATGGTGTCCCCGATGCCTTCGGCCAGCAATGCGCCAAACGCGACGGCGGACTTGATGGTGCCCTGGAAGGTGGGACCCGCTTCGGTCACCCCAAGGTGCAGGGGATAATCGCAGGACGCCGCCAACTGTCGATAGGCCTGCACCATGACGACGGGATCGTTGTGTTTGACGGAGATCTTGATGTCCCGAAAGCCATGCTCCTCGAACAGCGAGCACTCCCAGAGAGCTGATTCCACCAGCGCCTCGGGTGTCGCCTTACCGTATTTTTCGAGTAGCCGGCGGTCCAGGCTGCCCGCGTTCACCCCGATGCGGATCGGTACGCGCGCAGCCGCGGCCGCCCTGGCGATCTCCCCGACCTTGTCGTCGAACTTGCGAATGTTGCCCGGGTTGACGCGGACAGCTGCGCAGCCGGCGTCGATCGCGGCGAACACGTACCTGGGTTGGAAGTGGATGTCGGCGATGACCGGAATCTGGCTGTGCCGGGCGATTTCGGCGAGTGCCTCCGCGTCGTCGGTATCCGGGACGGCGACCCGAACAATCTGGCATCCCGCGGTGGTGAGCTCGGCAATCTGCTGCAGGGTGGCGTTGACGTCGGCGGTCTTTGTGGTGGTCATCGACTGCACCGAGACGGGGGCATCGCCCCCGACGGCGACGGTTCCGACCATGATCTGACGGCTCCGGCGCCGCGGCGCCAGCACCGGCGGCGGTAACTCCGGCATGCCCAGGCTGACCGCCATGGGCGCGGACGGGTCTGTCGAGGTCATGTCAGGTTCCCTGGATCGGGTTGAAAAAGCCGGCGTATACGAGCAGCAACGAGAGCCCGACGAACGCGGCGACGACGACATACGCCACCGGCAGCACGGTGAGCGGGTTGACCCTGCCCGGGTCGGGGCGGCCGAGGCGGCGGGCCAGCCACGCCCGCAGGTTCTCGAAGCCGATGATCGCCACGTGACCGCCGTCCAGCGGCAGCAACGGCAGCAGGTTGAACACGCCAACGAAGAAGTTGACGCTTGCGCCGATCAGCAGCAGATCACCGGCCTTCACCCGGGTGGGTTGCGGAGCCGCGGCGATGTCCCCCCCGATTCGGGCAATGTCGACAACGCCGGCCAGGTCGCTGCTGGTGCGCTGCTTTCCCTCGATGAGGTGGGCAACCGAGCGGGGGTAGCGGTCGAGTTTGGTGAAGGTGCCGCTGATGTAGGTGCTGAGCACGCCTGGTGTGTGCGCTGCCGCCGCCACCGGGCTGTAGGTCGGGTAGGGCAGGTAGCCGGGGCTGATGCCGACGAACCCGACCCGGACAGTGGCCCCGCTCGCGGTGGTTCGGTTCGCGGCCTGGGGGGTGAGCGTCACGGCTACCGGCTGCCCGGCCCGCTGCAGCGTCACGGCCAGCGGGGTGCCGGCTGAGGATTTCACCTGGGTGGTGAACGCGGTCCAATCCCTGACCTGGCGCCCATTGACGGCGGTAATGACGTCGCCGGTGCGCAGTCCAGCCAGCCTGGCCGGGCTGGGGCTGGCCCCCGACGGGCAGCTGCCGTCGGATCGAACCTGCAGGCACGAGCTGACGGTCTGTACCTTGAGTGAGGGACCCGGATCATGGGTGAGGTCACCGCCGATGGCCAACGCCGCGAAGGTCAGCACGATCGCCAGCAGGAAGTGCATGGTGGACCCGGCCACGAGCACCACGACCCGCTGGCGGGCCGGGAAGGTCAGGAACAGTCGGCGGACGTCCGGCTCGGTCCGGGTCGGCATGCTCCTCGCCGCGGCGCCAGCAGCGCGCATGTCGGGGGGCGGTTCACCGTTCTCGCCTTCTAGCGGCGTCATCCCAACGATCTTGCAGAACCCGCCGGCCGGGATCGCCTTCAGCCCATATTCGGTTTCACCGCGACGAAAGGAAAAGATCTTCGGGCCGAACCCGATGAAGTACTGAGTGACCTTCATGCCGTAGTGCTTGGCGGTCATCAGGTGACCCGCCTCATGCAGGGCGATGGAGATGACCAGCATCGCCGAGATCAGCAGGATGCCGAGCACGTTCGCCATCAGCCCTCCACCATTTCCTGGGCGCGCCGGCGCGCCCACAGCTCAGTCTCCCCCACCGAGGCAAGGCTCGTCGCGGTGTCAGGTGTCTCCTCGACAACGCGAGAGACGGTCTCGACGATCCCGAGGAAACCAATCTGACCGGCCAGGAACGCGGCTACCGCCTGTTCGTTGGCCGCGTTATACGCGCAGGGCACTACGCCGCCGCGGCTGCCAGCCTCCCGGGCGACCGCGACGGCGCGGAAGACACGCTCGTCCAGCGGCTCGAACGTCAGGGTCTGGGCGGCTGTCCAGTCCAGGCTGGGCGCGGCGCCGGGCACCCTGTCCGGCCAGGCCAATGCCAGGGCGATGGGAAGCCGCATGTCAGGCGGTGACAGCTGCGCCAGGGTGGATCCGTCCACGAACTCCACCATCGAATGCACCAGCGATTCGGGGTGTACGACGACCTCGATCCGGTCGTACGGCGTGCCGAACAACAGGTGCGCCTCGATGAGCTCCAGCCCTTTGTTCACCAGCGTGGCGGAATTCAGCGTGTTCATCGGCCCCATCGACCAGGTGGGATGAGCGAGCGCCTGCTCGATGGTTGCCTCCTGAAGTTCCGCTGCGCTCTTGCCGCGAAACGGGCCACCCGAGGCGGTGAGCACCAACCGGGACACCTCTCGATCACGGCCACCGCGCAGGCACTGGGCCAACGCCGAATGCTCAGAATCGACCGGAACGATCTGCCCGGGGTGCTGGCGCGAGTCGAGCACCAGTTCCCCGCCGGCGATCAGCGATTCCTTGTTGGCGAGGGCCAGGGTGCTACCGGCCCGCAACGCGGCGAGGGTAGCTGGCAGGCCGCGGGAGCCGTCCATCGCGTTAAGGCACACGTCCACCGGTTCGGCGGCCAACTCCTGGGCGGCATCCGGTCCGGTCAGCAGCCGCGGTACGGGGAACTGTCCTTCTGCATATCCCCGGCGCTGTGCCTGCGCATACAGGGCAAGCAGCACGTCCTGGCCGGCGCTGGCCTGCGCGACCGCCACCACCTGCGCTCGCGTCGCCAAGGCCTGCACCGCCAAGGCCGTCGGGTCGGTCCCGCCTGCGGCCAGCCCGTGCACCCGGAAGGCGTCCGGCTGCTGCTCTATCACCTGCAGGGCCTGCGTTCCGATGCTGCCTGTCGACCCGAGGATGGTGACCGATCTCACGTCGAAGGCGCCTGCGCCGGGGGAGCGGCGAGCTGACCGCAGGCGCCGTCAATGTCTCGCCCGCGGGTGTCACGGACCGTAGTGGAGATGCCTCGGGCCCGGAGCCGGCGGACGAACTCTCGCTGGGCGGCGGGCGCGCTGGCGTCCCAGGCGCTGCCGGGGGTGGGGTTGAGCGGAATCAGATTGACGTGCGCGAGCCGGCCGGCCAACAGGGAAGCCAGATGATCGGCGCGCTCCGGCTGATCGTTCACGTCCCGGATCAGCGCGTACTCGATGCTGATCCGGCGACCGGTCACTCCCGCGAAGTGCCAGGCCGCTGCGAGCACCTCGCGGATCGGCCAGCGGGTATTGACCGGGACCAAGGTGTCGCGCAGCACGTCGTCCGGGGCATGCAGGCTGACCGCGAGGGTCAGTTGCAGGCCCTCGCCGGCCAGCCGCCGCATCGCCGGGACCAAGCCCACCGTGGACACCGTCAGGTGGCGCTGCGCCATTCCCAGGCCGTACGGCGCCGGGTCGAGCAGCCGGCGAATGGCCCCGAGCAGCCGGGGGTAGTTCGCCAACGGTTCACCCATCCCCATGAAAACCACGTTGGTGACTCGGCGCCCAGCGGCCCGGCGGGCCGTGGCCACCACCTGGTGCACGATCTCGGCGCTCGATAGGTTGCGGGTCAGACCTGCCTGGCCGGTCGCGCAAAATGGGCATGCCATGCCGCAACCGGCCTGGCTCGACACGCAGACCGTGGTCCGGTCCGGATAGTGCATGAGCACCGACTCGATCATGGTGCCGTCCTGCCCTCGCCACAGCGTCTTGCGGGTCTGGCCGTCGTCGCTGACCTGCTCACGCACTGCGGTCAGCAGCTCAGGGAGCAGTGCGCTGCTGAGCTCTTGCCGGCGGGCGGCGGGGACAGCGTCAAGCCCCACCCCCGTGAAGTAGGCGCGGGACAGTTGTTCGGCCCGAAACGGTTTCTCGCCCAGCGCCGTGACCGCGGCCCGGCGGCCGGCTGGGTCCAGATCCGCCAGGTGCGTGGGGGGAAGTCCGCGCCGGGGCGCGTCAAAGACAAGCGGCAGCGGCACTGGCGTGGCGGGCATCAGGTGCCCATTGTCCCACCTCGCCCACGTAGCCCGCTCAGGCTGCTGGCGGCGAAAACGCGGTCAGCAGGAGGTAGGCGACGGGCGCGGCGAGAAGCAGCGAATCCATGCGATCCATCAGGCCGCCATGGCCGGGCAACAGGCGTCCCATGTCCTTGACCCCTAGGTCCCTTTTCACCAGGGACTCGCCCAAATCGCCTATGGTGGCGGCGGCGGCGACCGCCAATCCGTACACCATGCCCTTTCCGATCGCGGCATGCAGGAGTAGGCCGACGAGCAGGGCGCCGGCCATCATGCACGCGATGCAGGAGCCGGCGAAGCCCTCCCACGACTTTTTCGGGGACACCAAGGGCGCCATCGGGTGTCGCCCGAAAAGCGCCCCCGCCGCGTATCCACCGACGTCGCTACACACCACCGTCGCAATGAAGCAGGTGCCCCGCCTGGCGCCGTCGGGCGGGACAGCGAGCAACACGGCGAATCCCGCCAGCAGCACCACGTAGCCCAACACCCACAACGCGGCAGCAAGGTCCGGGCCCAGCTGCTCTCGCGCCCCACCGCCAAGCAACCGCCAGGCGAACAGCGCCAACCCGGTCAACAGCAATCCGGCGGTCAACCCCTGGCTGCCCCGCTCGTACGCAGCCGCATAGGTGACCAACGTTCCCGCGACCAGCGGCGTGAGTGGCAGCCGGCGACCGGCTACCGTCCGGAGCACCGTTGCCACCTCGTAGCTGGCGTAGGCGGCGGAGACTGCGACGACCGCCACGAATGCGGGGCGGTAGGTGAACAGTGCCGTCGTCACCACCGCCCCCATGGCAAGGCCCACAGCGATGGCGACGGGTAGGTTCCGGCCGGCCCTGGAGAGCGGCGATGGAGGTGGCGGGATGATCGTCACGAGGGTGGAGTTCGCGGTGGCAGGGGATGCCTGGCCGGTGGAGGTCAGACCTCCAGCAACTCGGTCTCCTTCGCCCTGAGCAGTTCATCCACCCGTTCGACGTAGCCGTGCGTGGTCTTCTCCAGCTCCTTCTCGGCGCGGGCCACGTCGTCCTCCCCGGACTCGCCGTCCTTCACCAGCTTGTCCAGCCCGTCCTTGGCATGCCGCCGGATCGCCCTGATGGAGACCTTCGCGTCCTCCGCCTTGCTGCGTGCCACCTTGATCATGTCTCGTCGTCGCTCCTCGGTGAGCTGCGGAAATACCACCCGAATGACGTTGCCATCGTTGGTGGGGTTCACCCCCAGATCAGAGTCACGGATCGACTTCTCGATCGCACCGGTGGAGCCCTTGTCGTAGGGGGTGATCAGAGCCATCCGCGGTTCGGGAACCTGAAAGGAGGCCAGCTGCTGGACGGGGGTCGGGGCTCCGTAGTAGTCGACCACGATCTTGGCGAACAGCCCGGCGCTCGCCCGGCCGGCCCGGATGGTCGCGAAATCTTCGCGGGCGACCCCTACCGCCTTGTCCATCTTTTCCTCGGCCTCAAACAGCGTGTCGTCGATCATGCGATTCCTCCGGTGATGGTGTCGCCGGCGCTCACCAGCGTGCCGATCTTCTCCCCCTGAACCGCCCGGACGATGTTGCCCTCCTGGAGCAGGTCGAAGACCACGATCGGCAGGTCGTTGTCCATGCACAGGCTGAAGGCCGTCGTGTCCATCACCTGCAAGTTGCGGGTGAGGGCATCGCCGTAGGTGAGCCGGTCGAACCGCAGCGCGTCCGGATGCGTCTCGGGATCGGCGTCGTAGATGCCATCGACGCGGGTCGCCTTCAGCAGCACTTGCGCGCCGATCTCAAGGGCCCGCTGGGCGGCCGGGGTATCGGTGGTGAAATACGGTGCCCCCAGACCGGCGCCGAAAATCACCACCCGGCCCTTGTCCAAATGCCGGATCGCCCGGCGCGGGACATACGGTTCGGCAATCTGCCCCATCGCGATGGCTGTCTGCACCCGGGTCTCGACGCCTTGCTTTTCCAGAAAGTCCTGGAGGGCAAGACAGTTCATCACCGTGCCCAACATCCCCATGTAGTCGGCGCGGGGGCGGTCCATCCCCCGCTCGGACAGCTGCGCACCACGGAAGTAGTTACCGCCGCCCACCACGATGGCGATCTGGGTCCCGGCACGCACCGCATCACCGATCTGGCGGGCGATGGCGATGACCGTCTCCGGATGCACGCCGAGGCCTTCGCCTCCAGCGAAGGCCGCACCGGAGATCTTCAGCAGGACCCGGTGGTAAGCCCGCCCCGCCACTGAATTGGCAACATCGCTGGGCACGGCGCACACCCTACCGACGTAGCAGGACGGGCAGCTGCCCTGGCTGCGCCTCCTGCTGGTCTTCCCGCCGCCGGGATGGGTTTCCAGTACTCCGGCGATCGCGCTCAGGCCCGACCGCGCTCAGGCCCGACCGACCTCGAACCGGGCGAATCGGGTGACCGTGACACCGGCTGCGTGCAGCATCGCCTTGACGGACTGCTTGCTGTCCCGGACCGATGTCTGCTCAAGCAGCACGACCTCCTTGAAGAAGCCCTGCACCCGTCCCTCGACAATCTTGGAACGGACGGCCTCGGGCTTACCCTCTTCCTTCGCGGTCGCCTCGGCGATCTCGCGCTCCTTGGCCACCGCGTCGGCAGGGACCTCCTCGCGGCTTACGTACTGAGCGCCCAAGCTCGCGACCTGCATCGCCGCGCCGCGGGCGGCGTCCACGTCGTCGCCGGTGAACTCCACGAGCACCCCGATCTGCGGGGGAAGGTCGGAGGCACGGCGATGCAGGTACGTCGCGACCTTGCCACTCATGACGACGACGCGGCGTAGTTCAAGCTTTTCCCTGATGGCTGCCGACAGCGCGACGATGCTCTGCTCTATCGTCGCGCCGTCCGTCAGTTTCTCCTGCAGCAGGCGGGGGGTGTCCCCGATCGAGGTGGCGGCCGCGTGCGCCACGATCTCGTTGGCCAACTGCTGGAATCGTTCGTTCTTGGCCACAAAGTCGGTTTCGCAGGCCAGCTCGATCAGCGCACCACCGGCCGACGCCACGATTCCGTTGCTGGCGGTGCGGCCCGCTCCCCGCTCGAGAGCCTTGGCCTCGCCCTTCATCCGCAGCGCGTCGATGGCGTGCTGATGGTCACCGTCAGCGGCCACCAAGGCGGCCTTGACGTCGCTCATGCCCGCACCGGTGATCTCCCGGACGCGCTTGATGTCAGCGGTAGTGATGGTTGCCATGTCTGCTCTCTGTCAGGGCTGTCTATCGGGTCTGTCCTCGTGGGTCACCGCAGTGGGTCATACGCTTTCGGCGGCCTCCGGCGAGCCGACGCTCGCGGTCGGCTCCCCCGAGCCGGCCGCTTCGGTGGTGCCGGCAGCCACCGTGCTCGGTTCGGCGGTGCTCGGTTCGGCGGTGCTCGGTTCGGCGGTGCTCGGTTCGGCGGCGCTGGGTGCGGCGGCGTTCGGCGGTGTGGTGCTTGCCTCCGCCGCGCCGGGCGCGGTTGAGGACGCCGCACCTCCCGATCCGGTCAGCAGGTCGCGCTCCCACTCCGGCATCGGTTCGGCCGCCGGATCCGCGGCGGATCCGGCATCCCCGGCCTGGGCCGCCGCACGCTGCAGCAAGCCTTCTGCCACCGCGTCGGCGATGACCCGGGTCAGCAGCTCCGCCGAACGGATCGCATCGTCGTTGGCCGGGATCTTGTAATCTACGACGTCGGGATCACAGTTGGTGTCAAGCAGCGCCACCACTGGGATACCGAGCTTGTGCGCCTCGTCGACGGCGATGTGTTCCTTGTTCGTGTCGATGATCCACACCGCGCTGGGCACACGGGCCATGTCCCGGATTCCGCCAAGGGTGCGCTCAAGCTTGACTCGCTCGCGGGAAAGAACTAGCTGCTCCTTTTTGGTGAGCACCGTCGTTCCGCCGGTCAACTCGATCTGTTCCAGCTCCTTGAGCCGTTGCAGCCGCTTGTAGACGGTGGAGAAGTTGGTGAGCATGCCGCCCAGCCAGCGCTCCTTGACGTAGGGCATGCCGACGCGGGTGGCCTGGGTCTCTATCGCCTCCTGCGCCTGGCGCTTGGTTCCGATAAACAGAATCGTGCCACCGTGGGCGACCGTTTCCCGGACGAACTCGTACGCTCGGTCGATGTACGACAGTGACTGCTGCAAGTCGATGATGTAGATGCCGTTGCGGTCGGTGAAGATGAAGCGCTTCATCTTCGGGTTCCACCGCTTGGTCTGGTGACCGAAGTGGGCGCCGCTTTCCAGCAGCTCCCTCATGGTCACCACGGGTCGAGCCATGCCAGCCTCTTCCTCGCGCCCGCGAAGGGGCGCGCCTCCGGTTCATGCGGCGACCCGGTCGGGTCACCGCGCCTGGCATCCCGCACGGCCGCGAGCCGAGCGCCTCTCGGCGCTTGCGGACCGGAACGGCCGTGGCCACCTCGAGAGAGGTGGATAGGGACGCGCGAAGTCGGCCCAGGCGAACCCGGACCGCTGCGATCAAGTGTACGCGTTCAGGACGAACCCCCGTCCACCTGCTGTGCGGCATGTGACTTCGTCCACAGATTCCGATCCCGGCGCCCCGCTCGGTCGGCGAGGTGCGCAGGATGTGGACATGCCCGTCGGGACCCTGGTTCGAGTCGCGGTAGCCGCGGTCGCTCTGACCCTCGCCCGAACCCCGGCCGCGCTCGTGCCGCAAAGTTCCGCCAGCCCCCACCTGCGGCCCGGCTTCGGCGCAGACGGCTCGGGCCGCAGCTGGCTGCCGAGCGATCCCGCGGTGAGCCGTTCGGGGACGGTGGCGCCTGCTCCCGGACCGGCGGCGCTGTCGATCCCGCTGGCGCCTGCTTCCGAACCGGCGGCGCTGTCGGTCCCGCTGGCGCCTGCTTCGGGCCTTGTGGTGCCTGTTTCGGGCCTGGCGGTGGCCCCGCTCGTGCCGTTGCGGGTGACGTGGCCGTTCAGATCGGTCACGGTCGGATCCGCCGGCAGCGGGGGCGTTGAGCTCGCCGGAGCCGCTGGGCAGCGGGTGGTCTCAGTGCTCCCGGGCCAGGTGCTGTTCGCCGGGTGGTGGGAGGGGCGCGGCATTGTCCGGGTGGCGCTTCCCGGTGATCGGGTGTTGACCTACGAGCCGCTCGCGCCGCTGGTGGCGACAGGTCAGACGGTGCGGCTGGGACAGATCGTCGGCCGCCTCCAGCCCGGGTACGCGGGCTGCCTGGTGGCCACCTGCCTGCATTGGGTCCTGCAGGATCCGCGAGGCGAGGCGAGCGACCCGTTGGTCCTGCTACGGCGTCCCCACGCTCGGTTGTTGCCTTGGAACGGGCTGCCACGGTAAATCGGGGCTGCTCCGGCCCGGTCGGTCAGTCGTCGTGCGGCTCGGAGAGCTTGCCGCGCAGCTGCAGGACCGCCTTGGTGTGCATCTGGCAGATCCGCGATTCGGTCACTCCGAGCACCTGACCGATCTCGGCGAGGGTCAGACCCTCGTAGTAGTAGAGGGTGACCACGATCTTTTCCCGCTCCGGCAGGTGGCCGATCGCGCGGGCCAGCAGGAACTTGGTCTCCTCCGACTCGAAGGCGGCCACCGGATCCTCAGCCTTGGTGTCTTCCAAGGTGTCCACCAGGCTCACCTTGTCACCGCGCTCGCCCCCGGCCCCAAGCAGCTCGTCGAGGGCGACGACGTTCACGAAACTGACCTGGTTGAAGACCTGGTGTAGTTCGGGGAGCGTGATGCCCAGTTCGGCGGCGACCTCCGACTCGTGGGGCGTTCGATGCAGTTTCGCCTCCAGGCTGGCGTAGGCCTTTTCCACATCACGCGCCTTGGAGCGCACCGAGCGGGGAATCCAGTCGATGGCCCGCAACTCGTCGATGATCGCGCCCTTGATGCGGCTGATCGCGTAGGTCTCGAACTTGATGGCCCGTTCCAGGTCGAACTTCTCGATCGCATCGATCAGGCCGAAGATCCCGTACGACACGAGGTCGGCCTGCTCGATGTTGGGCGGCAGGCCGGTACCCACCCGGCCGGCCACGTACTTCACCAGCGGCGAATAATGCAGGATCAGTTGTTCGCGCAGATGCTGGTCCGCGGTCTGCTTGAACTCCGTCCAGATCACCCTGACCCGGACCTCGGCCTCGGCCTTGTCGGCGGCCTTTTTCGCCTTGGCCGCAGCAATGGGGTCGAGGATCGGCCGCTCCTCGCTGTCCTCGCCGGCCGTAAGAACGGCGCCGTTCACCTGCTGCTCCACCACGCGCGCATTGCCGTGCAGGAGCGTGGGGGAGCCCTCACGCTCGGGGATGCGCCCGCTCATAGGTGGCCCTCAGTCGTTCCGCGGATACATGGGTGTAGATCTGGGTGGTTGCGAGCGTAGCGTGCCCCAGCAGCTCTTGAACGGCTCTCAGATCGGCTCCCCCCTCCACAAGGTGGGTTGCCGCGGAGTGCCGGAGCCCGTGCGGAGCCAGATCGGGGACCCCGGCGGCCCGCGCCCGGCAGTGCACCAGCGCCCGAACTGCCCGCGGATCGACCCGCCGGCCGCGCGCGCCAAGGAACATCGCCTGCCCTGCGTCCGGGCCAACTAGGGCGGGGCGAAGGCGAAGCCAGCGACGCAGGGCGCCCTCCGCCGGAGTTCCGTAGGGCACCGCCCGTTCCTTCCCACCCTTACCCAGGACCCGGACCAGCCGGCGCCCGGGATCGAGGTCGGACAGGTCCAGCCCGCACAATTCGCCCACCCGGATGCCGCTCGCATAGAGCAGCTCAAGCACGGCCTCGTCGCGCGCTGCCACCGCCCGGGCTCCGGCCACCACCGCCTGGGCTCCGGCGGATGCTGCCTCGGCTCCGGCCACCACCGCCTGGGCTTCGGGAGTGCCGGCTCCGGCCTGGTCACGGAGATCGGAACCGGTCGCGTCGATGCCCGCATTCGGGCCCGAGCCGCTGGCGCCCTGCGCCGCCGTGGGGGCCAGCAGCCGCCGCGCCTGATCCGCGGTGAGCACCTGCGGCAAAGTTCGGTGCGCGGACGGGCTGGCCAGCGAGCTTCCCGGGTCATCAGGGCGAAGGTCGTGTTCGTGGCAGTAGGCCGACCAGGCCCGCGCGGAGGACGCGCGACGGGCCAGGGTTGTCCGCGCCGCGCCAGTGCTGCGCTGCCGCGCGAGCCAGCTGCGCAGCACGGGCAGGTCGACGGCAGGCGGATCGGCGCGCCCCATCCTGGCCGCGTGGTCAAGCAGGGACACGACATCGCCGACATAGGCGCGGACCGTGTGTGGGCTTCGTCCGGCCTCGGCCGCGAGATGGTGCTCAAATGCGTCGAGGGATGCCCCCAAATCTGGCGGCAGCACCTTGCGTACCGCGGACCGCTCCCCTACCCGCAACCCGCCGGCGTCATGGGCGTGGGCTGCGGGCACCCCTCACCGTGCGGCGCAGCTGCGGCTCGGTCAAGGCGACGCGCTGGCGCCCGCCCGCCTCCGCGTGGGTTCAGCGGACGAGTGGTGCGCGGGCCCGTGGAGTAAGCCGGAACCCTTCTGGCAATTGCTCCAGCCAGCCCTGGGCCGCGAGGGCGCCCGCTAGTGCCAGCGCCTGCGTTCGCCCCACGCCAAGTTCGATCGCGATCCGGCCGAGGGGCCACGGTCCTCGTGCGGGCATCGCGGCGAGGAGCAGCCTGGCCGGTTCGGCCAGCTCGTCGCGGGCGTCCGCGGCGGTAGGCGGCACCGAACTCAGGTCCGCGCCCATTCGGCCGATCTCCTCCAGCACTTCCGCAGCGCAGGTCACCAGCCGAGCCTCAAGGTCCTGCCGCAACAGCGCATGACATCCGGCGGACATCGCAGATGTCACCGGACCCGGCACCGCCATCCGTGGTCGAGCCAGGTGCCGCGCGTGCGCCACGGTGTTCCCCGCCCCGGATCGAATGGCGGCCTCGACCATGACCACCCCACCGGACAGTGCTGCGATGAGCCGGTTCCGGGTCAGGAACCGCTCCCGTCGAGCAAGGCCTCCCGGGGGGGCTTCGGCAACAATGAGTCCGTCGTTCGCGATCCGTCCCAGCAGTTGCGCGTTGCCCAATGGGTAGGCCACATCGATTCCGCCGGCCAGCACGGCCACGGTGCGGCCACCGACAGCCAGCGCGCCTCGGTGGGCGGCGGCGTCAACGCCGTAGGCACCCCCCGAAATCACCGTCGCGTCGCGCTCGCCGAGGCCAGCGCCCAACTCGGCTGCCAGGTGGATCCCGTAGCCGGTCGCAGCCCGGGCGCCGACGAGAGCCGCAGACCTGCAGACCGCCTCGTCTAACCGCGCCGGGCCGCGCACCCACAGCCCAAACGGGACCCCGTGGTCACGACCGGCGGCGCGATCGTCCGGCCGTCCGCTAGCGGCGGTGAACGCGGCGAGGTCCGCGAGGCAGCCGGGCCACTCGTCATCGTCGGGGATCACCAGCCGGGCCCCGACCGACGCGGCAAGGGCCAGGTCTTCGGTCGGGTCGGGGGAGCCCCCTGAGCGAAGTTGCGCCCACAGCTCCTGCGCGCCATGGCTCACCAGTCGGGAGGCAACCAGCGCCGTCGGGGCGCAGCAACGCATCAACCCGGCCCGGGCAACCCGTTCCGGGTCGCGGGCCCACGAGGCGCCCCGGCCCGGCGCTGCGGGTGGCGGGCCACCCGAGGCGGCGCTCATGCGATGTCCAATTTGCATGCGCTTCGCCACTTCGCAGCTTCGCTCATGCGGGCGTCCAATTTGCATGCGCTTCGCCACTTCGCAGCTTCGCTCATGCGGGCGTCCAATTTGCATGCGCTTCGCCACTTCGCAGCTTCGCTCATGTGGGCGTCCAATTTGCATGCGCTTCGCCACTTCGCAGCTTCGCTCATGTGGGCGTCCAATTTGCATGCGCTTCGCCACTTCGCAGCTTCGCTCATGTGGGCGTCCAATTTGCATTCGCTTCGCCACTTCGCAGCTTCGCTCATGTGGCTAGCGGGGTCAGCTGGCGCATGGCAAGCGCGGCGTGTACCTCGATTAGGCCGGGGCACTGCGCGCTACCGAGGTCAGCGAGTGTCCAGGCCACCCGCAGGCAACGGTCGAAGCCGCGGGCCGTGAGCTCCCCTCGGTCAAGGGCCGAGGCCAGCGGGGCCGTCGCGGCCCTGGGCAGGCGAAAGCGTTGTCGCAGGGCGGCCCCCGGAACGTCCGCGTTGCACCGCCAGGATGTTCCGGCGAACCGCTGCGCCGCGGCCGCCCGTGCGTCGGCTACCCGTGCGGCCACCGTCGCGCTTGTTTCTACCGGTACCCCGTCACCGAGAAGCGAGATCCGGTCGATCGGCAGGGCGGTGACCCGAACGTCGACCCGGTCTAACAGGGCGCCGGACAACCGGCCAAGGTAGCGCCGCCGGGTAACCGAACTACACGTGCACGCGTCGGGGCGCGGATTTGCACACGGGCAGTTGTTGGCTGCTAGCACAAGCAGCACCCGGGCGGGGAAACGGGCCGTACCGGACGCCCGGGCGATCTGCACCTGACCCGACTCGAGTGGTTGGCGCAGGGTGTCGAGCATCCCTCGGGCGAATTCTGGGGCCTCGTCGAGGAACAGGACGCCGTGGTGAGCCAGCGAAATCTCCCCGGGGCGAAGCACCCGGCCGCCCCCGCCGACCAGGGCCGGCAGGCTGGCGCTGTGGTGCGGGGCGCGCAGGGGCGGCCGGCGGATCAGCGGCGCATCGGCCGGCAACAGGCCGGCCACCGAGTGCACGGCGCTGACTTCCAGCGCCTCCCCGTCGTCCAACGCCGGCAGGATGCCCGGTAGCCGTTCCGCCAGCATCGTCTTGCCGGCCCCCGGTGGTCCGGTCAGCAGCAGGTGATGCCGACCTGCTGCGGCCACCTCCAACGCCATCCGAGCGTTGTCCTGACCGACGACGTCGGCGAGGTCGGGCGCGCCGGGAATCTGCGCGTCGGACCGGGCGGGCTTTGGCACCGGTCGGGGGTGGCGCTTGCCCCGAAGCACGGCGATGAGTTCCGCCAGCGACGCCACGGCCTCCACCGTTGAGCCGGGAACCAAGCCCGCCTCAGCCGCGTTCGAGATCGGCACGACGACCCGCTGTCGTCCAGCGCGGGCTGCCGCGAGAACGGCTGGGAGTACTCCCCTGGTGTGCCGGACACTCCCATCCAGGCCGAGTTCACCAAGAAGGACGCGCCTGGCGACCGCCTCGGCCGGGACAGCCCCGTCGGCCGCCAGGACCGCCGCGGCGATCGCCAGATCGAAGCCGCTGCCGGCTTTGGGTAACCAGGCCGGCCCGAGGCCAACTGTGATCCGCCGCGATGGCCAGTGCAGGCCCGAGTTGACCACGGCCGCCCGCACTCGATCGCGGGCCTCGCAAAGCGCGGCGTCGGGGAGCCCGACCAACGCCAGACCGGGCAGCCCCTGCGCCAGGTCCGCCTCGACGTCGACCAGGTGTCCTTCGACCCCCAGCAGGCCCACCGACCAGGCCCGGGCCAGGGCCACCTAGAACGCCCCCTTCAGGTGTTCGAGGCTCGCCGCCCCGCAGCGCGGCGCGAGTACGGCGATCACGTCGAAGCGAACCTCCGTGAAGGGCCCGCGATTGACCCTCAGCCACACCATCGCCAGCCGGCGCAGCTTGCGGCGCTTGGCCGGCGAGATCGCCTCCGCAGGCAGCCCGTACGCAGCGGAGGTGCGCGTCTTGACCTCGCAGAACACGAGGGTCGGTCCCTCGCGCAGCACCAGATCCAGCTCACCGCGCACCCGAAGGTCAGGGCTTCGCCAGTTGCGGGCGACGACCCGGTAGCCATTCGCGGCGACGAACTGCGCCGCGAGGTCCTCCCCGTGACGGCCGAGGGCATCGGCCGATGCATGCGCCATAGCCCCGAGGGTGGCCCGGCCGAGGCGCAGGGCATGGCGGCGGACCGGCATCTGTGGACGGCGCGTGCGATGTCCACAGGCCGGTTACAGCTCCGGCTTCTCCAGCTTTTCGACGTTGACGTCCTTGAACGTCAAGACGGTGACGTCCTTGACGAATCGGGCCGGCCGGTACATGTCCCACACCCAGGCGTCGTGCAGGGTGACCTCGAAGTAGACCTCGCCGGTGGCGTTGCGTGGCTCCACCCGAACGTCGTTGGTCAGGTAGAACCGCCGCTCGGTCTCCACGACGTAGTCGAACTGGCCGACGATATCGCGGTACTCCCGGTAGAGCCGAAGCTCCATCTCGGTTTCGTATTTCTCCAGGTCCTCAGCGCTCACGCCGTTTCACCCATGGCCCCATCATCGCCTACGGGCGCCTCCGCATGGGTCGCTGGCTGGTCCCGGGCCAGGACCCGGCGGACGTTAACGTATGAGCGGCGATGCTCCTGGCACGGCCCGTAGGTGAGCAGCGCCGCGGCGTGCCGCGGTGTCACATATCCCTTGTGCTCGTCGAATCCGTAGGCGGGAAAGCTGGCGTGCAGGGCCACCAAAAGCCGGTCCCTGGTGACCTTGGCCAGCACGCTGGCCGCTGCTACGCAGGCCGCGACCCGGTCGCCCTTCCACACGCCCAGGCCCGGAAGCCCGAGGCCGCGGACGGGGAATCCGTCCGTGAGGGCGTAGGCCGGGGCGGGGTCGAGTCTGGCCAGTGCCCGGCGCATGCCCGCCACGTTTGCTACGTGCAGGCCAGTGCGATCCACCTCGGCGGCGGGGATGACGACCACGCTCCACGCGGCGGCCCGGTCAACAACCTCGAGGTAGACCTGCTCGCGGACGATCGGGCTGAGCAGCTTGGAATCCGCCAGTCCCGGGACTACGCCCCTGCGGCCGTCGGGCAGCACGCACGCGGCCACCACCAGCGGGCCGGCGCAAGCGCCGCGCCCGGCCTCGTCAGCACCCGCGACGCTGGTGAACCCGGCCTGGTGTAGCCGGCGTTCCAGCCGGCGCAGGTCGGCTGGAACCGTCTGCGCCCTCACGCGATCCAGACTAACCGCGCTTGCGCCGACGCCAGATGACAAGCGGGAGCAGCAGCACCGGGGCGGCCAACAGCGGGGTGCCGGCAATCTGCCCACCCAGCGCCTGCGCGTGCTGGAACGTGGAGGGAACATGCAAGATCGCGATGCGGTTCACCGGCCAGACCCGGACGAACGCCCTCCCCACGATCTTGGTTCCGGGTACGAAGCCGTTAGGTCGTGAATCGGACGAGTCGCCGCGATGGTCACCCATCACCCAGTACATCCCCGCGGGTAACGCGACGGGTTTGGCGCCCACACCGCACTGCTCGCCGAGCGCAGCGGGTCGCAGGGAGCCGGGTGGCGCCGCGCAGAACGGTTCATGGTTGTCCTGGTAGACGTACGCCTCGTTCAACGGGTGCCCGTTGACCTGGACGCGACCTTGCGGATCACAGCACTGCACGGTGTCGCCGGGAACTCCGACGACCCGCTTGATGAAATCCGTGTCACCGCAGGCGCCCACACCGAGGAAACGCTGAACAGAGCGGACTGCGTCGACCACCATCCCTGCTGGCGGGCACGGTGCAAAATCCCCCCCCTGACCCTCGAACCCGGTTCCCTTCGTGTCGAAGACAACGATCTCGCCGCGATGAGGGTCGCGCAGGTGGTAGACGACCTTGTTGACGAGCACCCGGTCATGAATGTGCAGCGTCTGTTCCATCGAACCGGAGGGAATGAAGAACGCCTGAATCAGGAATGTCTTGATCAACAGGGCGAGCACCACCGCGATGAGCACGAGCACCGGCAGCTCACGCAGGAACGAACCCTGACCTGAGTTCGCCGGCTTCGGCACCGTGGTGCCTTGAACGGGGGCGTTCGCGTCGTAGGCAGCAGCACGCTCGCCGACCGACACGACCGGAGTGCCCTCGCCGCGCGACGGTGGGGGTCCCGCGGAGCTGGCCCAGTCGGGTCCGAAGCTTCCCGGCCGGCTCGCCTGCGGCCAGCTGGCACCGGAACCAGGGTCGGGCTCGGGTGGGGGGGACGACGACGTCATGAGGTCTCCGACACTACGGGGAAGGGATCAGCCACGACGACCTGATGGGAACTGTGGGGGGGGGGGCGAGCCCGCGCCCGAAACAGCACCCGCCGATCGGCGAATGACTACTTCGCGATCCGGCCCCGCTTCTCCTTGATCTTTGCCTTCTTGCCCCGTAGCTCGCGAAGGTAATACAGCTTCGCGCGCCGCACATCTCCGCGCACGGCTACCTCGATATGCCCCACCGCTGGGCTATGCACCGGGAAGGTGCGCTCGACCCCCACGCCGTAGGACTCTTTGCGTACGGTGAAGGTCTCCCGCAGGCCGCCGCCCTGCCGACGAATGACCACCCCTTGGAACACCTGCTCCCGGCTGCGGGTGCCCTCGACCACCTTTACGAAGACCTTCAACGTGTCGCCGGGACGAAAGTCCGGAATGTCGCTGCGCAGCGAAGCAGCGTCGAGGGCGTCGAGGGTGTGCATGACAATCCGTTCATCGGGCGCGCAGCGACGTGCGCGGGGGTTCACTCCTGGAAGGGCGCTGGCCGCGGAGCACGCGAACGCGCCACCGGCAACACCTCAAGGATGCCATACGCGGCGGCACAGCCGAAAATGGAGCGTCAGTTTTCGGCTGCGCTCTTCAGGTCGAGCAGGTCGGGGCGGCGCACCCGGGTGCGGCGGAGGCTCTGCTCCCTACGCCACGCAGCGATCGCCAGATGGTCCCCGCCGCGCAGCACGGCCGGCACCTCAGCGCCGGCAAAGCTCCCGGGTCGGGTGTAGACAGGTCCCTCCAGCCGCCCCGTAGCGAAGGAGTCGTCGGTGATCGATTCCGCGTTGCCGACCGTACCGGGCAGCAGTCGGGCGACCGCCTCGACGATGGCCAGCACCGCCACTTCCCCGCCGGAAAGGACGTAGTCGCCGAGACTGATCTCGTCAGTGGCCCAGTGATCGAGGACGCGCTGATCGATGCCTTCATACCGGCCGCAGCAGAACACCAGGTGCTGGGTCTGGGCAAGTTCGACGGCGTAGGCATGATCGAACCGCCGGCCGGACGGGGTGGGAAAAATTACCCTGGCGCTCCCACGGGCCTCGCCAAGGACGTCGGTGAGGGCGGCCCACCACGGTTCGGGGCGCATGACCATCCCGGCCCCGCCGCCGTAGGGGGCATCGTCAACGCTTCGATGCACATCCTCGGTCCAGGTACGTAGATCGTGCACCGTGGCGCGCACCAAGCCGCGCTCGATGGCCTTACCGACCAACGCCAGCCGCAGCGGGGCGAGGTAGTCCGGGAAGATCGTGACGACATCAATTCTCATTGGCGCCCCCTCACAGCTCGAACAACCCGGACGGCGGATCGATGACGACCCGTCCGGCAGCAGCATCGATGCCGGGCACCAGCGCCGCGACGAACGGTACGAGCACCTCGCGCCCGTCGGCCGTCGTGATCATCAACAGGTCCTGGGCCGGGGCGTGCACCACGTCCGTGACGGTGCCCAGTGGGTGCCCGTCGGGCATCTGCGCGAGCAGCCCGGTCAATTCGTGGTCCCACCACGCCTCCGGCCCGGCCTCTCCCAGGGCGCTGCGGTCGAGCACGAGCAGGACGCCGCTGAGCTCCTCGGCGGCGCTGCGGTCCTCGACGCCGGCGAACCGGATGAGCAGGCGGCCAGAGTGCCAGCGGCTGCTCGTGACCGTGAGCGGCCCCCGATCGCTCGGGTCGGTGGCAAGGCTCGTACCGTCGGCGAAACGCAGCTCGGGAACGTCAGTGCGCGCCTGCACAGCCACATCCCCACGAACACCGTGGGCGCGCCCGATCCGGCCAACCACGACCGATTCGGTCGAGTCGGTCATCTAGCTCAACGGACCTCGTCGACGTCCAGGACGTCGACCCGAACGCCGCTGCCGCCCACCGCGGCGACAACGGTGCGCAGGGCGGTGGCAGTGCGACCGGCGCGGCCAATCACCTTGCCCAGGTCGTCGGGGTGCACCCTGATCTCCAACAACGGCCCTCTGCGCGTCTGCTTGTGCTTCACCTGGACCTGGTCCGGGTGCTCGACCAGGCCGCGGACGAGATGCTCGAGGGCCTGCTCGAGCACTAGGTGCCGCTCTCGGCAGTCGAGGATGCCTCACCCGGCGTCTCGGCGGGGCTGGCGCCCGGTGCGGGCGGGCTCTCGGCGGCGGGGCGGGCGCCCGGTGCGGGCGGGCTCTCGGGTGCCGCCTCGGGGCCTGGATCGGCCGTTGCCTCGGCCGGCTGCTCAACTTTTGCCGCTGGTTGCTTGGCTTCGGCCTTTTTGCGCGGCGTGGTCGCCTGCTTCTCCACGATGCCGGCGGCCAGTGCTGCAGCCTCGGCGAAGGCGGCGTGCTTGTCGGCCTTCGGCGCTGCGGTCTTCATCGGCGGGGGGGCGTCCTGGCCCTTGAACTTCTGCCAGTCACCGGTCACCCGGAAGATTGCCGCGACCGCCTCGGTCGGCTGCGCACCCACCGATAGCCAGTACTGCGCGCGTTCGGTGTCGACTTCGATGAAGGACGGATCCTGTTTGGGATGGTACTTACCGATCGTCTCGATCGATCGCCCGTCCCGCTTGGTGCGGGCGTCGGCGACGACAATTCGATAGTACGGGGCACGCATCTTGCCAAGGCGCATGAGTTTGATCTTGGTTGCCACGAAGTTCGGTGCTCCAGGTCTCGGTACGGATAGCGGCCTGCGCCCGCGTGGGGAAACGGGTCGGCGCGCCGGGGACATGCTCCCCACCGGCTAAGAGGGGCCGGTAGGGGGATGTACTTCGGGCGATTGTGCCAGATCGCAGAGACCAAGCCCACCACGGCCGGCGCGAGCGGGTCGCCGGGTCAGCGCCGGGGCCCGGATTTCTTCTTGCGCTTCTTGTTGGTGTTCTTGGTGGCGCTTCGCCGCGCCCCACCGAGCCCGGGCATCGGCGGTAGGCCAGCCATGCCACCGCCCGCCATCTGACGCATCATGGTCTGCGCCTCAAAGAAGCGGTCAACGAGCTGGTTGACCTCGCTGACGGTGACGCCGGAGCCGCGGGAGATACGCAGTCGCCGCGAACCGTTGATCAGCTTGGGATTGTCCCGCTCCCCCGGCGTCATCGACCGAATGATGGCTGCGATCCGGTCGAGGTCGCGGTCCTCAACGCTGGCCATCGCCTCCTTCATCTGGCCCTTCAGCTGCCCCATACCGGGCAGCATGCCGAGCAGACCGGAGATGGGCCCCATCTTGCGGATCATCTGCAGCTGGGCGAGGAAATCGTCCAGGGTGAAGGACTTGCCGCTCGCCAGCTTGGCGGCCATCGCCTCGGCTTCATCGGCCTCGAATGCCTTCTCGGCCTGCTCGATGAGGGTGAGCACGTCCCCCATTCCGAGGATGCGGCTGGCCATCCGTTCGGGGTGGAACACGTCGAAGTCGGCCAGCTTCTCCCCGGTGGAGGCGAACATCACCGGTGCGCCGGTGATCTGGGCGACGCTGAGCGCGGCACCGCCGCGAGCATCACCGTCCAGCTTGGTGAGGACGACCCCGGAAAAGCCGACCCCCTCGGCGAACGCCTTCGCGGTGGTGACGGCGTCCTGGCCGATCATCGCGTCCAGGACGAACAGGGTTTCGTCTGGCGAAACCGCGTCCCTGATCGCCCCTGCTTGCTGCATCAGCGCGGCGTCAACGCCCAGACGCCCGGCAGTGTCCACGACGACAACGTCGAAGCCTTTTGACCGGGCGTATGGGATCGCGTCCCGGGCAACCTGCACCGGGTCGCCCACCCCCGAACCCGGTTGGGGTGCGTACACGTCGACCCCGGCCTGGCCGCCGACGATCTGCAGCTGGGTGACGGCGTTGGGACGTTGAAGGTCGCAGGCCACCAGCAGTGGGGCGTGTCCCTCGGTCTTGAGATGGAGGGCAAGCTTCCCGGCCAGCGTGGTCTTGCCGGCGCCTTGGAGGCCGGCCAGGAGCACCACCGTGGGTGCCGTCTTGGCAAAGCGCAGCCGCCGGGTCTGGCCGCCGAGGATCCCCACAAGCTCGTCGTTTACGATCTTGATGATCTGTTGAGCCGGGTTCAGCGCTGCGGCGACCTCCGCCCCCCTGGCCCGTTCCTTGACGGCCGCCACGAAGGCTTTGACCACCGGCAAGGCGACGTCGGCCTCCAGGAGGGCAACCCGGATCTCGCGGGCGGTCGCGTCGATGTCTGCCTCGGAAAGCCGCCCCTTGCCGCGCAGCCCGGAGAGCACGCCGGCGAGCCGGTCGGACAGGGCCTCGAACACCGGTCGAGCGTACGGGACGACGGAGGTCAGCCCAGCGCCGCCAGTACGGCGTCGCCGACGGCCAGCCGGGCTCCGCGGTCAAGCGGCTTGATGCTGAAGGTGTCTACGACATCGGCGCCCAGCGTCTGGCAGCGGGCGGAGAGCACCACCCCGCCGGATGCGGTCACTGCGGCCGCGATCCGGTGCAGGACACCGAGGCCGTCTGGGGCACGCACCTGCAAGACCGGCGCCGAGACGTCCGCATCGATCCAGCTCACTTCAGGCGGCTGTGCATGGATCCCGGCGGGATACGCGGCGGCGCGGGCGGCGATCCGCGCGGAAAGCGGCGCCGGATCCTCTACTGCGCGCGCAAGGTCGGCCCGTACCAGGGACCAATCCGGACCGGCCCCGAACCGGGGGTAGGCCAGAACCGCCACCAATGACCAACCGTCCGCGACGGTCGAGGTCAGGCTGCGGATCTCCAAGCGGTGCAACGCCAAGACGCCGGAGACGGTTGCCAGCAATCCGGGCCGGTCGGGGCAGGCCACGTCGATTTCGGCGCCGTTGGCCACCAGGGCCAGCTCACGCGCGGCGAGAAGCTGTGCCTGCGTGCAGCTCAGGGCGGGTGGCAGCGGCGAGGAACCCCCGAGGACCGCGCGGACCCGACCGACCAGGGTCTGTAGCAGCCGTTCCTTCCACGGGCTCCACGCGGCCGGACCCGTCGCGAGCGAATCGGCTTCGGTGAGCGCTGTCAGCAGGTCAAGGGTGTCCCTGTCGCCGACTGCGTCGGCGACTGCCGCGATGGTTGCGGGGTCGTCCAAGTCGCGTCGTTGGGCGACATCGGCCAGCAGCAGGTGCTGGGACACGAGCCGAACCAGCACCTCGGTGTCATCCGGCGCTAACCCCAGCCGGGGCCCAATGCGGCCCACCAACTGCATGCCGGCCTCCGTGTGATCCGCGCCCCGGCCCTTGCCGATGTCGTGCAGCAGTGCCCCCAGCAACAGCAGATCCGGCCTGGCCACCCGCCTGGTCAGCTGCGCGGCCTGCGCCGCGGTCTCGAGCAGGTGCCGGTCGACGGTGAATCGGTGGTAGGCGTTGCGTTGCGGACGGCTGCGGGTGTGCTCCCATTCGGGTAGCAACGGCACGAAAAGGTCAGCCTGGTCGAACGCCTCGAGCACCGGCACCGCCGCCGGCCCGGCCGCGAGGACTTGGACCAACGCCTCCAGGGCGGCAACCGGCCACGGGACTTGAAGCCGGGGACACTTGGCCAGCCTGGCCAGCGTGTGCGGCGCGACCGGCAGGCTCGCGCGGGCGGCGGCGGCCGCCACCCGGAGCGGCAACACCGAGTCAGTCTCGGGGGCGGCGTCCAGCGCCAGCACGACCTCCCCCGCCTGCGCCACGACCCCCTCGGCCAGCGGTTCACGGGTTGGACCGCGACGACCGAACCGTCCGCGCCGCGCGCTTGACGCGGCCGGCAGCGCCTGGCGCCAGGCAACATCAAGGGCGTAGGCGACGGCCCGCCCAGCGCTCGACACGGCCAGCATCAGGGCGTCGGCGTCGTCGTAGCCGAGCCGCTCGGCGATGCCGTCCTGCTCCTGCAAGGTCAGGCGATCCACGCGCCGCGTGCGCTGGAGTTCGCCGCGGACGTCGAGCAGAAGTTCCTTCGACGCAGCCACTGCCGGGGTCGGCCGGTCGATGCGTTGCGTCGCCGCGATCTGCCAGAGGGCCTGAGCGTCGCGAAGGCCCCCGCGCGCCGCCTTGAGGTCAGGTTCGAGCAGAAACGCGAGCTCTCCCGAGCGGGCGGCCCGTTCGCCGCAGGACGCGGCCAGCTCGGGCAGCCGGCGGTCGGCCTGGGCCCGCCACAACCGAAGGTGCCCGTCGCGCAGCCCGACGCTGAGCGAGGTATCACCCGCGATGTGCCGCGCGTCCAGCAGTCCCAGCATCACCAACAAATCGTCGCGGGCGGCGGTTGCCGCCTGCTCGGGGGTGCGCACGCTGTGGTCCAGTGCTACACCCGCGTCCCACACGGGGTACCAGATTCGCTCCGCGACCCTGGTGATGTCCGCGTGGTTGCGGTGGAGTAACAGCAGGTCCAGGTCGCTGGCCGGCGTGAGCTCGCCCCGTCCGAGCGACCCCAGCGCGACCAGCGCCACTCCGTGGCCGGGCGACCCGAAAAGACCCGTCAGCCAGCGCTCGGCGTCGTCGCACAGCGCGCGCCGCAGGGCCGGCCCGGTCTGGGGCCGACCCTGCGGCGCGTCACCCTGATCAGAGCGCGTCAGGTCCGCGCTCCCCGGTGCGCACTCGAACGACCGCGTCCACGGTGGTCAGCCACACCTTGCCGTCACCGATGCTGCCGGTCTGCGCCGCCTTGACGACGACCTCCAGAACGTCGAGACCGTCGGCGTCGTCGATGAGCACCTCGACCTTCACCTTGGGCACGAAATCGACCGTGTACTCAGCCCCGCGATAGACCTCGGTATGGCCCTTCTGGCGGCCGTACCCCTGCACTTCACTGACCGTGATGCCCTTGACCCCGAAGGTCTCCAGGGCGTTTTTCACCTCGTCGAGCTTGAACGGTTTGATGACGGCGGTCAGTAGCTTCATACGCCAGCTCCGGTAGTTTTGCCGAGGGATGCTGCGGGCAGCGTAGATGCGTGGGCCGGTCCATGACCGGCGCCCGCCAGCGAGCCACCAAACCCGCCGGTGAGTTCGTAGGCGGTTTCGGCGTGGACGGACAGGTCGAGGCCCGACACCTCATCCTCCTCGGGGACGCGGAAGCCCATCACCTTGTCGATGAACTTAGCGATGATGTACGCGACGACGAAAGAGTAAGTCAGCACCGATATGGCCGCGATGGCCTGAATGCCAAGCTGTTTGAAGCCGCCGCCAAACAGCAGACCGTCTACCCCTACGCCGTTGACGTGGTGAGTCGCAAGCAGACCTATCAGCAGTGTCCCGGCCAGACCGCCGACCAGGTGCACGCCCACCACATCCAGCGAATCGTCGAACCCGAAGCGGTACTTCAAGCCGACAGCCAACGCGCACAGGACGCCGGCTATCGCACCGACGGCGACCGCGCCCAGCGAGTTCACCGATCCGCAGGCGGGGGTGATGGCCACCAGCCCGGCTACGGCACCGGAGGCGAACCCGACGTTCGTCGCGTGCCCGTCCCGCAGTCGTTCGGTGCCCATCCAGGCCAGGCCGCCAATCGCGGTCGCGAGCTGGGTGTTGACGAAGGCCTGCGCGGCCAGCCCGTTCGCCTGCAGCGCCGACCCGGCGTTGAAACCGAACCAGCCGAACCACAGCAGCCCGGAACCGAGCAGGACGAACGGAACGTTATGCGGCTTCATCGCTGCGCCGGGCCAGCCCCGTCGTTTACCCAGCACCAGGCACAGGGCGAGGGCGGCGGCGCCGGCGTTGATGTGCACGGCCGTGCCGCCAGCGAAGTCCAGGGCGCCTAGCCGGTTAATGATCCATCCGCCGCTGCCGTAGAGAGTCGAGCTCGCTGCGCCGTTGCCCACGTGCACCCCGGCAAGGATCTTGCCGGCCTTATCGGTCGGTGCGGCGATGCCCGCGTAGAACACCCAGTGCGCCACCGGGAAGTAGACGAGCACTGCCCAGATGGTGGCGAACACGATCCACGCGCCGAACTTGGCCCGATCCGCAATCGCACCGCTGATCAGGGCGACCGTGATGATCGCGAACATGAGTTGGAAGGCGACGAATACCAGGTCCGGCACCCCAGCGGCGTAGTTGCCGATCTTGTCGCCGCCGAGCGCGTTCAGCCCGAAGTAGTGCAGGTTCCCGAACAGGCTGTGCACGGTCGGTCCAAACGCCACCGAGAATCCAACAAAGACCCAAAGCAGCGACACGACACCGATCGAGGCAAAACTCATCAACATCATGTTCAGCGTGCTTTTGGCACGAGTGAGTCCGCCGTAAAAAAACGCCAGGCCTGGCGTCATCAGCAGCACAAGCGCCGAGCTGGTAAGCAGCCAGGCAGTGTGTCCTGAGTCGAGCACGAGGTCACCTCCGGAAGGGGAACAGTGAGGTGAACCCTGGCCGGAACCTGTTACGCGCCCGAGTCCCGACTGTTTCGCTGCGGTGAACTCACCTGGTTCCCGCCGGCGGAGGGGAGATGGCCGTGGGTTCGCCCAGCAACGCATCGACGAAGGCTTCCGCGTCGAACGGGGCGAGGTCGTCTGGCCCTTCGCCGAGGCCGATCAGCTTTACCGGGATACCCAGCGCCTGCTGCACACTGACGACGATTCCCCCCTTGGCGGTGCCGTCCAGTTTGGTGAGGACGATTCCGGTGACCTTGACGACCTCGGTGAACACCCGAGCCTGAATGACGCCGTTCTGGCCGGTGGTGGCGTCCAGGACCAGCAGTGTTTCGTCGACCGGAAACTGCTTTTCCACGACCCGTTTGACCTTGCCCAGCTGGTCCATCAGACCGGTCTTCGTGTGCAGACGCCCGGCCGTGTCGATCACCACGGTGTCGACCCCCTGGACGTTTCCCCGCTGGACGGCATCAAAGGCGACGCTCGCCGGGTCGCCCCCCTCCGGACCTCGCACCGTGTGGGCACCGACTCGGTCACCCCAGGTCTGGAGTTGATCGGCGGCGGCGGCCCGGAAGGTGTCGGCCGCGCCGAGTAACACCGTGCGTCCGTCGGCTACCAGAACGCGGGCGAGCTTTCCGCAGGTCGTCGTCTTGCCGGTCCCGTTGACGCCCACCACGAGGATGATCGCCGGGTGCCCGTCATGCGCCGCCGTGACTAGGCCGCGGTCGGTGCTGGTGCCCACCTGTGCCAGCAGCTCGTCGCGCAGCAACGTGCGCAGCTGCGCCGGGGTACGTACCCCCAGCACCCTCACGCGATCCTTCAGGGCGCTCACGAGTTCGCCCGCGGCGTTGACCCCCATGTCGGCGGTCAGCAACGTGTCCTCAATCTCCTGCCACGCTTCCTCGTCGAGGTGATCTCGGGAAAGCACCGTCAGCAAACTGCGGCCCAGCGCGTTGTGGCTCCGGGCCAGTCGCCCGCGCAACCGAATCAGTCGCCCCGCGGTGGGGTCCGGCACGTCCAGCCCGCTCGTGGGTACCACCGCTTCGGCCGGGAGCGGTGGCGAGCTCACCTCCGGTGGGGGCGTTGCCAGCCGCGGTGCGGTGGTGGTGCGGATACGTGCCCGGCGCCGGCGCACGGGAGCCGCCACCAGCCCGGCGATCGCGAACAGGGCGATCACGACGATCGCCAGAACGATGAATAGGACCTCCATGCTTTGATCCTTTCAGAGCCGAGCGGACCGCTAGGCGGTGGCGGCCTCCCGTAGCCGCTGGCTGATCACGGTGGAGACGCCGTCGTCGCGCATGGAAACGCCGTACAGGGCGTCAGCCACCTCCATTGTCCTTTTCTGATGGGTGATGATGATCAGCTGTGATCGCTCGCGCAGGGCCGCCAGGCACTCCAGCAGTCGCTGCAGGTTGCGATCGTCGAGCGCCGCCTCCACCTCATCAAGGATGTAGAACGGTGAAGGCCTGGCCCGGAAGATGGCGACCAACAGCGCGATCGCGGCCAGGGAACGTTCACCACCGGACAGCAGCGACAGCCTCGAGACCTTCTTGCCGGCCGGCCGGGCGATCACTTCGATGCCCGTGGTCATCAGATCATCCGGCGAGGTCAGCTCCAACCGTCCGGTGCCCCCCGGGAACAGGATCCCAAACACGATTTCGAATTCGCGGGCAGTGTCCTCGTAGGCCAGGCGGAAAACCTCATGAATATGGTCATCGACCTCCTTGACGATGCCCAGCAGATCCCGTCGGGTGTTCTTGAGGTCCTCGAGTTGCGCGCCCAGAAAGGCATGGCGTTCGGTCAGCGCGTCGAATTCCTCCAGGGCGAGCGGATTCACCCGGCCCAGCAGAGCTAACTGGCGCTCGGCTGCCGTTGCCCGCTTGGACTGCACCGCTCGGTCGTATGGGCTCGCGACGGCCTCGGGGGAGCCGTCGCCGTCGGGCGGCACATCGCGGGTCGGCCCGTAATCGGAGAGAAGTTGTTCTGGCGCTAGCCCATATTCCTCGATCACCCGGGTCTGCAGGCTCTCGATCCGCAACCGCTGCTCGGCCCTGATCACCTCGTCGCGGTGGGCCGCGTCGCGTAACTGCTCGAACTGGGTGGACACCCGGCGCACGAGCTCACGGGCGGTCAACAATTCCCCCTCGGCGACGGTTCTGGCAGTGGCCGCAACCGTTTTGGCCTCTTGCGCCTCGACAAGGGAGGCATTCACGACGTCGAGAAGCCGCGCCGCGCCAGCCGCAACCGCGCCGGACATCGCCGCTGCGGCGTCACGACGGGAGATGTCAGCTGCCCGGCGCTCCCTGGTGGCCCGCGCGAGCGCGACTGCGCTTTCGAGCTGTTCGGCCCGGCCGGCGTGCGCACGCAGCCGCTCCTCCCCGGTGCGCACCGCAAGGCGCGCGTCGAGCTCCTGGTTGCGCACCTGGTCAAGGGTGGCGGCGAGCTGCTCGCGGTGCACGGGATCTGCCCCCACCGAACGCGCCGGCTCATCGACGGCCGCAGTAAGCCGCTTCTGAAGCATGGACAGCTCGGCTCGATGCCCCTCATGGGCCAGCCGTGCCTCCTGCTGCTGGCGGTCCAGCCGCTCGGCTTCCTCCGCGAAGCTGCGGGACTGCGCGGCGAGTAGCGCCAGCCGTTCCGCGAACGCCGCCATCGAAGCGTCCGACTCGTTCAGGGCGACGAGAGTTCGATCAACAATGTCGACAGCGGAGCCCCGTTCGACGCCCACATTCTCAATCTTGATACGGGTCGCGTCCGCCGCCGCCGACGCCACCTCTGCGCGGTGCATGGCCTCGTCGGCGGCAGCACGCATTTCCAGTTGTGAGGGTGCGGCAAGCGATCCACCGCTCGCCCAGTGCTGCCCGAGCAGATCACCGCTGCGCGTCACCGCCCGCAGTTCCGGTTCGGTGGAGATGGCCTGCTCGGCGGCGGCGAGGTCATCGACGAGCACCACCCCGTCGAGAGCACGGGCGACCGCGCCCGCGAGCTCCGGTGGGACAACAACCAGGTCGAGCGCCCAACGGCCAAAAGGTGCCGGCCCCCTGGCGGCGTCGACACCCGTCGCTCCCCCCACGAGCAGGCCGCTGCGACCGGCGTCGTCGTCCCGCAGCCAGCAGATCGCGGCGGCCGCGTCGTGAGGGGACCGCACCGCCACCGCGTCGGCGCACGGTCCGAGTGCGGCCGCGATGGCCGCTTCAGCGCCTGCCTCGATCCGCAGCAAAGCGGCAACCGATCCCAGCACGCCGGGTACCGGCGCGGCGAGTAACGCCCCGGCGCCGTCCCGACGGTCGAGGGACAGCGCGAGGCCTTCCCCCCGGGCGCTGGCGGCGGCGCGCTCGCGCTCATGCTCGCGCTCGGTGGCAATCAAGGTGGCCAGCTGGTCGTCGAGCTCGACCAGGGCTCGCGCCGCCACCTCGTGCTGCTCGTCTAGCCCCAACTCGCCCGCGTCGAGCTGGTCCGCGCCGGCCTGCAGCGTGGCCAATTCGGCCTGGGCGTTCTCGGCGCGACTGGCCGCCGCCGCAAGCGCCACCGCAAGCCGACCTGACTCTGCCTCACCGGCTGCCTGCCGGCTTTGTGCGGCGGCGACTTGGCCGCTCAACCGGGCTATCCCCTCGCGCCGGTCAGCGGCGGCCCGTTCGGCGGCCACCGATACCTGCTCGGCCGTGGACAGTTCCTCCTCGGCGTCTCGCCGACGGTTCACACCCAGCGCGAGGCGCTCCCGGTCACCGGCAAGCACCCGCGCGGTGGTCTGCTCGGCGGCGCGGGCGCAGGCAGCCTCCGCGGCCAGCTCCAGGGGGTCGCTCCCGGTCGGGGGATCCAAAGGGGTGGCGAGATGCCTGGCCCGTTCGGTCGCGAGCTGGCCCAGGCCGTGGCTGCGCTCGCGCAACCCGGCCAGCCGGTAGTAGGTTTCCTCGGCTCTGGCCAGGTCTGGCGCGGCGTTCGCCACCTTCGCCTCCAGGCGCGCTTCCGCGGCGCGGGCCTCGGCCAGCTCCGCACCGCTCGCAGCCTGCCGGTCCAGCGCGCTCTTTTCCTGGACTTGCTCGGCCGCCTCGGCGGTGCGTAGCGCCTGTAGGTCGTCGGCGAGCAGCCGCAGCCGCGCGTCGCGGACGGCGGCGGCGATGGTCGAGGCCTTCCTGGCCACCTCAGCTTGCCGGCCGAGCGGGCCGAGTTGGCGGCGCAGTTCTGCGGTCAGGTCCGTGAGCCGTGCCAGGTTCACCTGCATCGCGTCCAGCTTGCGCAGCGCCTTCTCTTTGCGCTTGCGGTGCTTGAGAACCCCCGCAGCTTCCTCGATAAACGCGCGCCGATCATCTGGTCGGGCCTGCAACACCGAGTCGAGTTGACCCTGACCGACAATGACGTGCAGTTCGCGCCCGATGCCGGAATCGCTCATCAGTTCCTGGACGTCGAGAAGTCGGCACGGCGTGCCGTTGAGGAAGTACTCGCTCTCCCCTGAGCGGTACATCAGACGGCTGATGCTGACCTCGGTGTACTCCACCGCGAGCTCGCCATCGGTGTTGTCGATTGTCAGCGTGACTTCGGCTCGCCCCAGCGGTGGCCGGTTCGGGGTCCCCGCGAAGATGACATCGCTCATCGACCCTCCGCGCAGTGCCTTCGCGCCCTGCTCGCCTAGCACCCAGGCGATGGCATCGACAACGTTCGACTTACCGGAGCCGTTAGGCCCGACGACACAGGTGATGCCCGGCTCCAGCCGGAACGTGGTCGCGGCGGCGAAGGACTTGAAGCCCCGCACGGTGAGCGTCTTGAGGTGCACGTGTCCCTCAGGATGGACGAAACCTGCGGCCCGGCGGGCGGACAGGTGCTAACGGGGCGGACCGCGGCAGCCTATCGGGGGAAGCCGACGAGCAGGGCCCGGCTAGGCCCGACGTCTCGTAGCGAGGCGCGGATCGCGGGAACTCTGATGGCGGATAAGACGCTGGCGCCCTATGGTGCTGGCGTGACGGGTGGTCGCAATCAGGCGAGCGCGGGTTCGCGCAGCACGTGTTGGTAGTCCTGCTCAGAGGTGTGCTCGAAGTCTCGATCGGGACGGTCCACGACAACCACCGATGCCGAGAGAACGTCGTTGGCGGCGTGGACTCGGGCTACCTCTTCCTCCAGGTCACGTACCCGCATCCGCAGCCGTCGCACCTCGGCCATGAGGCGGGGATCGGTGCCGATGCCTACGTGGCCGAGCAGGGCCTTGGCCATTTCTGGGTCCTCCACAATGAGAGACCGGATAGCTGGTCTACGTTGACGTCCGAGCAACGCTCATGACGCGATGGTCTCGGCGGCTTCGGGAGCGGGCCGGTCGTCGAACCCACGTCCCCGGGCCGTGCCTCCGACGCATCTCACGGTCCCACGTAGGGTCCCCCAAGGTCAAGGTGGGTCTAGCTCTCATCGAACCCGGCCAGGCCGCCATGCGCCGCTGCCCACCGCTCGACTACGCATTGGGTGTGGCCGGGTCCGGTACCGGACCGAAGGATCGTGAGAAGGGATTCGAGGGCGGGTCTGGGACCCTCGGCGATGACCTCGACCCGCCCATCGGGGAGGTTGGTCGCACTCCCGGAAAGGCCCAGTTCCAGCGCCGCGGCGCGGGCCCACCAACGGAAGCCGACGCCTTGGACGCGGCCCCCGATCCAGGCGGTGAGGCGCTGCGCGGGCACCCATTCAGCCTAGAAGCTGCTCGCCACCCAGCCGGGAACCGCCTGGGCGCCCAGCGTAGAAGCCGAACCGGCCCGGCACCCCCGCGTAGTTGAGCGGGCACCGCACTGCGCGCAGGGCTCGCCTGCGGGCAGGCCGCGTGCGAGCCTGGTCGGGTGACCGAGCTCGCAACCCACGCTTGTCGGGGCAAATGCTCCTGGGAACCAAGCACCGACCACCGCGACGGCCTCGCCGTCTTTCGGTGCGCGGGCTGTTTGTGTGAGTGGGTGCGCACGGAGCTGTGGACCCCCGTCCAGGCGGACGGCACCGTTCCGGATGCCGTGGCCAGCGAGCGCGCCAAGGGCTGATCGCTCACCCGCGGGCCCGCCGCGGCCTTGGCTGGCACCGCGGACAGGTAAAGGAGGAGCGGTTCATGAACGCATCCCGGCGGATGAGGGCTCCGCAGCGCGGGCAAGGCTCCCCGGCTCGCCCGTAGACAGCCAGTTCACGTTCGAACAGGCCGCTTGCTCCCTCGGTGGAAACGTAGAGGGCATCGAACGAGGTCCCTCCCGCGTCCAGCGCCTCGATCAGGACCTGGTCAACCGCCGCCCACAGCCGGGCCAGCTCGCGCTCGGTCAGAGTTTCGGTCGGCCGGGCTCCGTGCAAGCGGGCCCGCCACAGGGATTCATCGGCGTAGATGTTGCCCACGCCGCTGACTAAGGTTTGATCGAGCAGGGCGCGCTTCAACCCGGTGCGTCGGCGGCGCATCCTGGCGGTGACCTGCGCCGGGTCGTAGAGCGGGTCGAGTGGGTCCCGCGCGATGTGGGCCACCGGCAGCGGGATGGCTCCCCCCGCCCCGTCGGCGGTCAGCGGGACCAGGGCCAGTCCGCCGAAGGTCCGCTGGTCGACGAACCGCAGTTCACGGCCCGCATCGGTGAAGGTGAACCGCGCCCGAAGGTGCGGCTGGGTGGGTGTGTCCGGCGTGACCAGAAGAAGCTGGCCGCTCATGCCCAGATGGGCCATGAGCCCCTCGTCGCCATTCGGCTCCAGGGTCAACCATAGGTACTTGCCCCGGCGCGATGCGCTGCCGATTCGGCGACCTGCGAGGCGGCCCACAAAGTCCGCCGCGCCCAGCTCATGGCGCCGGATCGTTCGAGGGTGGCTCACGGTGACCGCCGCAATGTGTCTGCCGGCGACGCCGAGAGCCAAACCGCGCCGAACGACTTCGACCTCGGGAAGTTCGGGCACTACCGCGCGGCGTGGTGATCCGGGCGCTTCCGGGCGGCGCCGTCTGGGGCGTCACCGGGCGCGGGCGTCAGCTCGGCGGCCTCGGGGGCCTCGGGGGCCTCGGGGGCCTCGGGGGCCAGGTGTCGATATGCGGCTGCCGCCGCCTGTTGTTCGGCCTCCTTCTTGCTTGGGCCCCGGCCCTCGCCGTACCGAACTCCGTTGACTAGCAGGGCCGCGGTGAAGGTCTTTGCATGGTCAGGGCCAGCGTCGGTGACCGAGTAGTCCGGAACGCCCAGTCCGCGCAAGGCGATCAGCTCCTGGACGGAGGTCTTCCAGTCCAAACCGGCACCAAGGCCGGCGGACCTTTCGAGCAGCGGACCGAGCAAGCCAAGCACGACCGACCGCGCGCGCTCCAGGCCGCCCGCTAACCACACCGCGCCGAGGACTGCTTCCAGTGTGTCAGCAAGGATGCTGGCCTTGTCCCTGCCGCCGGTGCTCTCTTCGCCTCGGCCTAGCTGTACCCATCGGCCCAAGTCGATCTCGCGTGCCACCTCGGCGAGCGCGCGCATGTTGACCACTGACGCTCGAAGCTTGGCCAACTGGCCCTCGGCAAGATCGGCAAAGCGCCGGTAGAGCTCATCGGTGATCACCAGCCCGAGAACGGCGTCGCCGAGAAACTCGAGTCGCTCGTTGGTGGGTAGGTTGCCGTTCTCGTACGCATAGGAGCGGTGGGTCAGCGCCAGCTCGAGCAGGTCGGCTTCGAGCGCCACTCCCAGTGCGGCCTGCAGTGCCGTTCGGTTCACTGCTGGCCGGTTCACAGCTTGGCCAGGACGTAGTCGATGGCGTCGCCGACGGTGATCAGGGCGTCGAGGTCGTCGTCGTCGATGTGGAACCCGGGTTTCGCTCGGGGCGCCAGTCGTTCTTCGACGATGTCGACGATCTCGACGAGCGCGAGACTGTCGGCTTTGAGGTCGGCGATCAGCGCAGTGTCCCGCGTCAGGCGGCGCGGCTCCACCTCCAGCACCTGCACGATTGCGGCGATGATGACCGCACTGACCTCGGTTTCCGCAGGCGAGGTCAAGCTCATGACGTCACGGCGGCTACCCCGGCGGCCCTTCGGCGCCGGTTGCTGAGCTCCGCCAGCCCGGTCCCCACCGCCGGCAGCACCGCCTCACGGTGGATCTGCACGGCCTGGGCGATCGCGGCGGCGACCGCCCGGGGTGAGGAGGAGCCATGCCCGATCACGACGACCCCACCCACGCCGAGGAGGGCACCGCCGCCTGGTGTCTCGTTCCCAGTGCGGTCTGACAGGTGAGTGAGCAGGGGCAGGAGCATCTCGGTCGCGGCGGTGCGGTTCGGATGCCTGCCGAGCGCCTCGCTCAGCAGGGTTGTCACCATCGCTGCTGCGCCCTCCATGCCCTTGAGCAGCACGTTTCCGGTGAAGCCGTCGGTCACGATCACATCCGCTGGGCCGCCGGCGGCGGCGTCGTTGCCTTCCACGTTGCCGATGAACACGAGCAGGCCGTCCGCAGCGAGACCGGTGAGGGTGTCAAAGGCCTGCTTTCGCAGTGGGTCGCCCTTACTGCGCTCCGTTCCTACACTGAGCAGCCCTACGCGGGGGCACCGCACTGCGTGCCGGGCCCGGGCGTATGAGCTGCCTGCGAGGGCGTACTGCGCTAACAGGTCGGGGCTCGCTTCGACGGTTGCGCCGGCATCGAGCAGCACAACCGGCCCGGCCAGCGTCGGCAAGTCGACCGCCAATGCCGGTCGGGTCACACCCGGTAACCGGCCAAGGGTGAACAGGGCCGCTGCCATCGCGGCGCCGGTGGAGCCCACTGACACCATTGCGTCGGCCTTGCCGTCGCGGACCAGGCGCGCGGCGACGCGAACGGTCGCGTCCCGCTTGGCGCGCACGGCGCGGGCCGGGTCCTCACCCATCCCGATCACCTGGCTGGCGGAGGCTATTGCGCAGGCCCCGGGTCGGCCGCGCTCCTCGAGTAGCAGCATCGCTGCCCGCTCCGGGCCGACCAAAGTCATCGATACGCCCGGCTGCTCGTCGAGGGTCAGCAGGGCGCCCTCCACGACGGTGTCGGGGCCCTGATCGCCGCCCATCAGGTCCAGCGCCACCCGAACCGGCGCCTTCGCTCCGGTAGTCCCGGAGGCGGGTGATTCCCACCCGCGGGTCTTTGCCGGCGGCACCGGCCTCAGACCGCCAGGACCTGACGTTTGTTGTAAGTGCCGCAGGTGGGGCAGGCGGTGTGGGCGAGCTTGGGCTGCCGGCACCGATCGCAGGCAGTGGTGACGACCGCGGCGGCCTTCCATTGGCTGCGACGGGACCGGGTGTTGCTGCGAGACATCCGGCGCTTGGGAACGGCCACTGATCAATCCTTCATCTGTTCGAGGTGCCCAGCGGTGGCGGCCGGTTGGCCGCCTCCGTCCTTTCGCCCGCGAAGACTCCTCCAGCGCGGGTCGATCTGATCGTGCCGATGCTCTGGCCCGACCTCATCTCGGCGAGCCCCGCAATCGGCGCATAGCCCGCCGCAGTCCGGGCGGCACAATGGGCTGGGCGGTAGTGCGACGACCAAGGCGTCGCGCAACGCCGGTTCGAGGTCCAGGACGTCACCGTCCAGCTGCCGGACCTGTTCATCCTGGTCTCGCCCCGACCCAGCGGTTCGTGCGTAGCGCTCGGCCTGCTCGGGGTAGGACCACAATTCGACAAGCTCGACCTCGACGGTGTCCGATACCTCGTCGAGGCAACGCGCGCACTCACCCGCCAACGAGGCGGTCACCTGGCCGGTGACCAGCACCCCATCGAGCACCGACTCAAGCCGGATGTCCAGCCGCAGCGGGCTGCCGGCCGGGACCCGGACCAGGTCCAATCCGTAGGTTGCGGGGGCCGGCACCGTGCCCGATCCCTCCCACATGGAGCCCGGTCGGCGCCCCAGCGGCCGTGTATCGAGGCGCAACGGGTGGCGAGGGTCAAAGGCAGGCCTGCGTGTGATCATGATCATTTCAGCTGGTGGCGGCGGTCCCGGGTGGAAGGCCGACCCACGATGTTACCGGATGCCAGCGCCGTGAGCGGCCGGCTCACCGCGCGGCGGGAAGCGGCTCCAGCGGTGCGTCCCCGCTCAGGCCGTCGTCATGGCGGCCGCGCAGCCGTTCTCGTCCTCGCTCGACCGCAGCGATGGTCTTGTGTAGGACTACCTCGAAGTTCGCCAGCTTCCCGTCTACGTAGTCCTCCACTTCCCTGCGCATGGTGTCAGTTTGCTCACGCGCCTCGCTCAGCAGGACCTCAGCCTGTCGTTGCGCCTCCGCGGCCACCTCCTCGTGGCCGACCAGTCGATCGCGTTCGTCGGCTGCCTCCGCGATGATGCGCTGCGCCTCGAGCCGCCCCTCATCGACGACGCCCGCCTTGTGCTGCAGCACCCCGCTGGCCGCCGCGATCTCGCCCGGCAACAGTGCGCGGATCTCGTCGAGCGCGGCCAGCACCTCGGTGCGGTTGACGACGCATGAAGCCGACAGCGGAAGGGGCTTGGCGCCGTGAACCATGTCGGTCAACTCATCCAGCTTGCTGTGCAGATCGGCCATGACCCCCAGGGTAGAGCGGTCGGCAGCGTGCGTCAGCCGCTGGCTACGCCGAACGGGCTATGCGCGCAGGAGGAGCGGGTCAGCGCACCAGTCGCTGCCTGAGGCGTTCCTGCACGATCGGCGGAACGAGATGACTCACGTCACCGCCCCAGGTCGCTACCTCCTTAACCAACGAGGAAGACAGGAACGAGTACAGCGGATTGGTGTGCATGAACAGCGTTTCGACGCCCGCGAGGGAGTGGTTCATCTGTGCCATTTGCAGTTCGTAGTCGAAATCGCTGATCGCCCGCAACCCCTTGACGATCACCGGGATGTCACGAGCCCGGCAGAAATCCACTATCAAGCCCTCGAACGGCTCGACCCGAACGTTCGGCAAGTCCTGGGTGGCCGCGGAGATCAACTCGATGCGCTCGGCTGTGTCGAACAAACGCGCCTTTGACTTGTTTACCCCGACCGCGACGACTACCTCGTCGTAGATCGAACTACTGCGGGCGATGATGTCGAGGTGGCCGTTGGTCACCGGGTCGAACGACCCTGGACAGGTAGCCCGCCTCACCGGGCGGCCTTCACAGCGCGCGACCGTACCAGAGGGTGGTTTCCCCGTACCGGCGCCAGCGCCTGGCCGCGAGGCCGGCCGGCCAGCTGGGCCGCGGCCCGCGGCTGGCCCGTTCGAGCACGACTTCGCCTCCCACCCAGGGCACCAAGGCGCTCAGCACCGCATCGAGCTGCACCGCGTAGGGCGGATCGGCCAGAACCAGGTCATAGCGTTCGGGCGGCTTCGCGAGGAAGCGTTCGACCGAAACGGCCGCCACGTGCGCGCCGGCCAGCTCCAGGGTGGCAATGTTGCGCCGGATGACGGCAACCGCGGCCGGCGCCCGTTCGACCATGGTGGCGCTTGCAGCGCCGCGGGACAACGCCTCCAGGCCCAACGCGCCGGATCCAGCATACAAATCGAGGACCCGCAGCCCGCTCAGCTCTCCGAGGGAAGAAAACAGGGCTTCTCGAACGCGGTCAGCGGTGGGCCGGGTGGCGACGCCCAGCGGGGTGTGCAGGCGGCGCCCACCGGCCGAGCCCGCAACGATGCGCGTCACCCCTTCTCCAGGTAGGCGGCGTGTTCGAGCAGGCGGTCGGCGGCCGCGCTCAGGGCGGCGTGTGCGACCAGGGCTGGATCGGAAGCTACGAGGCGCTGCGCGTGCACACGGGCGCCGACCACGATATCGACGTCGTCTGCCAGCCGAAGCAACGCCAAGCTCGAGCCCAGACCAGCCTGACGCGAACCCAGCACATCGCCCTCCCCGCGCAGCCGCAGGTCGACATCGGCGAGCTTGACCCCGTCAAGGGTCTTGGCGACCGCTGCCACGCGTTCACCGGCGGGGGTGTGCTCGTAGGCGGTGCTTAGCAGGAAGCAGCTACTCGGGTGGGTGCCCCGCCCGATCCGGCCACGAAGTTGGTGGAGCTGGCTCATCCCGAAGCGGTCGGCGTCGAGCACCACCATGACGGTGGCGTTGGGGATGTCCACTCCCACCTCGACAACGGTGGTGGCGACCAGCACGTCGATCGATCCGGCCGCGAACGCGGTCATTACCGCGTCCTTCTCCTGCGCCGGCAGCCGGCCGTGAAGCATCGCAACTCGCAGGCCGGACAGTTCGCCCTCGGCCAGTTGCGGCGCCACCGCCTCGACCGCCGCCCCGGGCCCGCGACCCTCGGCTGCGTCTTCGCCCGGGTTCTCCTCTTGGTCCGGGTTCTCCTCTTGGTCCGGGCTCTCCTCATCGGGGCTCTCCTCGTCGGCGGCCGCGCCTGGCTCGATTTGCGGGCAGACCACGAACGCCTGCCGACCGGCGCTCACCTCTGCCCGGACCCTGTCCCACATTCGTGCGATCCACCGCGGTTTGCTGGCCGGCACTACGTAGGTGCTAATGGGTTGGCGGCCGCCGGGCAATTCGGTGAGCGAGGAGGTCTCCAAGTCGCCGAAAACCGTCATCGCCACCGTCCTCGGGATGGGGGTGGCCGTCATCACCAGCAGGTGCGGGCACGTTCCGACTCGACCGCGGCTTCGCAGCGCGGCCCGCTGCTCGACCCCGAACCGGTGCTGTTCATCGACGACGATCAGCCCCAAATCCGCGAAGTCGACTCCCTCGGACAGCAGCGCATGGGTGCCGACCACAATGCCGGCGCTGCCATCGCCGACCGCGGTCAGTGCGGTTCGACGGGCAGCTGCCGGCATCGAGCTGGTGAGCAGCTCGACGCGAGTTGCCTGCGGGGAGCTCCCCAGCTCACCGCCGCACCCCAATGGCCCTAACAGTTGCCGCAGGCTGCGAAGGTGCTGGGTGGCCAGCACCTCGGTTGGCGCGAGAAACGCGGCCTGCCCGCCAGTGTCAACGACACATAACATCGCCCGGAGCGCCACCACCGTTTTTCCGGAGCCAACCTCGCCGGCAAGAAGCCGGTGCATCGGTGCGTGGCCAGCGAGATCGGCGGCGATCTGGGCGCCGACCTCCACCTGCCCGGCTGTTTCTGTGAACGGCAACGCCGCGTCGAACGCGCTCAGCAGGCCCCCCGCTCGCTTGGGTCGTGAAACCGCCGGCAAGCTCAGCACATCCGCACGGCGACGTGCCAGGGCGACCTGCACGGTCAGCGCCTCGTCCCACTTAAGCCGCTGGCGGGCCGCGTCGACCTGCGCTTGGCTCTCCGGGCGATGCACGGCGTGGATGGCGCTGTCGAAGCTGACCAGCCGGTGTTCGGACCGGATCTGGTCGGGCATTGGGTCGGGGAGCTCATCGAGCAGGCGCAACACCGTGCCGATTGCCAGCGCCTGCATCCATGAACTCACCTTCGAGGTCGAGGGGTAAACCGGTAAGAGCGGTAGCTGCAGGAGGTCGGTACTATCGATGCGCGTTTCGACCTTCGGATGGGCCAGCTGCGGGCGCCCCCGAAATTCGGACAGCTCGCCAGCAAAAAGCGCCCGGGTGCCGACAGCCAACTGCTTGCTGCGCCAGCCTTGTCCGAAGAAGGTGAGATCCAGGTTGTTGCGGCCGTCCGTGATCACCACAGTCGCGATGCTGCCGCCTTTTTTGAGCGGGCGCACCTTCGTGCTGTGCACCTGGGCAACGACGGTGACGTAGTCGCCGCGTCGTAGTTGGGCCAGGTCAGACAGGTCGCCTTGCCGGACGTAGCGGCGCGGATAGTGCTTGAGCAGATCACCGACCGTACGGATTCCGAACGCCTTGTTCAGCGGATCCGCGGTGGGCTGGCCGAGCACTCCCCGCAGTCCGGTGTTGAGGTCGATCATGGGCGCGCCCTACGATTCGCCATACTCGCACCTGCTTTCGCGGCGGCCGCTTCCTTCGGGCGGCGAGCCTAGGCTGAGCGACCGACATTCCGCCTGGGCCGCCCGGCGAAATGAGCCGAGCCGGTGCGGTAGGCTTGGGTTGTTGTCCAGGCGCCCCCGGTGCCTCCCTCCCGTGGAACTTGGAGTTCGTCGTGGCTGCCGTGTGTGACGTCTGTGGCAAGGGGCCCGGCTTTGGCATGTCGGTGTCTCACTCGCACCGCCGGACCCGTCGGCGCTGGAACCCCAACATCCAAACGGTGCGTGCGTTGATTGGCCGCACCCCTAAGCGACTGAACGTGTGCACCTCGTGCCTGAAGGCGGGAAAGGTCGTCCGGGCCAGCTGATCGGTGTTTCACGGCGCGCCACGGAAGTGATCGTGACCGCCGGCTGCCCTCGGCGTCGGCACACCGAGAACATGAACCCCGATCTTTGAGTCCGGCCCCGGGCCCACCGTGAGACGCCCGATCCGGCGCGTGCCTGGGACCTGTACACCGGCCGGGAGCACCGCGAGCAGCGCATAGTCCTCGCCGCCGGTCAGCACCCACTCCAGCGCGGAACGGCCTAACCGGTCGGCCGCAGCCTGCAGCAGCGGGTCGACTTCGAGCAGGTCGGGGTCTACCTCGGCTAGGCCCCGCCCGGCATCGGTGAGGTGTCGCAGGTCGGCGATCAGCCCATCGGAGACATCACACATCGCGAGCGCTCCCGCCCTGGCGAGAGCCGGTCCCATCGCATAGGGCGGCTCGGGGTGGCGGTGCGCAGCCAGCAACGCCTCGAACCCCGGCTCGGCGGCGCCTGCCCTGAGCAGATCCAGCCCGGCCGCGGCCCAGCCCAACCGGCCGGCTACGACCAGATCGCCGTCGGCCGGGGCCGCACGGGTAACCGGCCGCCGTCCTTGCAGGTCACCTAACGCCGTGATCGCAAGCGTCAGCCGATCGCAGGAGGCAATGGTGTCCCCACCCACCACGCTGGCGCCGACTAAAGCGCACTCGTCGCGCAGCCCGTCGACGAGACCGTCAAGGACGTCGGTGCCAGTCGCCGGCGGCAACGCGATACCAATGAGCAGGGCCGTCGGCACTGCTCCCATGGCGGCGACATCAGCGAGGTTCGCGGCAGCGCCCTTGCGGCCAACCTGATAGGGGCTCGACCAATCCCAACGAAAATGCACCCCTTCGGCGAGGAGGTCTGTCGTGACCACGATGCGACCATCCGGGGCTGCAACGACAGCCGCGTCGTCGCCCGGTCCGGTCGGGGCGGGCGCCGCACCCAGCCGGGCAGCGACCCGCGCAATCACGCCAAACTCCCCCAGTTCGCCGGCCGTGCGCATCGCTGCCGTCCTTTCCCTGTGCGGTAACGTCCGCTCCGCAGCGATCAACGAGGTGATGAGGAGTTTCCCGTGGTCCAGGCCTACATCCTGATCCAAACCGAGGTCGGCAAGGCTGCGGCGGTGGCTACCGCTATCAGCGAGATCAAGGGTGTCACGCAAGCCGAGGACGTCACCGGCCCCTATGACGTCATTGTCCGCGCCGAGGCACGCAGCGTCGATGAGTTGGGCAAGTTGGTCGTCGCCCGCATCCAAGGAGTGGACGGTATTACCCGCACCCTCACCTGCCCGGTGGTCCACCTCTGAGGAGACTGCTCCCCGTCCTCGTTCTTCTCTCGGCCTGCGGTGCAGGCGCCCCCGGACCGGTTGTGCCGCCCGCCGGGCAGGCGAACGCATGCCGGGCCTTGATCGCCGGTCTGCCTGACGATCTCGTGCCGCACCAGCACCGCCACGGTGGCACCCCGACGTCGCCTTACCTCGCGGCTTTTGGGACGCCGGCGGTGGTCGTCAGCTGCGGGGTGCCGGTACCGAAGCATGACCCGACATCCTTGGTCCTCGAGGTCGACGGCGTGGATTGGTTGCAGCTTGGTGGGGCCGGGCGGGCCGAGCGGTACCTGAGTTTCCACAGCAGGGTTGTCGTCGAGGTCGTGGTGCCGCACGCCTACTTGCCTGCTGACATTCTGCCTGTCCTTTCGCCGCTTGTGGGACGTGCTGGACCCCGGCACTCGGCGTAAGGGGCGATCGCCGCACCAGCCGACACGGCCCAATATCTCTCGCCGTAGGACCAATGCCACCACTCGGTCGGGTAGTTCACCAAACCGGCGCGCAGCAGCGTGGCCACCAGCAGGGACCGATTTCGGTGCGCTTCGGGTTCCAGGCCGGACGATGCGGTGTAGCAGGCGTTCGCACCCTTGAGGGGCGTTGCGTTCAGGGCTGTTCCCATGTCCAGCTCATGGCCGTCGAATCGACCCGCAGATCCTGGCGCAGGTCCACCAGCGGCTCGCCGTTGTCTTGGATTGACACGGCGGCGACTCGTCGGACAGCAGCAGCATCAGCGAAGTCCCGTTCCGCGACGAAGCGCCACCGAAATCAGCTGATCAAGTAGCGCGGGGTAGCTGACGCCCGAGGCGGCCCACATCCGGGGATACATCGAGTGCGGGGTGAAGCCAGGCATCGTGTTCACCTCGTTCAGAACCGGCCCGTCCGCCGTCAAGAACATATCTACCCGTGCCAACCCTGCGCAGTCCAAGGCGGCAAATGCCCGCAACGCAAGGTTCTGGACGTGCTCGGTATTCTGCTGATCGAGATGTGCGGGGACGTCGAAGGTTGTCGGCGCATCGTCGGGTAGGTACTTCGCGGCGAAATCGTAGAAGTCATGCTCGCCGTGCACGTGTATCTCGGCAGGCACACTCGCCCGCGCTGGCTCGCCGTCAAGGATTCCGCACTCCAATTCGCGTCCCACGAGCATCTGCTCGACAATGACCTTCGGGTCGTGGCGCTGGGCCGCCGCGATGGCAGCCCCGAGATCCTCGACGCGGCGCACTTTGGTAATGCCGAGGCTGGAACCGGCCCGGGCCGGTTTCACGAACCAGGGGGGGTCTCCGGGCGTTCGCACCGGGTCATGAGGGCGCAGGACCGTGAATGGACCGACCGGTAACCCGTCGGCGATCAGCAGGGCCTTCATGTGCTGCTTGTCCATAGCGGCCGCCGAGGCGAACACCCCGGCGCCTACGTAGGGGACCCCGGCCAGCTCCAGCAACCCTTGGACAGTCCCGTCCTCGCCGTAGGGTCCGTGCAGGACCGGGAACACGACATCAACCTCGGTGGGGAGGGCCGGGTCCTTCAGAGCCCGCCACCCGCCAGGCACCACGGCGAGCTCGGTCCCGGTGTCGGCAACGGCGGGCAACTCCCGGCCGCTGGGTTCCAGAGCCTGGGGGTCGTCCGGGGCCAGGACCCAACGCCCGTCGGGCAGGATCCCGACGGGCAGCACCTCGTACCTTTCACGGTCCAGCGCCCGCAGCACCGACGCCGCGCTGATGCACGAAATGGCATGCTCCCCACTTCGCCCGCCGAACACCACCGCTACCCGGATCCGTTTGGCCACGGACAAGGAACCTAGCTGTCCGACGCCACTACGCGAATTCGCCGCAGCGAGTCATTCGGACCCCACTTCCCTCGCCATCAGGGCCCTTACCATCTGCACAGGGGTCATCTTGTCGTACACCACCTTCACGACATGCTCGGTGATCGGCATGTCCACCGCGTGCTTGGTGGCCAACGCGTGCAGGGCCCGGCAGCTCCCCACCCCCTCCGCCGTTTGCTTGGTGTGCGCGATGACCTCATCAATCGCCTGACCTTGCCCCAGACGTTCGCCGAAGGTCCGGTTGCGGGACAGCGGGGAGGTGCAGGTCGCCACCAGGTCGCCCAGTCCCGCCAACCCGGTGAAGGTCGCCGCGTCGGCTCCGAGTGCTGCCCCCAGTCGCGCCGTTTCGGCCAAACCACGGGTGATCAGGCTGGCCACCGTGTTGTCACCGAAACCCATCCCTGCTGCCATCCCGCAGGCCAGAGCGATCACGTTCTTGACCGCACCGCCGAGCTCGCAGCCCACGACGTCCGCGTTGGTGTAGGGGCGGAAGTAGATCGTGGTGCTGGCCAGTTGCAGTTGGCGACCTCTGGCCGGATCCACGCAGGCGACGACGGTGGCGGCCGGGTGCTCCGCGGCGATTTCCCTGGCCAGGTTCGGTCCGCTGACCACCGCCACCCGATCGGCCGGCGCATCTGCCACCTCGGCAATGACCTCACTCATCCGCTTGCTCGTGCCAAGCTCAACCCCCTTCATCAAGCTGACCAGCGTGGCGCCGCGCGGCAAATACTCGCGGACAGCCGCGAGATTGCCGCGCAGCGTCTGGCTGGGAATGGCGAGCACCACCAACTCGGCGTCAGGCAAGACGCTCGCCGGATCGGCCTCGGCGGTAAGCCGCCGCGGCAGGGCAACACCCGGAAGGTAATCGGGATTTTCGCGCGTGTCCCGAATGATCTGGGCCAGCTCGGGGCGGCGGGGCACCAGCGTCGTCATGGTTCCGGCGTCGGCCAGCACCTTCGCGTACGCCGTCCCCCATGAGCCGGCGCCAAGCACGACGGCTTGGGTCATGCGGTCCGCCGGTCGCCGCCGGCCGAGCGCCACACGAAGGGCCGTTCCGGCGGGGACTCACTGCGCAGTTCGGCCACCATCGCGGTCACAGTGCCCATGATGTCGTCGGTCACTTCGCGCAGCACCGAAGGGGTCTGGGGGGCACCGGCGAAACGCGCCAGGTCGATCGGCGGCCCGATTACCGTGGTCACCAATGGGTGCCGGAACAGGTGCAGCCGGTCGCCGCGCCGATGAATCTGCTGTGCCCCCCACTGCGCGAGCGGGAGCACCGGGACGTCGGCGGTAAGGGCCAGCCGGGCGACGCCCGTCCGTGCCTTCATCGGCCACAGGTCGGGATCCCTGCTCGTCGTACCCTCCGGATAGATGATCACGACCTTGCCCGCCTGGAGCGCCTGCACCGCGGCCGACAGGGCGTGGGCCGCGTCCGTGGTATCCCGCTTGACCGGTATCTGCCGGGCCCCGCGCATGATTCGGCCGACGAAGAACATGCCGAACAGGGTGTCCTTCGCCAAGTAATGCGGCAGCCGCCCGGCGTCATAGATGGCGTGCGCGACCGTCAGCGGGTCGATGGCCGAAATGTGGTTGGCTACGACGAGGGCTCCCCCCCGCGCCGGAACGTGCGTCAGGCCTCGCCGCTCGCGACGGGTGAGCACAGTGAGTGTCGGGCGAATCAGCCCGATGGCCAGGGAAAACCAGAACCCCCTCGCCTCCCGGTCACCGCATGCCGCCCGCGCCATCCGCTCGCGCCTACCTCTCACGTCGCTACCGGCCGGCGCGGCCCTCAACACGCGTCGAGGGTAGGCATCCGGCGGCTGATCCTTCACTGGCCAACGGTCGGTGTCGAGGAAGGGCACGCCGGTGGCAGCATGCCCGATCATGGCGCACGACAATGTGTGGGTATCGACGACCTGGACGGTCGTGCTACCCATTAAGGAGCTTGCGGTCGCCAAGAGCCGACTCGCCGGCGACCCTGGGGCCCGCGCGACCCTAGCCCTCGCTATGGCACGGGACGTCGTGGCAGCCGCCCAGGCCTGTGGCGCCGTCGAGGAGATCATCGTGGTCACCGACGACAGTCGCGTCAAACAGGCGCTGGGCGTCTCCTGCCTTGTCGTTCCCGATCTTCCCCGCGCGGGACTCTCGGCGGCCATTGCATACGGCGCACAGGCCGCCAGCAGTCGCTGGCCCGACTACGGCATCCTCGCGCTGGCCGCCGATCTCCCGGCGCTCACGTCGAGATCCCTCGCCGACGTCCTGGTCCAGGCAGCTCCGGGCCGTTCGGTGGTCGCCGACTTTGCCGGTAGCGGCACCGTTTTGCTCGCGGCTACGCCGGGAACACGGCTACGCCCCGCGTTCGAAGGTGCGTCCCTGGCAGCACATGTGTCGTCGGGGGCTCGCGACCTCACCAGGTGGGCCACTGCAGCCCTGCGCCGAGACGTCGACACAGTGGAAGACCTTGCCACCGCCATCTCGCTGGGGGTCGGCGCATCCACCGCGCAGGCCGCGGATTCGTGGCGGGCGGCGCACTGGTTGTGAGCGCCCACCCCGGGTGAAGTTGAGGGGCACCAAACAGTGGGACAGTGTCGTCATGATCCGCCCAACACGTACCGTTCAGGCGACGGTGCGCCGCTTCGACCCCGCGGGGCGGGCCGGTCAGGCCATCGATGACACAGGCGTGGTGTACGACCTCCCGGCCGATCGGCTCGATCCCGCCGTCCGGCACCTGCGCCCAGGGCAGCGGGTCCGCCTGGAGTGGACGGCACAGGGGCTGACGCTGGTGACGATTGCGACCCTGCCGGCCGGTGTGAGACTGGAACCATGACCGAGTCCATGCTGCGCCCGGCGCCCCCTGATCTGCAAAGCACCCAGCAGGTGGCCGCCGCCGACCTCGAACCGGTGGCTGCCACGGCTGCGGCAACCCTCGCTGCGACGGACCTGCCCGAGGATCGTTTCCTGAACCGGGAGGCGTCGTGGTTGGAGTTCAACGCCCGGGTGCTGGCACTGGCCGAGGACCCTCGAGCACCCCTTCTGGAGCGGGTCAAGTTCGCCGCCATCTTCGCCAGCAACCTCGATGAGTTCTTCATGGTTCGGGTCGCCGGACTCAAGCGCCGGCAGGCCACCGGCCTCACGGTACGAAGTGCGGACGGGTTGCCGACCCGCGAGCAACTGGCGTTGATCGGCGAGCGCACCGCCGAACTACAGCAGCGCCATGCGCTGATGTTCGCGAACGACTTACTCCCTGCGCTCGGCGACGCCGGAATCACCCTGAGCAGCTGGGATCAACTCCCTGCCTCCGAACAGCAACGGCTGCACGGCTACTTCCGCGCCCAGGTCTTCCCGGTGCTCACCCCCCTGGCGGTGGACCCTGCGCACCCGTTTCCGTACATCTCTGGGCTGTCGTTGAACCTGGCTGTCGTCGTGCGTGATCCGGCAACAGGCATGGATCGCTTCGCCCGGGTGAAGGTGCCGGCGATCCTGCCGCGCTTCGTCCGCGTCGGCCCGCAAGACGGGGACGGTGCCGCTGATGCCACCGCCCGATTCCTGCCGCTGGAAGAGTTGATCGCCACCCATCTGTCCCAGCTATTTCCGGGCCTGGAAGTCATCGAACAGCACCTGTTCAGGGTCACCCGCAACGCTGACGTGGAAATCGAGGAAGACGAAGCAGAGGACCTGCTACAGGCACTTGAACGCGAACTCGCGCGGCGCCGGTTCGGTCCGGCAGTCCGGCTGGAAGTTGCCAACAGCATGGGTGAGCGGGTGCTGGACCTGCTCGTTCGCGAGCTGGAGGTCCATCCACGTGACGTCCTGCGCATCCCCGGACTGCTCGACCTTTCCGCCCTGTGGGCGCTGGTTGAGCTCGATCGGCCGGAGCTGAAGGACGAGACGTACGTGCCGACGCTGCATCCCCGGCTCGCGAGCGAAGACGGCATGGCGGCTGCCGACCTTTTCGCCGTCCTGCGCGACGGCGACGTCTTGTTGCATCATCCCTACGACTCGTTTGCCACTAGCGTGCAGCGCTTCATCGAACAAGCCGCAGCCGACCCGCACGTGCTCGCGATAAAGCAGACTCTCTACCGCACGTCCGGTGACTCGCCTCTCGTAGAGGCACTCATCGATGCGGCCGAGGCCGGCAAGCAGGTGGTGGTGCTGGTCGAGATCAAGGCCCGATTTGATGAGCAGAACAACATCACCTGGGCCCGGGCACTGGAGCGGGCCGGGTGCCACGTCGTGTATGGCGTCGTGGGGCTCAAGACCCATTGCAAGACGGCGCTGGTGGTCCGCCAGGAGAAGGGTCAACTCCGCCGCTACGCCCACATCGGAACCGGTAACTACAACCCGAAGACCGCCCGCAACTACGAGGACTTCGGGTTGCTCACGGCCGACTTGGATGTCGGGGCGGACCTCACTGACCTTTTCAATGCTCTTACCGGCTACTCGCGGCAGACCGAATACCGGTCCTTGCTGGTTGCTCCGCAACGCCTTCGGGCCGGAATCGTCGAACGTATCGAAGCGCAAGCCGAGCGGGCTCGGGCTGGTCAGGAGGCCACGATCCGCCTGAAGGTCAACAACTTGGTCGACGAACAGGTTGTGGACGCGCTCTACCGCGCCGCCGGGGCCGGTGTTCGGATCGATTGCGTTGTCCGCAGCATTTGTGCGTTGCGGCCGGGGGTGCCCGGCCTGTCCGAAACCGTCCGGGTGCGCTCGATTTTGGGCCGCTACCTCGAACACAGCCGGCTGTTTGCGTTCGGCCAGGAGCCGGACGCCCAGTGGTGGTTGGGCTCCGCGGACGTGATGCACCGCAACCTCGACCGCCGGGTGGAGACCCTTGTACGGGTTGGCGATCACGTGCTCACCGATCAACTCGCGGACACCTTCGCGCAGGCGATGGACCCCGCTACCGTTTCCTGGCATCTGGATGCGCATGGCGGCTGGACCCTGCACGGTGACTCTGACCTGCACACCGCCCTGGCCAAGCAGATGTCCCATCGGCATGGCTGACCGCGACCGAAGGACGGTGCACGCCGAGACCGAGAGCGAGGTCAAGATGGCTGTCCCGGCGCTGTTCGCTCTACCGTCCCTCACCGACCTCGATGGGCCGCATCCGCTCGCCGCCCAACCCGGGGCCCGGTTGTCGCTGAGGGCCACTTACTTCGACACGCACGATCTGCGACTAGCCCGATCAGGGGTGACCCTCCGGTATCGGACTGGGGAAGGCCGGCCGACCTGGACGTTGAAGCTCCCCGCCGAGTCGGGAGCGCAGGGGGAGCGGCTCGAGATGTCCCTGGCCGCGCCCGCCGCGGCACCGCCGGCGGAACTGACCGTCCTCGTTACCGCCCTGGTCAGGATGGCCTCGCTCGGTGAGGTGGTGCGCCTCACCACTCGGCGCGATGTATGGCTGCTGGCCGATGACACTGGCGAGCGGGTGGCCGAACTGGTTGATGATTTGGTGTCGGTAGTGGTGTCCCGCAAGGTGGTGGCCAGGTTCCGCGAGCTCGAGGTTGAGCGCCACGGCATCGACGAGCGAGCGTTGACCGCGCTGATCTCACGGCTGGCCGACTCCGGGGCGATCCGCGGCGCTTTTCAGGCCAAGCTTGTCCGCGCCCTCGGGCCGCGTGCCAACGCCCCGCCTGATGTCCCGGTACCGATGCGGGTCCGCCGGCTCGATCCGGCCGCCGCGCTGGTAACGGAAGCGTTACGCGCTGGGGTTCGGCGCCTGGTCGCCGAGGACCTCCGGGTCCGGCTCGGGCACGAGGATGCTGTGCATCAGATGCGGGTTGCCTGCCGCCGGCTGCGCAGTGACCTGCGGACCTTCGGGCCGCTCCTGCTCGCCGGGTCGACCGAGCGCCTCCGGGCCGAACTGGCGTGGTTGGCGGACGCGCTGGCAGACGCGCGGGATCTGGAAGTGCTGCGTCAGCGGCTGGCCACCACTTTTCGCGCCGATCCTCTTGCGCCGCTCGACGCCGCCGCATTTGGCCGGCTGGACACCCTGCTCGCCGGACGCGAACGCTCAGCACGCCAGGTGGTGCAGGCCGCGCTCGAGGAGCCGCGGTACCTTGTGCTGCTCGACGAGGCGGTGGCGCTAGCGCGTGAACCTGCCACCACGGCGACGGCGGATCTGCCTTGTCGGACGGTGTTGCCTGGGCTCGTGGCGGCCGCCGTTGCTGACCTGGACCTCAAGGCGGCCAAATTGCGCGCTGCCGGTTCCGACCAGCGTTGGCATGCAGCGCGAATCCGGGCCAAACGCGCACGCTACGCAGCGGAGGCTACGGCCCCAGCGTTAGGCGTTCAGGCGGCAACCACGGGCGCTGCGCTGGCCCGGGTCCAGGATGTGCTTGGCAAGCATCAGGATGCGGCGATTGCCGCCGACGCAGTCTTGTCGGTCGCGAGCGAGGCCGCCGACGATCCCGCGCTTATCGTGCTGTGTGGCCGGCTCGCCGAGCGGGAACGCGCCGCGGTCCGGGCCTATCGCGCGGAGTTCGTGAAGGTGTGGAAGAAGGCACATGCACCGAAGGTTCGGCGCTGGCTGCAAAGCGAGATCCGTGGGTGAGTCGGGCACGCCGCATGTGGCAGCAGGTCAGGGCACGCGTGGCGACACCATGGCCGTGAGATCAGCCCAGTGAACCCCATCGTTGCGGCCGGCACCGTCCTGTGGCGCTTCGACGACCGGGGCGAGCTTGAGTTGGCGCTCGTCCACCGCCCGAAGTACGGCGATTGGTCGCTACCCAAGGGCAAGACCGAGCCCGGCGAGCACTTCATCTCCACCGCGGTACGCGAAACGCAGGAGGAGACGGGTTTCACGGGTCCTGTTGGCCGGCCCCTTGGACACATCACGTATTCGGTGCATTCCTCCGAAGGCCCAGTCCCCAAGACAGTGCATTACTTCGCCATGGCGGCCATCGGAGGAGCGTTTACTGCGTCGGCCGAAGTCGATCGGCTCGTCTGGCTGCACCCACCCGCAGCCTCCGCCAGATTGAGTCGGACCGAGGACCGCGATGTCCTCGTGCGCTTCGCGAGCCTCCCCCCCGAGAGCGTCACCATTTTGCTGGTCCGGCACGGCCACGCCGGTGAGCGCAAAAGGTGGCACGGGGACGATGCTGAACGACCGCTCGACGGCGCCGGCCACGCGCAGGCGCAGCTGCTCGCCGGCATTGGACCGTGCTTCGGGGTCCAAGGTGTTTACGCGGCCCGCGTGCTGCGCTGCATGCAGACCTTGGCGCCGCTGGCTGCCGTACTCGGGATGCCGGTGGAGCCAGAGCCTGATTTCACCGAGGCCGGCGTGAAGGCGGGTGACGCAGCTCTCAAGGCGCTAGAAAGGGTGGTGGCCCTGGGACGCCACGCGGCAATATGCAGCCAAGGCGGCGTCATTCCCGAACTGCTGACCAGCTTGGCGGCCCGCGATGCGGCGGCACTGCCGTCCGTCCGTAGCCGCAAGGGGTCGGTGTGGGTACTCTCGTTCGCCTACGGCCGACTCATCGATGGCAGCTATCTCGCCGACCTGTCACCCACGTGGTGAGCCGGACACCCCTAGGCCTCGGCCTAGGGGCTCTCGCAGGGGGCCGGTGCCCCAACAAGGCCCCGGCCCCCGTGAGGCTGCTAGCGGCTGGCCCTCTTGGCTGGCGCCTTCGCTGTTGTCTTGCTTGCCTTCTTGGCTGGCACGCGGGTGCTGCTCTTTGCGGCCGACCTGGTGGTGGCCTTGGCCGCGGTGCGGCCGGTGGCCTTCGAGGTCGTCTTCGCAGCGGCCGCCTTTGCGGTCTTGGTGGCGGTCTTGGTGGCGGTGGCGCGCCGAGCAGGCGTCACCTTAACCGTTGACCTGGCGCCAGCCTTGCTGGGAGCCTTCGTCGCGGACCTCATCCCGGCCGCCTTGCTCGCCGTGGCCCTCACTGTGCCGACAGCGGCACGAACCCCCGCCGATCTTGCCACGACTCGGCTTGGAGTCGCCTTGGCGAGCTTTTTGGCACCAGACACGTAGGCCTTGAAGTCGGTGCCGGGGCGAAACTTCGGCACCGATGTCTTCTTGATCTTCACCGGCTGTCCGGTGGAGGGGTTTCTTCCGGTGCGGGCCGCTCGGTCGGCCTTCTCGAACACGCCGAAGCCGCTGATCGCGACCTTCTCCCCCTTACTCACCGTCCTCGTCACGGTCTCGATGAACATCTCTACTGCCCTGGTTGCTGTCGCGCGACCGCCGACGTGGCCGGCGAGCTCATCGATCAGATCGGACTTGTTCACACGCACCTCCGGTGCACCGTCCCGGCCCCGTGCCGGACGTAATTACGCGGAACGGTAGGAGGTCTTGGCCCGTATGCCAACACCCAACACGGCGTGTCGGCCGGTGGTTCTTCGATGACACTTCCTGCCAGACAATGGTTCCAGCTCGGGTTCCCGAGCTAATCCGCTGCAGTACAGGACTTTCGGCCGTCCCAAGGCACCCGTCAGGCCGGCCTGGTCCTGGGCAGCCAGGTAGGTCGATTTGTTTCGTAGTTTCTGATGTCCTCCGCCAGCAGCAGCGTCGAGGCGATGTCGTCCAACCCATGGAGCAACCGGTGCCGGGCTGAGTTCTCCAAGGTGAACGGGTAGCTCTCGGTTGCGGTGCCTACCTCCCGAAGGTCCAGATCTACGGTCAGCAGCAACTGCGGGTCGGCTTCGACCGCCGTCATCAACTTCTCGACCTGGGCTGAGGGCAACTGCACCGCAAGGAGGCCGGCTTTCAGCGCGTTTCCGCGGAAGATGTCGGCGAACCGAGCGCTGATCACGACCCGGAACCCGGCATCCTGCAGGGCCCACACGGCGTGCTCCCGGGAAGACCCGGTTCCAAAATCTGGACCCGTCAGCAGCACGCTGGCGCCCGAGTAGGGCGGCGAATCCATGATGAACTTCCCAGCTGATCGCCATTCGCGGAACAGACCTTCGCCGAAGCCGGTCCGGCTGACCCGCTTGAGGTAGTCGCTGGGGATGATCTGGTCGGTGTCGATGTTGCTACGACGCAGCGGGACGGCCCGGCCGCGGTGAACGGTGAACGGCTCCACGAGTTCTCCTAGAGATCGGCCGGCGCGGTGAGCCGCCCGGTCACAGCGGTTGCGGCGGCAACGGCGGGGGACACCAGGTGGGTCCGACCACCGCGACCTTGCCTGCCCTCGAAGTTTCGGTTGGACGTGGAGGCACTTCGCTCGCCGGGCTTGAGGGTGTCTGGGTTCATTCCCAGGCACATCGAGCAGCCAGCACTGCGCCATTCCGCCCCGGCAGCCGTGAACGCGGCATCCAAGCCCTCGGCCTCGGCCGCGCGCTTCACGGCCATTGAGCCAGGAACGACCAGAGCCCGCACACCCTCGGCCACGCGCCGGCCGCGAAGCACCTGCGCCGCCGCGCGCAGATCCTCCAGGCGACCATTCGTGCAGGAGCCGATGAACACGGTGTCGACGGCGACCTCGCGCAGCAGGACGCCGGGCGTCAGGTCCATGTAGTCAAGCGCCCGCCGAGCCGCATCCTGCGACGATGGGTCGGCGAACGACGCGGGGTCGGGCACCACCCCGTCAAGGGGCAAGCCCTGACCCGGATTGGTGCCCCAGGTGACGAATGGGGTCAGGCTCCCGGCGTCGATATGGACTGTCCGGTCGAAGTCGGCACCTTCATCCGTGGCAAGCTCACACCAGGCCGCGAGCGCCGAGTCCCACTCCGCACCTAACGGGGCGTGTGACCGGCCCCGCAGAAAATCGAACGTAGTCTGGTCGGGCGCGATCATGCCAGCCCTGGCGCCCGCCTCGATGCTCATGTTGCAAACCGTCATCCGGCCCTCCATCGACAGCGACCTGATCGCCTCGCCGCGATATTCGATGATGTGCCCTTGACCACCCCCCGTTCCGATCTGAGCGATCACCGCGAGGATGAGGTCCTTGGCGGTGACCCCTAGCGGGAGGGCCCCCTCCACGATCAAGGCCATCGTCGCAGGACGGCGGAGGGCAAGAGTTTGGGTGGCCAGGACGTGTTCGACTTCGCTGGTGCCGATCCCGAATGCCAACGCCCCAAAGGCTCCATGGGTGGACGTGTGGCTGTCTCCACACACCACCGTCATGCCTGGCTGGGTCAGCCCGAGCTGCGGGCCGATGACATGAACGATCCCTTGATCCGCATCCCCCATCGGATGCAGCCGGATCCCGAATTCGGCGCAATTGGTGCGTAGCGTTGCTATCTGAGTGCGGCTTACCCCGTCGCTGATCGCTGCCAACAGCGCCGCGGAGGTAGCCGGCCCGGCAGGCAGGTCGGTGGGGACGTTGTGATCTTCGGTGGCGATCGTCAGGTCTGGCCTACGCACGGGGCGGCCGGCCAGGCGTAACCCGTCGAACGCTTGAGGGCTGGTTACCTCGTGAATCAGATGCAGGTCGACATAGAGCAGGTCGGGCTCACCCGGTTCGTGGCGCACGACGTGCTGGTCCCAGACCTTCTCGGCCAGCGTCCGCAGGGTCATCGGGCCCTCCTTCTTGTGTCTCATATACCGAGATGTCAGTATCGACTAATGGAACCGTACTCCAGGGTCGGCGTCATCGACAAGGTCGCCGCGGTGCTGCGCGCGGTGGAGCCAGGTTCGTGCACCCTTGCCGAGCTGGTGCAGCGCACGCGTCTCCCACGCGCCACCGCACACCGGCTGGCCACCGCGTTGGTGTCCCATCGGCTGCTCTCCATGCGCGGCGGGCACTACGAGGCCGGCCCCTGGCTGGGGGAGTTGGCTGGCGCCGACCCGCTGTTAATGCGCGCGCAGCCGGTGCTGGATCGCTTGCGTGATCAAACCGGATGCAGTGCCCAGCTGTTTAGACGTCGCGGCAACGAGCGCCTCTGCGTCGCCGCGTCCGACGTCACCCATGGACTGCGTGACACCGTTCCGTTGGGAACACGGCTACCCATGAGTGCCGGATCGGCTGCGCAGGCACTCCTATGCGTCGAGGGCGCCGCCCCCCCCGGCAGCGCGTTCACCGGCGCAATGCTGCTCGCCGTGCGTAGGCGCGGGTGGGCCCAATCGGTCGCCGAGCGCGCACCGGGGGTCGCCTCGGTTTCGGCACCCATCCGCGACGGGGAAGGCGCCATCGTTGCGGCAGTGTCGGTGAGCGGTCCCGCTGCCGTTCTCGGCCGTTTCCCGGGCAAGACCTACGGCCCGGCGGTGGTCGCCGCCGCGCTCGAGCTGAGCGGCCGAGGGGTGGCTAGGGTTTCGGGGTGACCGGGCGCGTCCGGTAGTCTGAGTCCACACCGCTGGTGACGCCGGCGGCTGCACGCCTAGGGCCCCGTCGTCTAGCGGCCTAGGACACCGCCCTCTCAAGGCGGCGGCGCCGGTTCGAATCCGGTCGGGGCTACTCCCGCTTAGGACTTTCTCCGCCGGCCCCAGGGGGCGGCTGCCGCGACTGGCTGGGGTACCAGGACTCGAACCTAGACTAGCTGAACCAGAATCAGCCGGGCTGCCAATTACCCCATACCCCATGGGGCTCCGCGCGGCCAGAGTGGCCGGTGTGGAGCGAGCCACGAGCCTATCAGCCGGGGATATCAGCCCTGGCCCGCTCTAGCCGGCGCATGGTCCGTTCCCGGCCGAGCAACTCCAAGGACTCGAACAGCGGAGGCGAGATCCGGCGCCCGGTGACCGCGATGCGAACCGGACCGAACGCATTGCGCGGCTTCAGTCCCAGCCGCTGCACCAGGGCGGCTCGGAGCACCGTTTCGACGGGGGCGGCGATCCAGGCCGGAAGCGGATCGAGCGCGGCGATCGCCGCGCTCAGCACCGGCCGCGCGGCATCGGTCAACAACTCCTGATCAACGACGATGAAGTCCTCCTCGTCCACGAGCAAGAAACGCAGCAGCTCTGGCGCCTCGGTGAGCCGTACGATCCGGCTCTGCACCAAGGGCACAGCGGCCTGAAGGAACCCCGCGTCGTCGGATAGCCCCGCCGCCCGCATCCAGGGTTGCAGGGTCACGAGTAGCTCGGGCTCGTCCATGGCCCGGATCTTCTCGCCATTGATGGCCTCGAGCTTTTTTAGATCGAACCGCGCCGGGTTCTTAGACACTCGTCTCAGGTCGAAGGCCTCGACCAGCTCGGCAACGGTGAACAGTTCCCGGTCAGGCGCCAATGACCAGCCCAGCAGTGCCAGGTAGTTCAACATGGCCTCGGGCAGGAATCCGGCGTCGCGATAGTGGCGAAGTGAAACCTCACCGTTGCGCTTGGACAATGGTTTGCCGTCTTGGCCGACCACTAGGGGCAGGTGCGCGAACTGCGGCCAGCTTTCGGACGGGTAGTCCAACGCCGCATAAATGGCCAGCTGGCGCGGCGTTGCCGCCACAAGATCCTCACCGCGCACGACATGAGTAAGCTTCATGGCGACGTCATCGAAAGCGGCGGCAAAGATATACAGAGGGCCGCCGTCGCTGCGGGTCAAGGCGAAGTCTGGAATCTGATCATGCGCGATGGTGATGTCGCCGCGGACCAGATCTGTCCACGTCGTCTGCCCAGGCGGCATGGGGAACCGCAGCACGTGGGTTCGTCCTTCGGCCTCGAAGGCTGCCCTCTGCGACGGCCCGAGGTGGCGGCAGCGCCCGTCGTAGCCGGGGGGGCGCCCCTCCGCTCGGGCGGCGGCGTTGCGCTCCGCCAACTCCTGCGTCGTGCAGTAACACCGGTAGGCGTGGCCGTGAGCCTCGAACCGGGCAAGAGCGTGCTGGTAGAGCTCGCGCCGCTGGCTTTGCCGATAGGGAGCGTAGGGACCGCCGATGCCTGGTCCCTCGTCCCAGTTCAGGCCGATCCATGTGAGGATCTCCTGGGTGGCCGCTACGGCATCATCGGTAACCCGGTTACCGTCCGTGTCCTCGATGCGCAGCAGGAACCTGCCGCCGTGGCGCCGGGCGTAGGCCCAGGAAAAAAGGGCAGTGCGTACGTTGCCGACATGCAGATCGCCTGAGGGCCCTGGCGCAAACCGCGTCCGAACGCTCATGCGGCTACCACCGGATTCGCCAAGGTCCCGATTCCGTCGACCGTCACCGCAACGACCTGACCCGGTGCCAGCGCTCCAACACCCGCGGGCGTCCCAGTGAGCACAACGTCACCAGGCAACAGCGTCATCGCATTGCTGATGTAGGCCACTACGGTGGCCACATCGTGGATGAGTTCGCTCGTTGGGGCGTCCTGTACGGTTCGGCCGTCGAGCTTGGTAGTGATCCGCGCCAGGCCAGGATCGAGGTCGGTCTCGATCCACGGTCCCAGTGGGCAGAACGTATCGTGGCCCTTTCCCCGGGTCCACTGACCGTCGGCCTGTTGGTGGTCGCGAGCCGTGACGTCATTCGCGCAGGTGTATCCGAACACCGCCGACAACGCGTCCTCCTTTGCCACCCGGCGGGTGATCCTTCCCATGATGATCGCGAGCTCCCCCTCATAGTCGATCCGGTTGCTGTCGGGAGGTAGGACGATCGCGGCATCCGGGCCGACGATCGCCGTCGAGGGCTTGAGGAATAACAGTGGCACCGAGGGAACCGCGTCGCCATCGGAACCCGCCATTTCCGCGACATGTTCGAGATAGTTCCTACCGACACACACGATCTTGCTGGGCACGACGGGGGCACCCAGGTTGACCTCTCGCAGCGCGAAGCGCTCCCCTGTTAACCGAACCGGTTCTACCAGGGGATGTGCGTGTAACGCGGCGATCGTTTCCGCACCCGGCTCCCCCTCCACGAGGCCGTAGCTGAAGGCAACACTGTCAACGCTGAACCGGGCGATCTTCACGAGCAATGAGGCTAACCGACCGCACGAAGGCACTCCCGGCCAAGGGGCTCCCCCCGGAGCGTGCAGGCGGAGGCGTTCAGGAGGACACTTCGCGCATGACCCCTGCCGGAGCGCCGCGGAATCGCAGCACCCAGCGCCAGCCCAGGCCAGCAGTGCAGGCAGTGACAAGTGCGCAACCCAGCCGGCCCCAGGAGATCGACGAGCGACGACGGCGCTATCTGATCACGATGGGCCTTCGCATCGGTCTGTTCCTGGCGGCTGTGTTTCTGTTCAGTGGCTGGCTCCGCTGGGGGGCGATTGCGTTTTCGTTCATTGCTCCCTACGTCGCGGTCGTGGTCGCCAACGCAGGACCGCACCACACCAGGGACACGACCGAGTACACCGGGCTCAGCACTGCGGGGGGCGATCCGAAGCTTCCGCCGGGTCGAACCATCGACATGTGACCAGGGCGCCCCGGGGATCAGGTGACTTGGCCGGCCGCGTCGGGCGTTACCCGCGGGTGATGAGTCCGTAGGTGACGGCGTCGTCTAGGGCCTGCCATGAGGCGTCGATGAGGTTCTCCCCGGCCCCGACCGTTTGCCACTCACGCTGCCCATCGCTGGTGGTGATCAACACCCGGGTAACGGCATCGGTGCCGTGCGCCCCCTCGAGAATGCGAACCTTGTAATCGACCAGTTCCAGTTCGGCTAGGTGCGGAAAGTACGCCAGTAGGGCCGTCCGCAGGGCCATGTCAAGGGCGTTAACTGGCCCGTTCCCCTCCCCGGTCGCGACCAGCCTCTCCCCCGCGGCGTGCACTTTCACCGTCGCTTCGCTCACCAACTCGCCGTCGGGGCGGCGCTCGACGATCACTCGCCACGATTCGAGGCCAAACGCGGTGGGCCGTTCCCCATCAACCTCCTCGCGAAGCAGCAACTCGAAGCTGGCTTCTGCTGCCTCGTAGGAGTATCCAAGCGCCTCACGCCCCTTGACCCGTTCGATCACGCGACCAGCGGTCTCGCGGTCAACGGCCATGCCCAGCTGTGTTCCCTTGAGCTCGACGCTCGCGCGGCCCGCGAGTTCGCTGACCAGAAGTCGCATGTCGTTGCCGACGGCGGCCGGATCGACGTGCTGGTAGAAGTCCACGTCGGTCTTAAGGGCACTGGCGTGCAACCCGGCCTTGTGGGCGAATGCCAGTTGCCCCACATAGGGCTGCCTGGGCGCCGGCACGAAATTGGCGATCTCTGCGACGGCATGGGAGATGCGTTGAAGTTCCGCGAGTTTACCGGCAGGAAGTACCGGCAGGTCGAGCTTGAGCTCCAGATTAGCGACGATCGCGAACAGATCCGCGTTACCGCAGCGCTCGCCGTAGCCGTTACTCGTGCCTTGGACGTGGGTGACACCGGCCCTGACAGCGGTGAGGGTGTTGGCCACCGCGCAGGCACTGTCGTCGTGGAAGTGGCCGCCGAGTCGAGCCTGGGCCTGGCTTGCTACCTCGGTCACGATGTGCGTCACGTCGTGCGGCAGCATCCCGCCATTGGTGTCGCACAATATTACGACCTCGGCGCCCGCGTCGTGTGCAGCGGCAACGACCGCGAGGGCGTATTCGGGATCGAGCCGGAACCCGTCGAAGAAGTGTTCGGCATCAACAAACACCCGCCGCCCCTCGGCACGCAGTAGCGCCACCGTGTCAGTCACCATCGCGAGGTTCTCCGCGCGTGTGGTCCGGAGCGCTCGTTCCACCTGACCGGCGTGGGCCTTGGCCACCAGCGTCACCAGCGAGGTCTGGGCATCGAGCAACGCGCGTACTTGCGGGTCGTCTACGGCCTTTCGGCCCGCCTTTCTGGTCGCGCCGAAGGCGGCCAGCGTGGCGTGCCGCAGATGCAGCTGTTCGCTGGCGCGGGCGAAGAACCCGGCGTCCTTGGGATTGGCACCTGGCCAGCCCCCCTCCACGAAGTCGCAGCCAAGATCGTCCAGATGCCGCGCGATCGCCAATTTGTCACCGATGCTGGGCACGAAGCCTGCGCCCTGGGTGCCATCACGAAGCGTGGTGTCGTAAACGTGCAGGCTTTCCATCGGATTTCCTGTCTGAGGTGTGTCACATGGCAACAAAAAACCCCTGCGTGCTGAGCACGAAGGGGTTGGCGCATCGACCGGGAGGTCGACGCACCTAGACGATAATGATGAGGCTGATCAGTTGGTGCACGTCACTGACGGTGCCAGGGCTGGCCGGTTGCGTCAACCCTGACCGGGCAGAGCGCGCACACCGCGCGGCACGAATGGGGGAATTTCCCCGCTGATCAGCCCTGCGCCCCGCAGTGGTGCAGCGCCCCCACCTTTGAGATGCCTTCCGCGCGCGATACCTGGGTGGTGGCGCTGCGAACCTGAGTCGCTACCGCGCCATGCACCGTGTAGTCGCTGACGGTCAGCGACCAACCGCCACCGCCGGAGACGAGGATTGCCTCCTCGACCAGGCCGGGTCGACCGAGCCGACCCTGGGCGTCGACACATCCCCAGTTCGCCGTAGTCCGGCCCGATCCCACGGCCAGCGCCAACGGCGCGCGCCCGTCCAGCCGAACCAGCGCCAGCTGGTCGCCCGTGAGTGCCACCAACTCATCGCGGGTCTGGGCACCTTCCTCGACGAGCTGAACTGGGATCTCGGCGAACCCGTTGCCCTCGACGTCGACCGCATGCATCCTGGCCAACCCCACCGCGACGCTACCTAGATCCAGCCGGAGCAGCCCGACTCTTGTGCCACGCATCTGCAATTCGGCGTCGTATAGCCCCCCACCTGCGGCGCGCGGTCCTGGTTCCACCCGGACCTCATCTGGCTTGCCATCCCCATCCACGTCCCCCGCCACGGCGGCATGACCCGACGACGCGCCGATCGGGGCTGCGTTAGCCGAGTAGGTAGGTGCTGGCACCGGAGGCAGGCCCGCGTCCGCGGGAGTACGGAAAAACGATGCGTACAACGCGGCCGCCGCAACAACCACCAGGGCGCCCATGGCAACGGCAGTGCCCACCAGAAGGGCACCACCGGGGCGGGGCGAGGGCGACGGGGCGCCAGGTAGCTCAAGCATGATCTGGGATGTATCTCCGATCGCCGCGACGCCGGAAACTCAGCGAACTTGGACCTTAGCCGACGACTCGTCCAGGGCAGCGCGGACCTGTGCGGGGGTGAAGCGGGAGCGCACTGCAAGACCGTAAATTAGTGCGCTCACCGCGAGCAGCACCACGAAGTCCCACCCGAACGGGATGATGTTTGCCTGGCCATGGTCTTCCCCGTCGGAGGAGAACGTACCCAGGTAGCTGACCAACGCGAGCAGCCCGAACCAGGGTGCGATCCACCAGCCGGACCGCATGTTCAACGGGAGCCGACCGGTTGTTTTGCCCTGCCGGAGTTCCTGCACGGCGAGCAGAATGAAACCGAGCAGAACGGCAACGAACAGCTTCCAGTTCACATCCCACCCGGCCCAGAACACGATCTGATTGGCCGCCCAGAACGCCAGGAACGGCAGCACATCCCCGCCGGGGACCCTGAAGGCACGTGGTTGGTCAGGAAGCGATCGCCGAAGCGCGGCCAGGACCAGCGGGCCGGAGCCAAAGGACAGAACGGTTGCCGAGGTAATGAATCCGACGAGTTTTTGCCAGCCAGGGAATGGCAAGAACACGATGAGCCCCACGACAAAAGCCAGTAGGACGGACACCATCGGGACTCCCCTGGGCGTCGTATCACCGAGGCGCCGCGGTGCGTTGCCGTTTCGGGCCATCGCGTAGGAGATCCGGGCGGTGACCGTGGTGTAGATCAACCCTGTGTCGGCGGGGCTAACCACGGCATCGATATAGAGCACCGTCGCCAGCCAGCCCAGACCGATGACCGACGCGATGGCGGCCAGCGGCCCAGCGTCGTTGGTAAACGACAGGTGCGCCCACCCACCCGACTTGCTCAACGCCGACGGGGGGACGGAGGCGATGAAGGCCACCTGAAGCAACACGTAGATCACGGCCGTGAGCAGCACCGAACCGATGACGGCGAAGGGGATATTCCGGTGAGGGTTATCGCTCTCCCCGCCAAGCTCCACGGCCTGCCGGAAGCCGAGGAAGGAGAAAACGATGCCTGCGGTCGAGATGGCCCCTACCGTCCCCTTCAGTCCGCTGGGCGCGACCCCGTAGGAATGGAAGTTGGAGGCGTGGAAAGTGGTGAACAAGAAGGCAACCACCACGATCGAGATGATCGCGAGTTTCCAGGACACCAGCACATTGTTGATCCTGGTGAACGCGCGTATACCTATGGCGTTCACGAGAGTGAACACCAACATCGCCGCCACTGCTATGAGGTATCCCTCCGGCCAGGTGAGCACCTTGGTGCCCCCACTTGTCTTGGTGAGCCCGTGCGCGTAATGAGTGGCGTACTGCAAGGCTCCCTCAACCTCGATGGGTGCGACGGTCGCGGCGGCCAGCCAGGTCACCCAGCCCATCGAGAAGCTCGCGAATGAGCCGAATGCCCAATGGGGGAATCGGACTACCCCACCTGACACCGGGAACATGGCACCGAGCTCGGCGTAAATCAAGCCGATAGCTAAGATCAACACGGAGCCCAGCAACCACGAAACGATGGCCAGCGGGCCTGCCTTTTGGGAGGCATAGAACGCCCCGAACAACCAACCGGAGCCGATGATCGAACCGACCCCACTGAACAGCAAACCCACAGGGCCGATGTGGCGCTTGAGTCCGCTCCCGTCATCCGAGTCTGCGCTGGGATGGCGTTGTGTTGTGCTCGTTGCCATGAGGGCTCCCGTCGTGTGCGTACCCCGCTGTGTGCGCCGTCGCCTTCCCGGTCTGCACCCGATAGCAGGCTGGAGGCTACCCCTAGCCCGCCGCTAGCGCGGCTAACTCGTCGCCAACGCGCTGGGTCGTTGCCTGCCCTGGTCGGTCGCCGAGACGTCGCGCGACCGCGGCGTGCACCCTGGCGGCTGGGTCCTGCTCACCGAGGTGTTCCAAAAGCATGGCGACGCTCAGGACTGCCGCGGTCGGGTCGGCGATCCCCTTGCCGGCGATGTCGGGGGCTGACCCATGCACTGGTTCGAACATGCTGGGATGGGTTCGCGACACGTCCAGGTTGCCGCTCGCTGCCAATCCGATCCCGCCCGAGATCGCCGCACCCAGGTCGGTGAGGATGTCGCCGAACAGGTTGTCGGTCACCACTACGTCGAACCGGCCCGGGTCTGTGACTAAGAACATGCTCGCCGCGTCCGCGTGCTGGTAGGCGAGCTCGACGTCCGGGAAATCCGCTGCGAGCGCCTGGGCGGTGCGGGCCCATAGCGATCCGGCGAAGATCAACACGTTGGTTTTGTGCACCAGCGTCAGGTGGCCACGACGGGCGGCGGCCCTGCCGAAGGCATCCCGGACGACCCGCGCCACCCCAAATGCGGTGTTGAGGCTCACCTCCGTGGCTATCTCCTGGGGTGTGCCCGTGCGCAAGCTGCCTCCATTGCCTGCGTATGGGCCTTCCGTTCCCTCCCGGACGCACACCATGTCGATTTGGGGGTCGCCGGCCAGCGCTGAGGTCACGCCCGGATAGAGCTTGATTGGCCGCAGGTTCACGTGGTGATCAAGGGCGAACCGCAGTCGGAGTAGCAGGCCCCTCTCCAGCACACCCGACGGCACCGTCGGGTCACCGACCGCACCAAGCAGGATCGCATCATGGCCACGCAGCTCGGCCAGCACGCTGTCCGGAAGGGCCTCACCGGTGGCTCGATAGCGGCGGGCGCCCAGGTCGTACTCGGTGGTATCTACTTTCTTGCAGACGGCCCGCAAGACCTTCAACGCCTCTGCTGTCACCTCGGGGCCGATACCGTCCCCACCGATCACGGCAAGTCTCATGCTGGCGCCCCGATGCTGCGGTTGGCTGCGCTGAGGACCGCCTTCAGGGATGCGGTGACGATGTTGGCGTCTACCCCTACCCCCCAGACGACAGCGCCTCCCAACGCGACCTCCACGTAGGCCGCTGCGCGGGCATCCTCCCCGCCGGTCAGGGCGTGCTCGTGGTAATCAAGCACCCGGAGGTCCACCAGGTCGGCGAGGGCGTGTACCAGCGCCGCGATCGGGCCGTTTCCCTCCCCGTGCACTTCGAGCTGCCTCCCGTCTACCGTCACGACGGCATGAAGAGCCCCGCTGCTCATCGTGTAGTCACCCAGGAGCAGGCGGGTGGGCGTGAGGTAGGCACGTTCGAAGATCAGCCATATCTCGGCCGGGAGAACCTCCCCGCCCGCCGTCTCGGTGTGCCGCTGGATTTCCGCGGAAAACTCGATCTGCAGCCGGCGCGGGAGCTCCAGCCCGTGATCGTGACGTAGAACGTAGGCAACCCCGCCCTTCCCACTTTGCGAATTGACCCGGATCACAGCCTCGTAGGTTCGCCCCACGTCCCTGGGGTCAACCGGCAGGTAGGGAACCTCCCACCGGAACTCCTCCACGGGTCGTTGGGCCTGCTCAGCGTCCCGCTCCATCGCTTCCAGACCCTTCTTGATCGCGTCCTGGTGCGAGCCGGAGAAGGCGGTGTAGACCAGATCCCCGCCATAGGGATGGCGCGGGTGGACCGGCAGCTGGTTGGCATACTCCACTGTTCGACGGATCTCGTCGATGTCACAGAAGTCGATTTCCGGGTCGATGCCCTGGCTAAACAGGTTCATCCCCAGCGTGACCAGGCAGACGTTGCCGGTGCGTTCCCCGTTGCCGAACAGGCATCCCTCGACCCGGTCGGCGCCCGCGAGGAGGCCGAGCTCAGCCGCGGCCACTGCGCAGCCCCTGTCGTTGTGCGGGTGCAGGGAAAGCACTACCGCCTCGCGTCGAGACAGAGCCCGGTGCACGTATTCGATGCTGTCCGCGTACACGTTCGGCGTCGACATCTCCACGGTGGCTGGCAGGTTCAACACCACCCGGCGATCTGCCGTCGGCTGCCAGACATCCAGCACCGCCTCGCAGACCTCGACCGCGTAGTCCAACTCCGTGCCCGTGAACGATTCAGGACTGTATTGAAATAACACGTCCGAGCCGGTGAGCAGCTGCTCGGCGTACTTGTTGCACCACCGGGCGCCTTGGACGGCAATGTCGCGCACCCCGTCCCGGTCGAGCGCGAAAACCACGCGGCGCTGGAGCGTCGAGGTGGAGTTGTACAGATGCACCAGGGCGTGATGGCTGCCGATCACCGATTCCAGCGTCCGCTCGATGAGTTCCTCACGTGCCTGGGTAAGCACCTGGATCGTGACATCGTCCGGTATCAGATCTTGTTCGATGATGCGCCGGATGAAATCAAAATCGGTCTGGCTAGCCGCAGGGAAGCCGACTTCAATTTCCTTGTAACCCATCGCCACCAACAGCTCGAACATACGCAACTTGCGGGCCGCATCCATGGGATCGATCAGGGCCTGGTTGCCATCGCGCAGATCAACGCTGCACCAACGCGGTGCTGCGGTGAGGGCGCGCTGTGGCCATGTCCGATCTGTCAGGGCAACCAGCGGGGTCGGCGTGTATCGGCCGTATGACATTGAGCTGGGCCGTTGCGGGTTGGAGTATCGGCTCACTGGGGTGGCTCCTCGTGGCGTGGCAGTGGTGGCCAGCACAACTCACCGCGGCGGGGAGCCGGCCTGATCAGGACCCGTCGCGGCAGCGAAGCAGGAGAAGCACACCAAGCATGGGCTCAGGCTACTCCGAGCCCATCAAGGAAGTCGACGATGATCTTCGTCAGTAGCGCCGGTTCGTCCAACCAAGGGTAGTGCCCGGCTCCTTCAATTTGCGCATACGTACTGTGCGGCAAGCGTTCATGTATCGCATGCATGGCAGCGGGCGGGCTCAGGAAATCGAGTTCGCCGGCCACGATGAGGATGGGGAGATCCAAAGTCTCCAGTTGCGGTGCGGCGGTGCGCCGGACGGACTCGCGTAAGGTCAGGGCCGTGCGAGCGCTGATCTCGTCAGCTGCGCCGGCGGCATGCTGACGGGCGACCGCATCCCAGGTGCCATACCACAGGGGGACGGTCATCTGTTCAAGCATCCGACGGTTTTGCGGCCTTGCCGTGGGAATGTCGTCCGCGGCGGCGAGCGCGTCGGCAAGGTCGGGCTCTCCCCTCCTTAGCTCAAGCACGACCCGGCGCCCCGCAGCGGTGAGTGCGTCTTCTACCAGCGGTGGTGGGGTCAACAGCACGAGTGCGCGCGCGGGACGGGCCGCCTGCGCGTCGAGGGCGACGACTCGTGCGCCGAAGCTGTGCCCGAGCAGAACCGGGAGGTTGATGCCCAGGTGGATACGCAACTCATCGACATCGTCTGCCAGCCGCTGCAGGGTCAGGGTCTGCGGTTCGGCCGGGCGAGACGCTCCGCTTCCGCGTGTGTCGGCCAGGACCAGTCGGCGCGAACCGGCCAATCCGCCCAGGTCGCTGAGATACGTCGCCGCCCGCCCTGGACCTCCTGGCAGGCAAAGCAATGGCTCACCTGTCCCCCGCAGGTGATAGCCCAGCCGTTGTCCGTCAGAGGCGATGAATGTTTGCGCCACGGAAGTCTCAGCCGGCAATGACGACTGCCCGCGCGCTTTGGGCACCGATCGACTCGGCCAATTCCTCAAGCAGGATGGGTTCGACCGGCCCGTCGACCGACACCACCATGAGGGCATCACCGCCCTGCTCGGTGCGTGAGACCTGGGCCGAACCGATGTTGATGTCTTCCCCGCCGAACTTGTGGCCGACAGCCCCCACCACGCCGGGACGGTCCACGTAGCGCAGCACTACCAGGTGGTCGGAGGGGCGGACATCCACGTCGAAACCGTCAATCTCGGTAATCTTCTCGATCATCCTCGGACCCGACAGCGTGCCGCTCACGCTGACCGGCGTCCCGTCAGCCAGGGCTCCCCGCAGGGTGATCAGATTGCGATAGTCCGGACTGTCAGCCGACGTGGTCAGTTCGACCGTAAGCCCCCGCTGTTCGGCGAGCAACGGGGCGTTGACGTAGCTCACGGGGCTCTCCACGACCGGCGCGAAGATCCCCCGAAGGGCGGCCAACCGCAGTACCTTCACGTCGTAGGCACTGATCTCACCGCGCACCTCAACGGTGAGAGTGCTGGCCAGGCCACCCGCCAGTCCGGTAAAGACCTGGCCGAGCTTTTCCACGAGCGGGAGCGCTGGCCGGATTTCCTCAGCCACAATTCCCCCCGCCTGTACATTGACGGCGTCCGGGACGAACTCACCTTGAAGCGCCAGCTTGACGCTGCGGGCCACAGCCAGGCCCGCCTTGTCCTGCGCTTCAGCTGTTGAGGCCCCCAAATGAGGCGTCACCACCGTGTTGGCAAGGGTGAACAACGGTGAGTCTGTGCACGGTTCGGTGCCGTACACATCCAATGCCGCCCCTGCTACCCGCCCTTCGACAAGGGCGTCGTACAGCGCCTTCTCATCGACTATGCCGCCGCGAGCGGCGTTCACGATGCGCACGCTGGGTTTGACTAACTGAAGTTCCTTGACCCCGATCAGACCCACGGTCTCCGGCGTCTTAGGCAGGTGCACCGAAATGAAGTCGCTGGTGCGCAGCAGATCCTCCAGGCTCACCAGGCGAACGCCAATCTGCGCGGCGCGGGCCGCGGAAACGTAGGGGTCGTAGGCAACCAACGTCACCCCGAAGGCTGAGAGTCGCTGAGCGAACAGCACCCCAATTCGACCCAATCCCACGACGCCGACTGTCTTGTCGGTGACCTCGACCCCGGTGAACTTGCTTCTTTTCCACTGACCTTCCCGCAGACTGGCGTCCGCGGCGGGGATGTGGCGCGACAATGCCAGAAGCAGGGCGACCGCGTGCTCGGCGGCGGTGACGATGTTTGACTGAGGGGCGTTGACGACCATCACCCCGCGCGCGGTCGCGGCCTTCGTGTCGACGTTGTCCAGCCCGATTCCGGCTCTGGCAATGACCTTGAGGTTCGGTGCGGCGGCCAGCGCTTCGGCATCAACCTTCGTCGCCGAACGAACGATGACCGCGTCGGCATCGGCGAGGGCCGCAAGCAGGGCGGTCCGATCCGACCCGTCGACGTGGCGCAGGTCGAAATCGGAACCGAGCACGTCCAGGGCAGTGGGGGCTAACTGCTCCGCGACTAGGACGACAGACGTGCGCACGGGCGTTCCCTTTCGGTGGTATGACGCTCCGCGGCGTGGCGGACGCCGGGTAGCTAGAGTACCGGCGCCTACTGGTCGATTTCGCGGTGGAAGCGGGTAGCCCGTTGCTGCCTCACGGCTGCCATGCGGCGGCGGCGCGGGCGCTCCAGCGGGAATCCTGGCCGGTGACCTGCACCGGAATCCCGAAGCATTCGGTGAGCGCCCCGTCGGTGAGCACGTCGGCGAGCTGACCACCGGCAAGGGCCCTCCCTTCCCGCATGAGCAGGGCGTGGGTGGTGCTGGGTGCGAGTTCCTCCACGTGATGGGTCACGGTGATGCTGGTGAGCTCGGGTCGCTCCCGGGCGGCGGCCGCGATCGCCGCCAACAACGCCTCCCGTGCCGGCAGGTCCAAGCCGACGGCCGCCTCGTCGAGAACTAACAGCCGGGGACGCCCGATTAATGCCCTGGCGAGCAAGGCTCTCTGCCGTTCCCCTTGCGAACACTCGCCGAACCGTCGGTGGGCCAGTGCGGCCAAGCCCACCACGTCCAGGACGCGCTGCGCCTGCGCCCCCGCGTAAGGCCCGTACCGTTCAGGCCGCGGTAGCACGGTCCCGGTCAGTCCCGTCAACGCGACGTCGAGGAGGGGCAGGCGCCCCGACAGGCGCGCTCCGGTACTTGCGTCCACGACCGCTATCGATTCGCGTAAGGCACGCATATCGGTGCACCCAAGTCGCTGCCCGAGCACGTCGACGGTCCCCCGTGAGGGGTGTCGTTCAGCGGCAGCCAACGACAGCAATGAGGTCTTGCCGGCTCCGTTGGGACCGAGTACCGCCCAGTGCTCTCCCGAACGCACCCGCCAGGACATCGACCGGATCAGTTCGACCCGAGGCGGTCCCACGACCCACAGCTCGACCTCCGACAGCCGCACGGCCAAGACATCCACGAACGCTGAGCCTAGGGCTCTCAATCCAGCGGCTGGTCAATCCACGCAAACAGGGGCCGCAGCTTTGCCCCGGTGTGCTCAATCGGGTGTTGGCGGCCCTCTTCGGCAAGTTTGGTGTAGGTCGGTCGACCGTTGTCGTCTTCCGCCACCCATTCCCGGGCGAACGTGCCGTCCTGGATCTCGCCAAGGATGCGCTTCATCTCTTTCTTGGTCGCCTCGTTGACCACCCGAGGGCCCCTGGTGTAGTCACCGAACTCTGCGGTGTCCGAGATCGAGTAACGCATCCGCGAGAGGCCACCCTCGTACATCAAATCGACGATGAGCTTGAGCTCGTGCAGGCACTCGAAGTAGGCGACCTCCGGCTGGTAGCCGGCCTCTGTCAGGGTCTCGAAACCGGCCTGAACCAGGGCCGACGCCCCGCCGCACAACACGGCCTGCTCGCCAAACAGGTCGGTTTCGGTCTCCTCGGTGAAGGTGGTGCGAAGGGCGCCAGCCCGGGTCCCGCCGATGGCCTTGGCATAGGACAGCGCCAGCTCCCAGGCATGCCCGCTCGCGTCCTGCTCGACTGCGACCAGGCAGGGCACCCCCCGACCGTCGACGAATTGCCGGCGCACGAGATGACCGGGACCCTTTGGCGCGACCATGGCGACGTCGACCCCCGCCGGCGGCTTGATGAGGTCGTAGCGAATGTTGAATCCGTGCCCAAAAAATAGGGCGTCTCCCTCTTGCAATGAGGGGGCGATCGCTTCGGCGTAGAGCCGGCGCTGCGCCGTGTCGGGCGCAAGGACCATCACGAGGTCGGCCTCGGCGCACGCCGCGGCCGGGTCGAGAACTCGCAGGCCAGCGGCCTCCGCCTTCGACCGGCTTTGCGACTGCGGGAGCAACCCAACGCGCACGTCCACTCCGGAGTCATGCAGGGACAGTGCGTGGGCATGGCCCTGACTGCCGTAGCCGAGAACGGCAACCTTGCGGGACGAGATGAGGGCCAGATCGGCGTCATCGTCGTAGGAAATGACCGCGCCAGTGGCGCCTGCGGGGTTGGCGGACATGCCGGAAGTCCTTTCGATATGGGAGTCTTACGCGGAACGATCGATGGGCCGAACTCGGGAGTCGGACCCGGTGATGGAGCGGCTGCCGCGAGCGAGTGCGACCAGACCGGACTGGACCATCTCTCGGATGCCGAAGGGTTCCAGGACGCGCAGCAGCGCCGCCAGCTTGTCGGGCGAACCGGTCGCCTCGATGGTCACCGCGTCGCTGGCGACGTCAACCACCTTGGCGCGGAACAGCTGGGCCGTCTCCAGCACGTGCGAGCGCGTCTGGAGGTCGGCGCGCACTTTGACGAGCAGAAGTTCCCGCTGTACGGATGCGTCCCGGTCCAGTTCCACGATCTTGAGTACGTTGACCAGCTTGTTCAGTTGTTTCGTGACCTGTTCAAGCGGCAATCCCTCGACTCCGACGACAATGGTGATCCGCGACACGTCCGGGTCCTCGGTGGGGCCGACGGCCAGGGACTCGATATTGAACCCGCGACGTGAAAAGAGGGAGGCCACGCGGGCAAGCACACCGGGGGTGTTCTGGACGAGAACCGACAGCGTGTGGCTGTTCATGGGCTCAGACCGCCTGATCGTTGTCGAAGTTGGGGCGAAGGCCGCGGGCCGACAGGATGTCGTCGTTGCTGGCGCCGGATGCAACCATTGGCCAGACCATCGCGTCCTGCCCCACGACGAAATCCACGACGACCGGCTGGTCGTCGATGGCCATCGCCGCCTCGATGGTCTCATCGACGTCGGCTGCCTTCTCGCACCGCATTGCCGCGCAGCCAAGCGCGTCGGCCAGTTTCACGAAGTCCGGGATGAACCGTCGGGTGCCCAGGTTGGTCTGGCTATACCGGCCCTCGTAGAACAGCGTCTGCCATTGCCGCACCATACCGAGGCTGCCGTTGTTCATCACCGCAACCTTGATCGGAATGCCCTCGATCGCGCAGGTTGCCAATTCCTGGTTGGTCATCTGGAAGCACCCGTCCCCGTCGATGGCCCAAACCGTCGCCTCCGGACGGCCCACCTTCGCCCCCATGGCCGCTGGAACGGCGTAGCCCATTGTCCCGAGTCCGCCTGAGTTCAGCCAGGTGTACGGGTGTTCATAGGTGACGAACTGGCTCGCCCACATTTGATGCTGGCCCACCCCCGCCACGTAGATCGCCTCCGGCCCGGCAATCGCGGACAGCCGGCTAATCGCGTACTGCGGCGAGAGGCTGCCGTCCTCCGGGTCCTCGTAGCCCAGTGGATAGGTGTCGCGCCATCCGTCCAGTTGACGCCACCAGCCGGTCAGGTCGGCCCGGTGGTCTGCCGCGTACTCACCGCGCACCGCATCCAGCAACTCACGTATTACCTGGCCTGCATCACCCACGATCGGTACGTCGGCCACCCTGTTCTTGCCTATTTCCGCCGGGTCGACGTCGGCGTGGATCACCGCCGCGCCTGGCGCGAAGCTGGCTAGTTGCCCGGTGACGCGGTCATCGAAGCGGGCGCCGAGGGCGATCAGCAGATCGGCCTTTTGCATGGCGGTCACCGCGGCCACCGATCCGTGCATCCCGGGCATTCCCAGATGCTGGGGGTGGCTGTCGGGAAACGCCCCCCTGGCCATCAACGTCGTGACGACGGGGATGCCGGTGAGTTCGGCGAGTTGTCGCAGCTCTGCGGCTGCCCGCGCCTTGAGCACTCCACCGCCCACGTAGAGCACCGGGCGGCGGGCGACAGCGATCAGCCTGGCCGCTTCCCTCACTTGCCTGCCGTGCGGCTTGAGGGTGGGCCGGTAGCCGGGCAGGTCCAGCTGCGCCGGCCAAGTGAAGCTCGTCCGCGCTTGCAGCACGTCCTTGGGGATATCCACCAGGACCGGCCCTGGGCGCCCGGTTCCCGCGATGTGAAACGCCTCGGCAATCACGCGCGGTAAGTCATCGGGGTTCTGCACCAGGTAGTTGTGCTTCGTGATCGGCATCGTGATGCCGCAGATGTCCGCCTCCTGGAAGGCATCGGTGCCGATCGCAGCCCGCGGCACCTGTCCGGTGATGGCCACGATCGGTACCGAATCCATGTAGGCGTCGGCGATTGGGGTGACCAGGTTGGTCGCTCCCGGCCCGGAGGTGGCCATGCAGACACCGACCTTGCCCGTTGCCTGCGCATAGCCCGTGGCGGCGTGACCGGCACCCTGCTCGTGGCGTACCAGAATGTGCCGGAGCGTCTTGGCGTCCATGAGCGGGTCGTAGGCGGGCAGGATTGCCCCGCCGGGGATGCCGAAGACGACCTCGGCGCCGGCCCGCTCCAGGCCACGGACAAGGCTTTGGGCGCCGCTGAGAGTAGGGCCGGGTTCGGTCATGGTCATCACCTTCGGGACGTGGCTGGGTGGGACGGAAAACAAAAAACCCCTCGTGCCAAGGGCACGGAGGGGTTCGGCGCGTCAGGCTGTGTCAGCCGGCGCGCCGCGCGATTACGAGGGGCAGGAAGGAAGACACGACGCACAGCCTGCCGCAGGGGCGGTCCTGCGTCAACGTGAGGCAGTCGGCCGGGGCCCGTACAACTTTCAGCGCAGGGCCAGGAACCGGGCCGCCACCGGCGCGGCCGCATCCGCGCCGAATCCCCCGGAGACGCCGCCGTCGCCGCCCACCTGACACGCGAAGGCGATGCCGTCGCGGAAGCCAATGAACCAGGCGACGGTGATCGGCGGGGTGGCGTTTCCGATCTCCGCGGTGCCGGTCTTCCCGCGGGTACCGCCCGGCAGCCCGGACGCCTTGGCTGTGCCGGTGGTCACCACCTGCGCCATGAAATTGCTCAGCGTGGCGCTCACTCCGGCGGGTAGATCGTGCTGGGGATTGCCGGCGGGCGTGCTCGCGGTGACGTAGGGCTCGCGCCAGGTCCCGCTGGCCACGGCAGCGGCCACGCTGGCCATCTGCAGGGGGCTGGCCACGATCCGCCCTTGGCCGATCGCCTCAGCGGCGGCGTCGGCCGCATCGGTGGGCGCGGGAACGCTGCCGCCGAATGACGTCAACGGCAGTGGGCCGGCGGGTGGGGAGCCCTGCGCGGGGGCGGCCTGGGCGGCGAAGCCGAAAAGGGCCGCGGCCTTGCCGAGCGCTCCGGCGGGTAGCTGCCGCTCGAGGTTCACGAAGGCGGTGTTACATGATTTGGCGAAGGCGGTCTGCAGGTTGATTGGGCCTAGCTGCTCCTGCTCCGCGTTGTGGAAGGTGCGCCCGTCCACGGTCGTCGTGGCCCCGCAGTCCAGGGCGGTGTTCGGCCCCTTGCCGCTCATCAGCGCCGCCGTTGTCGTGATCACCTTGAAGGTTGAGCCCGGCGGGTAGTGGCCGCGAATGGCTCGGCCGAACCCGTTCAGGGGATGGTTCGCGACTGCCAGTACCTTCCCAGACGCTACATCCAGGGCGACGAAGGAGCCCGTCCTGCCGCCATTGACAATGGATAGGGCCTGCTCCGCGGCCCGTTGTAGGCGCAGGTCGAACGAGACCCGAACATCCTTGCCGTCGGTGGTCTTGCGATTGATGAGGGAGGCAATGAGGCCGCCGCCGGCGCTGCGGATGGTCAGCGAACCACCTGGAGTCCCCGACAGGGTCGCGTTCTCGCCGCGTTCGAGTCCGGTGATCCCGCCGACATCGCCGGCCTCATAGAGCGGTCCGGCCGCCGCCGCCTGCGCCGCGGAGTAGGTGCCGACGCTCCCCAGCATGTTCCCGTCGAGCTCGGGGTCCTGCCCGCGCAGAGGCACGCCACTTGCGAGCAGAACGCTCCCCCTGCGCCCCAGGGTCCGCTGGCGGACCAGCCGGTCGGCGCCGTGCAGCTGGGGGTAGATGGTCTCTGGGCTGAACACGACCTTCCAATGGCCGGTCATCTTTCGCAGGATCAGCGTGCTGTCATAACTCCAGGTACCTAGTCCGCGCAACACGATCGTGGCGTGGAAGGGGGCTCCCGGTGTTCCCGCTTTGACGTCGGTATGCACCGGACCAGGTAGGTACGCCGAGGAGACCACCTGAAGGTCGCTACGCAGCGAGGGGATGCGTTCACGTACGAGGGCAGCGGTGTCCAGGCTCGCGTTGTTCATCATTGCGTCCGTATCGCCCTTGCCCCAGGCGGCGAGAAATCCTTGGGTGACCGAGACCGCCTCGGCGAAGGAACGTTCGCGTGCCAGCTTGCGCTGATCTTGCAGATGCCGAAACTCGAGGAATCCGCCACCGGCCAGTGCGAGGACCACCACGAGGATGACCAGCGGAAGGACTCGACGGCTGCGCCTGGGGCGTGAGTTGGAGTAACCGCGGTACGCCACCCGACGACCCTATGGCGCCAGCGGCGCCGATCATCTCCCTGCTGGTGGTCGATGCCGATTTGTTGCGAACCGCGCCTTCGCCATGAGAGTCGATCACGTCGGCGCAGCATTCAGGCGATCAGTCGCACACCGCCCCCTGGGCGGCCGACCCCACGAGCCGGGCGTATTTGGCGAGCACCCCGGTGGTGTACTTCGGTTGCTGCGGCTTCCAGCCTGCGCGGCGGCTCTGCAACTCCTCGCTGCTTACCAAAAGATCCAGCCGGCGAGCCGGAATGTCGAGCCGAATCCGGTCCCCGTCTGCGACTAGCGCGATGGGGCCGGCGTCGGCAGCCTCCGGCGCCACGTGGCCGATGCACAACCCGGAGGTTGCTCCGGAGAACCGACCGTCGGTGAGGAGCACGACCTGCTTGCCAAGGCCGGCCCCCTTGATCGCGGCGGTGACCGCCAGCATCTCCCGCATGCCGGGACCGCCACGTGGGCCCTCCCAGCGAATGACCACGACGTCGCCCGCGCTGATGACCCCGGAGGTGACGGCCTTCATGGCAGCGGCTTCCCCATCGAAGACGCGAGCCGTTCCCTCGAGTACCAGCGTATGCAGCCCGGCGGTTTTCACCACGGCGCCGTCTGGGGCCAGGGAACCGCACAGGATGGCGATGCCCCCCTCGCTGGCCAGCGGGGTGTCGAGCCCGTAGACCACCAGCCCGTCGGGGGCGGGGGGCGCCAGCTCGGTCAGTTCGACACCGAGCGTCCGCCCGGAGACGGTCAGGCAATCGCCGTTCAGCAGCCCGGCCTCGAGCAGCGCGCGCATGACCACCGGGACCCCGCCGACCCGGTCGAGGTCGTTCATGACGAAGGTGCCGAATGGTCTGAGGTCCGCGATGTGGGGCACCCGGCGGCCGATGCGGTCGAAATCGTCAAGGCTCAGCTCGACGCGCGCCTCATGGGCGATTGCTAGCAGGTGCAGGACGGCGTTGGTGGAGCCGCCAAGCGCCATCACGACGGTGATGGCGTTCTCGAAGGCGTCGCGGGTAAGGATCTGCCTGGCCCGGGTCCCGGCCTCGATCAGCCGCACGGCTGCGTGGCCCGAACGGCGGGCCCATTCATCGCGACGGCCGTCGGGAGCTGGGGCTGACGCGCTGCCAAGCAGCGACATGCCAAGGGCTTCCGCCGCGGCGGCCATGGTGTTGGCGGTGAACATGCCGCCGCAGGACCCTTCGCTGGGGCAGGCGGCGCGTTCGATCTCGTCGAGCCGAGAGTCGTCGATCAGGCCACGAGCCCTGGCGCCGACTGCCTCGAACACATCGCCTATGGTCACCGCGGTGCCGTCGCCCAGCCGGCCAGGCAAGATTGATCCGCCGTACAGGAACACGCTGGCCAGGTTCAGGCGAGCCGCGGCCATGAGCATTCCGGGCAGGGACTTGTCGCAGCCCGCGAGCAGCACCGTGCCGTCGAGGCGCTCGGCGTGCACCACCAGCTCTACGCTGTCGGCGATGACCTCGCGTGAGACCAGCGAGGCGCGCATCCCCTCGTGCCCCATCGAAATGCCGTCGGACACCGCGATTGTGCAGAACTCGAGGGCCACTCCCCCGGCGTCCCGGACCCCGGTCTTGGCCGCCTCCGCGAGTCGTTTCAGCGGGAGGTTGCACGGGGTGAGCTCATTCCACGACGAGGCGACCCCAATTTGCAGCTTCGACCAGTCAGCGTCGGTCAGGCCGACCGCCCGCAGCATCGCGCGGGCCGGGGCTCGCTCGTACCCGGTGGTCACCTCGTCGCTACGGGGTTTGGACATGGGCCTAGGGTAGCCGGGTGTCACGATGACAGCGCCGACGGGAAAACAGTCTGCGGGGCAGCGCTTCTGGGGAGCTTCGGCGGACGCGGCGCGCATTACGGGCTGGCGCAATGCCGCTAGCGGTGCCGATCACCGTTGAATGGATTCAAACCACCGCACGTTACGGGTCGCCCGTGGTCGGCCGCTGCCGGCTGGTGGCGGCCATGCTGCGCGGGAGGGGCTGGCACCCTGTTCCTGCTGCCGGCCGTCGTCGTGCTGCTGGCCATCGGCGCTGCACGGGCCGCGGTGGTGTGCCTGCTGCTTGCCGCGGTCCTGGCGCTGTGCTGCGTGGCTGTTGGAGTCCGCGCCCCGCCAGGAAGCGGAATTCTAATCTCCGCCGCCCGGGCCGCCGCCCTCGCCGTCGCCCGATCCGCCGGGGCCCCCGGCGCCAAATGAATGTAGCATCGCGAGCATCTCCTCGCAGGCGGGGCACACCGGTGAGCCGGGCTTCGGCGTGCGGGTGACGGGAAAGCTCAGCCCGCACAAGGCCGTGACCATGTTGCCCATCACCGCCGATTCGGCGATTTGGTCTTTACGGACATAGTGGAATAATTCATCGCCTGGGTCGCTCTCGCGTAGCCGCGGGTCGAGCAGGGTGGTGGTCCCACCCGTCTCCTGCGGCGCGGCAGGCAGCGTCGGCCGGTCCGTCACGGTGCCTCCACGCCAAGTCTGGCCAACAATCCGGTCCGAACAGCGGCGCCGTCGGCCTTGCCGGACATGTCCTTCATCACCGTACCCACCAGGGGACCCAATGCGCCCAGGTTCCCGGAACGCACCTTCTCGGCGGCCCCTGGATGCGCGGCGATAGCCAGGTCGAACGCGGCTGAGAGCCGCCCGTCGTCCTGGACGACCGCGAGCTCGCGAGTGATCACGATCTGCTCGACGCCGCCCTCGCCGGCGAGCACACCGTCAAGGACCTGCCGGGCGAGCCCGCTGGTCAGGGTGCCCTCGTCGAGCATCGCGAGTATGCGCGTCACGTCCGTCGCGCTCACCGATAGCGCGGATGGCGGCTCGTGGCGTTCGCGCGCGCGCGGCGCCAGCTCGTTGAGCCACAGTGCGCGGGCGGCTCCCGGCTCGGCGCCGACGGCAACGGCGGCGAGCACGAGGTCGAGCACGCCGGCGTTGGTCATTTGCTCGATGTCAAGATCGCTGAAGCCGAACCGGTCCCGCAGTCGAGCGCGACGCAGGGCCGGCGGCTCGGGCAGTGTCGCGCGCAGCCCCTCGATGTAGTCGGCTCCCAGCGCGATCGGGACCAGGTCCGGTTCCGGGAAGTAGCGGTAGTCGGTTGCCTCTTCCTTGGACCGCCCGGGTGAGGTCGACGCTGATTCTTCGTGGAAGTGACGCGTTTCCTGCACTATCAGCTCACCGCGGTCGAGCCGTGCGGCCTGCCGGATCACCTCCGATACCACCGCGCGTTCCACCGAGCGAAACGAGTTGACGTTCTTGGTCTCGGTCCGGGTGCCATAGGGGAGCTGGCCGCGCGGCCGCAGCGAGGTGTTCACGTCGCAGCGCAGGCTGCCCTGTTCCATCCGCACGTCGGAGACACCGAGGTCGCGAAGCAACTCGGCCAGCGTCTGCGCGTAGGCGCGGGCAACCGCCGGCGCGTCGATGTCTGCCTCCACCGGCCGGGTGACGATCTCTACTAGCGGGATGCCGGCGCGGTTGTAGTCGACCAGCGAGTGGGTTGCGCCGTGGATCCGCCCGGTTGCCCCGCCCACGTGCAGGGACTTGCCGGTGTCCTCCTCCATATGCACCCGCTCGATCTGCACTCGAACCGGTCGGGACCGGCGCTCGGCCGTGGGAACCTCCACGTCGAGGTACCCGTCGATGCAGAGCGGCTCATCGTATTGAGAGATCTGAAAGTTCTTCGGCATGTCCGGATAGAAGTAGTTCTTCCGCGCGAAACGGCACCAGGGCGTAATCGTGCAGTGCAGGGCCAGTCCGATCAGCGCAGCCGAGCGCACGGCCTCCTCGTTGACGACCGGCAGCGCTCCGGGCAGTCCGAGGCAGACCGGGCAGACCTGGGTGTTGGGATCGGCACCGAAGAGGGTGGCACACGAGCAGAACATCTTTGAGGCAGTCCCCAGTTCCACATGCGTCTCCAAGCCGATCACCGGCTCGTAGCGCTCTACCGCCTGTGCGTAGGAAAGCGGCGACGGTGTCGTCATCGCGATGACCTCCGGCGAGCCCTTCGCCGACTTGCGTTGTAGACCGCGAGCACCACGGCGGCGACCAGCACGACGACGGCGACCACAAGCAGCACATGCACGACGAAGCCCACCACTAGCAGGAGCACACCCACGATAAGGGCAGCATTGCTGGCGAGGACCAACGGCTCACGCTTCATGAGGCATCCCGCAGTTGCCCGGCTTCGGCGAGCAACCGATGACCGCGCCGAACGTCTAGCTCGGTCTCCAGCGCCCCCCCGACCCGGTAAAGTCGATCATCGGCGAGTGGCGGCGCGACGATCTGCAGGCCGACGGGCAGACCCTCGGAAAGTCCGCACGGCAGCGACATCGAGGCGTTGCCGGCGAGGTTCGACTGGATGGACGCGATGTCGGACAGATACATCGCCAAGGGATCATCGACTTTGGCCCCGAGCGGGAAGGCCACCGACGGGGTGGTCGGTGAAACGAGCACGTCCACGTCCGCGAAAGCGGACTCGAAGTCGCGGGTGATCAGGGTGCGAACCTTCTGCGCCTGGCCGTAATAGGCGTCGTAATAGCCGGCGGACAGCGCGTAGGTCCCGAGAATGATGCGGCGCTTGACCTCGGGGCCGAAGCCAGCCTCCCGAGTGGCGGCCATGACCCCCTCGGCGCCCATGTCGCCGTCGGCGACCCGCAGGCCGAACCGCATGGCATCGAACCGGGCCAGGTTGGACGAGCACTCACTGGGGGCGATCAGGTAGTAGGCCGGCAGGGCGTAGCGAAAGTGCGGGCAGCTGACCTCGATCACCTCGGCGCCCAGCTCGGTGAGCACCGCCACTGCAGCGTCGAATGCGGCCTGCACCCCGGGTTCGTATCCCTCGCCGGTGAGTTCACGTACGACGCCCACCCGCAAGCCGTGGACATCCCCCACGGTGCTGGCGCCGACGACATCGGGCACCGGGGCGTCGATGGAGGTGGAGTCCCGCGGGTCGTGGCCGGCGATCACGGCGTGCAGGAGGGCGGCGTCCTTGACCGTGCGGGCGATCGGGCCGGCCTGGTCCAGGGAGGATGAGAAGGCGACCAGGCCATACCGTGACACGCCGCCGTAGGTCGGCTTCACCCCGACCAGGCCGCAGACCGCGGCCGGCTGCCGGATCGATCCGCCGGTGTCGGTGCCGATCGCAAGTGGTGCCTCGTAGCCGGCTACCGCGGCGGCGCTGCCCCCGGAGGAGCCGCCCGGGATGCGGGAGGTGTCCCACGGATTTCGGGATGGGCCGTACGCGGAATTCTCGGTGGAGCTGCCCATCGCGAACTCGTCCATGTTCGTCTTGCCAAGAATGATCACACCGGCTGCCCGTAGCCGTTCGACCACTGTCGCGTCGTAGGGGGGGCGCCAGCCAGCGAGGATCTTCGAGCCGCACGTGGTGGGAACACCCCGCATCGTCAGGATGTCCTTGAGGGCCAATGGCACGCCAGCGAGCGGACCCAATGGCTCCTGGTCGGCGCGGTCCTTGTCCACCGCTCGGGCTGCGGCCAGCGCAGCGTCTGCGTCCACATGCAAGAACGCATGCAGTTCGCCGTCGACGGCGGCGATGCGGTCCAGATGAGCCTGCGTGACCTCCACCGCCGACACCGATCCACCGGCGATGCGGCTGGCCAGCTCCGTCGCGTCCAGCCGGTTCAGTTCGTTGTTACTCACGCCGGTTCATCCAGCATTCGGGGTACCCGGAAGCGACCGTTCTCGGCGGCCGGCGCCGCCGCCAGCACCTCATCACGGGCGAGGCCGGGCCGGACGACATCGGGTCGGAACACGTTCGTCAGCGGGACGCTGTGGCTGGTCGGGGGAATGTCGTCGGCTGCGACCTGCGCGACGCGGGCCACGGCGCCGAGGATCACCTCCAGTTGCCGGGCGAACACCTCCAGCTCATCTTCGGTGACCTCCAGCCGGGCCAGGTGAGCCAGGTGGGCTACGTCCGCGCGGGTGATCCCGGCTGGTGCGCTCATGGTGGTCGATCCTAATGACCTTGTGCTCGACCCACGTGACCTGGTGCTCGATCCGCGTGACCGGGCCAGCTAGGTCGCCGAGCCGACCAGAGCGGCCGCGGCGCCCGAGCCCCGCTCAAGGAGAACCGCGAAACCCGCGTCGTCCAGCATCGGCCGGCCTAGCTTGAGCGCCTTGTCGAACTTGCTTTTTCCCGGGTCGGTGCCCACGACCACGAAGTCGGTGTTGCCCGACACCGCGGCTGCCACTTTCCCTCCCCGTGCGGTGATCGCTTCTGCCGCCGATTCGCGGGAGAACTCGGCGAGCGTGCCGGTGACCACCACGGTGACGCCGACCAGTGTCTGTGCCTGGCCGGGTGCCGCGGCGAGGTCGTCGACCATGCGGACCCCCGATCTGGCCCAGCGATCCACCACTGCCGCGTGCCACTCGACGGCGAACCACGCCAACAGCGCCTGCGCGATTACCGGTCCGACGCCTTCCACCTCGGCGAGTTCGGTGTGCGATGCCGCACGCAAGGCAGACATCGATCCGAAGTGTCCCGCGAGAGGACGCGCCGCCTCCGGTCCCACGTGCCGGATGGACAGAGCCACCAGGACCCGCCACAGCGGGCGCCCCTTCGCGGCCTGCAGTCCGGCGAGAAGCGTGACGCTGTTCGCCGACAGCGTGCCGTCCTTCCGCCGGAAATAGGCCGACCGCAGCAGGGTCTGTTCGGTGAGGTCGAAAACGTCCCCCTCGTCGGCAATCAGAGCATCTGCCAGCAGCGCGATAGCCGTCTCGTAGCCGAACTTGTCGATGTCGAAGGCACCCCGCCCGGCGAGGTGAAAGACGCGCTCACGAAGCTGGGCGGGGCAGGTCCGTGCGTTGGGGCAACGGATGTCCTTGTCCGCGTCGGTCTCGCGGGCCAGTGGCGTGTTGCACTCCGGGCATCGAGTCGGCATCACGAAGGCGCGCTCGGTGCCGTTCCGGAGGGCCACCACCGGGCCGATGATCTCGGGGATCACGTCCCCGGCCTTGCGCAGGACCACCGTGTCGCCGATCAGCACGCCCTTGCGCACCACCTCATCGGCGTTGTGCAAGGTGGCGAGCGAGACGGTCGAACCGGACACCACCACCGGCTCCATGAATCCGAACGGCGTGACACGCCCGGTCCGACCGACGTTGACGCGAATATCGCGCAGGGTTGTCGTGACCTCCTGAGGCGGGTACTTGAAGGCAACAGCCCAGCGGGGTGCCTTGCTGGTGGTCCCGAGCCGGCGCTGCACCGAGAACCGGTCGACCTTCACGACAACGCCGTCTATCTCGTGGTCGACGTCTTGGCGATGCTCACCCCACCGTGCGACATATCCCTGTACTGCCGACAGGTCCCCGTGCACCTCATAGCGGCTGGACACGGGCAGCCCCAGCTCCTGCAGGGCGGCGTAGGCGGCGGATTGGCTTGCAGGATCGAAGCCCTCGCGCGCGCCGATCCCGTGCAGGGTGAGTCGAAGTGGGCGGGTAGCCGTGATTCGCGGGTCCTTCTGCCGGAGACTGCCGGCCGCGGCATTGCGCGGGTTGGCGAACGGCGCTTTGCCCGCTTCGACCAGGGTGGCGTTCAACTGCGCGAACGACTCGACCGGGAAGAAAATCTCACCGCGCACCTCGAGCAGCCGTGGGGGGTTGCCGCGCAGCCGGCCGGGCACGTCGGCGAGGGTGCGCACGTTCGGGGTGACGTCCTCCCCCGTGCGGCCGTCACCGCGGGTGGCTGCGGTGATCAGGCGCCCGTTCTCATAGACGAGATCGATCGCTAGGCCGTCGATTTTCAGCTCGCACAACCATGGGGAGTCCTCACCGCCACCACCCTTGGCGACCCGCTCGGTCCAGGTCGAAAGTTCCTCAGCGGAGAACACATTGTCCAGCGACAACAACCGTGCACGATGTTGCACCGGGGTGAACAGCGTGGAGACGGCGCCGCCGACTGTCTGGGTCGGGCTGTCGGGAGTGCGCAGTTCCGGGTGCGCGTCCTCGAGGTGTTGCAGCTGGCGGATCAGCGCGTCGTATTGCCCGTCGCTCACGCTGGGCTGGTCGAGTACGTGGTAGCGGAAGCGATGCTCCTCGACATCGCCTACCAGCTCGGCATGCTGGCGTGCAGCCTGCAGCGGGTCGGCCGGAACCACCCTCACGCGACGTCCAATTTGCATTCGCTTCGCCACTTCGCAGCTCCGCTCATGCGGGCGTCCAATTTGCATTCGCTTCGCCACTTCGCAGCTCCGCTCATGCCAGCACGTCCTCGGCGAGCCGAGCTGCGGCGCTGGTCAGCGCCTTGAGCCGGGCGATCGCGCTCTCGGGGCTGCCCTCGGCGAGCCCACAGCGCGGGGAGAGCACGACGGCGGCCGCCCATGTCTGCGGCGCAAGCGCGAGCCGTCGCTCCAGGTCGGCCGCCGCGCTGACCTTCTCCACACCGAGCATCAACCCGGTGCCCGCCTCGAGTGCCTCCCCCAGCGCGTCTTCATCTTGCCGCAACGTGAGGTCCAGTGAGACCCACCCCGCTCCGGCTGAGCGCAGCAACGTCACCGGCACCCTGGCGGCGCAGCAATGCACCCCGGGAAATGGCACGGCCGTGAGAACCCGTGCGAGGCGGGCAACCACGTCAGGTTCGTCGGGGGTGGGCAGCACGCTGAAGCCGCTCGCGGTGGGCACCTGGCCGCGGATGACGGCAGGGAGGGCGGGTTCGTCCAGTTGCACGATGAGTGTTGCTGCCGGGATCAGGCTGCGGACGTGTGCAACATGCGTGCTCAGGCCTTCTGCGAGCGAGGCGGCGATGTCCGCGACGGCCGCAGGATCAGCCAGCGCTTTGTCCCCGCGGGCCAACTCCAGGGTCGCGGCGAGTGTCCAGGGTCCGGCAGCCTGCAACTTGAGCGGCCCGCTCCAGCCGTCGGCCGCCTCGGCCAGCGCGTCGAGGTCCCCGGCGAGCAGGTCCTGGGCTCGGCGCAGATCGCGGCCCGGGCGCGGCACCAGCCGCCAGCCGGCGGGTTGCAGGTCGACCGGAAGACCGCTAAGGAGCGCGGCGCTGCGGCCGATGAGATCCGCGCCAGGGCCACGCGCCGGCAGTTCGACCAGGTGTGGCAGCCCGGCCAGGACATCGAGGACCCGTGCCTGGCTGGGCGCCATGTCGAGACCCGGCATGCTGCCCACCCCCGTGGCTGCACCGACCGGGACGGCCGACGGCCATGCCCGGTCCGCCCCCATGACCGCACACTACCGGCCGGCACGGACAGCGATGGCTGGGCGCTCGCGGCCAGCTGGGCGCCTCCCGGCACGGCTTCGGCGGCCGGGCCGGCAGTGCTGATCTAGTCGCTGGCGGTGAGCCGGGCTGCGCCCCGCACATACTCGCCGCTGGCATCGTCGTAGAGCACTGCCGCCTGCCCCGGTGCGACCCGGGTCGCGGGGGCGTCCAGGGTGATGGTCAAACCGGTCCCCTCGGCGCTGACTTCGCACCGGTAGGGCGTGCCGTGCGCGCGCAGCTGGACCCGGGCGCGCAGCGGGAGGACGGGCTCGCCGCGGGACCAGGTCGGCTCGCTGGTGTGCAGCACCTGGCCGGCCAGCGCCTCGAGCGGGCCGACTGTCACGGTTGCCCGCAGCGGCTCCACGGACAAGACATACCTCGGCCGGCCGTCGGGGGCCGGGCGGGACAGGTCGAGCCCGCGCCGCTGACCAACCGTGAAGCCGTAGGCCCCCTCGTGCCGGCCCACCTCGGTATTCGTCCGCACGTCGAGCACCGGCCCTGGTGCGGCGCCCAGCCGGCCGCGCAGCCAACCCGCGGTGTCACCTGCGGGGATGAAACACACGTCGTGGCTGTCCGGCTTGGCGGCAACGGCGAGTCGACGATCCGCGGCCTCGGCGCGTACCTGCTCCTTGGTGCTGCCCCCCAGTGGGAACACGGCCCGCGCCAGCTGATCGGCTCGCAGGGTGCCAAGGACATAGGACTGGTCCTTGGCCGCGTCAACGCTGCGCCGCAGGACCCCGTGCGCCAGCCGGGCGTGGTGGCCAGTGACCACGGCGTCGAATCCGAGGGCGACGGCGCGATCAAGGACCGCGGCGAACTTGATCCGCTCGTTGCACCGAAGGCAGGGATTGGGGGTTCGCCCGGCGGCGTACTCGGCGACGAAGTCGTCGATCACGTCCTGCGCGAAGCGGTCGGCCATGTCCCAGACGTAGAAGGGGATGCCGAGGGTGTCGGCCGCCCGGCGGGCGTCGCGGGCGTCCTCGAGGGTGCAGCAGCCGCGGGCGCCGTCGCGGTGCGCCGCCGGTGAGGGCGAAAGGGCGAGATGGATGCCGGTCACGTCGTGACCGGCGTCGACCATGCGGGCGGCGGCCACCGCCGAGTCCACCCCACCGGACATCGCGGCCAGCAGGCGCAACGGGGCGCGGGAGCGGCCAGGGTCCGCGTCAGCCCCGGACACAGCGCTGGGCGCCGCCACGTCAGCCCCGGGCACAGCGCTGGGCGCCGCCACGTCAGGCCCGGGCGCGGACGAGGGCGCCAGCCCGGCGGGCGCGCTCCACCGCCGGCCCAATGGCGGTGATCGCGGCGTCGACGTCGCTTGCCGTCGTGGTGTGCCCGAGACTGAAACGCAGTGACGACCTGGCCGCGGAGGCATCCGCGCCCATCGCCAGCAGCACATGGCTGGGCCTGGCCACTCCCGCGCTGCAGGCGCTTCCGGTGGAACACTCGACCCCGCGGGCATCCAGCAGCATCAGCAGGGCGTCACCCTCGCAGCCCGGGAAGGAAAGATGGGCGTTGCCGGGCAGGCGGCCGGCGCTGGGACGGCCCACCAGGTCCGGGTCACCGCCGAGAACCGCGTCGGGAACGGCGCCGAGCACCCCCCGGACGAGGCGATCACGCAGGGCGCCGAGATCAGCGGCGTAGCCGGCCACGTCATCAACGGCCGCGGTCACGGCTGCGGCGAAACCGGTGGTCCCGACCGGGTCCAGCGTGCCTGATCGAACGTCGCGTTCCTGGCCGCCGCCATGGGTCAGCGGGGTGATCGCGACCCCCGGCCGCAGCAGCAGGGCCCCTACCCCCACCGGGCCGCCGACCTTGTGCGCTGTGACTGTCATGGCGTCGGCCCCGCTGGCGCCGAACTCGACGGGCAGCTGGCCAAGGGCCTGCACGGCGTCGGTGTGAAACGGGGCGCCGGCGCCGCGGGTCAGCCGCGCCAGTTCGGTAATCGGCTGCACCGTGCCCACCTCGTTGTTGGCCCACATGCAGCTGACCAGCGCGATCTGACCAGGATACCGGCGCAGCTCGTACTCAAGCACCTCGGGAACCAGGCGCCCGACCTTGTCGACCGCAAGCCACGACACCTGCGCGCCCTCACAGTCGACCAGCCATTGCACGGCGTCGAGGACCGCGTGGTGCTCGACCGTGCTGCACAAGATCCGGGTGCGCCGGGGATCGGCCGTTCTGGCCGCCCAGAACAGGCCCTTGACCGCGAGGTTGTCGCTCTCGGTGCCCCCCGAGGTAAACACCACCTCCGAGGGCCGTGCGCCGAGCGCTGACGCAAGCTGCTCGCGTGCCTCCTCGACCACCCGGCGCGCCGCCCGGCCGCTGGCATGCAAGGACGAGGCGTTTCGGGTTCGACCCAAGGCAGCGGTGATCGCCGCGAATGCCTCCGGGCGCAGCGGGGTAGTCGCCGCATGGTCGAGGTAGGCCACCGGCCCAGCCTAAGGGGTCAGGTCGATGGCGCCGTCGGTGAAGCCCTCCTCGATGAGGACCTGGCTCGGCCCGACACCCGCCACCGCCTGGATATCGGCGTAGGCGGCCGCCGCCGCTTGTCGGGGGCGCCCGGTGGGGCTGATCGCGACAACCACGCTGGACGTTGTCGTCCCGGGTTCGGGTTGGACGCGGATCCGCCAGCCGGTGATGTCTGGCCTACCGGCGAGAGCGCCCGCGGCGGCGCGCAGGTCGAGCGCGACGAGTTCGCCCTCGACCAGCGCCTGTTCCACCAGGGCGCCAGGTCGAACCTCGGGACCTATTCTGGGCACGGTGCGCCCACAGCTCGGGCATGCGCCGCTCAGCAGCCCTTCATGTACGGCGCCGGTGCGCCATCGCAACAGCGCGCTGCCGCGCACGCCTAGCTGGGTGATGACCAGTTCACCGGAGGGTGCCGACTCCCCCGACGCTGGGTCGACTGTTTCCAGGACCTCCAGGTCCGGGTAGGTGTGCAGCCCGGCGGATCGACCGCCCTGCCGGCACTCGGCGTATAGCCAGCGCCCGTCTGGGGGACCCCACACCCGCAGCACCCGGGCGTGTTCGGCCAGCGCCGCCACATCGGTGTCATCAGTGGTCACCAAGACGGTGTGGACCGCGGACGGGAGCCGGCCCAGCGCGTCGAGGGCGTCGGCGTCGGCAACCGCGACGACGGTGGCCGGCATCACGGCCAGCGCCTCGGCTGCCGCCTCGAGTCCGGCGTGCACGCCGGGGGCGCCTGCACCGAGCGCCGCGTAGGGCAGCGCCATGGCGGTCAACGCGCCGTCCGGCGGCAACGCCGAGACCAGCAAGTCATCCGCCGTGAGCCCCAACACGGCCCACGCCCGGGCGCCGGCGCGGGCGATAACGTCCAGATCCTCCCTGGTGCTGGCGATCGGCAACGGCACCGCCAACCCGCCCAGGTGGTAGGTGACCGGGCGCACCGCATCCTGTACCTGACGGGCGTAGGCAGCCGGCCGGGTCAATCGCCGGCGAAGGGCCCGGCGCAATGCCGGGCCGCCGGTGTGCCTGGCATATCCGGCCTCGGTGACGTGCAGCACCAGCTGGGCGGCACCAGCCGGGTCGCCATCCGGGCACAGGTCGCGCTCGCCGAGCACGGGCACCGCGGCCAGATCCGAAACCCGCGTGACCTGCTCCGCGCGGATCCCAGTGGGGCGCACCACCCGCGCCCAATAAGGCGAGAAGGGCGCAAGGTTCTCGCTGACCTGGCGGGCCAATGCCGCGTCCTGGAACTTAGCCTGCTGACCGGGGCTTCGCCGATCCCACCTCGCCACTGTTGTGACCTCCCGAAGCGGGCGGTCAGGCCTTTCGCTTTTCGATCGCCTCGATCAGCTGTGGCACCACGTCGAACAGGTCCCCCACCAGCCCGAAGTCCGCCAGCTCGAAGATCGGGGCCTCCCGGTCCTTGTTGATCGCCACGATGGTCTTGGAGGTCTGCATCCCGGCGCGGTGCTGGATTGCTCCAGAGATGCCCACGGCGATGTACAGCTGCGGGGAAACCGTCTTGCCGGTCTGCCCGACCTGGTTCTGGTGCGGGTACCAGCCGGCATCGGTCGCCGCGCGAGAGGCCCCCACCGCGGCGCCAAGGGTGTCAGCCAGCTGCTCGATCAGCGCGAAATGCTCGGCCCCCCCAAGGCCGCGGCCGCCGGAGACCACCACGGATGCCTCGGCCAGGTCCGGGCGCCCGCCCTTGGCCTCTACGACATGCTCGATGACCTTCGCGCCCCTCGCGGAGTCGCTGATGCTGACCGTGACCTGCTCGACCTGCGGGGTGGCCGCTGCCGGTTCCGGCGTTGTCGAGGTCGGCCGGATCGTGATGAACGGCGTACCGGTCGCGACCTTGGCCTGCACGACCGTCGCGCCACCGAAGATGTTCTGGGTGGCGATCAGTTCGGGCGTGACATCCACCGCGTCGGTGATGATCCCCGACCCCGTTCGCACCGCCGCGCGCGCCGCGATCTCCTTCCCTTCCGGCGAGGAGGCGACCAGCACGGCAGCCGGCTTCTTCTCACCGACCAGCTGCGCCAGCACCTCCGCCCGGGGAGCCACCAGAAAATCATCAAACGCCGCATCCTCTGCGAGGTAAACTCGCTGGGCGCCGTACTCACCGAGCTTTTCGGCGAGCGAAGCGACGCCGGTAGCGCCGAGCAGAACCGCGCTCGGTTCGCCCAGCGAGCGCGCTCTGGTGAGCAACTCGTAGGTGACCTTCTTGATTTCCCCGTCGGCCTGCTCGACGAGGACGAAGACCTCAGCCATGAAAGTTTCCTGTCCCTCAAATGAGCTTTTGACCGGCGAGGAACTCGGCAACCTTTACGCCACCGTCCCCCTCGTTCTTGACAATTTCGCCGCCGCTTCGGGGCGGCCGCGCCGCGAACTCCTCAACCTGCGAGGTTGCGTTCGCCAGCCCCGCTGTGCCGGCCTCGATCGTGGCGTCGGCCACGCTCAGCGTGGTTAACGGCTTGGATTTCGCGGCCATGATGCCCTTGAAGGACGGGTAGCGCGGTTCGTTGATCTTCTCGACAACGGACACGACCGCGGGCAACCCGGCCTCAACTAGGTCGTAGCCGTTCTCGGTCTGCCGCTCGATGCTGACCTTCGTGCCTGGCTCGACGGTGACCTTGCGCGCCAAGGACAGCTGCGGGAGTTCGAGTCGCTCCGCGAGCAGAGCTGCCATGACCGAGAGCCTGGCGTCCGTCGACTCCGAGCCGAGGATGATCAGGTCGTACTCCAGGGTGGCGATGACCTTGGCCAGCGCATCTGAGGTCTGCATGACGCATGAGCCGTGCAGGGACTCGTCGGTGAGATGAACCGCCTTGTCCGCGCCCATCGACAGCGCCTTGCGGATGGTCTCAGTGGCCCGGCTCGGGCCCATCGTCACCACCGTCACCTCCCCGCCGTGCGCCTCCTTGAGCCGCAGCGCCTCCTCAACGGCGTACTCGTCGATCTCGTTCATCACGACATCCACGCTGGCCCGGTCAAGGGTCCGGTCGGACGCGGACAAGGTCCGTTCGGCCCAGGTGTCGGGAACCTGCTTGACGCAGACCACGATGTTCATCGGGTGATTTTCCTCTCTGCGCGATCGACGTCAGCAACGGTGCTGTGCACGGCAGTCTCCCTTGCGTGCGTGAACGGGAGCCAGCGGGGTGCGCCGAGCAAATGTTACCAGCCGGTAGCTCGGCGGGTGCCCGCCCCAGCCCCCCACGTCGAGCGAGCGGGGGCCCGTACGCTCGCGGCCGTGTCGCTGCCCGCACCGCTCACCCTCACCGGCGAACGGACCCTTCCAGGGATCGCCGATGAGAACTACTGGTTTCGCCGGCACGAGGCCGCCTACCGGGCGCTCGCCCCCTTCCTCGCCGGCGCCAGGGTGCTGGAGGCCGGCTGCGGTGAGGGTTACGGCGCCGATCTGCTGGCCTGCGGCGGGGCGGGGCCAGTGACCGCGTTGGACTACGACAATCTGGCCGTGAGCCACGCGGCGCTCCGCTACCCCGACCTCACGATGGTCATGGGCGATTTGCAGCGGCTGCCGTTCACGGCCGGCGGGTTCGACGTGGTGGTGCATCTGCAGACCATCGAGCATCTGCACAACCAGCAGAACTTTCTCGCCGACTGCTCGCGGGTCCTGCGTCCGGCGGGAACGCTCGCGATTTCGACCCCGAACCGGTTGACGTTCTCCCCCGGCCAGGCCGCGCCGCGCAACCCCTTCCACACCAAGGAATTGTGCCCAGCCGAACTCAGCGAGCTGCTCGCGCCGTGCTTTGAGGTGACCCGCATGTTGGGGTTACATCACGGCCCGCGCCTACGCCGGCTGGAGCGCCGGCTCGGGCCGCTGGTCGAGACCCAGCAGCAGGGACCTCCCGAGTCGTGGCCGCAGCCGGTGCGGGCTGCGGTGCACCGCGTGAGAGCTAACGACTTTTTGCTCAGCGAGGACAGCAGCCGCCGGCCGTTAGCCCGCTCGCTGGACCTGCTCGCCATCGGTTACCGCCGGCCACGCCGGTGAGCCGTCCGGTCGGCAGCTGTTGCCTGGTGCTGCACACCCACTTGCCGTGGCTGGCGCATCACGGGGCATGGCCGGTCGGTGAGGAGTGGCTCCACCAGGCCTGGGCCGGCGCCTACCTGCCGCTGGTGCGGGTCCTTGACCGGCTGGCCGCCGAAGGCCGGCGGGAGTTGCTGACCCTCGGCGTCACGCCGGTTCTGGCCGCGATGCTCGATGATCCCTACTGCCTGCGCGAGTTCCACACCTGGCTGGGAATGTGGCAGGCGCGGGCCGAGGACGCCCTTGTGCGCGGCGTCGCCGTGGCGTCCTACGAAGGCGCGCTTGCGGCAACCGCCCTCGCCGAGTTCGAGGCGAGCTGGCGGCACGGCGGCGCACCGGTTCTGCGGGCCCTCGCCGATGCAGGTGCGGTGGAACTGCTCGGGGGGCCAGCAACCCACACCTTCACCCCGTTCCTGCCGGAACGAATAGCTTATTTCGCATTGCGGGTCGGGCTCGATGACGCCGCCATTCGGTTCGGGTCCCGGCCGGCTGGCATCTGGGCGCCCGAATGCGCGTATGTCCCCGGATTGCAGCAGCTCTACGCGGCAAACGGGGTGCGGCATTTCGTCGTGGACGGCCCATTGGCGCACGGGAACACCGGGGCGCCCATCGACGTGGCCGGCTCCGGGGTCGTCGCTCTTGCCAGGGACCTGGAGGTGACCTACCGGGTGTGGTCACCTCGATCGGGCTACCCGGGCGACCCGCGGTACCGCGATTTCCACACCTTCGATCACGATTCCGGCCTTCGCCCGGCTCGGGTGACCAGCCGACACACCGCGCCAGCAGATAAGCAGTCCTACGACCCCGCGGCGGCCTCCGTTGTTGTCGCCCGTGACGCCGCCGACTTCGTGGCGCACGTCGTGGCCAGGCTGCGGGCACTGCCGCAGGACGACCCGCTTGTGGTCGTCGGCTACGACACCGAGCTATTCGGGCACTGGTGGCACGAGGGCCCCGCATTCCTCGACGCCGTACTGCGGGCGCTTCCCGAGGCGGGGGTACGGCTCACCACGCTCACCGAAGCGGCGGCAACGCTACCAACGAGGACCGCGGACCTCCCGGCGGGCTCCTGGGGCTCGGGGAAGGACTTCCACGTCTGGCAGGTCCCCGACCTGCAAGAACTGCATGCGCAGGTGGGCGAGCGCCTGCTGCGGATCATCGATAAGCGCGGCGGGATCGACCGGAACCCGGCCCTGGATCAGTTAGCCCGGCAGGGACTGTTGGCCCTAGCCAGTGACTGGCCGTTTTGCGTCAGCAAGGACAGCGCAGCCGATTATGCCAGGGGCCGCGCCGCGCGGCACGCCGCGCAGTTCCAGCGGCTGGCCGACGTGCTGGAGGGCGGGGATGAGCGTCAGGCGAGCCGTGTCGCAGCCGGCATCGCCGTCCAGGACTACCCGTTCGGCCACCTCGACGCACGCGGGCTGGCCCTGCCGCCGTGAGCGGGGTCGCCGCTGACCCCGGTGCCGGTTTGCGATGATCGCGTCCTGATGCGGGTGCTGATGCTTTCGTGGGAGTACCCCCCTGTCGTCGTGGGGGGGCTCGGCCGGCATGTCCACGCTCTGGCCAGCTCACTCGCGGCCGGCGGCCACGAGGTGACGGTCGTGACTCGGCACGCCGAGGGTGCCCCTTACGACGAATTGCGGGACGGGGTACGCATCATCCGGGCGCCCCAGGATCCCCCGCTGGTCCCGATGAGCGACCTGCTGGCCTGGACGATGGCCCTCAACCATGCGTTGTTGCGCGCCGCGCTCCGCGCCAACCTGGCCCCGCCGGACGTCATCCATGCCCATGACTGGCTCGTCGCGCACGCGGCTGCGGGACTCAAGGAACGGTACGGGACGGCGCTGGTCGCGACGATGCACGCCACCGAGGCCGGCCGGCATCAGGGGTGGTTGCCCGGCCCGCTGAACCGGGCGATCCACACGGTCGAGTGGTGGCTCAGCTACGAGGCGCGCAGGGTGCTGACCTGCTCGGCCTACATGGGCTGGGAGGTGACCAGGCTGTTCGACCTGCCACCGGCCAAGGTTGACGTCGTCGCGAACGGCACCGACCTGCGGTCCTTCCGGGCCCGGCCGGCCATGATCGCCGCGGCAAGGGGCCGCTGGGCTGGCGACGGGCCCCTGCTGGTGTTCTCCGGCCGCCTCGAGTGGGAAAAGGGGGTGCACGTGTTGCTGGCCGCGCTCCCCCGCCTGCGCCGGCGCCATCCCGGCCTGCGCCTGGTCATCGCCGGCAGCGGCACCCAGCAGGCGGCCCTCGCTGCCCGTGCACGCACGTTGCGGCTGGGCCGGTCGGCGGCTTTCGCCGGCCACCTCGCGACACCCGAGCTCGCGGCCCTGCTGGGTGCCGCGGATGTGGCGGTCGCCCCGTCGCTCTACGAACCGTTCGGCCTGGTCGCGCTCGAGGCCGCCGCCGCCGGAACACCCCTTGTGGTGAGCCAGACCGGTGGCCTGCCCGAGTTCGTCGTTCACCAACGGACCGGACTGCTCGTTCCCTCCGGGGACTCGGGCGCCCTCGCCGCCGCGATCACGGCAATTCTCGATGACGAGGTGAGCGCCCGGCGCATGGCCAGGGCGGCGCGGGCCGCGGCCGCCGCGATGACCTGGCCGAACGTGGCCGACCGCACCGCCCAGGTATATGCCGGTGCGGCCCGGGAGGAGCGGTCGCTGCGCTCGGCGCGGTCAGGTGCCGCGCCGCTGCGCATGCTCGTGCGCGACGGCAACTTGCTCGCCGACGAGGGCTGACTCCTGCTGCTGACGGTCGTCTTGGTGACCGCCGCGGCGGGGTGCGCCGCGCTCGTGGCGTTCGCGGCACTCGGGGCGGTCGGGCGGGACGCCGGTCCGGCGATGGCTGGCTATCTCGGGCTCGCACATCTGGTGCTGCTGGCGGGCTGGCCGGCGCTGGTGCTGGGCGTGCTCGTGCATCGCTGGTGGCTGTGGCTGCCGGCAGGGTTGGCAAGCGCCCTCGACCTTCGGGCCTGGTGGACCGCCACCCCAATAGGTCCGGTTGGTGGCGGCGCGGACGCGCTGCGGGTGGTGACCGCGAACCTGTTCTATCGCAACGCCTCCGGCGCAGCATCCTGGGCGATCATCGCGGCCGCCACGCCCGACGTCGTGCTGTTGCAAGAGGTCTCATCAGTCTCGGCCAGTTGGCTCCCGCCGGCGGGGTGGCATGCACAGGTGGTCTCCCGCGACGATGACGCGTTCGGCGTCGCAGTGTTGACGCGACGTGCACCCATGGCGTGCGAGGTGATCGAACTCGGTGGGCTGCCGCAACTGCGGGTCACACTTCGGCATTCGGGTCGGGACATCGCGGTGTGGTCGGTGCATCCGAAGGCCCCCGTCACGGTGTCCGCTGACCGGTTGTGGCGACGTCAACTCGCCGAACTCGGTGACCGGCTGGCCGCCGAAGGCGCGGACGTCGTGATCGTGGGCGGCGACGTGAACGCTTCACCGGCCCATCCGCCGTTCGCCGCGCTGCTCACGCTGGCCGGGCTGACCGACGCTCGCGGACCCCGGCGCCGGTTGGGCGCCACCTGGCCCTCCTCGTGGAGGAGCTGGCCGCCGATCCCCCCCAGATCGATGGCACTGGACCACGTGCTGGTGCGCGGCGCGCGCGTCGTGTCGGTTCGGGTGCTGCCCGCCGCAGCGAGCGACCACCATCCCCTGCTCGTCGAACTGGGACTCGGCTAGGGGGGCCGGGTCTAGGGGGCTGGGTCCTGGGGGGCTGGGTCCTGGGGGGCTGGGTCCTGGACGACGGCGATGGCGAACCCGTCGTAGCCCTTGACACCGACGGTCTGGACGGCGGTGGCCCGAAGCCGGGGCTCGGCGCCGAGCATCGCAAGGACCTGGCGAGTCCCCAGGATGGCGGGGTCCGAGCTGTCCGCCAGCGCGACCGCCCCCTCGCGCACGACGTTGTCGATCACGATCACGCTGCCCGGTCGGGTCAGGCGCAGCGCCCAGCGCAGGTAATCGGGGTTGCTCACCTTGTCCGCGTCGATGAACACGAAATCGTACGGGTCCCCCTGCGCGAGGGACGGCAGCGTGTCCAGAGCACTCCCCACATGGACCTGGGCGACCTGGGCGAAACCGGCGGCGGCGAGGTTGGCGCGGGCCACCTCGGCGTGTCCCGGATCGAGTTCGAGAGTGTCGAGGTGGCCGCCGGCAGGGAGCGCCCTGGCCAGCCAGATCGCGCTGTAGCCACCGAGGGTGCCGATCTCCAGGATGCGTCGCGCACCCTGCACCTGGGCGAGCAGCTGCAGCAGGCGGCCCTGATTGGGTGCGACGGCAATGTTCGGCAGCCCTGCGGCGGCGCTGGCTGCCTGCGCCGCGGCCAGCACCGGATCCGCCGGCAACACAGTCGCAATGAGGTAGTCGTCGACCTCGTTCCACTGCTGAGTACTCATGTCGGCCTATCCTTCCCGCGAGCGGACCGAACGCCTGCTCGCCCCGTCGACACCCTCTCGCAACCTCACGGTCACCGGCCAGCCCCCTACGAGGGCTTGGCTGAACCCAGCCGCCGAAAAACTTTCGGCGGCGCACCCGGTTGGGCCAGCGAGCCCACGGAAGGAGTCAGCGTGCCCATCACTACGCAGGGACGTACCAGCCGGCGGCGCCAACGCCTCGCTGCTGCGACCGGGATCGTGGTCCTAGGTGGCAGCCTGGCTGCCACGCTGCCCACCGAGGCCGGCGCGGCAAAGACAACCCAGACAACGACCCCCATCTCGCACCTGGTGGTCATCTTTCAGGAGAACGTGTCGTTCGACCACTACTTCGGCACCTACCCGAATGCGGCGAACACGGACGGTTCACCGTTTCATGCGGTATCGCGGACCCCGACCGTTAACGGGCTCACCGGGGCTCTGCTGGCGGCGAACCCGAACGGGATGAACCCCGAGCGGCTGTCCTCATCGCAGGCGCTGACCTGCGACCAGGACCACGGCTACCAGAACGAGCAGCTGGCCGCTGACCATGGCGCTATGGACCAGTTCATCAAATACACCCAGAAGAACACATGCGCCCCCCCTGCTTATGGAGCCGGCGCCCCGGGTCTGGTGCTGAACTACTACGACGGCAACACCGTCACCGGGCTGTGGAACTATGCGCAGCACTTCGCCATGAGCGACAACTCTTACGGCTCGACGTTCGGCCCGTCAACGCCGGGAGCGCTGAACCTGGTATCGGGTCAGACCCATGGCGCGGTTGACCACGCCAAGGGGACTGGCGCGGTGCAAACCAGCGACACCTACGGGGCTAAGGGCGTCGACCCGAAGACCGGAGTAGGCACTGTCATCAACGACCCGGATCCGTTCTACGACAAATGTTCCAGCACGACCAACGACACAGTCGCCATGACTGGGCCCAATATTGGTGACCTGCTCAACAAGCAAGGCGTTTCCTGGGGCTGGTTCCAGGGTGGTTTCGCCGACTGCACCGCGAAATCCCCGGTGGGGCAGTTCACCAGGGGCCAGCAATCTGTCGCCACGACACAGGACTACAGCGCTCACCACGAGCCCTTCCAGTACTACACATCTACCGCGAACCCCAATCACCTGCCGCCGGTGAATCTGGCCGAGGTGGGCCACAGCGGGCCGGCCAACCACCAGTACGACGTGAGCCTTTTCGCTAGGGCCCTCGACAGCGGCCGGCTGCCGGCGGTCAGCTTCCTCAAGGCCAAAAAGAGCCAGGACGGGCACGCCGGGTACTCCGACCCACTCGATGAGCAGCACTTCCTCGTCGACACGATCAACAAGATCGAGCATTCCAAGGACTGGAAGTCCACCGCGATCGTGCTCGCCTACGACGACTCCGATGGCTGGTATGACCACCAGCTTGCACCGGTCGTCAACCACTCTCAGAGCATCGAGGACGCGCTCACCAATCCCGGCCAGTGCGGCGCCGGTGGCCCCAAACTCGGGGGCTTCGACTACCGCTGCGGGTACGGCCCCCGCCTGCCGTTGCTGGTGATCAGCCCGTTCGCCAGGGCGAACAGCGTTGACAACACGCTGACCGACCAGTCCTCGGTGCTCAGGTTTATTGAGGACAACTGGATGACCGGACAGATCGGCGGGGGTTCGTTCGATGCCTTCGCCGGCAGCCTCGGCGGTATGTTCGACTTCAGCCGTTCGGGGGGCCGCAACCGGCCACTTTTCTTGAACCCGAGAAGCGGGCAGCCGGTGTCAGACGACGACAACAGCGCCCGGCAGCAGGGGTAGCCAACCCGTTGTTCCCGTCCGCCACTAATCCCCGTCTCAGCGCGGGGATCGACGTGCGGCGACGACCACCCGCGCGGCTTCGGCGCTCTTGCGTGCCATATCGGCGATGGCGGCCCGATGCGCCGCGTCCGCCTTGTAGTCAGCGATCCGGTCACGAACTACCCGCGCCGGGATGCCCACCGCGACCGAATATGGCGGCAGATCTTCGTTGACGAGGCAATGGGCGGCGAGGACGCATCCGCGGCCGACATGGGTGCCCCGCAACACGCTCACCTTTGTGCCGACCCACACGTCCGGGCCGATCCTTACCGGGGACTTGGCGATTCCCTGGTCCTTGATTGGAACGTGGACGTCGGAAAACACATGGTCGAAATCGCAAATATAGGCCCAGTCCGCGACAATGGTGCTCGCGCCGATCTCGACATCCAGGTAGGCATTGACGGTGTTGGCCTTGCCAAACACACACTTGTCCCCGATGCGCATGTTTCCCTCGTGGCAGCGCAGCGCGTTTCCGCTGCCGATGTGCACCCAGCGCCCCAGCTCCAACCGGCCGTAGTTCTTGCGGGCGTAGAGGTCGACGCCGCGGCCGAGGAAGACGAACCCACGACACACAATGTGCGGCTTGGTCAGCCGCAGCAGCGCGAAGCGGCAGTACCTGGCCAGATAGAAGCGCGACCAGGCCCGATGGCGGATGATCCACCCCACGCTGGCAACCGTCCAGAATCGGGCCTGCGCCGGATCGCGGGGGGGCATCCGCCGGATGCGGCGGCAGCCGGCGCCGAGCAGCGCCAGCACGTTACGGCTTCACCCCGGTGACGAGCGCGTTGTAGAACAGGCCGGCCGGAACCAGGCGGGACATCACTACCTCATCCAGCGCTGAGAGCCGCTGCCAGCTGTGGTAGGCGAACATCGCCCAGCGCATTCCGAGTTTGCCAGGCGCCACGGCCGATTCGAAGGTCCGGACCGGCCAACCGAACCACGCGGCCGTCAGCTCTTCGGTCCGCACCCGGACCCCTACGGCACCCGCCTCTGACGCGAGCTGGCGCAGGGTAGCCGGCGCGAAGGTGTGCAGATCCACCATCGACTCCAGGGCGGCTGCCTGGCTACTCGCGTCGAGTTCCGCGGCCGGCCGCACCCACGAGGAAAGCCCAGGTAACCGGCCGACCCACCTCGTGGTGTGCCAGGTCAGCCGGGACAGCTGACGTGCCACGCGATCGCCATAACGGGTGGGCTCGCCGGCAAACACGAAACGACCACCTGGCTTGAGCACCCGCAGGCACTCGTGCAGAGCAAGCTCAACGTCGGGGATGTGGTGGAGCACGGCGTGCCCGACCACTAGGTCGAAACTGTCATCGGGGTAGGGGATGTGCTCGGCATCGGCGACGCGGCCCTCCACGGAGAAGCCAAGCCCGGCGGCATTCCGGGTGGCGACCGCGACCATCCCGGGGCTGATATCGGTCACGTGGCCGCCATCGCGACTCACCACCCCCGCCTGAATCAGGTTAAGGAGGAAGAACCCGGTGCCGCAACCCAACTCCAACGCGCTGGAGTAGGGCCACCCTTCGTCCCCGGCAATGTTTCGGAACCGGTCGCGAGCGTAGGAAATGCAGCGTTCATCGTAGGAGATGGACCACTTCTCGTCGTAGGTCTGACTCTCCCAGTCGTGGTAAAGAATGTTCGCGAGCTTGGGGTCGGCTCTGGCCGCCTCTACCTCCTCGCGGGTCGGGGCCGGCATCAACGTCCCCGGAATTCGGCCTTGCCTGGACCGTTGGCGACGAAGCTGTCCATGCCGATCTGCTTGTCGTCGGTCGCGAACAAGCTGGCGAAGTGTTGGCGCTCGATGGCCAACCCGGTCTCCAGGGGGACCTCCAAGCCCTCATCGATGGCCAGTTTCGCCGCGCGCAGGGCGTAGGCCGGTCCGCCGGCAAATCGCCGTGCCATCTGCAGTGCGGCGCTGTGAACGTCGTCGGGTGCGACCACCTTGTCCAGCAGGCCGATCGCGAGTGCCTCATCGGCGCGGGCGTGCCGGCCGGTGAAGCACAAGTCCTTGGCCCTCGCCGGACCGATCAGGCGCGGTAGCCGTTGGGTGCCCCCCGCGCCGGGAATGATGCCGAGCAGGATCTCCGGCTGGCCGACCCGGGCATTGTCCCCCGCTACCCGGAAATCGGCGCACATCGCCAGCTCCAGGCCACCGCCGAGCGCGTAGCCGGTGATCGCGGCAATCGTCGGCTTCGGAATCTTGGCAACCGCCGTCAATGACGACTGCAAACCATCGATCCGGTCGAGCATATCGGTGTAGGACATGGCCGCCATCTCCTTCACGTCCGCCCCGGCCGCGAACACCTTAGGTCCGCCGTAGATGACTACCGCGCGTACGTGCCGGTCGGAGCTGAGCCGTGCCGCTGCGGACCGGATCTCCTCCTGCACCTGCTGGTTCAGCGCATTCATCGGTGGCCGGTCCAGCCGGATGGTGGCGACCGCGCCACCGGATTCCTCGTCGCTCTCGACGCTCACGAACTCGCTCACGCAGCCGACCTCCTGGTCTTCGGGCTATCGGCCTGAGCCTAGCGACTGGCGCTCTACCCTCTCCCCCGTGACCGACGGGCAGGACTGCTGGCCGGGGCGACCCGTCCCCCTCGGTGCCACCTGGGACGGGGAGGGCACCAACATCGCCGTCTTCGCCGAGGCGGCCACCGCCATGAGCGTGTGCCTGCTCCGCGAGGACGGGAGCGAGACCCGGGTCCCGCTGCGGGAACAGACCTTTCACATCTGGCACGGCTACCTGCCGGGGGTGGGGCCAGAACAGCGCTACGGGCTGCGCGCAGATGGACCGTGGGACCCGGCTCGGGGCATGCGCTATGACGTGGCCAAACTGCTGGCCGACCCTTACGCCCGGTCCTTTGACGGCGATTTTTGCTGGGATAGGGCGCATGTGATCCGTGGGGCCGACACGTCGACTCTGGTGCCCTGGGGCGTCATCGTCGAGGATGGCTTCCCGTGGCAGGCAGGCCATCACCACCGGCCGCACCACGCGTGGAGCGACACGGTCATCTACGAGCTCCACGTCCGGGGCTTCACCATCAGCAATGCGGCCGTACCGCCGGCACTTCGCGGAACCTATGCGGGTCTGGCGCATCCGACCGCGATCGCCCACCTGCGCAGGCTGGGGGTCACGGCCGTCGAGTTGATGCCGGTGCACCAGTTCGTGTCCGAGCCCCATCTGCTGCGCCGTGGTCTGACCAACTACTGGGGTTACAACACGCTGGGCTACTTCGCGCCGCATCAGGCCTACGCGGCGAGCGCGGCAGGCGGCGGGCAGGTTCGGGAGTTTCAGGCGATGGTGCGGGCGCTGCACGCCGCCGATATCGAGGTCATCCTCGACGTGGTCTACAACCACACCGCCGAGGGCGATGAGACCGGCCCGACGCTATCGTTTCGCGGCTTGGACAATGCGGCGTATTACCGGCTGAACGAGTCGGCTCCGGCTCGCTACGTGGATTACACCGGGTGCGGCAATACCCTCGATGCCCGCCAGCCGCACGTGCTCGCGATGATCATGGATAGCCTGCGTTACTGGGTGACCGAGATGCACGTCGATGGCTTCCGCTTCGACCTCGCGGCGGCACTGGCCCGCTCCTTCCACGACGTGGACAAGCTTTCCGGCTTTTTCGACTGCATCGCCCAAGACCCGGTGATCAGTGCGGTCAAGCTGATTGCAGAGCCGTGGGACGTAGGTGAGGGTGGCTACCAGATCGGCGAATTTCCGCCGCTGTGGACCGAGTGGAACGGACGCTACCGGGACACCGTTCGCGACGTGTGGCGCGGTGGTGCGCACGGCGGTGGTGTGGGCGTGCGCGACCTGGCCTACCGTCTGACCGGCTCCTCGGATCTGTATGCGGACGATGGGCGGCAACCCTACGCATCGATCAACTTTGTCACCTCCCATGACGGGTTCAGCCTCGCCGACCTCGTGTCATACGAGAGCAAGCACAACGGGGAAAACGGGGAGGATAACCGCGACGGTGACGACGATGGCCGGTCCTGGAACGGCGGCGCGGAGGGGCCCACGACCGACCCTGCCATCAGGCGTAACAGGATCGCGCGGCGACGGGCGCTCGCGGCCACGCTGCTGCTGTCCGCCGGCGTCCCCATGCTTCGCGCCGGCGACGAGCTGGGCGCCAGCCAGCAGGGCAACAACAACGCCTACTGTCAGGACAACGAACGTTCGTGGCTCGACTGGTCGCGGTTGCCGGGCCGGGATTTGGCGCTGACCGATCCGGCGGGGCACGATCCGGCGCTGACCGATCTGGTGGCGGCGCTGGTAGCGCTGCGCCGGGCGCACCCCGTTTTGCGACAGCGGGCCTTTTTCCGCGGGGCACCAGCCGCGCCCGGCGGGCGAAAGGACGTCACCTGGTTCAGCGGCGAAGGCGCCGAGATGGCCGACCGGGACTGGTTCGGCTCATCGGTCGAGACCCTCGGGATGTACCTCGCCGGCGATGGGATCAGGACCCGATCTGTCCGGGGGGAACGCATCGTGGACGACTCGTTCCTGCTGTGGCTGCATGCTGGACCCGACCCGGCGGAGGTCCTGCTGCCGGCCCAACCCTGGGCGGATGCATATCAGGTTGCGCTCGATACCGCCTCCCCAAACCCGCTGGTCGGCGCACCACTCATCGCGGGAAGTCGCCGGGAACTCCCCGGCTGGTCGGTGCTTTTGCTCCGCGCCGTGACCGACTGAGCTACGGGCCATGCGCCCCGGACAGCGCGGTGGCGACCAGTCCCAACTCGGCGCTTCCGGCGAGGAGCGGATGACGCGGTAGCACCCGAACGGTGTAGCCAAACGGGCCGGAGCGCACCAATGGCAGCGCGCCTTCATACCGGTGCGTCCCCTCCACGACCCCCACGTGCGCCAATGGCAGGGTCGATACGTCGTGCACCTCGTCGTGGTCATCTACCGGGCCGTAGGCCACCTGCACCTCGACGTCGTCGGGCGCCAGCTCTCCCAGGGCGATCACCGCCCGGAGGGGCAGTTCGGCACCCAGGACCGGTACATCGCTTACGCCGCCGGATTCGACGTGCAGGACGGCGACCCCCGGCCAGCTCGCCCGCACTCGCCCGGTCCAGGCGGTTAGCTCCCGGGCGCCGGCGAAATTGTCAGCGGACACAGCCCGCCAGGAGGCTGCGGCCGGCGAATAGAGCTGCCCGACGTAATCGCGCAGCATTCGAGACGAGAGTACTTGCGGGCCAAGGGTAATGAGCGTGTGCCGCACCATTGCCACCCAGCGTGCCGGGGGGGATCCACTATAAAATCGCGGGCCGACGGACTTTTCCAGCAGGTCATATAGCGCGGCGGCCTCGAGCTCGTCGCGGCGCCGTGGATCGTCCACCCCGTCGGCGGTCGGAATGGCCCATCCGTTTTCCCCGTCGAACATCTCATCCCACCACCCGTCGCGAATGGACAGATTGAGGCAACCGTTGAGTGCTGCCTTCATGCCGGAGGTTCCGCACGCCTCCAGCGGCCGCAGCGGGTTGTTCAGCCAGACGTCGCATCCTGGATAGAGCACCTTGGCCATGCCCATGTCGTAGCCGGGCAAGAACGCGATCCGGTGCCGCACCTTCTCGCTGTCGGCGAACTGCACGATCTGTTGGACAAGTCCCTTCCCACCGTCGTCTGCGGGGTGAGCCTTGCCCGCAATCACCAGCTGAACGGGACGATCGGGGTCGAGCAGGAGCGCCTCTAGGCGCGCCGGATCGGAGAGCATCAATGTTAATCGCTTGTACGACGGTACGCGGCGGGCGAATCCGATGGTGAGGATGTTCGGGTCGAAGGCTGTGTCCGTCCAGCCCAATTCGGCATCGGGTGCGCCCCGCAGCAGCCAGGAAGCCCGCAGCCGGCGGCGGATGTCGCGCACCAGGCGCTCCCGTAGCACGCGCCGGGTCGCCCAGATCGTGTCGTCGTCGACCTTGGCCCGGTTCTCGAAACCGCCCGCGTCACCGCGCGCCGTCGGGGCGCCCCTGGAGCCAATCTCCGACACCTCCCTGGCGACCCAGGTGGGCGCGTGCACGCCGTTGGTGACATGGGAGATGGGTACCTCAGAGGGGTCGAAACCGGTCCAGAGCGCGCCGAACATGTCCCGGCTGACGGCGCCGTGCAAGCGGGCGACCCCGTTGGCCCGTTGGGCCGAGCGCAGCCCCAGATGCGCCATGTTGTAGACCGAGGGGTCGCTCTCGGCGCCGAGGTCGAGGATTCGCTCCACCGGAACGGACGGGACGGCGTTATCGGCGCCGAAGTGCCGGTGAATCAATTCCCGTGGGAACCGGTCAATCCCGGCCGGAACCGGGGTGTGGGTGGTAAACACTGTTGCCGCCCGGACGGCGGTGAGCGCCTCGTCGTAACTCAGCCCCTCGCTCTGAACCAGCTCGCGCAGGCGCTCAAGAGCCCCGAAGCCAGCGTGACCCTCGTTCGCATGGAAGACCTCCGGGGTCGGCAGCGCGCGTGAGCCGCTGAACGCCCGCAACGCTCGCACCCCCCCGATGCCCAGCAGCATCTCCTGCAGTAGGCGGTGAACGGTGCTGCCCCCGTAGAGGCGATCGGTGACCGACCGTTCGTAGGGTGCGTTTTCTTCGATGTCGCTGTCCAGCAGCAGCAGCGGCACGCGGCCCACCTGAGCCAACCAGACTTGCGCGTGCAGCGCACGGCCGTCTGGCAGCCCCACCGTCACCTTGATGTCGGTGCCGGTCAGCGGCAAGCCGTTGGGGTCCAGGCCGGAATAGCGTTCGGTCTGCCAACCGTCTCGGGATAGCCCTTGCACGAAGTAGCCGGCGCGGTAGAGCAACCCGAGCCCGACGATCGGGATGCCTAGGTCGCTGGCGGTCTTGAGGTGATCTCCAGCCAGAATGCCGAGGCCACCGGAGTACTGCGGCAGCACCTCGGTGATGCCGTACTCCATCGAGAAGTAGGCGATCCCCCGCGGCACGTCTGGCCCAAGGCTCTGGTACCAGCGGTCGGTAGACAGGTAATCCGACAGGTCCTCGTGGGCATCGGCGAGCCGGCGCAGGAAGCGTTTGTCCGAGGCCAAAGCGGCGAGCCGCGCCGGGTCGACCTCGCCGAGCAGGCGCATTGGATCATGCCCGGTTTCCTGCCACAGGTCCGGATCGACCGCGGCGAACAGATCCATCGTGTCCGAGTGCCACGACCAGCGCAGGTTGTGCACTAGCTCACCGAGCGCGGCAAGCGGCTGGGGCAGTTGGGCCCGGACGGTAAAACGGCGGACGGCTCTCACGGCGCGCCAACCTAGTCCGCGCCGGCCCGCGGGGGCAGTGCGGCCCCCGTGAGGTGGCGGACGTTCGCGACCGCGCCCGGATCAGGATTGGCCTACGAGGCGCGGGGGGTAGGTTTTGCCGCGATGATCGGTCGCATCGCAGTCCTCGCCGTCAGCCCGGCGGTCGACGCAGGCGCCTACCCCGCGCGCGCGACCGCTGGTGAGTTGATCACCGTTTCTGCCACCGTGTTTCGGGAGGGCCACGAGCTGGTCGGCGCCACTGCGGTCTTGCGGGGACCCGCCCGGGACACGCGCAGGATGCGGCTGGACCTTCTCGAACCGGGCGTTGACCATTTCGCCGGGGAGATCGAAGTCGGCGCCCAGGGCGCCTGGACGCTGCAGGTGGAAGGCTGGGCGGACCCCATCGCGACCTGGCGCCACGCCCTGGAGGCCAAGGTCGCCGCCGGACAGGACGTTGAGCTGGAGATGGAGGAGGGGGCCCGCCTTCTTGAGCGAGCGATGTCCGGGGTGCCCAGGGACCGAAGGGCCGCGCTGCAGGACACCATCGAACGGTTACGGGATGTCACTCGCGGGGTCCATCAGCGCATAGCGCTCGCCGAGCACCCCTCGCTGATAGAGCTGCTCTGGGCCTACCCCCTACGGCAGTTCGTCACATTGTCCCCGCGCTACCCGGTGTGGGTGGATCGCCGCCGCGCGACGTTTGCCGCCTGGTACGAGCTGTTTCCACGTTCCTACGGCGGCCTGCGGGCGGCCGGAGCTGATCTGCCGCGGATCGCCGAGCTCGGGTTCGACACGGTGTATCTCCCGCCCATCCATCCCATCGGCACCTCTTACCGCAAAGGCCCCAACAACACCCTAAGCGCCGGACCCGACGATCCCGGCTCGCCCTGGGCGATCGGCAGCGCCGAGGGCGGTCACGACGCCATCGCGCCGGAGCTCGGGGACTTCGCGGATCTGGACGCCTTTGTGGGCACAGCCAGTGACAACGGCCTTGAGGTGGCCCTGGATCTGGCGCTCCAGTGCTCCCCTGATCACCCGTGGGTTTCGGAGCACCCGGAGTGGTTCGTCCACCGGCCGGACGGCTCCATCGCGTACGCGGAGAATCCGCCCAAGCGGTATCAGGACATTTACCCGCTGAACTTCGACGATGATTTTGAGGGTCTGCGCGCCGAGGTACTGCGCGTAGTTCGCGTGTGGATATCCCACGGCATTAAGGCGTTCCGGGTAGACAACCCGCACACCAAGCCACTTCCTTTCTGGGAGTGGCTCATCGCACAGGTGAAGGCGACCGATCCCGATGTGCTGTTCCTCGCTGAGGCATTCACTAGGCCACCCGCGATGCATACCCTGGCCAAGATCGGCTTCACCCAGTCCTACACGTATTTCACCTGGCGCAATGACAGCGCGGAGTTGCGTGAGTACCTCAGCGAGCTCACGACCAGCCCGAGTGCCGACTACATGCGACCCAGTCTGTGGCCCAACACCCCGGATATCCTTCCGGCCTACCTGCAAAACGGTGGGCCGCCGGCGTTCAAGGTGCGAGCCCTGCTCGCTGCGACCCTGTCTCCGTTGTGGGGGATGTACTCAGGCTTCGAGCTCTACGAAGCCAGCCCCCTTCGCCCCGGCAGCGAGGAGTACCGCGACAGCGAGAAATATCAGCTGCGGCCGCGTGATTTCGCCGCCGCGCGGGCAGACAACCGGAGCCTCGAACCCTATCTCGCGCGGCTGAATCAGCTGCGCCGCACTCACCCGGCGCTCCAGCGATTGCGCGGCCTGCAGTTCCACACCAGCGACGACCCCGGGATCCTCTGTTACTCTAGGCGCTGCGGCGCCGATGCCCTCATCGCGGTGGTGAACCTCGACCCCTACCGCGCGGTGGAGACAACCGTTCGGTTGGACCTGACCGTGTTGGGTATGCAGCCAGGGGCGCGGATGGCTGTGCACGACCAGCTCGGTCCCGGCCACAGCCACGCGTGGGGCGCCGACAACTATGTCCGACTCGACCCATCCTGGGAGCCGGCGCACTTGTTCGTGGTGACGGCCACATGAGTGGTGGATCGGCCGTCCCGGAGCGACTACCGACAACTCAAGAAGGATCGTCGGATCCATTTTGGTACAAGCGTGCGGTCTTCTACGAGGTCCTCATCCGCGGCTTCGCCGACAGTAACGGCGATGGGACCGGAGACATTCGGGGCCTCACCGGAAAGCTGGACTATTTGCACTGGCTGGGGGTCGACTGCGTCTGGCTGCTGCCGATTTACGCCAGCCCGCTGCGCGATGGCGGCTACGACATCAGCGATTTCATGTCGGTGCTGCCCGAGTTCGGCGACCTCGGCGATTTCATCGAGCTGGTCGAGGCTGCCCACGCTCGGGGCATCCGCATCGTCGCCGATCTCGTGATGAACCACACGAGTGATCAACACCCCTGGTTCCAGGCCAGTCGGCATGACCCCAGCGGCCCCTACGGCGACTTCTATGTCTGGTCAGATGCCGACGAACCGTTTCGCAAGGCGCGGGTCATCTTTGTCGATACGGAGAAGTCGAACTGGACCTTCGATCCGGTACGGCAACAGTACTTCTGGCACCGATTCTTCGCGCACCAGCCTGACCTCAACTTCGAAAATCCGCACGTGCAGGAGGCGATGCTGGAGGTCTTGCGGTTCTGGCTGGATCTGGGTATCGACGGCTTTCGGCTGGACGCCGTTCCCTACCTGTTCGTGGAGGAGGGAACGAACTGCGAGAATCTGCCGCAGACGCACGCCTACCTCAAACGGGTGCGCACCGAAGTGGACCGGCTCTATGCCGACCGCGTCCTGCTCGCGGAGGCGAACCAGTGGCCCTCGGACGTGGTGGAGTACTTCGGGGATCCGGCGGTCGGGGGCGACGAGTGTCACATGGCTTTCCATTTCCCCCTCATGCCACGCATCTTCATGGCCGTGCGCCGGGAGAGCCGCTACCCCATCACCGAGATTCTGGCGCAGACCCCGCAGATCCCGGCGAACTGCCAGTGGGGCATTTTCCTGCGCAATCACGACGAGTTGACGCTCGAGATGGTCACCGACGACGAGCGCGACTACATGTACACCGAGTACGCCGCCGACCCGCGGATGAAGGCCAACGTGGGGATCCGCCGGCGACTCGCCCCCCTGTTGGAGAACAGCCGCGATCAGATCGAGTTATTCACCGGCCTGCTGCTGTCCCTGCCGGGCTCGCCGGTGCTCTATTACGGCGATGAGATTGGGATGGGCGACAACATCTACCTTGGTGACCGCGACGGGGTACGCACCCCCATGCAGTGGAACACCGACCGGAACGCCGGCTTCTCCATCGCCGATCCGCAACGGCTCTACCTCCCACAGATCCTTGACCCCGTCTACGGGTATCAGGCGCTGAACGTCGAAGCGCAGATGCGCAGCGGCAGTTCGCTGCTGAACTGGACGCAGAAGATGATCGCCGTCCGCAAGCAGCACCCGGTTTTCGGTCTCGGTGGCTTCACCGAGTTGCCGGCGTCCAACCCAAGCGTGCTGGCTTACGTGCGCGAGTTCGGCGACGACAAGGTGCTGTGCGTCGCAAACCTTTCCCGCTTCGCCCAGCCGGTTGAGCTGGACCTCGCCGCCCATGAGGGAATGGTGCCGATCGAACTCGTCGGCCACGTCCATTTCCCGCGAATCGGCACGCTGCCCTACCTGTTGACGATCGCCGGGTACGGCTTCTACTGGTTCGCTCTCACCCAGCGAGAGGAGATGTCGTGATGAGCGCGCTCGAGGAGCTCCTCGCTGGCTGGTTGCCGGCTCAACGCTGGTACGGCGCGAAGGGGCGCCCGGTGACGGGGCTGGTCGCCCGCCGGGGCGAGCCGCTTGCCGGTGGCCACGTTGCGTTGCAACCGGTCCTGGTGGAAGTGACGTTCGGCGACGGTGGTGCCCCCGAGACCTATCAGGTGCCGCTGGCGCTGCGTGCCCAGCGCTGGGACGACATTTCCCATTCGCTGCTGGGGCAGGTCGACGGCGATTTCGTCTATGACGCACCGCACGATCCGGATGCCGCTGCGTTGCTCCTGCATGCCCTGCACGACCAGGCCCGGGCCGGCGAGGTCAGCTTTCATCGGATCGCTGAGGTTCCCACCGATTTGCGTGCCCGGCTCGTGGGAGCCGAACAGTCGAACACCTCGATCGTGTTCGGTGAACAGCTCATTCTCAAGCTTTTTCGGCGGATCGCGCCCGGCCTCAATCCGGACCTCGAACTGACCCGAGCGCTCCAGCACGCCGGCTCACCCCATGTGGCGCCCGTGCACGGCTGGATACAGACCGAGATGGATGGTCGCGAGGCGACCCTGGGCGTCCTGCAGGCGTTCGCTCGCTCGGCCACCGAGGGATGGAAGCTCGCTCAGGCGTCGGTGCGGGATCTGTACGCCGAGGCCGATCTGCACGCGGATGAGGTGGGCGGCGACTTCGCTGGCGAGTCTCATCGGCTGGGATCGGCAACCGCCCAGGTGCATGCGTTGCTGGCGGAAGGATTGCCCGCCCGCCGCGCCGACCGAGATGAAGCCGTCGCCACGGCGAACCAGATGCATGCCCGCCTCGACCGCGCCGCCGCGCAGGTCAGCGAGCTCGCCGCCCACGCCGCGGTCCTGCACGCCGCCTTCGACGCCGTCGCGGGTCGGGAGGGGGTGCCAACCCAGCGCATCCATGGCGATTATCACCTCGGTCAGGTACTGCGCACCGACACCGGCTGGTTGCTATTGGACTTCGAGGGTGAGCCAGCCCGGCCGCTTTCCGAACGGACCGCCCTGATGAGCCCGGTCCGGGACGTCGCCGGGATGCTGCGGTCCTTTGACTACGTTGCCCGCTCGTTGCTAGCAGATCATCCCTACGAACCGGGGCTGGAATACCGGGCGGTCGAATGGGCAGAGCGCAACCGTACGGCGTTCTGCGAGGGTTACGCCGCGGCCTGCGGCCGCGACCCCCGCGAGGACGAGGTCCTGCTCCGGGCCTTCGAGTTGGACAAGGCGGTGTACGAGGTGATCTACGAGGCGCGCCACCGGCCGAGTTGGTTGTCCATTCCGCTCGGATCCATTGGGCGGCTGGCCCCCTGATGCCGCCGCAGGAACCGGCCGGCGCCGGCGCGGCCACCAAAGCGCCCGCGCTGAGCACCGAGGAGGCAAGCCTGCTGATCGGCGGGACCCATCACGACCCGCACGCGCTGCTCGGGGCGACGGTGATTCCCGCCGGGCTGCTGGTACGCGCGCTGAAACCGCACGCGGAGGACGTCGCGGTCGTCATCGACGGTACGCACACCGCCCTGGAGAGAACGACCCACGATGGCCTGTTCGCCGGGGTCGTTCCCGGTGTGCAGCAGGTTCCGGACTTCCGGCTGCATGTGCGCTACGGGAAGGACCATGTGGTGGTCGACGACCCTTACCGCTTCCTCCCGACCCTTGGTTCGGTGGACCTTCATTTGATCGGCGAAGGCCGGCACGAGCGGCTCTGGGAGGTGCTGGGCGCCCACGTCCGCCGCTATGGGTCCTCCACCGGAACGGTCACCGGGACCTCGTTCGCCGTGTGGGCGCCGAACGCGCAGGGAATCCGCGTCGTGGGGGATTTCAACTCATGGAACGGCGTGGGCCACCCGATGCGCTCCCTCGGCTCCTCGGGTGTCTGGGAGTTGTTCATCCCGGACGTTGGTGCGGGCGTGCACTACAAGTTCGCGATCCTGGGGGCCGACCTCGTCTGGCGTGAAAAGGCCGACCCGCTGGCGTTCGCGGCCGATGTCCCGCCGGAAACGGCGAGCCGGGTCGTCGAGTCCGATTACCGCTGGGGCGACAGCACCTGGCTGCGCGAGCGGGCCGCCACCTCCCAGCATGCCGCCCCGATGAGCGTTTACGAGGTGCACCTGGGCTCATGGCGCCAGGGCCTGTCCTACTGCGAACTCGCCGATCAACTTGTCGGCTACGTGCGGGAGACCGGCTTCACCCATGTCGAACTGCTTCCGGTCGCCGAGCATCCCTTCGGCGGCTCCTGGGGATATCAGGTGTCCAGTTACTTCGCCCCCACCGCCCGCTTCGGTACCCCCGATGAGTTCCGGTACCTGGTGGACATGCTCCATCGGGCCGGTATCGGGGTGATCCTGGATTGGGTCCCAGCGCACTTCCCGCGTGACGCGTGGGCGTTGGCGCGGTTCGACGGGACCGCCCTTTACGAACACGCCGATCCGCGCCGCGGCGAGCAGCCAGACTGGGGAACGTTGGTGTTCGATTTCGGGCGGCGCGAGGTGCGAAATTTCCTGGTGGCAAATGCCCTCTACTGGCTCGAGGAGTACCACATCGATGGCCTACGGGTCGACGCCGTAGCCTCGATGCTTTACCTGGACTACTCCCGCAAGGCAGGTGAGTGGCTGCCCAACATCTACGGCGGCCGGGAAAATCTTGACGCGGTGGCGTTTCTCACGGAGATGAACGCCACGGTCTACAAGCACCACCCGGGCGCGATGACCATCGCCGAGGAGTCCACCGCCTGGCCGGGGGTGTCCCGGCCGACTCATCTGGGTGGACTCGGGTTCGGCTTCAAATGGAATATGGGGTGGATGCACGATTCGCTGGACTACGTCCGGCGTGAACCGGTGTACCGCGGCTATCACCACCACCAGATGACGTTCTCGATGATGTACGCGTTCAGTGAAAACTTCGTCCTCCCGATCAGCCACGACGAGGTTGTGTACGGCAAGGGCTCCCTGCTACGAAAGATGCCGGGCGATCGCTGGCAGCAGTTTGCGAATCTGCGTGCCTTCCTTGCCTTCATGTGGGCCCATCCCGGCAAGCAATTGTTGTTCATGGGTTGCGAGTTCGGCCAGGACGCCGAATGGAATCACGACGACTCCCTGCAGTGGGGGCTACTCGAGCACCCACAACATCGCGGCGTGCAATCGCTGGTGCGCGACCTCAACCGGGTCTACCGGGCGGCGCCGGCCCTCTGGTCGCTGGACACCGAGGGCAGCGGATTCGAGTGGGTCGATGCGAACGATGCCGGCAACAACACCTTTTCCTTCCTTCGCCGGGGTGCCGGCGGAGAATGCCTGGCCTGCGTTGTCAACTTCGCCGGCGTCCCGCACGAGGGTTACCGGCTGGGACTACCCACCGTGGGTAGCTGGGCCGAGGTACTCAACACCGACGCCAACCTCTATGGCGGCTCGGGCGTAGGGAACCTGGGAGCGGTGCAGGCCGAGGACCGCAGCCATCACGGTCAGCCGGCGAGTGCCGTACTGCGCGTCCCGCCACTTGGCGCGCTCTGGCTCACCGCCCCGCAACATTGAGGTCCGCGGCTCGCGCCGCGGTGGTTTCGGTCAGCCAACCGGTGCCGGGTCCAACCTGGGCACCGCGACGGCATCGAAATCGTCCTCGACGGTCTCGTCAACGCCGGTAGGTGCGCGAACCGCGCCGAGGATCAGGGACCCGACGGCTACGACGATGAGGTTGAGCACCAGGGCGGTCAGCGCCGCGTACCACGAGAAGTTCAGGCCCAGCCAGTTCCAGTGATAGACCGAGGCGCCGAAATGCTTGCTGGTTCCCGATGGCGTCCAGTAGGCCATCAGGGTGCCCCCGACCATCCCGGTTGCCCAGCCGGCGAGCAGCGCCCACCGGTGGGTGATCCGGGTGTAGAGGCCACCCACGATGGCGGGGAAGGTCTGCAGGATCCAGATCCCACCGAGCAGCTGGAAGTTCAGGGCCAGGTCGACCTTGAGGAAAAGGACGAACAGCAGCGCGCCGAATTTCACCAGCAGGGACACCAGCTTGGCGACCTTGGCTTCCCTGGATGGGGTGATGTCAGGCTGGGCCAACTTCCACACGTTGCGGGTGAACAGGTTCGCCGCAGCAATCGACATGATCGCGGCTGGCACCAACGCGCCGATGACGATGGCGGCGTCCCCCACCCCGGCGAACCAGGAGGGAAACATCTTGCGGAACAGCAGCGGGACCGCCAGGTTGTTGCCGCCGACCGGAACCTTAACCCCCGCGGCGATGGCCATGTAGCCAAGGAGGGCGAGAAAGGCGAGTACCAGGCTGTAGGCAGGCAAGATGGCCGCGTTCCGCCGGATCACGTTGCGGTTCTTACTGGCAAGCACCGCGGTGATGCTGTGCGGGTACATGAACAGGGCCATCGCCGAGCCGAGCGCGAGGGTCCAGTAGGGCGCGTAACCCGCGGTCTTGGGGACCAGGGAGAGCTTCGGCTTTTTCGCGGCGGCCGCGAAGATGTGCTGGTAGCCGCCCAACCGAATCGGAATGTAAATGATGGCGACGATCACGACCAGGTAGATCAGCGCATCCTTGACGAAGGCAATCAGCGCAGGTGCGCGTAGCCCGGAGGTGTAGGTGTAGGCGGCCAGGACGACGAAGGCGATCAGCAGCGGAATGTCCTTGCCAGTGCCACTCGAGGGCAAGCCCACGGCCTCGAGTACCGCCTGGATCCCCACCAGCTGAAGCGCAATGTAGGGCATCAGGGCCAAGATGCCGGTGAGGGCCACGACGAGCATCAGCGCGTCCGAACCGAAGCGGCCGCGCACGAAATCCGCCGGGGTGATGTAGCCGTGTCGATGGGCCACCGACCACAACCGCGGCATGATCACGAGAACCAGCGGATAGACGATGATCGTGTAGGGCACCGCGAAGAAACCGAGGGACCCCGCGCTATAGAGAGCGGCCGGGACAGCAACGAACGTGTAGGCGGTGTAGAGGTCCCCACCAAGCAGGAACCAGGTCACGAACGTGCCGAAGTTGCGACCGCCCAGCCCCCACTCGTCGAGATCGTCCAACTTGCCCACCCGCCGCCAGCGCGTGGCGGCGAAGCCGAGGCCAGTGACAACAACGAAAAGAATGATCAGAATGGTGAGCGCGACACCGTCTACCCCCTTCACCGCCGGCCCCGCTCGGTCGTGAGCAGGTACACGGCGCCGGTGAAGACCGCGGAGAGCGGGATCCACATCATCTGATACCAGTAGAAGAACGGGAACCCGAACAGCGCCGGGGTGCGGTGGGCATAGGTGGAGACCAACAGCGGAGCAAGGACGGGGATGATCAGCAGCAGGTACCACGCCTTGCGCACCTCGCGGGACTCGACGCGCGTCGCCGGGTCGACCGGGGGGAGGTCCGGCGGATGAGATGTTGCGGCCATGCGAACGGCTCCTTCCGCCGGCGGAGGAGTCAGCCGACCCAGACGGGTCGATGAATCCGCGACGGCGGAAGAAATACACCCGATCTGCGCGAATCGGCGACGCGCCACGCCGGAGATGCGCCAAGTGGTTCTTCTGGCGCGCCGGACGGTCCAGCGGGAAGCCGGATGCCGCCTGGCTCCGAGCGTCGGGGCTCATCCCATCGGGACGGGCCGCTGGCCGCCGGGACGGGTGGCCTTGGGCCAGGAATGGCGGTCACTTCGGGTCAGGAAGGGCTGTCGCATCGGGTCAGGAAGGGCTGTCGCTTCGGGTCAGAAGAGGGCGGACGCCAGGTCGCGCCGTGAGCGGGCCACCAGCGGGTCCCCGTCGCCCAGGACCTCGAACAGGCCGAGCAAGTGGGTGCGCGCTCGATCCCGCTCGGGGCCGCCGCTGCCTCGTACGGTCTCAAGGAGCAGGGCGAACGCGTCCGCCGCCCGGTCGCTGAGCATCAGCACGTCGGCGAGGCCTGTCACGGCCGCGACGTCCATCGGGTCGGTCCGCACCGCCTCATGCAGCCGCTGGGGGTCCAAACCCTCCGCTCGAGTCAGCAGGGCCACCCTGGCAAGCCCGCCGCGCGCTTCGGCCTTCAGCTCGCCGCTGGCGCCGGGGCGGTCCAGTAGGCGCCCGTAGGCCGCGGCGCTGGCCACGAGGTCACCGCTGACCAGCGCCTCATCGGCCGCGCTCAGATCGGGATCGACGGCCTCGGCGCCATCCTGCTCGCCGTCGACAGAGCCGTCGGCGAGCGACCCGAACCCGCCCTCTCGCACTCCCTGCACCAGTTGCGCGATCCAGCTGCGGACCTCGGCTTCGGGGAGCACCCCGTTGAACTCCCCCACCACCTGGCCGTTCAGCACGGCCTTCACCGCCGGGATGCCCTGAACCTGTGCGGCCTGGGCCAACCGCGGGTTGGCATCCACATCAATCTTGGCCAGCACCCAGCTTCCTTCGGCTTCTGCGGCCAGCTTCTCCAGGATGGGGCTCAGCTGCTTGCATGGGGCGCACCACTCCGCCCAAAAATCGATGACGACGGGGGTGGTCATCGATCGTTGCAGTACCTCGGCTTCGAAGCTGGCTTCAGTGACGTCATTGACGCCGGGTTTCGTGCCGGTTGGGGGGGCCGGCTTGGGGCCGAGGTCAACGGCGCCGGACAGACGAAGGCTCGCGGGATTCATGGCGCCCATTCTCGCATCCTGACTGCGTGCCGCGGCGCCGTCAGGTGCGACGACGCCGACGCAGCGCGAAAGCGCCAGCCAGCAAGACGAGCGCCGTAATAGGAGCCACCACGTCCAGGCCGGTGGCAGCCAGGGCGCCGGAGCTCACTGCCCCGTTGTTCGAGGTGCCCGACCCGTTGCCGGTACCCGACCCACCGTTCCCCGATCCACCGTTCCCCGACCCACCGTTCCCCGGGGCGCCGGCGCTAGGGGCGCCGCCCCCGCCGCCCGTGTGCACGGGCCCCATCGACGGCTGCCCGACGTTCTGGCCCACCCGGAAGGAGAAGGAGGGAGCAGAGTCGATCTCGTTGGTCGTGGGGGAGGACTCGTCACCGACCGTGCCCCCGGACGGAGTCTTGGTTACCGTCGGCACCGTGCTCGGCAGCTGAGCGGTCAGGGTGTATCCGGTAACGCTGAACAGACCGTCGCCGGGCTTCGGGTTGTCGAGCAGCGACAACGGGACCGTCCAGGTGATCTTCGAACCAATGATCTTGCCGGGGACCGCGTTCGTTGCGGGGAACGCGTAATACTTGGCCCTCGAAGTGTCGACGGAGGTGGTGTCCCCCTCGTAGAAGGTGGTGGCACCGCCCGGGTCGGCCTGCATCCCGACATAGAACTGCTTGCCGTCCGGCAGGTTCTTTCCGTACCGCGATGCCCAGCGCACCAGGTACTTCTTGTAGATGCCACCCAGCGACGGGTCGGCAGCCAGGTCCTTTGCCAGGTTCTGGTCCGCGACCGACATCTGGATTTGGAGGTGAGTCGTGTCGGGCTGAGTCATCGACACCTTGGCGATGTCCAGGTTGGGGGTCGCGTTCGTGACGTTGCCGGCGAGTCCGAGGTAGGCGTCGGGGAAACCCTTGCCTACCGGGTCCGTGGCAGTGCCGTAGGCGGGCCGCCCCGATCCGAGTGAGCCGACCGCCGCGAACAACGAGGGGCCACCTATCTGATGGGCGACCATGGCCGGTCCGCTGGCCTCCGCCGGGGTCTGGCCGGATCCACCCGTAAAGTCGACTGAGCGGTTGCCGGAGGTGTCATCCACGTAGGAGACCAGCAGCTCCCCCTGGTTTCCCTTCTTGACCTGCAGGTAGTCGCCGAGGCTGCGGTCCTTGCTGCCGCCCAGGCCCCCGGTCGAGATGTTGCCGAACTTGTTGTGGTGATCGGTGACCAGCGTGTGGGTGAACGTCGGCGTCGTCGACAGTCCGTCAGTCGTCTGGGCGAGGGCGACGTCCCAGGTGCCGTTATTTAGCTGATCGGGGCCCATGACCGGCTTTTTGGTCATGGGGTCCAAGGATGTCGCCTGGGGTGCCGCGTAGTAGGCGATCGCCACCCGGCCGGGGTCCCCCGCCGCGATCCACGGGAAGATCACCGTTGGCTGACCGGGGGTGTTGATCTGCACCGGCGCCGACCAGTGGTTGCCCCCGTCGGTGGAGTGCGCATACTCGATTTGGCCGGTGGACTGGTAGGCCCCGGTGTTGGGGTCGACCTTGTACTGCGCCCAGGTTGCATACAGGTTGCCGGCGCTGTCGACATCGGCCACGTCGAAGACCTTCGCCACGTAGCCGGCGGGCAGCTTCGCGACCGGGTGGTCTTTCCAGTGAGTGCTGGCGTTACCGTCGGTGGTCACACCGGCGGTCTTGTCCGCGCAGTAGGTGGCGTTCGCCGCGGCGGTCGTCGGCAGCGTCGGAGTCCGGCAGGAGGTCAGCAGCACCTGGCTGCTGTCGTTGTTGCCGCGGATCTCATACACCGTGTGGAATCGTGGACTGTTGGGGTTGTCGTCGACGAACGCGTTGCCGACGATGTCGTCCTGGTTGCTGATCACCGTGGCGGGGAGCTGGCACCCGGCGGCCCCGAGGCCAACAACGCCCAGGCACCCGCCGTAGTTGACCCCGTCGCTGCTGACGTTGACCACCGGCTGATTGCCGCCGGTGTTCGCCATTGATGTGTTCTGCGCGACGTTGTCGTAGAACAGGTAGGACCGCGCGTCCCCAGTCGGCCCGAAGCTGGACTTCCCGCCGTTGTCGTCGACACCGATCCACTGCCGGTCGACGCCGGTACCCTTGACGGCATTACAGGTGGTATTGAAGGAGCGGCCGCCGTCGGTGCTCGCGCTCGTAGAGAAGTTGGTCAGGCCCTGCAGGTCGGCCAGCAGCAGGCTGCCGTCACCCTTCCCGACCTGGAGCTCGGAGTCGCCGCCTCCGACGCATGTGGTGGGCTTGCCGGCAGCGGTCCCCGCGACACGGTGGAAGGTCCCTCCCTTGTCGGCTGAGACGTTCAGGTAGGAGATCGTCGTGGAGAACCCGTTCGGCCACGAGGTGTAGACGTTCCCGTGCGTGTCCTTGTTGTTGGACCCGTCGGCGACGACATCCGGCTCGAAGCCGGGGACCAGCGGGTCGCTGACGGTGGGGCTGGCGAACACTGGGACGCCACCTGCGGCCGCAGCGGCACCCGCGGAGGCATGGGAGGGCGCGGCGAAACCCGCACCTGCGGTCCCGGCGATCAGGGCGACAGCGGCCAGCGGAATTGCGGGGCGAATGGCACGGCGGGCCACGGTTACCTCCGGCGTTCGACGACGAGCGGGACGCTTGGCGCAGCGAAACGCTAAGCACAGAGACGTTTCGCGGTTTCTGCCCTGATTCCTGCCGGCGAACCTCCACTAATTTGGCCGCCCGACCTGGGCGCCGCGCCATGCCATCGAGGCCCTGCTTGACCAGCGCCGGAGGACGCGTCGTGGGCGGGAGCCCGGTCGCGTGATGGGCGGCCGGAGCCCCGTCGTGTGGTGGGTGGGAGCCGGGCTGGCCGGCAACGATCAGGGCCATTGCCTCCTGGAGCCACGGCCACGCCCGGCTCGGGGCAAATGTGCATCAATTTGCGAATTGGTGAGCCGTTTTTGTCGCTTTCAAGATCAACTGACGACACTTTCGCTACACCACTGCGCGTCACCCTTTTCTCGTCCCCAACGACGGGGGGACTTCCCACCGGCCGGGAAGGGGTTGCTCGTCCGCGCTGGGCTACAGCGCGCCGACGAGGCGGTCGGCCGCCGTGTAAGGGTCGGTGGTGCCAGCGACGACGGCCTCGGCCAGGTCCGGCAGCGCCGAACCGCCGCGCAGGTCGCCGATCTTTTCCCGAAGTCCGGCGAGCGCGATCGCCACGATCTCGTCGGCGGCCCGCGCGGTCCGCCGCCGGCGACCCTCACCTGAGTCGGCCAGCCAGGTTGCGTGCCCCGACAGCGCATCCACGAGCTCCTCGGTCCCCTCGGAGCGCGCGGCAACGGTCTTCACTACCGGGGGTCGCCACTCACCCGGGCCGCGCGGGGCCATCGTGAGCATCTGACGCAACTCACGGGCGGTGCTATCGGCTCCCTCACGATCGGCCTTGTTCACCACGAAGACGTCGGCGATCTCCAAGATGCCCGCCTTTGCCGCCTGGATCCCGTCGCCCATCCCGGGGGCAAGCAGGACCAGTGTCGTATCGGCCAGCCCGGCGATGTCGACCTCAGCCTGCCCGACCCCCACCGTCTCCACCACGATGACGTCGCAGCCAGCGACATCCAGGACCCGCAGCGCCTGCGGCGTCGAGGCGGCAAGTCCACCCAGGTGACCGCGGCTGGCCATCGACCGGATATAGACGCCCTCATCCAAGGCGTGGTCCTGCATCCGAACCCGGTCACCGAGCAGCGCTCCGCCGGAGAACGGTGAGGACGGGTCCACCGCCAGCACGCCCACCCGAAGCCCGCGCGCCCGGTAGGCGGTGACAAGGGCCGAGGTCGCGGTCGACTTGCCGACCCCGGGCGCGCCGGTCAGCCCGATGACCTGAGCACCTCGGGTGTGCGGCGCGAGCAATGCCATGACCTCCCGCAGCTGCGGGCTGGCATCCTCGACCAGGCTGATCAGTCGAGCTACCGCCCGGGGCTGGCCGGTCCTGGCCGCGCCCACCAGCTCGGCGGGGCTGCGCGAGGCGCCCACGGCCCCGGCAGGGCCGTGTTCCGCGGTCACCATGTCGGCGGGGCTGCGCGCCGCGCCGCTCAAGCCGGAACGTGGAGCAGCAGGGCGTCGCCTTGCCCCCCGCCGCCGCACAGACCCGCCGCGCCCAGACCGCCCCCACGCCGCTTCAGCTCGAGGGCCAGATGCAGCACCAGCCGGGCGCCGCTCATGCCGATGGGATGACCAAGGGCGATCGCTCCACCGTCAACGTTCACCTTCGCCGGGTCGACTCCCAGCTCGCGGACCGAGGCGAGACCGACCGCGGCGAAGGCCTCGTTGATCTCAAATAGGTCGATGTCGGAGACCTGGGCTCCTGCCTTCGCCAGCGCGGCGCGGATGGCGTTTGCGGGCTGCACCTGCAGGCTGTTGTCGGGACCCGCAACGACACCGTGCGCGCCGATCTCGGCAAGTACCGGGCCCCCCAGTTCGGCCGCCTTCGCCGCGCTCATCACGACCACGGCGCAGGCGCCATCGGAGAGCTGGCTGGCGTTGCCGGCGGTGATCGTCCCGTCTTTGGCGAACGCAGGACGGAGCTTGGCCAAGGTCTCCACGGTTGTCCCAGGACGAACACCCTCATCCTCGGTGACCACAAGCGGGTCGCCCTTGCGCGCAGGAACCGGCACCGGGGTGAGCTCGGCGGAGAACCTCCCCTCCTTGATCGCCGACGCAGCGAGCTCATGGCTGCGGGCGGCGAACTCGTCCTGCGCCTCGCGGGTCATGGGTTGGTAGGCGGCATTGTGCTGCTCGGTGGATTCGCCCATCGCCTCGTGATCGAAGGCATCGAACAGGCCATCGTGGTAGGTGGCATCGAGCAGTTCGGCGTTGCCGTAGCGGTACCCGCCGCGGGCCTTCGCCAGCAGGTACGGCGCCTGGGTCATCGACTCCATCCCCCCGGCGACCACGACGTCGAACTCGCCGGCCCGGATGAGTTGATCGGCCAGGGCGATGGCGTCCAGGCCTGATAGGCACACCTTGTTGATGGTCAAGGCCGGGACGTCCATCGGGATGCCCCCCTTGACCGCGGCCTGCCGGGCGGTGATTTGACCCTGCCCGGCCTGTAGAACCTGGCCCAGGATCACGTAATCGACCTGCGCGCCGCTCACCCCTGCGCGCTCCAGGGCAGCGGTGATGGCAATGCCGCCGAGGTCCATCGCGGTGAAGTCCTTCAACGCGCCAGAGAGCTTGCCGATTGGGGTGCGGGCGCCGGCGACGATCACAGAACGTGGCACGGAATTCCTCCTTGCGGTCCAGGGGCTGCCAGGATACGGGGCCGTGACCGATGCCCATGACCCCGCTGCCGCACCCCAGCCCGCTCCCCCGACCCCGCCGGCGGCACCCATGTTCACCGCCCTTGATCACATCGGAATCGCGGTGCCGGACCTGGACGCCGCCATCGCCTTCTACGAGGCGGCCTTCGGGCTGCACGTCGCCCACCGCGAGACCAACCCCGAGCAGGGGGTCGAGGAGGCCATGCTCGGCATCGGGGAGGATGCCGAGCGCTCCCACGTGCAGCTGCTCGCTCCCCTCTCAACTGACAGCCCGATCGGGAAGTTTCTGGCCGACCGCGGCCCCGGCATCCAGCAGATGGCCTACCGGGTGCCGGACCTGGACGCGGCGTGCGCCCGGTTGCGTGCCGCTGGCGTGCGGCTGCTCTACGACGACCCGCGCGTCGGAACGGCCGGATCGCGGGTGAACTTCGTGCATCCCAAATCAACGGGAGGCGTTCTGGTGGAGCTGGTTGAACCGGCGGCAGATGGCCCGCTTACCCATCGGTAGCATCCGCCGCCATGAACGAGATCCGCGCCGCGATCCTGGCCGACGACCTTGGCGCCGTCGGCGGCCTACCCATCCCCGATTCATACCGCGGCACCGTGGTACGGGCCGAGGAGGTGGGTATGTTCGAGGGCCTCGCCACCGTGGACAAGGATCCGCGCCGCTCGCTGCATCTGGACGAGGTGGCCACCCCCGAACTCGGGCCGGGCGAGGCCTACGTCGCTGTGATGGCGAGCGCGATCAACTACAACACCGTGTGGACCGCGATCTTTGAGCCCCTCGCCACCTTTGGGTTCCTGGCTAAATACGGGCGCCGGGGTGAGCTGGCCAAGCGGCACGACCTGCCCTACCACGTCGTCGGGTCCGACCTTGCTGGCGTCGTGCTCCGCGTCGGGCCGGGGGTGAACCGGTGGAAGCCGGGAGATGAGGTGGTGGCGCACTGCTTGTCGGTCGAGTTGGAGGACGCGGCCGGTCACGACGATACGATGCTCGACCCGCAGCAGCGGATCTGGGGCTTCGAGACCAACTTCGGCGGCCTTGCCGAGCTGGCGCTGGTCAAGGCCAATCAGCTGATGCCCAAGGCTAAGCACCTCACGTGGGAGGAGGCCGCCGCCCCCGGATTGGTCAACTCCACCGCATACCGCCAGCTGGTGAGCCATCACGGCGCCGCCATGAAGCAGGGCGACAACGTGCTGATCTGGGGAGCCAGCGGCGGCCTGGGTTCCTACGCGACCCAGTTGGCGCTAGGGGGCGGTGCGGTGCCCGTGTGCGTGGTCAGCTCGCCGGAGAAGGCGGCCATCGCCCGTTCGATGGGTGCCGAGCTGGTGATCGACCGGGTTGCCGAGGGCTTCACGTTCTGGTCCGATGAGCACACGCAGGATCCGAAACAGTGGCAGCGGTTCGGCAAGCGGATCCGCGATCTCACCGGCGGCGAGGACGTCGACATCGTGTTCGAGCACCCCGGCCGGGACACCTTCGGCGCATCGGTGTATGTCACCAAGCGCGGCGGAACGATCGTCACCTGCGCGTCGACCAGCGGTTACCTCCATGAGTACGACAACCGGTACCTGTGGATGCAACTCAAGCGGATCATCGGCTCCCACTTCGCGAACTACCGGGAGTCGTGGGAGGCCAATCGGCTCGTCGTGAAGGGCCGCATCCACCCGACCCTCTCCCGGGTGTACGCCCTGGAGCAGACCGGTCAGGCGGCCTTCGATGTGCACCGCAACCTGCACCAGGGCAAGGTCGGCGTCCTGTGTCTGGCGCCCGAGCAGGGCCTCGGCATCCGCGATCACGAGCTAAGGGCGAAGCACGAGACGGCGATCAACCGATTCCGCGGCGTGTAGCTACTGCCCAAGTCTCAGCCGTTGCTGCAGCGAGTACCAGCGGCCGGCACCTTGAGGTCGATCAGGTAGGCATCGGCAACCTTGCGGGTGCAGGCGCTGTAGCCGTAGGCGGTGTGCTGCTCGCCGACGTTGGTGAGCAGCACACCGGACGTCAGGCCCTTGGCGAGCGCCGCGCCCTCGCTGTACGGCGTGGCCGGGTCCCCGGTGGTGGCGACCACGAGGATCGGCGGTGCGCCGGGCGCGGTCAGCGGCGAAATCGGTGCTCCCCGATCGGTCGGCGGGAAGGCGGTGCAGCCCAGGGTGAGGTTGAGGTTATCCACCCCGAAATCGGGGGCGACCGCCATCGCTGCGGCATCGGCGGCAAGGAACTGCTGCGGCGTTGCCGGCCAGTTGTAGTCGCGGCAGTTGATCGCCAGGTTGGCCTCTGTGGCGTTGCGGTAGGTCCCGTCATCCTGCCGATCGGTGTAGAAGTCCGACAGGCGCAGGAGGGGCCCTCCATCTCCCTTCTCGGCTGCACCCAAGGCGTCGGCGAGCGTCGGCCACGACGATTGGTCATACAGCGTGAGTCCAATGCCGAAGAACGCCTGACCCGCGTGGAGTGCGCGGCCCCCCGGGCCGGGCAACGGGTGAGCGTCGATGCGGGCGATCAGCGAGCGAAGGGCGACGTGGGGCTCACCCTGGATGTGCCAACCGCAGCCCTGGCGTCGGGCGCAATCGCCGAGAAAGCGGTCAAGTTGCCGTTGGAATCCCTTGCTTTGCAGGTTGACGGCCTCGATCGGCGGGATGCTGGGATCGAGCGCGCCATCAAGGACCAGGGCCCGAACGCGGGTCGGGAACTCCTGGGCGTACTCGGCGCCCAGGAAGGTGCCATAGGAAAAACCAAGGTATGACAGCTTCGGATCGCCGAGGGCAGCACGGATGTCGTCCATGTCCTTCGCCGCGTCCTTGGTGCCGACGAACGGCAACAGGTCCCCGGAACGGGCGACGCATCCGTCGGCCAGCGCCTTCGAGCCAGCCTGGAGTGCCGCTGTCGCGGCCGCGTTGTCCGGCGAGAAATCCAGGGCAGCGAACGCGTCCAGTCCGGCGCTGTCGGCGCAGTGCACGGCGGTGGACTGCCCCACCCCACGCGGGTCGAAGCCGACGACATCGAAGTGCTGGTGCAACGCGCTGTCGACCTGGCCGGACAGGAAGTCCCAGTCGGCCACCGCCGACGCTCCGGGGCCACCGGGGTTGACGAGCAAAGAGCCCTGCTTGGTCCCGCTGGCCTTCGCGCGGATCATGGCAATGTTGATCTTCTTGTCCGCTGGCTTGCTGTGGTCGAGTGGCACCGCAAGCGCGGCGCAGTCGTAATGCCCGGTGTAGGTGCCGGTGCACCTTCCCCACTTCAGCCCCGCTGGCAGGCCGGCGCTGCTCGTGGGGCTGCCCGGACTTGCAGGAGCCGTTGACGCGGGCGATGGGCCGGCCGGGCTGCGGTGAGTGGAGCACGCCGACAAGGCGATGACGAGGGCCCCGCCCACCGCGGCTGCCGCGCGTAGCGCGGGTGTCTGGGAGCCTTCGTGAGATCGCACCCCGCCATCCTGCAACACCGGCCGCGAGGTGCGCGGCGGCGTGGGTATCGACGGCGCGGCGGGGAAGCGGGCAGAGTAGGGGCCATGGTCGATGACATGCAGGCGCAAACCGAGACCCTCCCGATCGCGAACGATGGCTCCAGCACCGGAGAGATGCCGTTAGCCAGCCGCGAGGGGAGCGTTTTCGACGTGGTCCTGCGAGGTTATGACCGCCAGCAGGTTGAGGAGCGGTTGGGGCAGTGGTCCGCCGCTCTCGGCGCGGCCGAACGCCAGCGGGACGCGGCGCTTGCCGCCCTGCGCCAGGCCAGAACGCAGGCGGCCAGTACCCCGAGGGCCGCAGAGGAGGTCAGTGACCGCCTCCGCGAGATCCTGCGACTGGCCGAGGAGGAAGCGCAGGAAATCCGCGCACGTGCCCGTGAGGAGATCGAAGGCGCGGTCGACCGGGCGCGCTATGAGGCCGATCAGGTGCGGGGGGCCACGGCCGAAGAGAGCGAGGCGCTGCGCCATGACGCCGATCAGCACGCGGCCGAGGTCAGGGAGCAGGCGCGCCTGGACGTGGAGCGGTTGGTGTCCCAGGCGAGGTCCGAGGCTGATGATCTGGACCAGGCCACGGCGGATCGCCGGGAACGAGCCGAGCGCGAGCACGAACAGATGCTGGCGACCCAGCGCGAGCAGCAGGCACTCGATCGGGAACAGCTCACCGAAGAGCTGGCCGAACTCGAAGCGCGCCGCGACCGGGTCCGCACCGACGTGGCGCGCCTGCGCGACGCGCTCGCGGCGAGCGTCAGCGCGGTCCCCGAAGCCTGACTGCTGGCGCCGCGTAGGCTCGCCGCTGCCCCACCATCACCCACCAAGGACGGCCTACATGGGACTCGGTTCGCGGCTGGCCACGATCTTCAAGGCCAAGGCCAGCAAGGCGCTGGACCGTGCGGAGGACCCGCGCGAGACGCTCGACTACTCCTATGAAAAGCAGCTGGAGTTGCTCACCAGGACCCGCCGGGGTGTGGCCGACGTGGCCACCAGCCGCAAGCGGCTGGAGCTGCAGATGAAGCAGCTCGACCAGAGCGCCAACACTCTGACCCAGCAGGCGCAGGCCGCGCTCACCGCTGGTAAGGAAGACCTTGCCCGCGAGGCGCTGTCCCGAAAGTCGGGCCTCGGTGCGCAAACCGCCAGCCTGCAGACCCAGCATGACCAGCTGGTCGTACAGGAGCAGAACCTCACCGCGGCGGTCCAGCGGCTGGCGGCGAAGGTGGAGGCCTTCCGCACCCAGAAGGAGACCATCAAGGCGACCTACACGGCCGCCGAGGCGCAGACCAAGATCAGCGAGTCGGTTTCCGGCCTGTCCGAGGAGATGGGTGATGTCTCCAACGCCATGCAGCGGGCGCAAGACAAGACCGCACAGATGCAGGCCCGGGCCGGCGCCCTGGACGAACTGATGGCATCTGGCGCCCTGTCCGACCCGACCGCCCCACTCACCGGCGGCGATGACATCAGCCGGCAGCTGGCCGAGTTGTCGGCCGGCAGCAACGTGGACGCCGAGCTTGCGGCGATGAAGGCCAAGCTCGGCGCAGCCCCGGCCCCGAAGGCGATCGAAGGCGGTGACCAGCCTTGATCATCCGGATCCTTGGTGAAGGGCAGTGGGATGTCCCGGCCAGCGAGCTTGCGGCGTTGAATGTGCTCGACAGTGAGTTGGAGGCCGCAGTCCACGGGGGGGACGACTCCGGCTTCGCGCAGGCGTTGCCGCGGTTGCTGACCAAGGTGCGTGAATGCGGCGCTCGGCTGCCGGACGAGCAAATCACGACGTCGGAAGTCATCTTGCCACCCGGCATCGCGAGCATCGAGGATGTGGCGGCGCTGCTGTCCAGCGACGGACTGATTCCGGGCTGAGGTGACGGTGATCTCCGCCCCCCCGGATCAGGCGGACGTGGTCCGGCGACTTCGAGAAGCCTACGCAAGTGGCCTCACCAGGCCCATCGCGTGGCGGCGCGATCAACTGCGCGCGATGGTAGCGATGCACGTCGAGTGCGAGGCGGAGCTGTTGGAGGCCCTCGCCGCTGACCTGGGCAAGCCCGCCTTCGAGGGCTGGGAGTCCGAAATTGCCCTGTCGGTCAGCGAGCTCGAGGAGTCCATCAAGAACCTCGACGGCTGGAGCAGGGCCGAGCGGGTCCCCACCCCGCTGTCCCAGCGCCCTGGGAAGTCCTATGTGGTGCGGGAGCCCCTCGGCGTTGCGCTGGTCATCGCACCCTGGAATTACCCGCTGCAACTGCTCCTGCTTCCGATGGCCGCTGCCATCGCGGCCGGCAACGCCGTGGTGGGAAAGCCCAGCGAGCTGGCGCCTGCCACCGCTGCCGCCGTGGCCCGGCTGCTGCCGCGCTACCTGGACCCGGCCGCAGTAGCCGTCGTCCAGGGCGGCGTTCCCGAGACGACCGACCTGCTGGCGCAACGCTTCGATCACATCTTTTATACCGGCAACGGCCGGGTCGGCCGGGTCGTGCTCAGGGCGGCCGCCGAACATCTGACGCCGGTCACGCTGGAGCTGGGCGGCAAGAGCCCGGCGATCGTCGCCGCGGACGCCGACCTTGCGGTGGCCGCGCGCCGGATCGCGTGGGGCAAGTTCTTCAACGCCGGACAGACCTGCGTCGCACCCGATCATGTGCTGGTTCACGGTGCGATACACACGCGGTTCGTCGCCGAACTCGCCAAGGCGGTCCGCCAGTTCTACGGCCGCGACCCCCGCCAGTCCGCCGACTACGCCCGGATCGTCAATGACCAGCATTTCGCCAGGGTGATCGGCCTGCTCGACGCCGGTGGCTACGAGCGAGTGGTGACCGGCGGCGAGCGCGATGCGGCCAGCCGCTACCTCGCGCCGACCGTGGTGGACGGCGTGAAGCCAGATGCAGCGCTGATGGGTGAGGAGATTTTCGGACCGGTCCTCCCGGTCCTGCCGGTCGATGACATCACCGCGGCGGTCGCGCACGTGAACGCCGGTGACAAGCCGCTGGCGCTGTATGCCTTTACCGGTGATCAGGACACTGTCGATCACATCCTGCGTGACACCTCCTCGGGCGGTGTCCTGATCAACCACACGTTGCTGCAGCTGTCGGTGCCGGGGTTGCCGTTCGGCGGCGTCGGCCAGTCCGGCATGGGCGCCTACCACGGCCGCTGGGGCTTCGAGACGTTCAGCCATCGACGCGCGGTGTTGCACAAGCCGGCGAAGCCGGATCTGCCGGTGCAGTACCCGCCGTACACCGGATGGAAGCAAAAGGTCCTGCGCAAGGTGCTCTAAAGGATCAGGGCGGCCAGTGACGTGCCAGGGGCAGGCGGGCGGGCGCCACCGCTCTGACGAGCTCATCGAGGACCCGATCGGCGAAGCCCACGAACAGGTGCTTGGCCTTGGGCACGTCAACCACGATCGCCTGCGGCACGCGGGCGAAGCGCTCCCGAGCAGCTGGCGGCTGCAGGTAATCGTCGCGCTCGGGGACGATCGCCACCAGGGGCCGCCCGGAGGTAGCCCACTGGTCGAGGTCCTGATCGGTTGCCGTCTTCAGCGGCGGGCTGATCAGCACCGCGCCAACCACACTCGGGTCGCAGCCGTGCCGCAGGGCGACATCGGTGCCGAACGACCAGCCCACCAGCCACGGCGAGGGCAGGTCGCGGGACTCCACCAGGTCAAGGGCCGCAGCCACGTCGTAGCGTTCGGCCGCGCCGAAGTCGAAGGCGCCACTCGAGCCGGCCGTACCCCTGGTGTTGAATCGCAGCACCGCCAGATCGGCCAGGGCCGGCAGTCGCCAGGCCATCTTGCGCAGCAGGTGCGAGTCCATCGATCCACCGGCGGTGGGCAATGGGTGCAGGCATACCAGGGTCGCGAACGGCTGGCGACGCTCTGGGCGGGCCAGCTCCCCCACCAGATGCTCACCGTCGGCGGTGTCCAAGGTGACCGACCCGCGACGCGCCGGGAGCACGGTGTTGGCGAGGATCGGCGGCATGGCGTCAGTGAGCCTACCGGCGGGTGCCGCCCGCTGCGCGAACCGCACGGCGCCAGCAGGTGGTGTGCCAGTGCCGCCGATCGTCGACCGAGTCAATCGGCCACGCAACGATGTGCGGTTGGCCCACCGGTATTTCGTGGTCACAACCGGGGCAGCGGTAGGACTTGGTCGCCGCCTGCCCCGTGACCGGCCGAGCCGTCCAGTCAGGACCTGGCCGTCCCGCCCCGTAGCGGGTCATCAGCGGTGGCGGGCCGGCCGCCACAGCAACCGCCGGGGCCACAGCCCGGAGGCGACCAGCAACATCAGCACCTGATAGCCCTCATCGGTCCCGGCCCAGTGCTCACGCAGCACATCCTCGCGGGCGTGCTTGACGAGCTGACGTGCGGCCAACCCGACGGCCGCAGCCAGCTCCAGCTGACCGACCACCGGGATGATGTTCAGCGGGGTTGCCCTCAATGCCAGCAGGGCGGCCGCCCTGAGCTTTGCCGCGCGCGGCACGCGCTCATCACGCACGACCGCGGTGAACATCCTGGCCACATCGGGCAGGAACAACAGGGCCTCGGTCAGCAGCCGGCGCAGCGGCTCCGGCTCGTCGGCACTGACGGTCATCGGGGCTCACTGGGCCGGTTCACCCGACCAGCGTGCCCCGAGGGCAGATGCTGCCACGTCCCCCGGGTCCCGAGACCGGCTGCGCCGACGCCAAGGTCGCCGTCAAGCACGGTTTGCAGCACGCCGCCGAGCCAGGTGACCAGGGCGGCCGGCTGCGCGGCGGCGATCGGACCGGTGCGCAGCACATAACGGGTCATACTGATCCCGAGCATCATGGCGCCTACCAGGGCCGCGCGATCATGCGCGTCGGGGCCGTCCAGCAACGCCAACACGGGTCGGGCGGCCTGCTGGGCAAAAAATCGGCTCACCTCGGCGGCGACCTGCTCGTCAGCCGCTGCGGCTCGTACCATCGAAATCAGTGGGTCGTCGCCACCTTGACCCTCCCACCGGCCAACCACATGCGTGGCGATGCGCTGCCCCAACGTGCCCCGCGGACCAGGCAGCACCGCCTCCAGGCCGAGTTCGAGCGCGGTGGCCTCGGCGAACAGCCGTTGCTTGGCACCGAAATATCGGGTCACCAGGTTCGGCGAGACACCCGCGGCAGCCGCGATCATGCGAATGGTGGAACGGTCGTAGCCGGTCGCGGCGAACTGCGTTCGCGCCGCGGCGAGGATCCGCTGCCGGCTGGCGTTGGCATCCCGTCGCCGACATGCCTCCGGCAGATTACGTGCCGTTTTCACCCCCGAAGTGTACAGCGATACACATCCGAGGTACGGTGCCGGAGCACATGTTGCCCGTTGTACACATTCTGCATGGGAGCACATCTTGACCTCCACCGCCCAAGGCGGCACCACAGCCGGCAGCGCTGACAGCGACTACCAACCGGCCCCCACCCGCTGGTGGACCCTCGCGGCAGTGTGCCTGGGCACCTTCATGCTGCTGCTCGACATCACGGTGGTGAACGTCGCGCTGCCGAACATCCAAACGGATCTGCACTCGAGCTTCGCCGACCTGCAGTGGGTCATCGACGCCTACGCGCTCACCCTGGCCGCCGCCCTGCTCACCGCCGGTTCGCTCGCCGACATGTACGGCCGAAGGAGGCTCTACATCGTCGGCCTATCCGTGTTCAGCGTGGCCTCGCTGCTGTGCGGGATCGCGGCAAACACCTTGGTGCTCGAGCTGTCCCGAGGGCTGCAAGGAGTCGGCGGCGCCATCATGTTCTCGGTTGCCCTTGCCCTGCTCGCTGACGCTTTTCGTGGCAAGGAACGTGGGGTGGCCTTTGGCATCTGGGGTGCCATCACCGGGCTGGCCGTCGCGATTGGTCCGGTCGTGGGGGGTGGCCTGACCTCCGGCCTGTCATGGCGCTGGATCTTTTTCGTCAACCTGCCGATCGGTCTGCTGGCCATCGCCCTGACGGCGGGGCAGGTGGCCGAATCGAGGGATCCCTCCCCGCGGCGCCCCGACTGGGCCGGTTTCGTGAGCTTCACTGCCGCGCTGACGCTGCTGGTCTTCGGATTGATCAAGTCTAATGACCGCGGGTTCACCGACGGCTTGGTGCTCGGCTGCTTGGCGGCCGCTGCCGTGCTGCTCGTGGCCTTTCTTGCAGTCGAGCGCAGCGGACGCCACCCCATGTTCGACCTCGCGTTGTTTGGCAAGCCCACCTTCACCGGGGGTGCCATCGCCGCGTTTGGCATCTCGGCGTCGATCTTCGCGATGCTGCTCTACCTGACGCTGTACCTGCAGGACATTCTCGGGTACTCGGCGCTGCAGACCGGCCTGCGTCTGCTGGTCCTGTCCGGGGGCATCCTGGTCGTTTCGGGCGTTGCCGGGCGCCTGTCCGAGCGGGTGCCGGTCCGGCTGCTGGTCGGCCCGGGTCTGCTGATTGTGGGCGTGGGCCTGCTCCTGATGCGCGGGCTGAGTGCCGGTTCGGGTTGGACCCATTTGATCCCCGGCCTGCTCGTCTCTGGGGTCGGCGTCGGGATGATCAACCCGCCGCTGGCCTCCGCGGCGGTGGGAGTCGTTGCCCCCAGGCAGGCGGGGATGGCTTCCGGGATCAGCTCGACGTTCCGCCAGGTCGGCATCGCGACCGGTATCGCGCTGCTGGGGTCGCTGTTCTCCAGCAAGGTGCATGCGGCAGCCGTCAGTGGGCTCGCCGCCGTGCCAGCAGCGCAAGGGCGGAGCACGGACATTGCCACCGCCCTCACCAGCGGTCAACTCGGTCAGGCGCTGGCCACGCTGCCGCCCACCGCGCGTCGCCAGGTCGTTGCGGTCGCCCGTGGTGCCTTCACCAGCGGTCTGAACGAGATCTTGCTGGTGGCCGCTGTCATTGCCCTCACGAGCGGGCTGTTGTCTCTCGCGCTCATCCGGGGCAAGGATTTTGTCAGGTACCCCAACAGCGGCGGCTGACGGTGGGGCCGAACTCTTTCAGGCGTAACTGCGGAAGCCGCGTCCGGTCTTGCGGCCAAGGTAACCGGCCGTCACCAGATGCTCCAGCAATGGCGCCGGGGCGAACCCCGGCTCGCGGAACTCGTCGAACAGGGTACGTTCGATGGCCAGGGACACATCCAGACCGACGACGTCGAGCAGGTCGAAGGGTCCAATCGGATGACCGCACCCCACCGTCATCGCGATGTCAATGTCGTCGGCGGTGGCGTAGTGCGCCTCGAGCATCCGCGCAGCGTCGTTCAGGTAAGGGAACAGCAACGCGTTGACGATGAACCCGGCCCGGTCGCCGCACACGACGGGATGCTTGCCGGCCTGCTCGCAGACCGCCCGAAGGGTGGCGACCACGTCCGGATCGGTGCTTACCGTCGGCACGATCTCGACCAGACGCATGACCTGCGCCGGGTTGAACCAGTGCATCCCCACCACATCAGCGGGTCGCCGCGTGGCCCTGGCACATTCGATCACCGGCAGGCTGGAGGTGGTGGAGGCCAGGATGGCTCCCGGCTTCAGGACCTCATCCAGCGCCGCGAACAACGCCGTCTTCACCGCAAGCTGCTCAATGACGGCCTCGACGACCAGATCGCAGCCGGCCAAGGCATCCAGCTCGGTCGTCCCGGTGATCTTGGCCATGGCCGCGGCGCGAGCTGGCTGATCGAGCCGGCCGCGTTGGACGGCCTTGTCCAGCGACGCTGCGATCTTGGTCAGGAAGGCGGCTACCTTCTCCTCGCTGCGAGCGCGGAAGACCGTTTCGAATCCCGCCTTGGCGCAGACCTCGATGATGCCGCCGGCCATCGTGCCGGTGCCGACGACGCCGATGCGTGCGACAGGTCGTGGCCTACCGGCACCTACCGGGCGTTGCTCGGGTTCGCCGAGGACCCGCGGGGAGTCGGGCCCGTCGTAGGTGTAGAGGCCGCGGCCGGTCTTGCGGCCGAGCAAACCGGCCGTCACCAACTGCTTGAGCAACGGTGCTGGGGCATGCAGGTGGTCGCGGGTCTGCCGGTAGATCGTGTCCAGGATCTCATAGGCGCTGTCCAGGCCGATCAGATCCAGCAACGCCAGCGGACCCATGGGGTGCCCGCAGCCCAGGCGCATCGCCGCGTCGATGTCCTCGCGCGTGGCATAGCGCGACTCGTACATGCGAAGGGCATTGTTCAGGTAGCCGAACAGCAGCGCGTTGGCGATGAAACCGGCCCTGTCCCCCGCCGGGACCGGCGCCTTGCCGACCTGCCGGACCAGGTCCTGAACGTCGGCAGCCACCTGCGGGTCCACCACGACCGTGCGCACGACCTCCACCAGGCCCATCACCGGTGCCGGGTTGAACCAATGCATGCCCACCACCCGGCTCGGACGGCCGGTGGTGACCGCGAGTTCGGTCACCGACAGCGCGGAAGTGTTTGTGGCCAGGATCGTGTCCGGCCCGCACAGCCGATCCAGGGCAGCGAACAACTCGGCCTTGCCGGCCATCCGCTCCGGAATTGCCTCGATGACCAGCTCGCACTCGGCGAGGGCACTTAGCTCGGTACCAGCGCTGATGCGTGCCAGCAAGGCGTCCTGCTCCGCGGCGTCCAACTTCCCCTTGGTCACCGCGCGATCGGTGGAATGCCGTAGGTGCTCGCGGCCGCGGGCCAAGGACGTCTCATCGACCTCGACACCGGTGACTTCGATGCCGGCCTTGGCCAGGACCTCGGCGATACCTGCCCCCATGGTGCCGAGCCCGACGACCCCGACCCTGCTGAACGTGCGAGCCACGCGCGCATCCCTTCGTCCCGGTTGACCTGCCGCGAAGTCTCGCAGACTCAGTGCGTGCGGCGGCGCTGGATGACCGGAGGGGCGCCGTTGACCACCTCGATGACCGGGCTGCCGGTGACGGCTCGACGCAGGTTGGCGCGTACGGCGTGCAGGATGTTGCGTCTCGCCTCGAGGGTCGCCCCGGACGCGTGCGGCGAGAGCAGCAGGTTGGGTGCCCCCCGCAGCGTCGAGGACGCCGGCAGTGGCTCGCGCTGATAAACATCAAGCGCGGCGCCGCCGAGGTGCCCATCGTGCAGCGCCGAAGCCAGCGCCGATTCGTCCAGCACGTCGCCGCGCCCGGCGCTAATCAACACGGCGCCGGCCGGCAGGGCGGCGAGGGCCTCGGCATTGAGCAAACCGCGGGTGTCGGGAACGGAAGGCAGGACCGAGACCAGCACGTCGCTGGCGCCCAGCAGCTCCCCAAACGGCGCCCACTGGAAGGACACGTCCGGTCGCGCGGTCCGCGACCAGTACGACAGCTGGGCGTCCATCGCCGCGAAGCGGGTGGCGGCGGCCCGCCCGATCCGACCGAAGCCAAGGATCCCGACCCGTGCCCCCGCGAGCTCGCGCGCCGGCAGGCTGGTTTGTGGCCACTGGCCGGCCCGGACGGCGGCATCGGCTACCAGCGTGCTGCGCAGCAGCGCCATCGCTGCCAGGACGCACCACTCAGCGACCGCCACGGTGTTCGCCGATCCGGTATTGGACACCGGGATCGAACGTGCCGCACTTGCGATCACGTCAATGGTGTCAGTGCCGGCCGCCGGCTGCTGAATGAAGGCAAGGCCCGGCGCGGCGGCAAGCACGGCGGCGTCCACCCGCAACTCGTGGGTCCAGTCTCCCAGCACGATCTCGACGCCGCGGGCGGCGCTCACCACCGCCGGCTGGGAACGCTGGTCGGGCACCACCAGGTCCCATTCTCCCTCCCCGAGAAAGCCCAGCAGGATCGCCCGCGGAGCTGGGGGCAGTGCTAGCACCCGCCAGGGTCCACCGGTCACAGCCCCGCCTCCTCAATGTCCAGGCTGCGCTGAACCCTACGAAGCACCTCATCGCTGACTTCCCCTGCGTCCCGCAGCCGGACAAGTTCGGCCCGCTCCGCCACGAGCAACCGGCGGCGCAACGCCTGGAACGACGCGGCGGTGCCTTCTCCCGCCGCCTGCCCGGTCTCGACGCGAACCCTCGTGCGGTCCACCCGCTGCTCCAACCCGCGGCGCAGCCGCTCGGCGACCGGCTTCGAAACCTCCGTCTGATCCAGCAGGTCCTCCAGGCGGCCCAGCCCGATGCGGGCTACCGCATGACGGGCGTGCGCTTCCTCGCGTTCGCTTTGGGTGTCATCCGCGTGCAGGCCCAGCCCTCGACCCAACCGGGCAAGCGTGGTTCCCTGCACCACCAGGCTAAACAAGATCACCAACGTGGTGAGCACCAGCACCAGATTCCGCTCGGGGAAGGCACCACCCGCATCGGTCAGCCGCGGAAGGGCCAATGCCGCGGCCAGCGCGACCACGCCGCGAGTCCCGGCCCAGCCCAACATCAGCGGCTCGCGCCAGCGCAGCTGGCGCCGACCACCGAACCGGTGCGGCGCCAGGCGCAGTGCCAGCTCGCCGATGAATAGTGCGGCGAACCGCACCACCAGCAGCGCCGCGAACAGCAACGCCGCCTCGCCGATCACCTCCGGGATGGATCGGTCGGTCAGCTGGCGCAACAACGTCGGGAGCTGAAGCCCGATCAGGGCAAAGATCACCCCCTCCAACAAATACACCAACACGTCCCAGATGGCCTGCGTCGAGAGCCGACCCTCACCACTTTGCGCATGTGAGGTGCGCGGAGATACGAACAGACCGCAGATCACCACCGCCGTGAGCCCGCTGGCATGCGCCGCCTCCGCCGGGAGGTAAGCGGCGAACGGCGTCAGGAGCGACAAGGCGTTCTCGGTGAGCGCGTCGCTGACCAGCGCCCGCGCCCTGATCACCAAATAGCCGACGCTAAGCCCCACCAGGGCGCCCCCGCCGGCGATGAGGAAGAACCTCGCCACATCGATGCCGGGCTGAATGGAACCGCCGACCACCACAATGCCGACCGTCACCTTGAACGCGACCAGGGCAGTGGCGTCGTTGAACAGGCTCTCACTTTGCACAAGCACCGCTAAGCGCCGGGGTAACGACAACGAACGGGCAAGGGCCGCGACCGCGACCGCGTCGGTCGCCGCGAGAATCGCGCCAAGGGTGAGGGCTACGTTGCCTGGTAGACCCGAAATGAGGAGTGCCGCAGCGAGTCCGGTCAGCACGGTGCTGAGCAGCACCACGATGATCGCCAACGCGGCTACCACCCGCCACTCGCGAATCACCTCCCGGGTGGGAAGGTCCAGCGCTGCCGCGTACAGCAATGGCGGCAGCACCAAAATCGCCACGACGTCGGGGTTGACGCTCACATCGGGCACCCCAGGTAGCGCGCCAACCCCGAGACCGCCCACGGCACAGATGACGGGCGCCGGGAGCTGGAATCGGCGGGCCAACCCGGCCAGCACGGTGACCAGCAGCACTAGCAGGATGCCGCCCTCAATGACGGTCATCGCAGGTCAGGGTGGGCGGGCACGGCTCACAGTCTTGCAGCACGCCGCCGCCGGCCATCCCGCTCAAAACAGGGTGGGGGTCCGTCCCTCGATGCCACGCAGATCGTCGTAATCGAGGGTGACACAGGTGATCCCGCGCGAGCGGGCCAGCACCCGAGCCTGGGGCTTGATCTCCTGCGCGGCGAGCACCCCGCGCAACGGCGTCAGGACAGGACCGAGCCGGCCCAGATAGCGGGTCAGCTGCTCGACCCCGTCAATCTCCGCCTTGCGCTTGACCTCCACCGCGACGTATCCGCCGTCGGGGTCGCGACAGAGCAGATCAACCGGACCGATGTCGGTTGGATACTCGCGGCGTACCAGGGTGCAGCCGTGACCAAGGAGGTGGCATCGGTCGGCGAGCAGTTCCTGCAGGTGTGCCTCGACCCCGTCCTTGACCAGCCCCGGATCGACGCCTAATTCAAAAACGCCGTCGCTGATCACCTCCTCGATGTGGATCAGCAACTGTTCGCCTGCACGGTTTGTCACCGTCCAGCGCCCTGGCCCCTCGCGCAGAACGCACGGCGGGCTCATCCAGTTCAGTGGCTTGTACGCGCGGTCGTCGGCATGCACCGACACGCTGCCGTCGGCCTTGACCAGCAGCAAGCGCACAGCGGAGGGTAGATGCGCGGTCAGGCGCCCTGCGTAATCGACACTGCACCTCGCGATCGTCAACCGCACCGGGAAAGAGTAGTCGGGGCGGGTTTGACCAACCCGCGTTGAACCAGCGCCTCCGCGCGTACGTTACGAAGGTATGCGACGCGCACGTGCGGCCGCTCGGCTCGGAGCCGGCGAGGGGCTGCGCACAGGTTCATGCGAACAGCGCGCCCATTCCGAGGAAGAGTTGCGCACGCTCTCCGACGCGCACGGCGCGGCGCTGCTGGCTTACGCTACCTCGCTCACCGGAGGGGACCGCCAGCGCGCCGAAGACGTCGTGCAGGAGACGCTGCTTCGCGCCTGGCAGCATCTGGACCAGCTGCACCTGGACGAGCGCTCGCCGCGCCCGTGGCTGTTCACGGTGGCGCGGAATGTTGCAGTTGACGGCCATCGGGCACGCCGCACTCGGCCGGCCGAGGTGGGCGAGCAGGCGCTTGCCGTCCTGGCCGCGCCGGATGAACTGGATCGGGCGTTGCAGGGCTGGCTTGTCGCCGATGCACTTACAGCCCTGTCCGACGCGCACCGAGACGTGCTGGTCGAGACTTACTACCGCGGCCGCTCCGTCGCCGAAACGGCTGCCGCACTGCGGCTTCCTGCTGGCACGGTGAAATCACGCGCCTTCTACGCACTCAAGGCGCTGCGGGTGGCCCTGGAAGAGCGAGGTGTTGGGCTATGAACTGCATCCAGCTGCGCGGCGAGCTCGGCGTCTATGTCCTCGGCGCGCTTGAGCCGTGGGAACGAGCACCGATCGAGGACCACCTCGCCGAATGTGGCGACTGTCGCGCTGTGGAGGCCGAGCTCCTGCCCGTGCCGCGGGCCCTTGCCCTCATCGACCAGACCCGCCTTGAGCAGTTCCTGCACGGCACCGCGCAAGCGCCCGAGCGCCGCTTGTCCATACCCGCGGCGGCCACGCCGGGAGATTCAGGCCCGGCGCAGGCCCGGCGGCAACGCCCCGGGTGGCTTCCCGTCGCGGCAGCGGCAGCTCTTATCGTGAGCGCCGGAGGCCTCTGGCTGGGGTTGCCATCCGATCCGGCAACCGCGCCGCGCTCACGGACGGTGGAAGCGACCAACGCCCAGTCGCACGTTCATGCCCGGGTGCAGGTGACCTCTACCGCCACCGGAAGCTCTCTCACCCTCGGCCTCGCCGGCGTGCCCGCCAGCGAGCACTGCCAGCTCATCGCCATCGGCGCCGACGGCCGGCGTGAGGTGGCGGCCAGCTGGGTCGCCGACTACCGCGGGGGCGCGGACGTACACGGAAGCGTCGACCTTTCTCCCCCCGCCATCGCCCGGCTGCAGGTCCAGACCCTGGACGGCCGGGTGCTGGTCGTTCTCCCCGGTTGAACCGATCGCCGCATTTCACCGTGGTGGGGGTGATACCCGCCGCCCTAGGAGGTTTCCCGTGCTTGCTCCCGTGCTTTTCGTGCGTGCCGCGCTGACCTGCGCCGCCGCGTCCGCGGCAGTCGCGGGCTGCGGCAGCGCCGCCTCAACGACCAGCGGCGCTTCCAGCAGCGGCGCAGCGGCCACCCCGAGCACCGCCGCGGCGCCCGGCGCCTCGTCCGCCGCCAACGCGGGCGCTGCGCCGCTCACCCCGACCAGCACTCCACTGGGTCAGGTGCTTGCGGCCAGTGGCGGGCGGGTCGTGTACGTCCTACAAAAGGGCGGCACCGATGTCCCATGCGCGGGAGCCTGCGCGGCGGTCTGGCCGCCGGTGCGCGCCGCGGGTAAACCGGTCAGCGCGGGCGGCCACGCGGTCTATACCTTCACGGGCGACAGCGGCGCCGGGCAGACCCACGGTCAGGGCATCCACAGCTTCGGCGGCGTCTGGCAGGCAGTCGCCGTCGGCGGTACCCCGGTTCCGCTCGCCGGGGCGAGCGGTGCTCCCAGCAGCAGCGGGGGTGGGTACGGCGGCTACTGAGCGCTCCGATCCACGCAGACCTGGCCTTTGCGCGGCGCGCCGGCGCGACCCGCGCGGCTTCAGGAGAAGGTGACGACCTCGAGGCTGCCGTCGGTGTGCTGTTTGCGCAGCACCTTCTTGTCGAACTTGCCGACGCTGGTGCGGGGCACGGCGTCGATGAAGGCCCATCGCTCAGGCAGCCACCAATTGGCCACCCGTTTAACCAGAAACTCCCGCAGCTCATCGGGCGTCACGCTCGCGCCCTCACGCAGCACCACGCAGGCCAGCGGCCGCTCGCTCCACTTGTCATCCGGCACCCCGACCACGGCCGCCTCGGCGACCGCCGGATGCGCCATGAGCTCATTCTCCAGCTCCACACTCGAGATCCACTCGCCGCCTGACTTGATCACGTCTTTGGCGCGATCGGTGATCTGCAAATAGCCCTGGGCATCGAGCGTGCCGACGTCGCCGGTCCGCAGCCACCCATCGTGGAACCTGTCCGGGTCCGGATCGAGGTAGTACTCGCCGGTGACCCAAGGCCCACGGACCTGGATCTCGCCGACCGCCGCACCGTCGCGCGGCTGCACGCTGCCGTCCTCGCCGACGATCCGGCCGAGGACCCCGGCGACGAGCCGGCCCGCCTTGTCGCGGAAAGCCCAGGCCGCTGTCTCATCGGCAGCCGCGGCCTTCGGCGCCCTTGCGACCGCGGCGATCGGGGAGGTCTCGGTCATCCCCCACGCCTGCTCGATGAGCAGCCCGTAGCGTTCCTGCGCGTTTTGCATGAGTGCGCGAGGCACCGCAGAGCCTCCGCAGACCACCCCGCGCAACGACGAGAGGTCGAGCTCGTGTTCCTCGCCATAGCGCAGCAGGTCATTCCAGATGGTCGGCACACCGCCGGAGTAGGTCGGGCGCTCGGTGGCGATGAAATCGGCGAGCGCAGCAGACCCCATGTGGCTCGCCGGATAGAGCAGGTCCGCTCCTGACATCCACGCAGCGTAGGGGTAACCCCAGGCATTGGCGTGGAACATCGGCACGATCGATAGCACCCGGTCCACCTCGGACAGGCCGCTGTTGTTCCCCATGCACACGGCCATCGCATGCAGGTAGGCCGACCGGTGGCTGTACGCCACGCCCTTGGGATTGCCTGTGGTCCCGGACGTGTAACACATGGCGGCCGCGCTGTCCTCGTCCAGATCCTCCGGCCAGTCATAGCCGGGCTTCTCGGCGGCGAGTAGCTGCTCATAGGACAGCGCTCCATCCGGCGCAGTCTCATCGAGCGGGCCGTTCACGACCACGACATGTTCGACGCTTTTCATCTCGGGCAGCAACGGAACCAACAGGGCCAGCAGTGAGTGGTCAACGAGGATGACCTTGTCTTCGGCGTGTTCGGCGATGTAGACCAGCTGCTCGGGAAACAGCCGGATGTTCAGGGTGTGCAGGACACATCCCATCGCGGGAACCGCCAGGTAGGCCTCCTGGTGCTCGGCAGTATTCCACTGAAAGGTGGCTATGCGGGACTCCCGCGAGATCCCCAGCCGCTCAAGGGCAGCTGCTAGACACTCCGCCCGGACCGCGAGATCGCCGAAGCTGCGTCTGCGGGCCGGCTTGCCGGCGCCGCTGCTTGTGACGACCTCGCTTCCCGCGTAGACCTCGGCCCCGTGTCGCAGCAAGCCGGTAATCGTGAGAGGCGTGCTCATCATGGTGCCGCGCATAGCCGGTCTCCTCGCCTGGGGAATGTCGATCCCGGAGCCTACGATGAACTACAGCTGGGAAGGCCGTAGGCAGTGCGTGCCACCTGCACCATCCGCGCCATCACCTCGGTGAGGTCGAAATCCTTAGGTGTGAAGACGGCCGCGACTCCCTGCTGCTCCAAGGTTTTGGCGTCCGCGTCCGGAATGATGCCGCCGACCACCACGGGAAGATCAGGCGCGCCGGCATCGCGCAGGCCGGCAAGGACCTGCGGGATGAGCTCGAGGTGGGAACCGGAGAGAATCGACAGGCCGACCAGGTGAACGTCTTCCTCGACCGCGGCGGCGACAATCTGCGCCGGGGTGAGCCGGATGCCTTGATAGACGACCTCGAAGCCCACGTCTCGGGCGCGAACGGCGATCTGTTCCGCCCCGTTGGAGTGCCCGTCGAGGCCCGGCTTGCCCACGAGCAGCTTCAGCCTACGGCCGAGGTCGGTTCCGGTCTGGCGGACCTGCGCACGGACCTCGGCCAGCCGCTCCCCGCTTCCGGCAGCGCTGACCCCGGCGACGCCGGTGGGGGCCCGGTACTCCCCGAAGGTCTCCCGCAGCGCCGCGCCCCACTCGCCGGTGGTGACACCGGCGCGGGCACATGCCAACGTGGCCGGAACGAGGTTGGCCTCCGTCTTGGCGTCGTCCCGCAACCGTCTTAGGGCCTCGTCGACAGCCGTCGCGTCACGAGCCGCCCGCCACTGCTCGATGCTCGCCAGCGCCGCCGCCTCCACCGCAGGGTCCACCCGAAAGATAGCGGCGTCCAGGTCGGCGACCAGCGGGTTCGGCTCGGTGGTGGTGAAGCGGTTGACGCCGACGACAACGTCCTCACCGGTTTCCATCCGGCGGCGCCGCTCGGCGTGTGCCGCGACCATCTGCCCCTTCATGTATCCCGACTCGACGGCGGCAATCGCCCCGCCCATCGCCTGGACCCGATCGATCTCGGTGCGGGCAGCCGCGCACATGTCCTCGACCTTGGCGGAAACCACGACCGAGCCGGTGAACAAATCCTCATAGTCCAGCAGGTCGGTCTCGTAGGCCAGGATCTGCTGAATCCGTAAGCTCCATTGCTGATCCCAGGGGCGAGGGAGCCCTAGCGCCTCGTTCCACGCTGGCAGCTGCAAGGCGCGGGCTCTCGCGTCCTTGGACAGGGTTACCCCCAGTGCTTCGAGGACGATTCGGATGACGTTGTTTTCTGGCTGCGCCTCGGTCAGGCCGAGGCTGTTGACCTGGACCCCGTACCGGAAGCGTCGATGCTGCGGGTCGGCGACGCCGTAGCGCTCGGCGGTGATCTCGTCCCACAGCCGCCCGAAGGCGCGCATCTTGCACATCTCCTCGACGAAGCGCACCCCGGCGTTGACGAAAAACGAGATCCGGGCGACCACTTCCCCGAACCGTTCGGTGGGTACCTGGCCGGCATCGCGGACGGCGTCCAGCACCGCGATTGCCGTACACAGGCTGTAGGCGAGTTCCTGCACCGGTGTGGCGCCGGCTTCCTGCAGGTGATAGCTGCAAATGTTGATCGGATTCCACTTAGGAATCTCGGTGACCGTGTAGGCGATCATGTCCGTGATCAGGCGCAGGCTCGGCACCGGCGGAAACACGTACGTGCCCCGGGACAGGTACTCCTTGACGATGTCGTTCTGGGTCGTTCCCGTGAGCTTGCCGCGGATCTTGCCAGGATCGGCGCCCCGAGCGGTCGCCTGCTCCTCCGCAGTCACCTCATACAGCGCCAGCAGCCACATCGCCGTCGCATTGATCGTCATCGAGGTGTTCATCGTCTCCAGCGGGATCGCCTCGAAAAGCGCGCGCATGTCGCCCAGATGGGAGACCGGCACCCCGACCTTTCCCACCTCGCCACGCGCCAGCTCATCGCCAGGGTCGTATCCGGTCTGGGTGGGCAGATCGAAAGCCACGGACAGGCCGGTCTGACCCTTGGCGAGATTGCCCCGGTACAGCTCATTGGATCGCGCGGCGCTGCTGTGCCCGGCGTAGGTACGCATCACCCAGGGCTTGTCTGCCATAAGGCAAGGATAGGGCGCGGGGCCGGCGACCCGCGGGGCATCAAGGGCTCAAGCGGAACGGGCGGCATCCGCGCGACTGCGCAGCACCCGGGTCAGCCGGGTGTAGGCCAGCAGCCTGGCCATGGTGGGCGGGACGCCGATGAGCACTACGGTCCGGCCCCGACGGGTGGCTCGCCGGTGCGCGCCAAGCAGGGCGCCGAGTCCGGTCGCGTCACCCAACTCAAGCTCGCGTACCTCCACGAGCAGCTCCCCGACGCCGTGATCGACGGCCTCGTGCAGCGCGAGCCGTACCTCGGCGACGCTGGCTGCATCCACCCGACCGGCGATGCGCACTCGCTGACCCGGGACCGGATGGGCCACCGTGGGTCCTTGACTGCTCCGCACGGTCGCTGCCATCACCACTCCGCCCTACCAAGCCGTCGGTGTGTGCTCCGCCCGATAAGACGCGCCGGCGACCCGAAAAGTTGCCTTTGGTCAGTGTGACGGCCCCGACGGGTGGGGCGGGGCAAACCCCCTTCGTGGGCGTGTCGGCCCGACGAGGAACGCCGGCCCGACGGGGGGAGGGTCAGGACGACGAACGCCCGCCGACCGGGGCAAGATGGTCCAATGCCGCTGCCGGGATCGTCGTACTACCTGGTGGGGCCGCTGCTGGCAGTGGCAGTCGTCACGGCGATGGTGCTGGTCAGCCGGTGGGTCTGGGCACCGAGGAAGGGAATGGCCCACCGCGACTACGGCATGCTGGTACCCGCCCTGCAGGTCGCCGAGCTCGAGCGGGCCGAGCGAGCCCGCACCAGCCTGCGCAGATCCGGCATCAGGGCCACCCTCGGTCAGGCGCCACCCCTGGTACGGGTCAGCGCCCAGGGCCGGGCAGTCCGGCAACCGGCTTTACACCAAGTGCTGGTGTTCCCTGACGACCTCGCGAGAGCCCAGGAGCTGCTCGACAGGTGAGGGGGCGGCCATTCCTATGCGCGCCGCACATCGGCGCCGTTCCTATGCGCGCCGCACATCGGCGCCGAGCCCGCGCAGCTGGCCCGCAAAGCCTGCATACCCGCGGTCGAGGTGGTGGGTGTCGCCTACCTCGGTGATCCCATCGGCGACCAGCCCGGCCAGGACGAGGCCTGCCCCGGCGCGGATATCGCTGGCTCGGACCGGAGCCGACGACAGCTGCTCGCGGCCACGCACGATCACGTGATGACCATCGGTGCGCACCTCGGCCCCGAGCCGGGCGATCTCGTCGATGAACGCGAACCGTCCATCAAAGATGTTCTCGGTGACGATCGATGTGCCTTCCGAGACGGTCAGCAGCGCCACGAACAATGGCATGAGATCGGTGGGGAAGCCGGGATAGGGCAGCGTCGAAATGTCTACCGCACGGGGGCGACGCTCCATCTGCACCCGGAAGCCGTCGGCGAGCAGCTCGACGCTTGCCCCCGTCCCCACGAGTTTTTCCAGTGGGATTTCCAGGTGCTCGGCTCGGCCGCCGCGAACCGTGACGTCGCCGAGGGTCATCGCGGCCGCCACGGCGAAGGTGCCAGCGACGATGCGGTCCGGGACCGCGGCATGCGTGGTGGGTCGCAGGGTCGAGGGACCCTCAATCGTGATTGTCGAGGTTCCGGCTCCCTCGATCGTCGCGCCCATCGCCCGCAGCATGTCGGACAGATCCACGATGTCCGGTTCGCGGGCGGCGTTGTCGATGACCGTCACGCCCTTGGCTGTGCACGCCGCCATCATGATGTTCTCGGTGGCACCGACGCTGGGGAAGTCAAGCCAGATGCTTGCGCCGCAAAGGCTTCCCGCCTCGGCCACGATGTCCCCGTGCTCCACCCTTACCTCGGCGCCCAACCGCTCCAGGCCGGCGATGTGCAGGTCAATCTGCCGGGAGCCGATCGCGTCGCCGCCGGGAAGCCCCACCCTGGCGCGTCCGCACCGCCCCAGCAGGGGTCCGAGCACAACGAACGAGCCACGGATGCGGCGCACAAGCTCGTATTCGGCGTGAAAGCCGATCGTCTCGGGGACATCGACGCTCACCGTGCCGGCCGGCTGATCCTGATGCAGATCGGCCCCGAGCCCTCGCAGCAACTCCCCCATGATCGCCACATCGGCGATGGCGGGGACGTTGGTCAGCAGATGGCGGCCCGGGGCGAGCAGGGTGGCGGCGAGCAGCTTGAGCACGGAGTTCTTCGCGCCCGCCACCTTTACCTCGCCGGCCAGTCGAGCCCCCCCGCGCACGAAGAACACCTCACCGGAAGACATGTCTAGATCGTACGGACCGCCCCTGTCCTGGCCTACCCTCATCGTCATGGCCGTGCATCTGACCCGCATCTACACCCGAACCGGCGACGATGGCACCACGTCCCTCGGCGACCTGACCAGAGCGCCCAAGTCCGGGCTCCGGGTCGGTGCCTACGCCGATGTGGACGAGGCAAATGCCGCCATGGGCGTGGTGTTGGCGCAGGCCGGGCCCGAACTCACCGGGGAGGTCAGAGCGTTGTTGAGGCAGGTGCAAAACGACCTGTTCGACGTGGGGGCTGACCTGTCCACCCCGGTGCGTAGGGCGCCCAAATATCCCCCGTTACGGGTGACCGATGCCTACGTCGAACGGCTGGAGCGGGCCTGCGACACCTACAACGAGCGGCTGGCGAAGCTCGACAGTTTCCTGCTGCCGGGCGGAACGGTCGCGGCAGCATTGCTGCACGTCGCCAGGACGGTGACCCGTCGCGCCGAGCGAGCCACCTGGGCGCTCATTGAGGCCGAGCCGGAGTTGACCTCGCCGGTTCCGGCGCGCTACCTCAACCGGCTGTCGGACTTGTTGTTCATCCTGTCCCGCATCGCCAACCCGAGTGGCGATGTGCTTTGGGCGCCGGGTCAGGGCGGCTGACCTCAGTCAGCTCTGGCCGGCTGCGCGCAGCCGGCCCTCGGCCCGCAGCGCTTCGGGAGACCCCGGCTCGGCGTCACCGAGGTCGGCGCGGGCCCGATCGACATCGACCTCGTCGGCGAGCTCAGCACTCTCCGCCAGGATCGAAACCCCGTCCTTGCTGACTGACAAGAAGCCGCCGTGAACGGCCGCGGTGATCTCGGGCTGGCCGCCACCGGGCCTGATCCGCACGATGCCACCCTCGGCGAGCACACCCAGCAGTGGAATGTGTCCGGCCAGGATGCCGAGCTCCCCTTCGGTGGTACGCGCCAGCACCATCTCGGCCTCCCCCGACCACAGCTCTCGCTCGGGGGATACGAGCCCGACGCGCATCATCAGCCGTTCAGCGCCTTGGCCTTGGCTTCGACGTCGTCAAGGCCACCGCACGAAAAGAAGGCCTGCTCAGGGTAGGAATCGAACTCGCCCTCGCACAGCCGCTGGAACGCATCGATGGTGTCCTCGCGGGACACGAACGAGCCGTCCTGACCGGTAAACTGCTTGGCGACGAAGAAGTTCTGACCGAGGAAGCGCTGAATTCGGCGGGCCCGTTGGACAACGACCTTGTCCTCCTCGGACAGCTCGTCGATACCGAGGATGGCGATGATGTCCTGCAGGTCCTTGTTGCGCTGCAGGATCTGCTGAACGCGGCGGGCCACGTCGTAATGCTCCTGGCCGACGTACTGCGGGTCCAGGATCCGACTGGTGGAGTCCAGCGGGTCGACCGCCGGGTAGATGCCTAGCTCGGAAATCGGCCTGGACAGCACCGTGGTGGCGTCGAGGTGGGTGAATGTCGTGTGCGGGGCCGGGTCGGTGATGTCATCGGCGGGGACGTAGATGGCCTGCAGGGAGGTGATCGAGTGCCCGCGGGTCGAGGTGATCCGCTCCTGCAGTTCGCCCATCTCGTCGGCCAGGGTCGGCTGGTAGCCCACCGCGGACGGCATCCGGCCCAGCAAGGTGGACACCTCCGAACCGGCCTGCGTGAACCGGAAGATGTTGTCGATGAACAGCAGTACGTCGAGCTTGGCTTCGTCGCGGAAGTACTCCGCCATCGTCAGCGCGGAAAGCGCCACGCGTAGCCGGGTGCCTGGCGGTTCGTCCATCTGACCGAATACGAGCGCGGTGTCGTCTATCACACCCGCTTCCTGCATTTCCAGGAAAAGGTCGTTGCCCTCCCGGGTCCGCTCCCCGACGCCGGCGAATACCGACACGCCGGAGAACTGCTTGGCCACCCTGTTGATCATTTCCTGGATTAGGACGGTCTTGCCCACTCCGGCCCCCCCGAAAAGTCCGATCTTCCCGCCCTGCACGTAAGGGGCCAGCAGGTCGATCACCTTGATTCCGGTCTCGAAGATCTCCGTTTTGGGTTCGAGTTGGTCGAAGGCAGGCGCCGCCCGGTGGATGGGCCAGCGCTCGGTGATCTTTAGCGAGGATTCCTCGACGTCCAGCGGTTTGCCCAGCACGTTGAACACATGACCCTTGGTCACGTCCCCGACCGGCACGCTGATGCCGGCTCCGGTGTCCTGGACCTCGGCACCCCGGACCAGACCATCGGTGGGCTGCATCGAGATTGTGCGCACGGTGTTGTCGCCGATATGGGCGGAGACCTCAAGGGTGAGCATGGTCGTCTCCTCCCCCAAGGTTCGCTCGACGGTCAGCGCGTTGTAAACCTCGGGCATCTGCTCGGGGGCGAACTCCACGTCGACGACCGGGCCGATGACCCGCACGACGCGGCCGGTGCCCCCTTCCTTGGTGCCCTCGGGGGCTTCCGCGGTGGCGGTCATGGTTGTCGACCTCTCCTTAGGACTCTGCGGTTGCGGCGAGCGCGTCCGCGCCACCGACGATCTCGGAAATCTCCTGGGTGATCTCTGCCTGGCGGGCGGCGTTAGCCGCTCGAGTCAACGACTTGATCAGCTCGTCGGCGTTGTCGGTTGCGGCCTTCATGGCCCGCCGCCGGCTTGCCGACTCGCTCGCCGCAGACTGCAACAGGGCTGCATACACCCGGCTTTCGACATAGCGCGGCAACAAGGCGGCGAGCACCGCCTCAGCGCTTGGCTCGAACTCGTAGCTAGGCAGGTTCTCCGGGCGGGGTTCATCGCTCCCCTCCACGACCAGCGGGAGTACCCGCACCGCGCGGGGCCGTTGGGTCAGCGCCGAGATGTACTCGGTGTAGACCAGGTGGATCTCGTCGACCGGCCGCACCGGCGCCCGGTTCTTGCCAGCGTCCGCTGACGGCTGCTGGTTTTCGTCCTGCGCGGGTGGAGAATCGGCGGCCTCCGGCGACCCTTCCTCCGCACCGGCCACGAAGGCGGCAATCAACGCATCGGCCGCGTGTTTGGCGTCGGCGTAGGTGGGTTGCTCCGAGAAACCGGTGAAAGTCTCGACCGCCGGGCGGCCGCGAAAGGTGTAGAAGGCCACAGCCTTTCGTCCAATGGCATACAAGTCGACCGTTTTCCCCTCCCCGCGTAACCGGCTCACCAACTCCTCTGCCGTTCGTAGGGCGCCGGAGTTGTACGCGCCGGCCAGGCCCCGGTCGGAGGTGATGACCAGCAGCGCTGCCCTGGAGGCATCGGGCCGCTCCCGGGTCAACGGGGAATCAATGCCACTGGTCGAGGCGATCGCCGTCACCACCCGGGTGATCTCCTCGGCGTAGGGTGTTGCGGCCTGAACCCGCTGCTGGGCCTTCACGATGCGCGAGGCGGCGATGAGTTCCATCGCTCGGGTGATCTTCTTGGTCGATGTCACGGATCGAATCCGTCGGCGAAGAACGCGGATCTGGGCTGCCAACGCTCAGCCCTCGGAGGACGTCGATGCCGCGTCAGCGGAGCCGCCCTCCTTCTTGGCGCCTCCGGAGTCGCCCTGGGGTGCGGCGTCGCCGGAGCCGCCGCCACCTTCTGCGCCGCCGGAGCCGTCCTCAGCGGCATTTCCATACTTGGTGACCTTCTCCTGACCGAGTTCCTCATCCGGCATTGCCTGCGCGTCGGGAGAGCTCAGACTTCCGCCCTCCCCGGTCACGAACTGTGCGGAGAACTCCCCGATCACCTGCTGCAGCGAGGACTCGGTGTCCTCGTTCAGCTCGCCACTCGACACGATCGCTTCATAGATGCCGGCGTGCGAGGAGCCAATGAACTCCAGGAACTCCGCCTCGAACCGGCGGATGTCGGCCACCGGAACCACATCGAGCTGCCCGTTGGTCCCGGCCCAAAGAGACACGACCTGCCGCTCTACCGGGAACGGCGCGTACTGGGGCTGCTTGAGCAACTCCACCAGCCGGGCGCCACGCTCCAGGGCCGCCTTGGAGGACTTGTCCAGGTCCGAGCCGAACGCGGAGAATGCCTCCAGCTCGCGGTACTGCGCGAGGTCCAGTCTCAGCGAGCCAGACACCGAACGCATTGCCTTGATTTTGGCGCTGTTACCGACCCGGGAGACCGAGATGCCGACGTTGATGGCCGGCCGCACGCCCTGGTTGAACAGGTCGGTCTCCAAGAAGATCTGACCGTCGGTGATCGAGATGACGTTGGTCGGAATGTAGGCCGAAACGTCGTTTCCCTTGGTCTCGATGATCGGAAGTCCGGTCAACGATCCACCGCCGAGCTCATCGGAGAGCTTGGCGCAGCGTTCCAGCAGTCGCGAATGCAGGTAGAACACATCGCCGGGGTAGGCCTCGCGGCCCGGGGGTCGACGCAGCAGCAGGGAGATGGCGCGGTACGCCTCGGCCTGCTTCGACAGGTCGTCGAACACGATCAACGCGTGCTGCCCGTTGTACATGAAATGCTGCCCGATCGAAGACCCGGCATAGGGCGCGATGTATTTCAACCCGGGTGGCATGTCGGCGGGCGCCGCGACAACGGTCGTGTATTCCAGCGCGCCGGACTCCTCGAGGCGAGCGACCAGCGAGGCGATCGTGGACCCCTTTTGCCCGATCGCGACGTAAATGCACTTGACCTGCTTGTTCGGGTCTCCGGTAGCCCAGTTCTCCCGCTGGGCGATGATGGCGTCGATGGCCACCGCCGTCTTCCCGGTCTGCCGGTCGCCGATGATCAACTGGCGCTGACCCCGCCCCACGTTCGTCATCGCGTCGACGGCCTTGATGCCGGTCTGCAGAGGCTCCTTCACCGGCTGCCGCTGCACCACCGAAGGCGCCTGCAACTCCAGCACACGGGTGGTCTCCGGGTTGATGTCCCCCTTGCCGTCCATGGGGCGACCGAGCGGGTCGACTACCCGGCCGAGAAAGGCATCGCCGACCCCGACGGACAGGACCTCGCCGGTCCGCCGTACCTCGTCGCCCTCACGGATCTTGTGCGCCTCACCGAGCAGGACGCAGCCGATCTCGCGGACGTCGAGGTTCAACGCGAGCCCACGCAGGCCCCCCGGGAACTCGAGCAGCTCATTGGTCATCGCCGAGTGCAGGCCCTGCACGCGCGCGATCCCGTCACCGGTTTCGATGACCCGGCCGACTTCCTCGCGGGTAATCTCCGGCTGGTAGGCCTCCACGTACGTCTCAATCGCCTCGCGGATCTCCTCCGGCCGGATCGTCAGCTCAGTCATCGGCGGTTCCTGCTCCTTGGCATAGTCGGCATGAGGGTCCGGTTGGCATGATCAGGCGCGATCATCCGGCGAGTCGTCTACGCACCTGCGCCAGTCGCCGGGCGATGCTGCCGTCGAACAGTTCATCACCTACGCGGACAACGACGCCACCGAGAACAGTCGGGTCTTGTTGCACCTGCACCCTTACGGCGTGACCGAGCGAACGGCCCAACGCGGCGGTAAGTCGATCCCGCTGCTCCTCGCTCAGGTCCCCAGCCACCCGCACCAAGGCGATCAGCCGCTCCCGGCGCCCGGCCGCCTGCTCGCAGAGTGCATCCACGGCCGCCTCCACGGTCCGGCCGCGAGGAGCACGCACCACATTGCCTACCAGTTGCAAGGTGACGTCTGCCACCTTTCCGGTCAGCAAGGCGTTCACCAGCTGATGTTTGTGGTCCGCGGTGGCTGCCGGATCGCCGAGGGCAGCCCGCAACGCCGGGGTGCTCTCGATGATCCGCGCGAAGCGGAACAATTGATCCTCGACCTCATCGAGGCCCTGCTCGCCCTCGGCCACGGTGAAGGCCGCCTGGTTCGCAAGGGCCTCGACCACGTCGGGCAGGTCAGCGGGCCGCGACCATCGGCTGTTCACCAGCCCGCGCAGCACCTCCAACGGCGCTGCGCCGAGCCGCTCGCCGAGCAGCCTGGCGAGCAGCTCCTGCCTGGCGTCCACCGCCACGACCGGGTCGGCCAGCATCCTGGCCAGCACCCGCTCATCGCTGAGCAGACGCGTCACCGAGAACAAGGCGTCCGACAGCTCCCTCGCCGCGGCGCCGTCGCCCTCGGCGAGGGTCTGGTCAAGCCGCTCGGCGGCTGCCGCCAACGAGTCCCGGCTGGCACCGCGCACTAACTGGCCCCCGCCGGCTGGTGGGCCACATCCGCGTCACCCGGGTCGGCCGCCGCGCTGTCGTGCCCCCCGCTCTCCAGCTCTTCCAGGAACCGGTCGACGGTGCGCCGCTGACGGGCCTCATCGGCCAGCGACTCGCCGACCACTCGGCTCGCCAGTTCGACCGCGATCTGCCCGACCTCGGTGCGCAACTGCGCCACGATCGCCTGGCGTTCGTTCTGCAGCCTGGCCCGCTCCCGCTCGGCGATCCGGCCGGCCTCCTTCTGCGCCTCGACCCGCATCTCTTCGATGATCTGGCGACCCTGCTCCCTGGCCTCCTCGCGGATCCGTGCGGCGTCCGTTCGGGTTTCGGCCAGTGCTGCCTGGACCTGCGCCTGCGCCTCGTCCAGGGCCTGCTTGGCCTGGCGGGTGTCCTCGATCTGGCTGCGAATCAGTTCCTGCCGAGCGCTGACCGACTCCGAAACCTTCGGCACTACATATTTCTTGAGCAAGAACAGCACCATGAGGAACGCGATGAGCTCGGCGATGAACGTGCCGTTGGGAAGCAGGAAGTTGTTGGTCTTCCCCGCCGCCAGGACAACGGTCCCACCCGCCGCCGTGAGGTGCTCCGGCATCAGCGACTACTTTCCGAGGACGAAGACAAACAGCGCCATGAAGGCAAGGTTGATGAAGTACGCGGCCTCCACCAGGCCAACGGTCAGGAAGAAAATCGTGAACAGGCGGCTCTGCGCCTCGGGCTGGCGCGCCACGCCAGAGATCGTGGCGCTACCTGCCAAGCCGTCACCGATGGCAGCGCCGATGGCGCCCCCACCCAGCGCGAGCCCGCCGGCGATCAGCCCTCCCGCGGTCTTGATCGCGGATACGAGCTGTGGGTCTGCAGCCATCATCTCCCCTTGGGTAGAAGCAGGTGGTCGTTGTGGTGGATGGAAATCGCCGGAGTCTATCGATGACGCGACCAGTGTCCCGTGACCGGCTAGGCCGCGCGCGCTGGGACCGCGTTGGACGGGGTCTCCCGGGACGGGGACGGCTCTGCATGTTCAGGTTCGAAGCCTTCGGTCTCGTGTTCGTCGCCGGGGTTCACCGCAGTCCCGAAGTAGATGATCGTCAGCAGCGCAAAGATGAAGGCCTGGATGAGCCCGATGAACAGATCGAAGGTGCGCCAGAGCACATTCGGGAACCACAGGATGTACACCGGCAGCAGCGAAATGATCAAGACGAGAACCGTGCCGGCGAAGATATTGCCGAACAGCCGCAAGGCCAGCGTGAACGGCTTGATGATCTCCTCGATTAGATTGATTGGAAAAAGGATCAGATAGGGCTTCCGAAGATGTCGCACGTAGGCCCGCAACCCGCGACGCCGGATCCCGGTGATCAGCGACCAAAGGAACACCAGCAGCCCGAGGGCGTAGGTGGTGTTGGTGTCTGCAGTCGGCGGCGGCAGGAACTCCGGGCCGTGCCCGCTGGGGAATAGCGAGATCCAGTTGCTGACCAGGATGAAGACGAAGACGGTCACCGCGAGCGGCACCACGAACGGAGCCCGGGCCTTGAGCTCGAGGCCCACCTGGGACTCCACATAGTCAACGACCGCCTCGAAGAAGACCTGGAGCTTGCCGGGTACCCCGGTACCGGCCCGCCGCACCATGAACAGGCCAAGGCCCACCACGATTGCGCTTGCAATCAACGTGGTCCCGATGGTGTCCACGTTGAACGTAAGCCCGAAAAAGCTGCGAGTGATGTGCTCGCCGACGTTGATGTCACCAACCACCTGCTGGTGGCCTGTCATACCCGGCGCACCTGCTTGTACATCGCCGCCGCCGCGAATCCGAGTAACAGCATCTGGTAGCCGGCCAACCCACCGAGGATCCCCCAGCCCAGCGGGCGGATCAGGGAGACCAGCACGAGCGTGACCACCGTGATGGCACCGAGCCGGGCGAAGCCGCCTAGCACGAACTGCTTACGCCGGTTAGCAGCCGCATCGGTGAAACGCACCATCGAGGCCTGCAGCAGCTGGGCGTTAAGCCCACCGAAGGCCAACCCGAGGCAGACCCCGGCGCCGATCAGCGGGGCGCCGAGCAGGGAGGCCACCACAAGGCTCAGCACCGCCACGATTGCAGCCGGAATGCGCACCCGGCGAGACTGCTGCGCGACCTCAGTCAGCGGCGCAGGCTGCGGCTCGGACCGGACGTCCTCGTCGTTCATTTGCTCAGATACCTGCGCACTTCGTGGTAGGTGGCGACCGCACCCAGGCTGATGCCCGCCGCGAGGCCGACCAGAATGAATAGGGGAAGCGTATGCAGCTGGCTGTCGATCAGCCACCCCAGGGCGGCCCCCGCGAGCCAACAGCCTGTGTTGAGCGCCCCAATCCCGGCGAGGACAAATGGACTTGGCGTCCTCGCCACGGTCACTGATCCTTTGGTCGCGTGCTACGTGCCGGTGTGGCTGTCAAGTTGGCGAGAAGTTATCACAGGCACCGGCCTATGCGCGCGTCCGCAATGGCCGGTTAGGGCACCCGCCGGTGCGCCCGCAGACGGGGAAAGCCGGACACGGCGAGGATCAGTACTGCGATCAGTGTCATGCCTCCCACCGCGAGGACCCCGCCCCGGGAGAAGGACAAGAACACTCCACCGAAGCCGAGCAGCGCGGCCCAGGCATACATGAGCAGCACCGCGCGGCGATGACTGTGCCCGATCTCCAGCAAGCGGTGATGCAGATGCAGCTTGTCCGGGCTGAACGGCGAGCGACCCGCGCGGGTGCGGCGCACCACCGCCAGCACCAGGTCGACAAACGGGACCGCGAGCACCGCGAGTGGCACCACAAGGGGGACCAGCAACGGCACCGCATCGAGTTTGCCGAGGCCGCCGTAGTCCACCTGACCGGTGACGCTGGTCATCGACGCCGCGAGCACGAGACCGATCGGCATCGAGCCCGAGTCCCCCATGAAGATGCGCGCCGGCGCGAAATTATGCGGCAGGAATCCCACACACGCGCCGAGCAGCAGGGCCGCCAGCAAGGAGGCGGGCGCCGCGGAGATCCCCTCCCCGAGACTGGACTGCAGGTGATAGCTGTAGGCAAAGTTGGCGGCGGCGGCGATCGCCACCACCCCCGCTGCCAGCCCGTCCAGGCCGTCGATGAAGTTGACCGCGTTCACCAGGAGCACGACGAGCAGCACCGTCAGGGGCACGGCCTGATCGCGACCCAGCACATAGACGTGCCCGGGTAGGTACAGAAAGGACAACTGGACGCCCATCAACACCATCACCCCGGCCACCGCGATCTGACCGGCCAGCTTGGTCAACGCATCGAGCTCGAACCGGTCGTCGAGCACGCCTAACAGGGTGATCAGTCCGGCCGCGACGATCGCCGCCCTTGGCTCGGAGGAATCGACGAACGTCCCCCGCAAGACCGGAAGTTGCGCGGCGACAAGCGTGCCAGCCAGCAGGCCCACAAAGATCGCAAGGCCGCCCAGCCGGGGCGTCGGAAGGACGTGCACATCGCGATCCCTGATCGGGGCCATGGCATGCGCCCGGATCGCGAGGACCCGGATCAGCGGGGTCAGCAGAAAGGTTGCCGCGGCGGCCACCGCGGCAACGATCGCGTACTCCCGCATCCCGCCGGGCCCGGTCTAGGCCGGACCGGGCCGGCCCGGCGTGGTCACGCGAGGGCGGGGATAAGCGGGATACCGCTCGACCAGCGTGCGAACCTCGCTCGACAGTTCGCTGGCGGCTCCTTCAGCGCGGACGGCCCGAGCGATCAGCGACGCCACGTCCTTCATGTGCTCCTCGGTCAGGCCCTGCGTGGTGATCGCTGGGGTGCCCACTCGGATGCCCGACGCCGTCATTGGCGGCTGAGGGTCGTAGGGGATGGTGTTCTTGTTCAGCGTGATTCCGGCTGCGCCGCAGCGCGTCTCAGCCTCAATTCCGGTGACACCGGTCTCCCGCAGGTCCAGCAGCGCAAGGTGGGTGTCCGTGCCGCCCGAGGTGGGTCGAAGCCCCTCGGCGGCCAACGAGTCGGCCAGCGCCTGGCAGTTGCGCACCACCTGGGCGGCGTAGTCGCGATAGGTAGGTTGCAGGCATTCCCCCAGCGCCACCGCTTTGGCGGCGATGGCGTGCATCAACGGGCCGCCCTGGGAAAACGGAAAGACCGCCTTGTCGATGCGCTGCGCCAGTTCCTCCGTGCAGGTGATCATGCCGCCACGCGGTCCGCGCAGCACCTTGTGGGTGGTGAACGACACCACGTCCGCGAACGGAACCGGGCTCGGGATCGCCTTCCCGGCGACCAACCCAATGAAGTGCGCTGCATCGACCATCAACCAGGCGCCGACCGAATCGGCGATCTCGCGGAATCGGGCGAAGTCGATCAATCGGGGGTAGGCCGTGGCGCCACAGATGATCATTTTTGGCCGGTGCTCCTCGGCCAGCCGGGCGACCTCGGCGTAATCGATCAGCTCGGTTTCGCGATCCACGCCATAGGAAACCGGGTTGAACCATCGGCCGGAGAAGCTGACCTTGCTGCCGTGGGTGAGGTGGCCACCGTGCGGCAGGCTCATCGCCAGCACGGTGTCGCCCGGTTGCAGCAGGGCGGCATAGACGGCGAAGTTGGCGCTTGCCCCAGAATGCGGCTGCAGGTTGACGTGCTCGGCCCCGAACAGCTCCTTGGCCCGCTCGATGCCCAAAAGCTCGGCCCGGTCGACGACCTCGCATCCGCCGTAGTAGCGCCGGCCTGGATAGCCCTCGGCATACTTGTTGGACAGCGTCGAGCCCAGGGCCGCGAGCACCGCGGGGCTGGTGAAGTTCTCGCTCGCGATCAATTGCAGCCCGCCACGAAGGCGGCCCAGTTCGTCGACCAGGATGCTGGCGACCTCCGGGTCCTGCGCTTGCAGGGCATCGAAGTCAGCACCGTAGAACGTGCTCATGGCTGCTCCCCAGCGTCTAATTCCTGCGGTAGGCCCGATGCTACCGGCGCCGGGGGTCCCCGCGACCGCCCTAACCGACGATGTCGGGCACAACCTCGCGAAGCCGCTCCACGGCGACCCCGCCCAGGCGCAGCACCCGAGGCGCGTCGGTGTCCTTGCTGACGTCGACGATCGTGGAGGGCACCAGGCCGGCCGTCGCGCCACCGTCGAGGTAGACGGCAACCGCGCTCCCCAGCTGGGTACGAGCCTCGGTCATCGTCATCGCCGGCGGCTGACCCGAACGGTTCGCGCTGGAGACCGCCATGGGGCCGGTTGCCGCCAGCAGTTCCAGCGCCATCGGGTGCAGCGGCATCCGGACCAGTACCGTCCCTCGCGCATCTCCCAAATCCCAGGCCAGCGACGGCTGATGGGGCAGGAGCAGGGAAAGGGGCCCGGGCCAGAACGCCTCCACCAACGAACGGATCGTCGCAGTGACTGTCTGGGCGATGCCATCCAACATCTGCCACGACCCGATCAGGACCGGGACGGGCATGTCGCGGCCTCGCCCCTTGGCAGCCAGCAACGCGTTCACCGCGCTGGGGTCGAAGGCGTCCGCGCCCACTCCGTAGACCGTATCGGTAGGCAGCACCACCAGTTGGCCGGATCGGACCGCCGCTGCCGCCTCCTCGACGGTGCTCATGCTCGCCGGCCGGTCACGTAACGGTCGCGCCCGGTGAGATCCCGGTGGCCGCTGACCTGCGCGAAGCCCTGCCAGCGGAGCAGGCTCATCAGCGTGGCTTGCTGGCTCACGTCGTGCTCGATCGCGAGCAGGCCACCTTCTCGCAGCAGCCGGACCGCCGCGCTCACGACCTCGCGCACGGTGTCCAACCCGTCGGGGCCACCCCACAAGGCCACCGCCGGATCATGCTGACCCACCTCCGGCGGAAGCGTGCGGCCGATGGGCAGATAAGGCGGGTTGCTTACCACGACGTCGATCCGGACCCCGGGGTTCCACGCCGATGCGGCGGCACGGTGAATCTTCAGCGGTGAGCCTGCCGTGGCCCGGCGCAGCCAGCAGAAAGCCTTGGCGTCGGCCTCGACCGCGTGGACCGTCGTACCCGGCGCTTCGGTGTTGACGGCGAGGGCAATCGCACCGTTTCCGGCGCACAAATCGGCGACGATTGTTTCCGGGCCGGCGGCCGGCAGCACGAACTCGACCAGGCCCTCGGTCTCGGGTCGGGGAATGAACACCCCTGGGCCCACCGGCAGGGTCAGATGGCGGAAGTAGGCGATGCCGGTCAGGTGCTGCAGGGGCTCGCGGGCCGACCGTCGCGCGATCAGCGCCTGGTAGGCGCCGCGCTGAGCCGGCCCTGCGGGAGGCGCGGTGAGCAGGGATGTTCGCTCGACGCCAAGCACGTGGGCGGCGAGCAGTTCCGCATCGCCTCGTGGGCTGGGCACCCCCGCGGCGCGCAGCGCTGCGGTGGCCGCGGCCAGCACGCCGGCCATCGAGTCCGACCTCTGGGCACCTATCACGGCGCCACCCCCTCGATGCGGGCGGTCAGGTCGGCGTCGGTCAACGCGGTCACCAGGGCGTCCAGGTCGCCGTCGAGCACGGCGTCGAGGTTGTAGGCCGTGAAGCCGATGCGGTGATCGGAGATCCGGTTCTCCTTGTAGTTATAGGTGCGGACCCGCTCGCTGCGGTCGACGGTGCGGACTTGCGCCCCGCGGGCAGCCGACTGCTCCGCCGCGGCCGCTTCCTGCGCCTGGACCAGCAGCCGGGCGCGCAGGACCCGCAGCCCCGCCTCCTTGTTCTGCAGCTGGCTCTTCTCGTTCTGCATCGCCACGACCGTGCCGGTGGGCACATGGGTGATCCGCACGGCGCTGTCGGTGGTGTTCACGCTCTGGCCGCCGGGACCCGAACTTCGGTATACATCGATCCGCAGATCGTTGGGGTCGATCGTGACGTCAATCTCGTCGGCCTCGGGCAGGACCAGTACGCCGGCGGCCGAGGTATGCAACCGGCCCTGGGATTCGGTCACCGGTACGCGCTGAACCCGGTGCACGCCGCCCTCGTACTTGAGCTTGCTCCACACGCCGCCGCCGCGGGCCTTCACCGCGACGCTGACGTCCTTATATCCGCCGAGGTCGCTGGGGGTTCCATCCAGGATCTCCACCGACCAGCCTTGGCGTTCGGCGTAGCGCAGGTACATGCGCAGCAGGTCGCCCGCGAACAGCGCAGACTCCTCGCCGCCCTCGCCGGCCTTGACCTCGACGATGACGTCCTTGCCGTCCAGCGGGTCCGTCGGCGTCAGCGCCACCCGCAGCAGGTCGGCCGCAAGGTCTCGCCGCTCTTGCAGCGCCGGCAACTCGGTATGGAACGACGAGTCGTCTTCGGCGAGTTCCTTCGCGGTCGCCAGGTCGTCCTCGGCCGCCTGCCAGGTCTGCCCGGCGGCGATGATCGGGGTGAGCTCGGCATAGCGCCGGCCGAGGTCGCGGCTGGTGTTCTGGTCGGCATGGGTGGCGGGGTCGGCGAGACGGCGCTCGATCTCGGCATGCTCGGCCGACAACGCCGGCAGCTGCTCGAACACCGCTCTCCCTTCCTATGCACTCGTAAGGGCCCAAAGACGCCGACGGCGCCCGCCCCGGAAGGGACGGGCGCCGCCTAGGGGCTACTTGGTGCGGGGGGTGCGCTTGCCGAAGCGCTTCTCGAACTTCTCGACCCGGCCACCGACGTCCATGATCTTCTGCTTGCCGGTATAGAAGGGGTGGCACTCGGCACAGAAGTCGGCGTGGATCGGCGCGCCTACCTTCGTGCTGCGCGTCACGAAACTGTTCCCGCACGAGCAGGTGACCTGCACCGGCTGGTAGCTGGGATGGATGTCGGCTCGCATGGACGGTCCTTTCGTCGGCGGCCGCTGGGTCACCCCGCACTACCTCGCGGGATGGGAACCAGAGCCTGATAGTGGCACCAGTGTGCCAGAGGGTTCAGCGCACCAGGGCCGGGCGGTGTTCCCGCCAAGAGGGGTCACTCCCCCGGCGCGGTCTTCGCGATCTGCATCAAGAACTCGATGTTTGTGCGAGTCACCTTGAGCTTGGAGATCAGCAGTTCGATGGCCTGCTGGCTGTCCAGGGCGTGCAGTACGCGACGAAGCTTGTGCACGATCGCCATTTCTTCGGCGGACATCAACAGGTCCTCCTTGCGGGTACTGGACGGGTCGATATCCACGGCGGGGAACACCCGCTTGTCGGCGATTTTCCGGTCAAGTTTCAGCTCCGCGTTACCGGTGCCCTTGAACTCCTCGAAAATGACCGTGTCCATCGTGGATCCGGTTTCCACCAAGGCGGTGGCGAGAATGGTCAGTGACCCGCCGTCCTCGATGTTCCTGGCCGCGCCGAGAAAGCGCTTCGGCGGGTAGAGCGCCGTCGAGTCGACCCCACCGGACAGGATCCGACCGCTCGCCGGTGCGGCGAGGTTGTAGGCGCGCCCGAGCCGAGTGATCGAGTCCAGCAGCACGACCACATCGTGACCCAGTTCGACCAGCCGCTTGGCCCGCTCAATGGACAGTTCCGCCACGATCGTGTGATCCGTCGCCGGCCGGTCGAAAGTGGAGGCGATGACCTCGCCCTTCACCGAGCGCTGCATATCGGTGACTTCCTCGGGCCGCTCATCGACCAGCACGACCATGAGGTGGCATTCGGGATTGTTGACGGTGATCGCGTTCGCGATCGCCTGTAGCACCATCGTTTTTCCGGCCTTCGGCGGGCTGACGATCAGGGCCCGCTGTCCCTTGCCGATGGGCATCACGAGGTCGATCACCCGGGTGGTGATGGCGCTCGACTCGGTCTCCAACCGCAGGCGTTCCTGCGGATACAGCGGAACCAGCTTATGGAATTCTGGTCGAGCCTTTGCTTCATCGGCCGGTAACCCATTGACGGTGTCCAGGCGTACCAGCGGGTTGTACTTCTCCTTGCGGTTGCCCTGGTGCTCATTTTCGCTGGCATTCGCTTTGACGACCCCGGTGAGGGCATCTCCGCGGCGAAGGCCATGGCGGCGTACCAGGTTCATCGAGACATAGACGTCGGTGGGACCGGCGAGGTAGCCACTGGTCCGAAGGAACGCGTAGTTATCGCTGGTGTCCAGGATCCCGGCGACCGGGGCGAGGACGTCGTCCTCTTTCACCTGGGGTTCGCGATCCGTGAAGCCGTCCTGCGCCCCGCTGGGCACGCCTTGGCGGTCGCGGTTACGACGCCGATCGCGATAGCGCCCGCGGCGCCCGCGGCGGGCTTCCCCATCCTCATCGTCTCGCTGGGTCTGGTTGCCGGCGTTGTTGCGCTCGCCCTGCCCCTGATTACCGCCGCGGTCCGGCTGGACCCGGTCGGGACGCTGCCCGCCCTGGTCCCGGTCGGGACGCTGCCCGGTCTGGTCCCGGTCGGGACGCTGCCCGGTTGGGTCCCGGTCGGGACGTTCGGTGCGGTCGGTTCGATCAGGGCGATCTCTTACGACTCGATCCACCCGCCCGGTCCGGTCGGCGCTGTCCACGCTGGCGGTGGTCGCCGGCCGCTCATTCGGCTCGCGCCGCGCATCGGCCGCTCCGCCGCCGCCGCGGGCTTCCTGGATGGCGGTGATGATCTGGCCCTTGCGCAGCCGGGCAACCCCGGCGATGCCAAGGCCAGCAGCGATCTGCTGGAGCTCAGGAAGAAGTTTCGTGGAGAGGCTGCCGCCGGCAGTGGTGACCGGGGGCGCTGGTTCGGGGTCCGCCCCTACGGGGCGACTGGCGCGCCGGCGAGCAGGCCGGGCGGCCGGGGTGCCGTTGCTGCTGGCCGGCCCGGCGGCGTGGTCGCCGTTGCCGTCGACCGGCCCGGAGGGCTCGGTAGCAGTCGGGCCGTCCGTACTCGCGGGGGCGGTGACCGCGTTGTTGGTCGGCTGGTCGCCGCTGCGCTCGTCGAGCAGATTGGTGTCGTTCACGGGATCCTTTCCCACCGGGGCGCCAGGCGGCCGCCCTGATGGCGACCCGTCGCTGCCGAACCGGGCTGTGAAGCGGGAGGCACGAAGCGGGCGAGGTCCTCTTGGTAGGACCGTCGTTGGCTCGCGCCGGGTCGTGCACCCGCCTGAAATGGGGCGGGTTGCCCACCCCGGTGAGGGATGGGTGTCTGTGAGCACCGGCCGCAGGCCAGCGCCGACGGTTCGATTGTCGCCTCCCCGGCGACCGGTGCGCTGACCAACAAGCGGACTTCGCAACCGACGAAACCGGGAAAGAGCACGGCGCGGATGCGCCCGGTGCTGTGGGGGAGCTTAGCGCCCCGGTGACAGTGGGGGCAACAACACGCCGGCTGGAGCCATTCCCTGCCCCCTTCACCCGTGCCATTGGCAACGGCCGGGGTTGGATCACCCGGGCGGCATTGTCACCCGGGTAGGACGATCACCCGGGTAGGACGATCACCCGGGTAGCACGATGGCTCCCCCGGTGTCGACCGCCAAGGGGCGGGCCGTCCAGCCGCGGGGCGCCAGACCCTGCGCCATCGCGGCCTGCTCGGGACCGGTGGCCAGCACCAGCAGGCTGGGGCCGCTGCCGGACAAGGTCGCGGCGACCCCGGCGTCGCGCAGTTTTGCCAGCAAGGCCGCCCCGCGCGGCTGAGTCTCGAGCCGATAGGGCTGATGCAGCGCATCCAGCGTTGCGGGCAGGAGCAATTCCGGCGCCGCCGCCAGTGCGTGGACCAGCAGCGCGGCCCGCCCGGCGGTCCGGACCGCATCCTCGTGCGGCACCTGGGCCGGCAGGAGCGCCCGGGCACCGCGCGTTGACTGCCTTCCCGAGGCGGGGATAAAGGCCACCGGGTGCACAGACGGGTGCACCGCCAGTCGAACCGCCCTCGTGCCGGCCTCCTCGACCCAGGCCGCGGTGGCTCCGCCGTACAAACATGCGGCCACGTTGTCAGGGTGACCTTCGAGCGAGGTCGCGATTGCAAGCGCTTGCTCATCGGGCAGGCCACCGAGCACCACCGCGCGAGCGGCGCATACCCCAGCGACAATGGCAGCCGCGGAGGATCCCAGCCCACGACTGTGCGGAATGCGGTTGGCGCAGACGATCTCCAGACCGCGCGGCTGACCGCCGAGGTGCTCGAAGGTGGCGCGCACCGCCCGCACGACCAGGTTGCGCTTGTCGCGGCGGACCCGTTCGGCGCCCTCCCCGGCCACATCCACGAACAACCCGCTGTCGGTAATCCGCAGCGCGACGACGTCGTACAGGGCAAGCGCTAAACCCAGCGCATCGAAACCGGGGCCGAGATTCGCGCTGGTCGCCGGCACCCGGATCTGCACTGGTGCGGCCCGGAATGACGGTCGACTCACCGAACGCGGCCGTTCATTCCAGGCCCAGCAGGCTCGCGGCGGCCTTGGCGTCGACCGGGACCCGTTGGGGGGCAGCCGTCCCGCTCATTGCCCATTCCGGGTCCTTCAGGCCGTGGCCCGTGACGGTGCACACGATCGTCGCACCGGGCCGGTATGAGGTCTGGGTTTTGAGCAGCCCGGCAATACTGGCCGCGCTGGACGGCTCGACGAACACGCCCTCCTCCCGGGCGAGCAGCCGGTAGGCGGCGAGGATTTCGCGATCGGTGACAGCGCCGATGCTGCCGCCCGATTCGTCGCGGGCAGCGATGGCCTGCGACCAGCTCGCGGGATTGCCGATCCGGATGGCCGTCGCGATGGTGCTGGGCTTGGCGACGGGCTCGCCGAGCACGATGGGGGCGGCGCCCGCGGCCTGGAAGCCGTGCATCGCCGGCCGAGCGCGGGTCACCCCATCGCGGTGGTACTCGGTGTAGCCCAGCCAGTAGGCGGTGATGTTGCCGGCGTTCCCGACCGGGAGCAGGTGGTGTTCTGGGGCCCGCCCAAGTGCGTCGCAGACCTCAAAGGCGGCGGTCTTCTGGCCCTCGATTCGGACTGGGTTGACGCTGTTGACGAGCGTCACCGGATAGTCGATGGCAAGTTTTTGGGCCAATTCCAGGCAGTCGTCGAAGTTGCCGTCCACCTGCAGCAGGCGCGCCCCGTGGACCAGCGCCTGGGCCAGCTTGCCGAGTGCAATCTTGCCGTCCGGGACGAGTACCGCGCACAGCAAGCCGGCACGTGCGGCGTAGGCGGCGGCGCTGGCGCTGGTGTTTCCGGTGCTGGCGCAGATGACCGCCCGGCTACCCTCCTCGACGGCCCTGGACACGGCCATGGTCATCCCGCGATCCTTGAATGAACCGGTCGGGTTGTCGCCTTCAACCTTCAGGTGAACATTGAGACCCGTGATAGCGGAGAGTCTGGCTGCCGGCAGCAGCGCGGTTCCCCCCTCGCGCAACGTGATCACCGGCGTCGTGCCGCGCACCGGGAGACGGTCGCGATACTCGGTGATGATCCCGCGCCAGGTGCTCCCGGCAGCGGAACTCGTCACGTTGATCGGTCCCGGCTGTGGAATCCGGCTCGGGTCACACCCGCCTGCGCCGTTCCCTCCACCCGCATCACACTGCTGACCCCGCGCACCACAGATAGCGAGCGCAAGTCCTCAACGGTGGCTGCTAACGCGGCGTCGGTCGCGCTGTGCGTGACGAGCACCAGCGCGGCATCACCGGCGTGTTCCTCTTGCCGGACGGTGCCGATGGAAACCGCGTGGGCGGCGAACGCCTGGGCGATGGAAGCCAGCACCCCCGGTCGATCCACCACATCAAGTGACACGTGATAACGCGTCACCGTCTCGCCCATGGGTCGGACCCTCAGGTCGGCGTAGGCCGATTCCCCCGTCCCGCGGGTGCCCGCCACCTTGTGCCGAGCGACAGCCACGAGATCCCCGAGCACAGCACTTGCCGTGGGCGCACCTCCCGCGCCACGGCCGTAGAACATCAACGGGCCAGCCGCCTCCGCTTCGACGAACACCGCGTTGTAGGCGTCGCCCACCCCGGCCAGCGGATGAGTTCGGGGCAGCATGGCGGGGTGCACCCTTACACCGACGTTGTCGCCTTCCTCGCCCCGCTCACACACGGCGAGCAGCTTGATCGTGCAGCCCATCGCCCGCGCGCTGGCCATGTCGATCGCGGTGACCTCGCTGATCCCCTCCCGGTAGACGTCCGCGGCGGTGATGCGGGTGTGGAAGGCCAGCCCGGCGAGGATGGCGGCCTTCGCCGCGGCGTCGTAGCCGTCCACGTCGGCGCTGGGATCAGCCTCGGCATAGCCAAGGGAGCCCGCCTCGTCTAATGCCTCAGCGAAGCCGACCCCGGTCTGGTCCATCCGCGACAGGATGTAGTTGGTCGTCCCGTTGACGATGCCGAGCACCCGGTGCACCCGGTCGCCGGCCAGGGATTCCCGCAGCGGCCGGAGCAGAGGGATCGCCCCGGCCACGCTCGCCTCGAAGTAGAGGTCGGCCCCGGCCCGGGCGGCTGCGTCGTGCAGCGCCGCCCCGTCCTCGGCGAGCAGCGCCTTGTTCGCGGTCACCACGCTTTTCCCCGCGTCCAGCGCGGCGAGTAGCCAGCCGCGGGTGGGTTCGACACCACCCACGACCTCGATGACCACGTCCACATCCGAACGGGTCACGAGGGCGGCCGCATCCTTGGTGAACAGCGCGGGGTCCACCGGCAGGTCGCGCGCGCGTTCCGGGCGCCGCACCGCGATCCCCCGAAGCTGCAACGGGGCGCCAACTCGGGCGTTGAGGTCCGCCGCATTCGCGCTCAGCAGGCGGACGACCTCGCTGCCCACGACGCCGCACCCAAGCAATGCCACCCCGACCGGGCGGGTCATGCCTGGTCCAGGGCGAGCAGGTCGTCCTCGGTCTCCCGGCGGACCAGCACCCTCGCGACCCCGTCCCGCACGGAGATCACCGGGGGGCGGGGAACGTGGTTGTAGTTGCTCGCCATGCTGCGGTGGTAGGCGCCGCTGGCCGGGACTGCCAGCAGGTCGCCGGGGCGCAAATCGGCGGGCAGAGCAACATCGTGCACCACGATATCCCCGCTCTCGCAGTGCTTTCCGGTGATCGTTACCGGACGCAGGGCGGCCTGCGAGGTGCGCGAGACGAGGGCAGCGGTGTAGTGCGCGCCGTAGAGCGCGGTCCGGATGTTGTCGCTCATCCCGCCGTCGACCGACACGTAGGTGCGCAGGCCAGGGAGTTCCTTGACGGTGCCCACCTCATAGAGGGTGACGGTGCCGGGGCCGGCAATCGCCCGTCCCGGTTCCACGGCGAGGCGCGGAACGGCGATCCCCACCGCCGCGCACTCCTTGGCGACCAGGGCGCGCAACCGGTCGGCGACTTCGTCGACCGGAAGTGGCGCATCCGCTGAGGTGTAGGCGATGCCGAGGCCGCCACCAAGGTCTAATTCGGGTAACTCCAGTCCGTGCTCGTCACGTATCGTCGCCAGCAGCCCGACCATCCGATGTGCCGCCAAGCCGAACCCGGCCGTGTCAAAGATCTGCGAGCCAATGTGTGCGTGCAGCCCGCTCAGTTGGAGCGTCGGGGTCTTCAGGATGCGGCGCACCGCGTCGGCGGCGGCGCCCGAGGCGAGGGAGAAGCCGAATTTCTGGTCCTCTTGGCCGGTAGCGACGTACTCGTGGGTGTGCGCCTCCACGCCGGGTGTCACGCGCAGATAGACCTTCGTCGATGCCCCCAAGATGGCAAGCCGGTCGATCTCTTCGATGCTGTCGACCACGATCCGGCCCACCCGCGCCTGACAGGCGCGTTCGAGTTCCCGAACGCTCTTGTTGTTGCCGTGAAACAGCATTCGCTCTGGGGGGAAGCCTGCGGCCTGCGCTGCGGCAAGTTCTCCGCCGGTGCACACGTCAAGCCCTAACCCCTCCTCGGCCACCCAACGGGCAATTTTTTGGCACAGGAACGCCTTGCCGGCGTAATAGACCTCGCCCCCCCGGAAGGCGTCTCGCCACGCCCGGGAGCGCTCACGGAAGTCGCTCTCGCACAGCACGTAGGCCGGAGTCCCGTATTCGGCGGCAAAGTCGGTCATCCGGATGCCACCGACGCTCAAGACGCCATCCTCGTCCAATCGGGCGGAAACCGGCCACACCGCGGGATCCAGGGTCGTCACATCCGCTCCGGGGCGCGGACGCCGAGCAACCGCAGCCCGTTGGCCAGCACGGTCCGGGCTGCCTGCCACAGGAGCAGTCGGGCGTACGTGAGGTCCGTGACCGGCTCGTCGCCACGCGGGAGGACTGGGCAGTCATCCCAGAAGCGCTGCGCTGCCTTAGCGACCTGTTCCTCCAAGTAGTAGGCGATCCGGTGCGGCTCGCGCAACTCGGCGGCGCTCGCGACGACGCGGGGGAACTCACCGAGGGCCAGCAACAGGTCCTGCTCGCGAGGGTCGGTAAGCGCCGAAACGTCCACCTCCTGCGCCGCCGGCGGCCGCAACCCCATCTCTTCGGCGTTGCGCAGGATTGAGGCCGACCGGGTGGCGGCATATTGCACGTAGAAGACGGGGTTGTCGCTGGCCTTTCTGGCTAGCAGGTTCAGGTCGAGGTCGATCTGTGAATCGCTGGAGGCGCGAGCCAGCGAGTATCGGGCCGCGTCAACCCCCACCGCGTCCACAAGGTCTCCGAGGTTGACGACGTTGCCGGCGCGTTTCGAGAGCCGAACCGGGTGCCCGTCGCGCACCAAGTTGACCATCTGACCGATGAGTAGTTCGAGGTGTTCATCCGGGTTCTCCCCGAAACAGTTCACCATGGAGCGCATCCGGCCGACGTAACCCGAGTGGTCAGCACCGAGCATGATCACGACCCGGTCGAAGCCCCGCTCCCGTTTGTCCAAGTAGTAGGCGACATCACCGGAGAAGTAAGCTGGTTCGCCATTTGAACGCACAAGGACTCGATCCTTGTCGTCCCCAAAGTCAGTGGTACGCAGCCAGATAGCACCATCCAGGTCATAGACGTGGCCCACGACTCGCAGTCGCGCGATGGCCTGATCGACCCGTCCCGAGCGGTGCAACTCGTCCTCGTGAAAAAACACATCAAAATCGACGCCGAACTCACGGAGGGACGTCTTGATCTCGGCGAACATCAAGTTAACCCCGTCATGCCGGAATACCTCCTCCGCCTGGTCGTCGGGAAGCTGCGCGGCGCCGGGGGCGGCGAGCTCGACCTGCTCGGCGAGTTCGGCGATGTAGGTGCCCCCATATCCGTCCTCCGGTGTTGGCTCGCCGCGGGCGGCTGCAAGCAACGACCGGGCAAAGCGCTCGACCTGCGCTCCATGGTCGTTGAAGTAGTACTCGCGGGCCACCTGTGCGCCGCTCGCGGTCAGGATTCGCCCGAGTGCGTCACCAACCGCTGCCCACCGGACGGCGCCGATGTGGATGGGGCCGGTGGGGTTGGCGCTGACAAATTCCAGGTTGATGCGCTCGCCGTGGAGCATCTGATTGTTGCCGTAGGACTCCCCCGTGGCCACCACATCCTGCGCGATCTGGCCTAGGGCGGCAGCGCCAACAGTGAGGTTCAAAAACCCCGGTCCGGCCACCTCGACCTTCGCGATGCCGGGAACCTCGCGCAGGCGCCCGGCCAACACCTCGGCGACCTCGCGTGGTGGCCGGCCGACAGCCTTGGCCAACTGAAGGGCCAGGGAGCTGGCGTAGTCACCGTGCCCGGCCTGCCGTGGTCGCTCCACCTTGCTGTGGGCGAGTACCTGATCCGGCGCCAACCGAAGCTCACCTGCAGCCGCGGCCTCACGTGCCGCCGAGATAACGGCGGCAGCCAGATCCGCGGGCGTCATGGCGGCAAGGGTAGTAGGCGCCCGGTAAGAGGTCGCCTTGTATCAGGTGAAGCTCTGACCACCGAGGTATTTGTGCAACGTGGGCAGCAGACCCGGGTTGGTCACCTTGGCGACCGCGGCCCAATCTCCGCCGACCAGCGCGCCATCTGGCACCAGGCCCCGACTGCGAGCCTGCACGTCGGTGGCGTGCACATTCGCGAGGTAGGTCTGCTTGGTGGTCTCATCGGCAAAGGTCACCAGTTGGAACGGGTGGTCGCTGGAGGTGAGGAGCGCGCATTCGCTGCGTTGGCCGCCCACGTCCTGGCAGCTCGCCACCCCGGCCAGCGCCTTTTCCAGTTGCACCAGGCCGCTGAGTTGGGCTGGTGGCTGCGCGGGCGGCGCGACCAAACCGTTCGGGTTTGTCGCCGGTCCGGCCACCGGCAGCGGACCGGATGAACACGCCGCGAGTGCAAGGCACACTCCCCACACGAGCGTCACTCGACCGACGTCGCACGTGCGGGCCATATCGGCAATCTAGCCGCGGGTGCCTACGCCCGTGCGAGATGGGTGAAGTTTGCTCAACTCTCACGCGACAAGGCCCCGCACCACGGCAAGCAGATCTTCAGGGTCGAACGGCTTCGCGACATAGGCGTCCACGCCGGGTGCGCTCTGCGCCCGTTGCCGGTCGGCCTCCTGAGCCCGCGCGGAAACGATGCAGACCTTGATACCCGCGGTGAGCGGATCCGCACGCAAGGCAGCTGCCGCGGTGAGGCCGTCCATCCTGGGCATCATCACGTCCAGTGTCATCATCTGCGGTCGTACGGCGCGGGCGACTTCGAGGGCCTCGGCGCCGTCAGCCGCGGTGTGGACCTCATAGCCTTCCAACTCCAGGTTCAGCGCGATCAGCCGCCGGATCACCTCGTCGTCGTCGACCACCAGGACACGGACCGGGGTGCGCACGGCAGCGAAGGCTAGACCTGGACTGCTAACCTTGAGTTCCCCGGCCCCCGTAGCTCAGGGGATAGAGCACCGCCCTCCGGAGGCGGTGGCGCAGGTTCGAATCCTGCCGGGGGCACAAAGCGGAAAGGCCTGTGTTCATTGGGTTACCGCCACATCGGATGATTTTGACGTCTTGATCAACTGGGCGTTAGTCCGCAAAAAGTCCGCAGGAAGTCCTCGAGCCTCCCGCGCGGCGGCGTCCAACCGGTCGCCGACAGTGTCCAAATCGTCCTCAAATAGGTCGGCGTAGGTATCCAGCGTCATCGCCGCCGAGGCGTGCCCGAGCATCCTCTGCACGGCCTTGACGTTTGCTCCGGAGCTCACCGCGAGGCTCGCCGCGGTGTGCCGCAAGGCGTGCGGGGCCAGCCCGGTGAGCCCGGTTGCGGTGGCCGCGCGGTCGAACGCGGCGTGGCGGAAGACCCGGTTGCGGAGCACCCCACCGCCGCGCACGCCGGTGAACACCAGCTCGTCGCGGGCCCGGCCGGCGACGTGGGCGGCGAGTTCGTCGGCCAGGAACGCTGGGACGGGCACCGATCGCCGTTCATGTGCTTTAGGAGCGCCCCAGGTCAACACCCCGTCCACCTCGACGACGGACTCCGCAATTTGGATGCGACGGCGCAACAGATCGAGCGAGGAGACCCTAAGCGCGGCGAGCTCACCCCAACGCAGCCCGCAGTAGGCAAGGACAAGCACGACTAGCCGGTATGACTCGGCGGCGTCGCGCTCGACTTTGGAGGCCCGCGTGCCAAGCTCCCGTTCACTCGTGGCCTCCGCGAGCTGCGCAACCTGGGTGTGCGTCAGGTAGCGACGGCTTGCCGGCGCCGGGCGCGGCAGCTTGACTCCGGTGCACGGGTTGCGGGCGAGTCGGGCGTCCTTGGCCGCCAGTGCGAACACAAGGGAAAGGACTCGAAACGTCTTGCGCACGCTCGCGGGCGCGAGTCCATCGTCTCCAAGCTGGGCAACCCAACCCTGGACCTGAGCGTGCGACACGTCGGACAGTCGCGCCCCTCCCCACCGTGGCAGGACGTGGGTGTTGAGGATGCCTTGGTACCGGGACCGCGTCGTAGGCTTAAGCTGCGCCTGCGCACTAAGCCACGTCGGCGCCCACTCGCCCACCGTGAGCCGGCCAGCCTTGGGATCGACGTAGGCGCCGGTCTGCACGGCGGTGGCAATCGAGTCGAGCCAATGCTGAGCCTCGATTTTGCGGCTGAAGTGCCGGGCGTGTTCTTTCCCGACCGGGTCGCGATACCTTGCCCGCCACCGGCCGTCATCGCGTCTTCTGATGCTGGCCATTCTCCGTCGTCCTCTCTGCCGGCGAGGGGTGATCGTCTCGCTCACACCGCCTCGCGGGATGCTCTATGCGCTGTGTAGCTCGGCGGTCTGACGGCTCGGTGCGTAAGCGACCCCAGTGGCTCACGGAGGACAGCCCGTTCCGGGTGGAGGCATGTCAGGAGCGAATGCGCAGCCAATGTCGGCGGTCAATCCCGCGGGTGCCATGGTCTTCGGCCTTGTTCGGGTTTGCACCTAGCATCGGGCCATGTCCCATGCTCAGGTTGACCTAGAAGAGGTGCTCCGCCGTATGGCAGATCGTCGTCCAGCGCGCACTGAAGCCAACGTTCAGGCTGATCTCCATCTGCTACTGACGGCTGCACCGCTAGAACTGACCGAGGGCGACCTAAGAACGTGTTGGGAAAGCGGTCATGCGGTGGTGTTCGGTTGCCACGGCCGACGGCCGGGGGTGGGTGCGAGGCGACGGCTCATCAGCGCGATCATCGACCATTTGATCATTGCTTCGGAGTGTT
>JAABUP010000121.1_pt1 | contig 172184 bp, 174 predicted proteins | sample 5559201 | NCBI WGS metagenome assembly JAABUP01 (sample SAMN10711887, study PRJNA513373) | rock metagenome | isolation source: Antarctica rocks | place: Antarctica
TTACAGGCTTGCATTCGGAGAGTTCATTCCGAGTGATGGACCAGTTGTCATGACGCTTCTCGATGGTACTTCTCTCGGCCCCGAGAGCATTCAGAGCCTCGAAACCTTGAAGTTTTGTATCGGGAACTGGAGAAGCGAGGGCGATTGCGCCTAGAAGGATACCCGAGGATATGGAGGAGAGAAAGTTCTTCATGGTCCTTCAGATTAGGCAAAGTCTCGGAGAAGGCGATGAATGGGGAGCTTAAGCTTCGATGCTGATTTATAAATACTCCGAGACATCTTGGAGGTTCTTATAATCCTCTATGGACTTCGGAAGAGCAGATGAAGTCAATCTTGGTGAAGCTCCATCCCCTGGCCCCACTGATGCACCATTGCCTTGACAGCATGTCTATGGTTGATCAGGCGACATGGTAAGGACCAATGATGCAGCAATGGAAGGCGAAGAGCAGAGCCGTTGGACGGGACGAAAGCGGTGCGAAATTGGGTTGGGCTCGGTCGTGGTCTCCTTTTGGACTGGTCGAGCGAAGTCAACAGTAAAGTATTCGAGGAAGATGATCAATGAGATGTCTAGCATGGCAAGCCCGCGCTTCCCCGCAATCTGCCCCTATTGCTTTGGGGGGGGGTGTATGGTCCAACGGGGATCTACGATTCCCGGAGCTAGTGCAGGCAACCGTCGAATCATTGTCAAGGACTGGATGTTTGCTATGGATTCCAGTGGATACACACGAACTATCTTGGAATGAGGTTTTGTGTGTTAAAGACAGCATTCTTGGGCAGTCAGCGTATGAGTGACCGAAGTCAAAGGAGAGGAAGAGCATGCAAGATATTGCAGGGTCAAATCTTGCAACTTTTCGATACCCCGCAACCATGAGCACACCAAATAGTCATCGTGCCGGGCAACGTTTCGTGGAAGCCGAGGCAGACATGGATAACATGATGGCCAGTAGGACAAAAGTGCAAGTAGATGGGGACGAGCTGGAGATGTAACCAAATAGAGTTACAGAGACAACGCCGGAGACATCAAAGCACGTCCATACCAGAGCCGTCGAAGATCAACAGCGGGAGAAATGCAGTCTGCAGACCTGCAAACTCGGCCCATGCTCCACAAAGGGACAAGAGCACGACAGAGCTCCCGCGGCGAGTGTCAGATATTGATCACGGTGACCGCTGCATTTGCATAGGCTCCTGCTGTATACCGTCTTTCTGAACTTGGTCATTGAGTCGTCAGAAGCTTTGAGCCGAAGTTGGACAGTTGCTTAACAGCAAGCTCACACAATCCTATGATCATTGTTTGACGGGTAACCAGCGGTCCTCCTCCTTTAGCATAATGAATGTTCTTCCCAGTCATGGCGCCGAGTTCCCGGTCTGAACGGTCACAGCTTGGTCTTTAATTTACCAATCTTGAACGCGAAAGATTACTGACGGATTGTTGAATATTGGACACGATTCTTGAGAGGTTGACTGAAATGCAGAGAGTAACATTGACGGTCTAGCAAGATTAGCCCCTGGATCAAGCGCTAGAATCTAAATCACTTGGCATCAGAATAGCCGAGGTTACTTTATCTTATCCTGCAAGTGACCAGCATCATCAATGACTTTGACACCCCGAGGTGTTCCTTGTCATTACTTACCCTCCATGGGAAAGCTGTGAACCACCAGGCTGTTGATCCTTGGAAATGGCGCGCAAGTTGCTACAGTCCCCCACCGAGTCTTGCGCTCTCAACTGATCGCTGAGTAGTCCCTATCGCCGTTGCTGGGCCCGCAGCTCTGGCTGGAGCAGCTTGGTTGACTGCGAAGACCCAGCTCGGTTATGATCTGACGCTCGTCAAAGCCCATGCTGGAGCTCATCTCAACGTCTCCGCCAAAGAGAAGCGCGACAGGGTCAACATCTTCTACGTCCTGGAGCAACATGCAACAACCAAAGCCACCGCGGATCATCCGTTCCTGGTGTATGAGGGCAAGAGCTGGACATTCAAGGAGGCATACCAGATAGTACTGCAGTACGGGACATGGCTGAAAACGACGTACGCGATCGCGCCGAAAGAGGTGGTGGCAATGGACTTTATGAACTCGGATAAATTCGTATTCTTGTGTCTTGGCCTTTGGAGTATTGGAGCAGTTCCTGGGTTTATCAACTACAACCTGACGGGTGATCCATTGCTACATTCTATCAGGGCCTCGTCCGCACGGATTGCCATTGTCGATCCTGAAGTGAAGGCTCGATTTACGACAGAGGTCACAGATACGCTTGCTTCGCCATCAGCGAGGGACGGGAAAGGACCAATAGAAGTATTGTATCTTGATGCCGCAACGGAGCAGCAAATTCTGAGCACAAAGGGTGAGCGAGAGCCTGATCACGCAAGGACAGCTATGAGACTCGATTTGGCCCTTTTAATTTTTACCAGCGGCACCACAGGCCTTCCTAAACCTGGGTTTGTCAGCTGGCAGAAGATCCTGCTATTGTCGAGCTTCGTACCAACATGGCTTGGATTGAAGAAGACTGACAGATACTACACCGTAGGTTGGCCATGTGGTTTCCTACTCGGCCGATCTGCTAATCCAAAAAGTGTATGCCCCTATACCATTCCTCTGCCACGTTTTTAGCATTCTGTACTTCCCTTGTCAAATCAAACACCCTCGTCCTCGGCCACCGTTTCTCCACCAAGAAATTCTGGCCTGAAGTCCGACAATCGAAAGCAACGATCATACAATACGTCGGCGAAACCTGCCGCTACCTTCTTTCCGCTCCTCCTCAACTTGACCCCAGAACAGGCGAAAACCTCGACCGCGCCAACGAGGTTAGGATCGCCTTCGGAAACGGATTACGACCTGATGTGTGGGAACGGTTCAAATCCCGCTTCGGCATCGAAACCATCGGCGAGTTCTATGGCGCCACCGAAGGAGTCGGCGCAATATGGAACCTCTCCTCCAACACCTTTGCCTCAGGTGCCATCGGTCGCAACGGCGCTCTTACCTCCTTAGTAGCAGGCAGACAATCCGCCATCGTAGCCGTAGATTGGACCTCCGAACTTCCTCTCCGCAGCGGGAAACACAATTTCTGCCAGCGAGTTCCACGAGGCGAGCCCGGCGAATTGATTTTCAAAGTCGACCCAGCAGACGTATTCTCGAAATTCCAAGGCTACTACAACAACCCAGGCGCCACAGAGAGCAAAGTCATGCGCGACGTCCTCGTCAAAGGCGACGCCTATGTTCGCAGCGGCGACGTCGTACGCTGGGACAAAGAAGGCCGATGGTGGTTCTGCGACCGCATCGGCGACACGTTCCGCTGGAAATCCGAAAACGTCTCCACGGCCGAGGTGAGCGAGATCCTTGGGTTGCATCCCAAGATCTTCGAAGCGAACGTCTACGGTGTGGAAGTGCCGCATCATGATGGGCGCGCTGGCTGTGCGGCGGTGCTGTTTGAGGGTGATGTCGTTAGCGAGGAGATTCTGGAGAGTGTGGCGAAGCATGCGATTCAGCGGCTGCCGAAGTATTCGGTTCCGAGCTTTTTGAGGGTCGTGACGGAGCATAAGACTACGGGGAATAATAAGCAGCAGAAGGCTGTGTTGAGGAGCGAGGGCGTTGATCCGGCGAAGGTGGGTGGAGAGAAGGTCTACTGGCTTAGAGAGGGGAAGTACATAGGATTTGGAGAGGATGACTGGAGACGATTGAGTGGAGGGAGCGTGAAGCTGTGAATAGTGAGCCCAGTGAACCGCATTTTCGACACTTTTGTGAATTTTGGTGCTTGCCAATCGTCTTCTTGGAGATACCAGCATTAGCGTTTCATCGCATTTGAGAGGAATCAAGTTGTATTTAGAGAATGATATTGAACTATCAGAGCCACTACATATTCTCATCGGTCCTGGAGATATGACCTAAAACTGCTCACTATCTACCCATTCATCTACATCTCACGCGCTCGCGTGCTCCCAATTCTTCCATAGGTTCCCTTCTCAAACATCGGACTCCTTTTCTTCATCGGCAACGACATGTTACTGGCATTGCCCATTCCCACCACGTCAACGAGCTCAGTGGAGGGCACGATGTAAGGCTGTACCTTGTTACGAGTCATGGTACGCTGTTCATATGCGTAAGCATACCCAATCAGGTCAGCTTCAGACCATGCGGCACCGAGGAATGAGAGCCCGAAAGGAATGTTCGGCCCTGTTTCAACCAGTGTACCACGCTTGTTTCGCATCACAGGCTCGCTTGTTGGATAGAAGCCTAGGGGGACTGTCACGACGGGGAGACCGGCTAGAGCTGGTAGCCCGGGTGAGAAGTTGGTTGGTAGGATCAGTGCATCGAGGCTGTAATTCGCTAACAATCCCAGGATACCTTGTGGACCGGCAATCTCAAGATTGGTTTGATACGCGGCCCAGAATCTCGGATCAGTGTTTCCGTAGCCCATGGCCAGCGCTTGATCAAAGACACCGGTGTCACGGTCCGGATAGTCTTCTTGTGGGAAATTATGAGTGAAATTGCTGACGTCTGCGAGATCATTCACGTTGTTAGGGTTGAAACTGAGCATGGATAAATAATTCTTTGGAAGATCGGTGACAAAATCAGCATCAAGGACGATGGTTTCCGTGCTGCCATTGTTGTAAGTAGTAAGAGCAAAGTCAGTGATGTTTGTGTTATCGACGATGGTGGCACCTGCGGCTTGGATGGTTTTTATAGCGGCGTTGAAGGCATTGACCACACTATCATCAGGCTCTTGAGTTGGATCGATCAGATTACGTGGAATGCCGATTCGTTTGCCTCGCAAGCTGGAGAAATTGCATGCCGCGACGTAGTCTGGGGGTGTATCGAACGGTTGGGCAGAAGTGTAATTGTCCAGGGGATCTTTTCCAGCAATAGCCTGGAGGACATAGGCTGCGTCTTTGACTGTGCGGGCCATGGGTCCTACGGTGTCTTGGTGCTCACTGATGGGAATAACGAGGGATCGTGAGGTTAATCCTACGGTGGGTTTGATGCCGACAAGGTTGCTGACCTCGCTTGGACTGAGAATACTGCCGCTTGTCTCCGATCCAAGAGCAGCAAATGCCAGTCCGATGGCTAAGGATACGCCGCTGCCGCTGGAACTACCGCTGGGGTCCTGCTCTGGATAGTACACTCCGAATGTCTGACCGCCGTAGGCACTCCACCCGTTTGTACTATTGTCAGAACGGAAGTTGGCCCATTGACTGAGGTTTGCTTTGCCCAGGATGACTACACCGGCTGCTCTCAATTTGGCGGCTAAGGTCGAGTCCCGAGGCACTTTCGCTCCATACAAGGCAAATGATCCAGCTGTATTGCCCATCTTGTCATCTGTCGCTATGTTGTTCTTGATAAGGATAGGTACTCCATGCAGAGGGCCCCGGACGATGCCACTGGCTCGTTCTGCGTCTAATCCTGCAGCAATACTGACAGCGTCTGGGTTGATCTCGGTAACGCAATTGAGAGTGCCATTGACCTCCTTGATCCTCGCAATGTACGCCTATATCACGTGAGTACTGCAAAGTAAAAATTTCAGACACCGTACACACATTGACAAGGTCAACGCTGGTGAAAGAACCACTTTCGAGGCCTGTCTCGAGCTCCTCCAAGGTGACTTCAATCAATGCTGGATAGCCTGATACGGTTTCTGAAAACAAGGAGATTAGCTTGAAAGACGATAGACTTGGGCAGACCAATTGACCTGAAGTCGAGTTTGGACATGTTGCCTGGCCGCAGACTAGAGTTAGAAGCCAAAGACAGAGTAAAGACACAACTGAGAGGTGGGAAGACATCTCATGGGATTTCACGCGGCAAGAGGACTTCAGAGGATGCAAGAAAGTGCTCTTCGCATCACCCGGATTGAGTGCAATCTATATTTGTATGTTTGGTATCGTACAGATGACGGAAGCTTCGTGACGGAGCTAATTCTCCACTATGTCTCTCTGAGGAAGTTAGGAAGCCCATGCCAGGAACCGAACACGAATGTCATCTCCTATCATCGCAAGCATGCAACTCAGTGGCATTAGATCGCTGACGGTAAGCACTGGTGGCACGTTTTCCCAGATGATAAGGCTGTGATTCCTACAGCATTGCCGAAAGAGGAAGCTCGTTAAGTTAGCCATGCCGTGTCCCTCACCGATTGATTGATCTTCATGAGAATGTCTGGATAGTTCAGGACTCTAGCACCATTCATGGCAACCCATGGGCTGCCTCGTGAAGGCTCATCGATGTGCAAGTCTATGAGAAGCACGAAACAAGGTTTTAAACCTCTTTGCCGCGCTTTCTCAGGGTCTGTAATGGTGAAAATAATGACGGATTGAGAGAGCAGAAATTGTATCGGAATTCCTTTGGTCATGGCATTAGCACTGCCTGGAATGAGCGATAGGAGAGAATGAAGAAATGAGAGCTCGGGCCTCCCTGCAAGATCCAGAAAATGAGGTCGGAGCTTCGTGTATTTTAGCCGACCCTGCTCATAGGGCTGAACAGTCTATGTATGGTCCGAGTTGAAACACAGCTTGATACACAACTTGATCGCAAGTCGTTGTCTGTCAAAGCATCTGCGTCATTATGGGGGAGCCATCATTGGACGGGGAGGTAGAGGACAAAGATTACAGGATAGCCTCCACTGCGAAGCCTTCAAAGGCACCTCCCCCAGAGAGCTCCGAGAGCATACGTCTTCGCGCAATGGTCATTCTCTCCTTCTGGGCGGTCGTCATATTCCTGGGACTTCCAGTATGGTTATGGACCACTTCAATCCATCGGGCACGTCTTCCTCGGCAAGAGATGACGGACTGGGCTGATGGCAAGGTATATTACGCTCTTCCATTGCTGCAGCCCGCAATTGACTCTACTTCCAGGCGTGCAAACCTACCTTTCCCCTTCAGATAGCTATAGAAGCACCCTCGTTACAAGAATCTGAGGCTCTGCATCTTGTCCGATTGACACAGCATGCATTGGATGACCTGAACGAATTCTCCGCCCACCACTTACGTCTCCATCTGGCAAGGCCTCCTTCGCCCTCGAGCGGAAACAACGCGTCTATATCTGCGTATCAAGATCTAGGAGGTGGCGAGGATGAAACCTCTCGCTGGCAAAGACCTAGCGAAAAACAGGACGACTCTGCTCTAAACGTTCGCCTACAGCCTCTACCGAGTGTCCAAGCAGCTAGGATAAAGCTACAACCACACTCAACTACATTGGATGTAATGTACAGTCCCAATCAAGTTCCTTCTGTGTCTTCAAGCGCTTCGACCTTGGCCACTTCGATAGCGATGAAACTGCAGGACTTGTTCACCGAAGAGCAAGCCATTATTGCCTATATCCTTAGCCAATCAGCTGCCAATGGCCCCCAAGCTACCGGTGCGCTATCTCAGGGATCCCAGTCAGCATCTTCGACATCTAGGGACATCAGGTCACGACCGACAAGATCTTTGAATCCCGAGCTTGCTGTAAGACTTGCAAGTCGTATGACGAGATCGCTCAAATACGCTCCGACGTACCATATTACCATCTCGCTTTTCACTCCCTCGGCAGTACCATCTTCATGGGAAATTGAGGCTGCCATCGCTGAGTACCTCACGCCTTTGCTGGACTCTATTTCGGTTGTCAGTAATTTCACTGTCGACACTCAAGTACAGCTCTTCGCCACGCTCTCGCCATCGGTTCACTCGCCAGAGTATGACGCCGAACGAGGGGTCTGGACTCTACGAGAAGAGGACCTCAGTGGGTTCATCAATGCAGCCGAATGGCCACTAAGTCCAAGCATTGGAGCTGGACCAACGCTGAACTTCGTGCTTTACGTGCCTGATCGAGCGACTTCACCGCTCACAGTCAAAGGAAGTCAAGCCTCGAGCTGGCTAGTCCCGCAATGGGGCGGCGTTGTCATCTTGAATCCTCAAGACAACAATGCGAGCTTATCAACATTGTCGAAAGAGGCTATCCAGCCAGCCTTGTTGACTTTCGCTCATCAACTTCTTTCACTTTTAGGAGCACCTCAGACCCCCCCGTCACTCCCCTTGCAGCTACGGACCATGACCCGGATTCGGGCCGCATCGCTTCTCCTTTCCGCGTCGTCTACCATGGGCTCGTTAGCCAAGCTTACAGTAGCGCTACCTTCGATTGCTATTCCAGAAACTGTTTCCAGTGCTGTTGACACCACTCTGAGCCATCTCCGGTATACCTGCAATGCGCTGAAGGAAGGCCGGTTTGAGGAGGCACTAGAGAACGCTCGTACCGCGGAAGCCGAAGCGGAACGCGGTTTCTTCGAAAAGAGCATGGTCGGCCAAGTGTACTTTCCTGACGAGCACAAGGTTGCCGTCTACCTGCCTTTGCTAGGGCCCGTCGGTGTCCCGCTGGTGATGAGTGCACTGAAGGAAGCAAAAAGACTCCGGTCCATATGGAAAGCGAAAGGGTCAGCTCATTAATATCGAATGGACCCTTTCCTACCAGATCTTTCGTTGACAGTCGCTCATCGCTACCCCGATCGATCACTTGCTTTATCGGGGCGGAGCGGATCGTCTACGGTCCTGACCCCCCCGACCAGATCGGGGCATGATGGCAAGCATGAGGTTGCACTGATGAAAGGCTGGAATACGGGAGTTAGTGCAGCACACCCTTCGTTTCCGCCTTCCCTCCATCCACAAAGAGTGCACTTGAGCGAGTCCACTCGGAGACACAATAATTCGTTATCATTGCAGGACTGAGACGGCTAGCAGCGCGGAGCCTCGACCATGTGGCCGACGGCACAACGCACGAGGAGATCAGGGCGCATGCGCTGGCTTCCTGCAGCTTCTGCAGCTTCCCCTGGACGCTGTTCTTGGCCAAACCTTGCCGCGAAAGTGAAACCTTCAGGCCAAAATGGTCACCAGGTCCGGCCCGTTACTAGTGCCTGGTGACCGCCTTGGGGGAGGGAACTGAATGAACGCTTGCCTCTTGGCTCCTCGGCTGATGGCATTAATTGGCCGCCATGGATTCGGATGATGCGACATCATCGTCATTCCCCAAGCACGATCCACGCTGGGCAGGGGGTGTAGCATGAGTAAGGAGGCTTCTGTGTGGCCCAGCAGTCGAGCGGGCCTATGGTGGGGGAGGTGCGGCAGGAACATTTCCGTCCGTGGAAACCCCTTCCAGACCGGCTCTAGAGCAGATTCCTGCAGCAATTACCCATACTTCAGACTGGGGTCCTTTTGTCGCAATCTGACCGCGCAGCGCATCGAGGGGGATGGATTGGATCGGTAGAGGGCTAAGGTACGGGTCGGGAAGAGGATGGGCCGGATGGCAGGAGTGTGGGCGTTGGAAGCATATTCACTACGTAGGCAGGCATACAAGGGACGGACATCATAAGCACGCGGAGCACGTAATGGGAACGTGGTGATGGGTGATGGGGATTTCCCCAGGTTCCTGGTTTCAAGCGACCCAGTCGGGCGATTGGACGATGATTACTTTAATGAGAACATGATGGCATGACAGATGGGTTGGAAATGGAAGAAACAAATTGAAACGCCGTTGGATCGTTGGAGCGCTTGCAGGTGGGAGAGCTTCTTTGGTACAGCCGTCCCGTGTGTCTGGTGTGGTGTCTGTGTCTGGTGTCTGCAAATGGCGTGGCCCTCGTGGCTAACCCCCATCCGCGTCCACCACCTCCACCCCCTCCGCTGAAATTCATTCGATATGGCCCGGGACCAGGACCGGGACCAGGACACGGCAGGCCCCGAGCCCCCGAGGTACACCGCCGGACGAATGACAGCCAAGGGGGGCTCCCTCAGACCATGGGGCTCCCTCAGACATGGGGCAGTTTCGCGTGTCGGATGCCAGCTTAGTCGGGGCAAGCGTACTTGACTTTGACCGTAAGTACTTTGGGTCTAAGACGACAGTATGGGCGGGCCAGGGCGCGGGCCAGGGCCAGCACCGATATTATGTAAAGCCATCACGAAGCAATCCACCACCATTTCGCCCTGCAGATCTTGACACACTCGCACGCCGGCACAGTCAATGGGGCCCAACCCCCCTCGTCCAACATATCTCCATCGCTGCCCCACACAACCTTTCAGTCGCAAACGTCACCCGCATTCCTTTCCTTCAGAGACTTCTGATCCTCTCTCGCCATATCTGCTCCCTTGGAGGCTTGACGCAATCAGGTCTTGTGCAGAGTAATCGCATCATCGCAATCGCAATCGCAACCACACTTCAGGTAGGGAGCCCTCTAACAATGACCGAAGTCTCGCCGATTGACTGTGGGATTCAAGGACTAGGCGAATATCTGTATCGCATTCTCTAGCATCAGGCACAGCACCTGGCCTCGACCTCAGCTCCATCCTGCATGCCCAGCACGGTGACACCATCACCGCATACCTCCACTGTGTCTGGTCTTGGCGCAGTCTCTTGAAACCCTTATGGTCCCACCTCACGCCTATCGCCCGCTCTCACGCCTTTCGCTGCGTCCTTAATCGAGCAAGATGTCGGGGAGAAGCGCCTACGTGCGCAAGCAGAACCACCAACAGGCAGATAGGCACGCCTTGAAAGACAACACCGACTATGGCTTTGAAGACCCATACCTCTACGGTTACACCGGTGCCCCAGTCCCAACCCCCCGACCCACACTCTCCTCCAACGCCTCGTACGCTCCACATCCCCGACGACGTTCAGCCTCCTCCGCCAGCAGCTCCTATGGCTATCCTCTGCCTCATGTGCCATCGCACATGCGGAAGCCTCGACCCATCATTGTCGCATCGGCGATTGAGAAGAGCGACTTTCGGACACACCTTGATGGCATGAGCTCGACTTTGCGAGGGAAGCTGGGTGGATTGATAAAGGGGAAGAAAGAGCCCGCAAAGGACTTGCCGAGGTTACGGCCAGGCACATCCACCGCACATTCAGATTACGGTTCTCGGAGTACTGACTTCACGCCATCAATTGGGGATGTACCATCGCTATCGACAAGCACAACGCCTTCGGAGGCACTGGGGACATATTCTACCGGTCACCATGCACATCCGCTTTCCGCGCCTCGACAGAGACAGCAGCAAGAGTCTGTCATTCATAAGATCAGGCGATTCGAAGGTGGAGGGAAATTGCCTCAACTGGGGTGGAAGTCCCTCTCTAATGTAGGAAGAGCTACCTGGCTAGATATCATTCATGAAGAGTCAGCACGCTGACATTCACTAGAACCCTGAATTATGGGATGAGAACGGGGACACCTTCGTGTACATGTACATGCGCGGTTCCAAAACAAAGCCACCTCCTTCGTTCCGAATCAATTCCCGAGTCATAAAAGAATTTGGAGCCAAGGCATTTATCGATCAACTCTACCACGTCACAGAGCCTGATGGCTGGCCGAAGTTCTACCCGAGCGACCCAAATGGGAGATCTCCATCACCGGATGCTATGGAAGTAGACTTTGATGGTCATCGATCTCCTACAGGTCTTCGGCCAGACGATGAAGATGTCGATGCCATACGTCCTCTTGGTATGCCGAAAAGTCTTGTACAAAAAGCACCGAGTGGTGTCCGACATGAAATATACATACCGTGGCCGGGTGCAGAGACAGGGATACATTCGACCATATGGCACGTTACCACCCGCAACTACTTTGCAGTCATGTATGATGCAAGTGCTTTGGTCGGCACCACTTTGCACGAGGCCATGACCAAAATGTTCGATCGTGTCACTCTATACCCTGACTACCTCAGCGGCAACATCAACAAAGTCGCCTGGCTGACAGATTACATCGTCCGTCATAATTTTGACGATGTCCGGAATAACCCTTCCTACGCAGCGTCATTGCTGGCATTCAGCGAGGCGCCTGGTGTGCAATGGAGAGAAGGCTACATTGAGGCCTTTGTACATTGTGTTGGAATGCTGGATCTGGGTCTACAGACTATCCCAGAATGGCGCTACATCACTCCTCACACTAAGATGTTTCTGCAGAATGCGGGCATGGAGATTGAGGAGCGTATCCATCGTGCGCAGGCTCGGCTCCAGACCTTTGACTTCACTGAGATGTGGCCCACGACTGCTGTAGCACCATCTGCTGCTAGAGGTTGTTTCGACAGGTTGAGGAAGTGGCTTTGCAAGTACTACGAGAACGCCTTCTTGCACTGGCCACCATCCAATGATCAGACATGGCTGGCTCGCGATATGATCGTGCGGCTATCGAATGACTTCCACGGTCTGTACGACTACCTGGTCGATCGCGACATCATGTTCGATGGTACAGAGTATCGTCCTGGACAGAAGTGGGCAATCACCAGCCGATCCGGTCAAAACTTCCGGGCAGACACCTTCGAGCTTCCTTTCACAGACATTCTTCTTGGCTTCGACAATCGCAACGGCTTTCCTCATATCCCTCATCCTTATCCTATGTGTCCAACTTCTGTCCCCGTACAATCAAAGCAAAAGTCGCCCTTCCTTCTCAAGAAACCGTCATCACCATCCGATACTCTGGCTCAAAATCGGCGGAAAGCACTCTCCTACGCTGAAGCCAGCAATGTCTACACCCTTCGCGATCAGTACATGCATACTGACCTCGTCACAAACTTCATCCGCTTCGAGCAGAGTGACCAGGTAGAGAATCTGGACCCCTTCGAAGCTCGTCGTGGCCGCTGGCTCCTGGTTTATGGCATTCTGCAAGTGCTTGCTACGGTGTCCGTCGATAGTCCAAATCTTCGCTACAAAGAAGACACCCAGTATCACCTCTGCCCGCAGATGAAGGGCGTCGTCCCTTGGGCGGAGCGGGGCTCTCCTCCAGAAGAAGAAGCAGAGCACAAACGCAGCCATTGCTGGGTCGTGCCGAATACCTGGGGTCCTGTGATCCCGAAGGCCAGACCAAACGCTCACAAGCCGATCCTATGGGGTCAATTTGGCGATGGCCGCTCTCGATGTGAGAGCGCTGGATCCGTGCCTACCATGAGCCGCCCTCCCATTAAGAAACACGATACGGGCAGTATCGGTCGTAAGAGGGCGGAAGAGTGGGTTGTGTCATCCAGTGTGGGGGCAGGTGTTCCCCCGCCTGGTGGCATTGGAGATATCGGTAGTGATGCAGGCATGACTACTGCGGAGACAGATGTCGGAAATCGACCTGGCAAGAGTGAAAGTGGAGGGAGTGGGGATTATAGCACCGAAAGCCAGGCTGAGGCTGCGAGGAGGCGAAGGGCGCTCGTTCACGGCTTCACCGACTTTCAGGTGCCGAGTGAATGGTGATCAGCGCTCGTCATGAGCAAACTGTCGCGATGAGAAAAAAGATGTCGGCATTTCGGTGTATGGAGTCAGTGTTCGTCTTCTCCTTTGAGAGTAAGAGGGAGATTTTACCGCTGAGTTTCTATGATACCAATCTCTCCTAGGGTCCATTGTTACGACATATAGCTGTGGGATAATGTTTACTCCTTTCTTCCTTTAATATGTACGATGGGGCGGTTGGTTTTCGAGCCTGCCCTGGATGTTGAGATACCAAGATAGAAGGGCCAAATGCAGATAGAGGTATATGGGAAATTCTATACCAATATTGGTTTATGACTAGACTCCTTTAACGTTCTTCTGACTATGAGATTATCCTGAGACCTGTTCAAATTGAAACTCAAAAACATTTCTTGTAAACCATGTGGGTCGGAAAGTAGTGCATGGAAAGTAGAGCAGTTGACAGTATCAAATCGATTTCGCGCGTCACAGGTCCTTGTGATTGATTCTATGGGTAGAATTTTAGAACTGTGTACAAGCGATGCTTCTCATATCTTGTAGACATTTCACTTGATCAACAGCTTCCTTGATGGACAGATGCGAGATAATAGACGATGCTGTACGCGCCTTCCCATGCTATGAGTAGTATACGAACACTTTATACAACCACCATCTTCCATGTATGGTACAGATATCATCTTGCTCCTTCCTCATCCAGTCCAACCCCTAGATCTCTTGCTCCCTTACTTCCTCTTCTTCGCAGATGACTCCAACTGCGCATTGTTCTCCACGACATTCCAATCCACAGCATCCCACCAATTCTCCAAAAATTGCTTCTTCCCTCCAAACCCATAATCCCTCAGCCAAACATGCTGCCACGTATTCACCCCCAACACCACATCAAGATTCGCCCCCCCGGGCGCTAACTTCGGTCCTGATCCACTCATTTGCCCAAAGAGACCCGCTCGCAACGCGGTGTTGGTATCCTGTTCCTGCTTCCGATAGTGCGCCCCCGGCAGCGGACTGCCCGCAATATACGTCGTGAGCAGCGCGAACTGTGTCAGCGCTGCGGAGCTAGTGCTGGACATTTCGCGGCGCCTGACGAGCCAAACGTACCCGGGACCGAACATGGCGTTCGCGGTGGCGATCATGGTCGCGCGCAGGGATTCCATGCTGCCGAAGGATTTGGAGAGGGCGTTGGTGAGCTGGGGCGAGGGCGGGGTCGGGGCCGGGGCGAGGGTGGAGAAGAATTGGTGGTTGGACCAGGCGGCGGAGGCGTGGTTGAAGAGCGAGGCGGCGGAGGGGTCGCGCGCGTAGGTGAGGAGGATGTCTTTTGTCAGGCGGGATTCTTCGGGCGTGCCGGCTGTCATTTGGTTGAGGCAGGCGAGGATGTAGCTTTGGTAGGAGGTCCAGGCGTAGTCGTAGGAGCCGGCGCTGAGCATTTTACCGACGCCATGTTCGGAGAAGTGTTCGTGGTGGGATAGTTGGGGGAGGTGGTGGAGACGTCGGCGTTGTGATTTCGGGTTGTATGAGGGACGATGGGTCTGGGATTGGAGTTAGTGGGGGCAGATGTGGTGGGGTAGGGATGTGTACCCGGATGGAAGCAACGCATCGACGCAGAGCAGTCTGCTGCCACGGGACGTTTGACAATATCATAGAATTGGACTGGTGATGTTGTGGAGACGACTAAATTTACGACGAGCTTCATGAGAGCATCTTGAAATATTTCGCGCTATTCTGCTTTCTGCTAGCGCGATCTGCTCTGCAACCAGTCGATTGTCCGCTTCGCGAGCAAGCTCTTCTTCTCTCACACGTAGCCGCCTTACCCCATGTTGTTTCATCAGAGCAGGTGACTTTGCTTCAGATCCTCTGGTAGGCTGTAAGAGGTAACAGCATCACGCTCATGTTGGAGCTCCGTCGCCGCCCAACCACTCGGCCGAGAAGCTATTGGTCTCGGCGCGTGGAGGCTATTCCTGGGCTGTGGTTCAAGCTGGGGAAATCTCTGGATGCCTCACCAAGGCGTAGAGCCAGTTGTAACCGCGATGCCGAGATCTCTCAAAGTCGACTTTGTCCTTCCTTTCTCTTGCGATGAACGTCTGTTGATAGCGGTTTCTATGTTCAAGTACATGTTAAGCTGGACTTGCATTGTTCTCTCGTTGTTCAAGTCTGTCCTACTGACCTTCTCCTTGTGCTACCTACTCTTTGATACCCACTGCAGTACAATTCATTTCTGTCTCGTCTGTGCCAATCCATCTTGCTGATCTGCAAAATTCACGATATACGCGTCAATACCTCTACGATGGTTCGATCAACATTCGTCAAGCTCACAGCAGCATGCCTAATCTCTACCATTGTCCCTGTCATAACAGCAGCGTCGGCAGCCCAGCGAGCGGTCGATATGATGAACCTGTTCGAAAGAGCCGAGCTGACCGGCAGGGCGGAGCTTACATGCCCGATATCAGGATATACACCTTGCAATAAGAATGGTCTTCCCGGCAACTTCTGCTGTCCATCTACCTCTACATGCGTGGCTTTCAATGATGGCAGATCTGCAATATGCTGTCCCTCAGGGAGAGACTGCTCAACCATACAACCTATCAACTGCGACCTTACCCGGCAAAACGCGACAGCTCATCCGTCGAGTCAGCTATACACAACAGACCTTACCACCAACATGGAGAGCTGTGGAAATCAATGCTGTCCACAGGGGTATTCCTGCAAAAATGGCCAGTGCACTGTGTCATCGGGTTCCCTGACTGCCAGCTCCGCTCCATCTTCAGCGCCTACATCCTCTACAAGTTCTACACCAATACCATCAGAAGCGGCAGCATCTTCCAAATCCTCTCAATCCGCAACTTCAGCAGCCAGGGCAAGTAGCACAGCCAGCCATTCGGCGACTCCCCAAGCTGCTGCTACACAAGCCCATTGCAACCAATACCCAGCGCCTGGCATCCTAGTTGGCTTCTTCTCTGGCCTTGCTGTGGGCATCATCCTCACAATATTGGTGATCTGCTGTTTTGGCCACCGCCGGCACAGGAAGGAGAATCCCCCAACGACTCCCGATTTCTCTAGCGTCGCAGCCAACGTCTCCGATCCTATTTACCAACCTCAACAGGCGAACACGTTCCGCTCCGACTTCTTACGACGGGAATCAAATTCCAAATACACGCAGCGGACATCGAGAGTACGCTCTTTATTCTCCAGAACGCCGACAATGAGAAGCATGAGGAGTCGTGAAGCGCCGGTTGATGGTATTGGAAGGACCATTCAACCAAGGACACCGGTCAATCAACGGTCGCCAGAGCCGTCGTTGAAAAAGGAGCCAAGTATGGAGAGCATCAAGATTTACAGCCCGCCGAACGGGGGTCTGGGGAGGCCAAACACTACATTTACAGATATGATGGCAGACGCGGGCTTCAAGACTGGAGAGCCATACTTAGGAAGTCCAGGGAGAGGTATGCCAATGCCATGAGATGTTGCAATCTGAAACGAAGTCACGCTTACACGGCCAGTAGTCGATCCGAGGAGTAGAAAGATAGAGTGATGTAATGCGGTGGTAAGAGTGTATATGGTTGTCTCCTGCGTTTTTGAGCGAGCGAGCATACAGTCTCTTTGATTGAAACACAATGCATGAATGGAAGTCTTTGCATGATATACCGTCTTTGGAGCCAGCTCTTGGCTCCCCTTCATTTCCACGCCGATTCTCTTGAATCGAGTCACAATGCCAGAATTCAACTCATCTTTGCATGACGTCAATGGAAACACTGTCTTTGCAGCAATTCTTTCGCTTCCCCTTCATTTCTACGCTCTGATTTATTACGCATCATGTCATTGACTCGTGGCACTACTTGGTGAAGCCTGACTTCATGCATAACACCAATCCACGCTCCGATTGTCCGTTTCCATCACGCATCCTGTCAATGACTCGTGTCGATGCTTGGTGAAGTCCAACTACATGGATAACATCAATCACCACAAGGTGCCCCGAGCTGGCCAGTCTTTGCAGCACTTCACCCATGAAGAGATTTGGCTACCCTTCATTTCCACGCTCTGATTCTCCGTCTTCCTTACTCATGTCAATGACTTGTGTCACTACTTGGTGAAGCCGAACTTCAAGAATGACATCAATCACTGTAAATTGCCTTGAGCTTGCCAATCCTTCCAGCCATTCATCCATGATGAATGGTTCATGTTGGCAGCTGTGCCAGTCACCAACCAATCGTCTTCCTGAACATGCATTGTGTGTTAAAGTCCCTTTTGCCACTCACCTCTCAATTCAAAGCTGACCACGAAATACGAGGCCCTTTAACATCATTGGTTTTGATGATCCGTGAGCTTTCTGCGTGATGCGTTGCTCGTGCGTAAGAATGCTCCAGCTTCACCAAGCTATCACTTTTAACATCCGTGATTTGGCTTTTGCAATTGGCGTGTGGTGTGTGTCAAACCCCTTTCCAACTTCACAGGCAGAGTCATACTTCCTATTCTTGCAGGCAACTTCACCCACCGCACGTAGTGCTAGCGTGAGCACTCTCGAGTATATAATAAGTCTTCTTCTCTCCTCTTCCTTCTTCTTTTCCACACACAACCACCTCTCAACCACAAACAAATCTCAAAGCCTCTACTCCTACTCATCCAAGTTGCAGTATACATCATTGCTTCTATCTTCCTCATCGTGCTTCTATTACACAGCTACTTTCAACCCTCGAGCAAAGCAAGCAAGTTCTACAGGCCTCGACCTGCCTCATTACCTTTCACATCGGCTAGCACTCAGATCATCCCACATTGACCATCATGCCAAAAGCTTAAAGCGACGAAGCTTTGGCCAGCGCTTCGGCCCTTTGATGCGCTTCATGCGATCTGGGGTCATCCCGCAATCACGAAATCACCACCAGGACGAGCCATTCCACTTCAACCAAAGCACAGCTCAGCTGCTCCGAGATCGATAAGATGAGGGTTCGAAAGATCCTTCTTGTGCACGTGTGCATGGTCGCATTGGCCTTCAACTATTCCATTGAGAATTGCGGTCCCTACAAAGCCGAGATCGAATACGCTGTCACCCTTACTAAAATGGCTATGATGAAACCCCTTCGTGATGTTCACCTTGATGTCGCTAGCAGGTATGTTTGGCCTAGATGCGGATTTTGAGAGACTGAATGCTGACCCCTCAATCTGTATAGTCATGGTTTCAAAGCAATGGTGATCCAGCTTTCCTTTCCCAATCTGGCTTCACATTCATTCAGGCTATCTCTTCCAAAGCCTGAATGTGTCATCATGACTCGACTCCGCAAGTTGCTTCGATACTGACCCCCAAACCCCAGTACAAAGTCGCCAACTCCAAGGCTTTCGTACAAAGAATCATGCTCAAGACTCTTCACCTCCCCGCAGTGACAGTCTCAGGCCAGTCCCTCTCCCCAGTCTTCATCTGCGCAACGTCCAACGTCGCCCAACTCTACAAGTTCGACTTCGATCCTTGGACACGCTGTCAAGCGCCCGATGACTCGGCTCCCACAAGCTTCTGGGTCGAGAATTCCGCTGTTATCATCATTTGTCCACGATTTGAGCAGCAGCTGAAGCCGCAGCCTGTGTTTTCGCCGGGGGGTCCGACGGACGTCTACTGCCCACTTGTGAGAGGCAACATGTTTGTGGGGAAGAGTTTCCCACTGGTGAGATATCAGAACTACGATTTGGCGAGGCAGATTGTCAAGCTGTATTTGCAGGGGGTTGGCCTGGGGCCCGCGACAGAGCCGAGAGAGGTGCTGGATTGGAATGAGTGTGTGGCCCTGGGGTATGAAGGTCAACCTTTGAGCCCGAGTGAGCGGAATGCTATGAATGTGGTGTATTATGCAGCTTGTGAGTCTTCTCTAACGCACTTGTTTGAGGTTTGACATGGCTAACGGATGACTTAGTGGTCAATCAGGAGTGTACTGAGGCCCCTGATCCCGTGCTACCGCCCTTCTTCATATCAGGATCTACAACCGGACGAGGGTCTGCCGGAGTTTCATTGTCCCCATTGAATGGTACCTCACCCGACATGCCACTTGAATCATAATCTCGATGTCCTGAGAGATACACAAGTTCTACATTGTCGCACCTTCTGCTCTGTACTCGAGTTCATATCAAAGCCCGTACATGTTTCATTATAAATAAAAATATTCCTTTTGTTTTATAGTCTTGTTGGGAATTTTCCCCTTCCTCCTTCTTCTTCTGCCGGACAACACCGGTATATCCTTTACCTGGCAAGGCAAAAACCCTGGCAAACACGACCATGGCTGGGATTCCCCAATGACAAATCCGAAAGGTGGGAAATGGCTCAAGATGCCAAGGCAGCGTTCAGGAAGTTCATCAACCAGACGGCTTGGCGACCTGGAGTCAAGGTAGAAGCAGCGTTCAAGGCGGGAAAATTCGACGTTGGCGTGATGGCACAAGCCGAAGTTGGTCAAAATCCCCATCTCCCGGAAATCTACGCAAAATGTCCTGGTGATAAGAAAGATGGCATCGCCGATAGAATCCTCGCCATGTTCTCTGTCAGCAAGGGCTGTATCGTCAAGGATGCCAATAATGAGCACTGGAAGCACCTGCCAAACAATGCCAAGGCCGTGTTCGAGCGCATCTTTTACGGCAAGGAGCCCTTGGGTATCAGTATCACCATATGGCTCCAGCCACCCCACAGCCCTCAAATTGCTATAATGCAATGGGCTGGACCCCGCGTACATGCCGTACATGCCTTCAACGCCCACAAGCCGCCTCTCTGGCAATATCAGAATTCGGAAGGTGAGATGGTATGCAGCCTCAAGGACACGCCGGAAATCTCCGACTTCCAAAAGGGGATGTATGTCATGAAGCGTGGCAAGTCAACGACTCATTACGGCTTTCCAAAGCAAACAGAGTATCTTACGCCTCATGATCTCGGCCTCACCATCAGCATCCTCGTCGTTCGAGACCACCAATTGGCCAGGAAGCTCGCTCAGGCTTTCGCACTGGTACCTCACCGAGCCTTTGCTTGGAAGGTCCCAAAACTGGAGATGGAGGGGCGCGAGCAGGAGGCCAAGATACTCCAAGGTCTGTACCACGTTTTTGTGAGGTGCATGCCCGACAATAAGGGAAACGTGCTACCGAGTCCATGGACAATCAGACGCAGTTGGACGTTGTCTTGGGCTTGAAAGCGGTTTAGGACAAGATACTCGCCGTGGTCGGACCACCCGGTACAGGGAAGACGAGGGCATTGGCGAACGCTGTCATAGGCGTTCTTGTGCAAGGTGTCAAAGCCATGGTTATTGGGCCCTCCAACAAAGCCGTGGATCAAGCCGCAAACACCGTCTATAAGCGATTCCCAGACGAAGGCCGAGCCCACTTCCTGGGATACGAGGTCAAATCCGCCGAGCTTCGGGCTATGCTAAAGGTGAAGAATATGAAAGATCAGAATCCGAACGAGCGTCCACAGGTCGAGGAGCTATGGGATATAGATGAAGCCGAAGCATTGCAAAATGCAATTAGCACTGCGGTCAGCGAATAGTCAGCCAACGACAAGGCACTCCAAAACGCTTTGAAGAATGCCAAAGACGCCAAGGCAGCGTTCAAGAAGTTCGTCAACCAGACGGATCGAAAGAACGCTAATGTCCGTCTTAAGATGACCAGCAATTTCCACATCTTTCAGCTGATGTGCGAAGATGAGCAGCAGGCCCAAAACGAGTTTGATGCCGTCGTCAAGGCTCACGGGGCCCCAAAACTCAGCGATGCCAAAACCAAGGAGTGCGTCACTAGGTAGAGGAGGCTGGTCAAGGAGGGCTCTGAGCTGTCTAAGGCTCTGACATCCGAGGCGGGAAGAGATTGAGCGACGCGTCAAAGATGGTAGGATCAAAAACGCCGACCTCCACAATCAGTCTTTCGAATGGAAGAAGGCCCACCAAGACTACATCAAGGCCAACGGCAGGCTCCCCAAAAAAGTTAAGGACCATTTCGACGGGCTATATGTCGGCATAATAGGGCGGGTCCTCGATCGAATCACGTGCCTGTTCACGACATGCAACAATGCTGGATTCGAGCTCATTGAATTGGGTTTCAAGCCCAAGGTTCTTACCTGTGGGGCAGGTCGGCATGGCAGCTCTGGCCGTTGTTCTTCGGCGATCCTAACCAGTTGACGCCATATCGACTGGCTGGCAATTTCCACGAGTTTGGGGAGAACTCCAAGTTATCGGTGCTTGGGTGGCTGGGGGAGAAGAGTTTTCCCATCATACATCTGGACATCCAATACCGGATGGCGCCGTCAATCGCGCAGTGGCCGGCCAGCTTCTCCTACCAGAACAAGCATGCTAATCATATAAAGGCTGTGGAGGACAGCTATGCCTGCTAAATCGCTCGCCGCATCTCCAAGGACATCTACGGTGTGAATGGATACTCAGGCCAAGGCTTCGAGTGTTTTCCTCCTCGAGTGATCTCGTACGCCCAATACTCGACTTTCTTCCAATTTTGCTAGCAGTTGTCTGCTTAATCCTCCCCTTACGAAGGTTGGAGGGAAGGGGGCACAAGCTATTTTCTTACTCATTTTTCAGACACCACTCAGGTTTTTATTCCGGACGTTTCAGGGAATATATATGATATTTACGTTTTCAGTGATTGCACTACTACAGGCTTCATCGGGCAATTTCTAGGAAGGTGTATCCAGCCTTCGGACTTTGTCATTCTGACCTACTAGACCGGTCAGAAATGGGTCGTCGTTCAGAAGCTAGAACAAGGCTCGGCCGGCGAAGATTGGCAAGTCGGGCAAATCGAGAAGATCGAGCTCGCTTCCGTTGACTCCTACCAAGGCCAAGAATCCTCGGTCATCATCCTTGACATGGTCGTCGCTCACTTGGGAAAGAACATTCATCAAAAGACCGGCATGCCAATGGCTCACAACGACGAAGATCTGAGCGAGGATGAAGTCTTCCAGGCTCCAGGGACCAATACTGCCAGGGTCTCAGCGCATGTCCGGGACGCCCACCGACTTTGCTGCGCCCTTACTCGCGCAAAGGACTGTTTGGTTGTTTTCATGCAGCTAAGTCTCCTCCTCGCAACGGCAGCAGCAAAGCAGGCTAAGCTCAAGGCCGCCATAAGCGACTTCGCGCGAGATGCCTGTGTCCGCGGGCTTGTTTCTAGCGACGAGCGTTTGGACGACAGCCCCGAGGGTATCGAGCTGCGGTCCAAATGGGGGCTCTCTAAGACTCGGTACGAGCTGAAGAGATCAAAGAAGGAACAAGACGCGATCGTCACTTCGGGTCTGAGGACGGCCAAGGGCTATACACCTCTAGATGCTCGCAAAGAAGGTCGCAGGCAATTCCAGACGCCTTCTGGCCGACGCATTACCGAAGCGATCAGCCTCCAGGATGTCCGGAACGACTTGTCTGCCCCGGTCAAGTTCTCCATCGGCACGACCCAGAGAGGCCGCAAACATGAGTCCAAGGCTGCCAAGAAGGCTGCCCCTGCGCCGGCAACAGGAGACCAAGGCAAGTCACACCTTGTCCAGCTGGACGCCGCGGAGACAGAGAAAGCCAAAGGACTGCCTAAGGCTCCTCTGGCTGAATCGGGTAAGATGGACACCTCCGATGGCGCTAACACCCAGCCGGAGGAGCCAGACAAGGATACCGCGATGCCGGACCAAGCCCAAGGTAAGACCATCTCTGAAGCAGCTAACGCCCATGGAGAGGGCCCACAGCAGGAGACCGGTCTGGATACTCTCGGGGGAGCTGGCGAGTCAGCCCGTCAATCTGACAGCGATTCGGACGACTCTGAGGCGAAAAAGAAGCCAATGGACGAAGTATTCGGGAGTCCGGGCTCAGGGCCTTTGGTCATCGATCCCGAAGAAATCGACTGGGAAGCGCCATTCATCGAGGACCCAGACTTCCAGATGGATCCAGAGGTAGAAATGATGCTGGAGGAGGAGCCAAAGGAGACGGCAGACGCCGACGCGAATATGGGGGGCACGGCGTAGTAGGAGATGGTAAGGGCCAACAGCAGGAAAACGAGAGATAGAGGCGACAAGGGGGGAGGCTGAGGAGAATCTGGCGAAGAAGAAAGAGGCAGCGAGGAAAGCGGCCGAGAGAACAGAGCAGGAGAGAAAAGAGGATGAAGAGAGAAGATGAGCGGAGAAAGAAAAATCGGATCAATGCACTGGCAGCGAAGAGAGGGCTTCTCAACCCCTCTCCTCCTCCTCAAGACCACCAAGCATCAACGACGGATTTCATTCCAGCAAAGCCGAAGCCAAAGATGCAGTTGATGAACTCGAGCTCGGCGATGTCCATGATGGCCCCTTACTGATCTGGGTCTTTGCTGCATTGTAGCTACGGACCTCTGACCACAGACAAAGCACTAGGCTCTGATAGACAAATCTATATAATTACGTCAATACCAACAAAGAGTGCCGTCTTGCATCTGCTCCTTATAGACCGAGATGCTCCGTCCGCTTGAACGGCTTTAACTTGCTAATCTTCATTCACGGACATCAAGTCTGGAGCAAAGTAGTCCCCTGCCATCTGTGTGCGTCTCTAGTAGGAGCACTTAGTCCTGTTGGGAGTGCTTCGTCTCATCTCATGGGGCAAAGCCTGGTGTAGCAAATCTCAAATTGTTTGGCCATCTCGTCGCCGTGAGGCGTCGCCGAACGAACAGCTTCCCAGGCCTGCTGGCCAATGAGAAGCGTCCACAGCACCGAGAACCCCCACCGTCTCAGCGACGGTGTGTGTGGAGTGATATGTACATGAGCTCCACCAACAGGTGAGGGAGGGTGGGCAAATCTATCTGCTATGGAGCAAAAACCAAAAAGGATGAGAAAGAGAAGATGAGATGAAAAGGAGAAGTGCTCCTAAATATCCGATGCTCTGTGCCGCATCCACCTACGTGGCCTCATCTGATTGGTCAATCAGATGAGGCCAACAACATCCCTGCAGTACTCCCAACTGCCGACTGCATCGGATCATATTGTCTGCGTCTTTCATCGTGGGATTTCCTCGTCTTTGACGATGCAGACAGTGGCTGAGTTAATAGAGCGACCTATTGGGTCAACGGCGCTCTTTTTGTCGATGTTCGATGAATCGACGCTCCAGAAAAACGAAAATCAGTACTGACGCGGAACGATGCCCTGCAGCGACAGTCCCAAAATCTCTTCTAAGGCACAACGGCCAGGGTCCTGATTTCCACCAGACAGAACTGGAAGGGGAAAGGTGATTCCCGAATCCGGGCTTTCGAGAGGAGCCTTTTGAAAAGGCCAGTAAGGAACTTGACGTGGACTATCGAAAGGTAGTATTGCAAATCTTCGAGCGTAAGTCTGCGAGGCTCTCCCGACGGGTCTATGGCGGTAATATATCGAGAGCTTGAGCTAGATGTTGAAATTGGACACAATGGGTTAGAAGGGGTCTATAACACGCGGCAAGAGTGAAAACGATCGATGTTCCCCAATTCCAAATTTGAACACGTGATACTGGCTTATGGCTATGGCTAGGCGAGGAATCACACTTACTATCCTTACAACCCTTAACAACATTTCAACACATACTGTCCCCCATACGACCTATTCAACTTAGCCCTCCTGCTGATACCTAATTGGGTTTTCAAGCATTCTCTTACATTTCGTACGACACTTAGGCGCTTTCTGTGGTTCTTACGCCAGAAAAAGAGTTCCTTTCCCTTATCTAGCTGGTTTCGCGAAAGCAATCTTAGAGAAAAATGTCTTCGCCCGCAAATGACCGCGATGACGAGGAGTTGTCTCAATACTCGAAGCAGGATGAGTCTGCATTACCCTATGATCAAGATGCTGCTTCGGCAGAGCAGCCATTCTGGACAGCTGGAGGACCTAGCACAACACCATGGTTTAATATAGCCGGCGAAGAAGTAACCCAATCATCGCCGCAGGAACAGTCAAGGCAGCCGTCTGGCCCCGTTCACTTCACGACGAGAAATGGTCATAGCTATCTGGTTAATCTTCCCTCTTCTGCTTCACCGGAGCAAGAGTGGCGAGCTAGAGCGGAAGCACTAGAAGAAGAACTCGAAGACATTTACGATGATGAGAGATACAGAGAAGGATTCATGACACCTTCTAGTCACCAAGAGTATTCTTGGAATAATTGGCAGCTACGGAGAGCTCTCAAAAAGGCCCAAAGAAACTTAAAAGACCAAAAATACGAAATGGGCGTACTCGAACGCGCGGCCAGAGATGACACAGCAGAAGCTACAGCGGCCGTAGAAAGGAGACTCAAGGCGGCCTTCGAGCTGGTGGACATAGAGGTGTGGGACAATATGAGGCTTTTTCGGCGGGAGACCAAGCACCAGGAGTTACTGCCAAGGCTCTGCGGTGAATGTAGGGAGATTGCCAGGCAAGCGGATGTGGCATTCATCGATCAAGACAAGGGAATGCACACCAAGAACATTGAACAATACCAATTCCTGAAAAGACTTTATGGGAAAGATGCGATGAGGAATCACGTGCGGATTGGCGCTCCAAGTCTGAGAGCAATAGCCGCGCGTTCTCTTACGATGAATATCCTCGGATACTCTAGTGACGATACAGAGTATCCAACCTCTTCGACCATGCCCTCCAATCTGGAGTGGCTGAAGATACCACGAGGATACGATCATGCCAATCGGACGCCATTCGCAGAATTAGGCACTGCCGAGCTTGAACGTCCAGTGTCGCGCTCACCAAGTCTGGTCCGCCAACCAACCCCCAGCATTTCGTTCTCGTCATCCTCAGAGGAGGGCCGTATGCAGGAAGGCAATACTCCACCGCTTTCCAAGTCAGACAAGCAACGTCGTTACCAGGAGACTGAGGATTTCGAATACTACAGAGAACAGGGGGGTCAGTTTTGAGATGCTATGGTATTCAGGTCGTTGTTGCTCCACATAATATATAAAGGTCTAGCACCCGCTTTTAGTGGGGTGGGCTTGAAAGGGACATGATGTGAGCAATCTGATTGGTGATTATCATTCTTGTTCAGGAACTTTCTCGGTACTTTACCTAATGCATCGAGCTTAGCTGGGACTAGGGTCGCTCTTGGCTTTTCGTGCTCGTCTCTCCACTCTTCAACATCTCAGAGCAGCTTCCGCAAGTCTCGGGTTGGGGAACATCGGTAAGCATTTGGTCACAGACCTCCAGGGTTGACTCTGCTGTGGTCTCACTCGAGCGAAGGACTGCCTCGTCATCTTCACCCAACTCAATCTTCTCCTCGAATCGGCAAAGGAGAGGCAGCCCTCAGCGGCTTTGCCAAAGATGCCATGGAGCGTGGTCTCGTTCATCGCGATCAGCGCTTGGACAATAGCCCCGGGGGTCAAGCAGCGAGGAAGAACTGGACGAAGGCCCATTATCGACAGCAGATGGAGCAGCGAAGGTTGTAGCAGAACGAGAGCGTTCAACGGGGCCTCGGGATAGCCAAGCAACATAAGCATGACGTCCCCGTCAAGCAGAGTCCTGAGTAGTTCCAGACACTGCTGGACGGAAATCCAAAGCAACGAATTTCTAACCTAATCTGCCTTTGGGCATAGATGCTACATGGGATTGAAGCTGAATAAGGGGGCGCGAGGGAAGATGAGGCTTTGGGAGAAGGTGTCAGGATGGCTAGAAATTCCTCCTGCATATCGGCCGTGTAGCTTTTGGAGAAGGACGAATTCATAGTAGCGGCTGAGGGTAAATAAACACAGATGATTGTGCTTCAATTTCCCCGTATGAATGAATGTATGAGAGATGTCCTCGACTCCAGCGAAGCGCATGCTTTTGAGCGCTGTATTTGATGTCTATCGATTCTAGTCTCCGCTATGTCATGCTATTTATTTACATCAAAAGCCCTCGTCTTTCCCACGTACGAATGGGCCCGAAGCTACAAAGGCCTTCTATGGCTCAAGAGCGTGATGATCGTGCAAATCTCACAAGAGCCGCCAAAGTGTCCAAAAAAATAATCTCAACGGCATGCCAGTTCCTACGAACACTGGTGGCGTACGATTAACAATTCACGGGCATTTCAATCCAAACGCGACAGCGTCTCCAGTGCAAACCGTTAAAGCCGATCAAATATGCCAGGACTCTGGCTCCTTGACCCTAGCGAAGGTAGAGTACTATCCCATTCCTCCCTTCGACCCTCATCCGTAGAAGACGGAAAGGAAATATTGGGGCTTGGTGGATGATATGCACTTGGTGGATCTGGCGCTGGGCGTTCCATTTCAAGTGTCTTCAACACGGCAAACGGAGTACGCCTCTCGCGATTATATCCTTGCGGTATCTTCAACCAATCTAAATTGGAAGTTGGTAAGGTGGTGGAAGTCGGATACTCGACATCGCTGCTGGCGTAGCCTAAGAGATTAGTCGCAAGAGAACGCGAAGCCATGGCTTTAAGACTTGGGGCGCCGATGATACCTCGATTCTTCATGCCATCTCTCCCATTGATCTTCTTCACGTCCTCACGCGAATAAAGATCATACTGTGGGAGCTGGCTACCTCGCTCTTCAAAAAGCTCGTCAAGCTTCTGAGCCGTTGCTTGAAGATCAACTCGAAGCGATTGGAACGACTCTTGATACTCATTGTTTTCTGCATAGAGCCTCTGATTACCCCATACGTCAAGCTTCTGAGCCAAGGCTTGAAGATCAATTCGAAGCGATTGGAACAACTCTCGATACTCATTGTTCTCTGCATAGAGCCTCTGATTATCCCATACGTTGATATCAATCAAATCGTAGCTCACCCTTAGCTTCGTTTCCACAGATGCGAGGATTTCTGCCGCGTCAGTATTTGCTGTACGCGCGAGTACACTATTCTCATATTTGTGGTCCAGTGTGTTTCGCTTGGACTTCTTGAGATCATCCTGCAGCGCCAGATTACTCCATGGATAATTGTGCCTATATTTACTATGACGGATTTCAGCTTCCAGGGCCGCGATCCTGTCTTGTTGTCCTTGCTCTAAGAGGGTAGGCACGTAGTCCTGATGGGCTAGTCCAGAGTGTTGGGAGATTTCATCAGCATTGTCGACTACATCATTTTCAATTGACAAACTGAAATGATCAATAGGTAGTCTAGGTTGTCCCTGTGACGATGAGGACGAAGCCAATTCCTCATTGGGAGTGTCTCCTGGTGTGGTAGACATTGATTGTAGAGTAGTATCCTCTCACCCGACCGGGCTGAGGGATTAAAACGTCTAGGTAGACGAGTTGACGTCGCCGAGAGTGGCGACAAGGGTAGATACGCTTACGTGCAAGTTGCCTCACACGCAAGGCAAGACAGTCTTAATGCCGTATAGGTTCTTGAAATACAAACGACATGCGCGAAGTGTAGTGAGAATGTACGTAGATACGTAGTTAAGAGAGTGTGTGGGCGTGTTGTGAAGTCTCCCCAAATCCGGTGAGAACCCATCAAGCTAGTACTAGCGCGTTTGACACTAAAAGGTGTTTGTCGATTCTTAGTTTCATTCTCTTTTTCTTCCATACCCACGATATACGATAATCTCATATTCTCACAGTCCATATCGTTCTCGCCTAGTCTGCCTTAGCAGAGAAGGCTTTGGCGCAATAGTGCATCCTCGTCAGAGGAGCGCTGTTCCGTAGATTTACTTCCTCAGCCCGGACGGGTGAGAGAAGACTATTTCCTATATCGCATGGCCCCTCCCCCCGACCAATCTCATGATGACATCACGTTCCTTCAAGAACAGATCAAGTCCCTGCAATATGATCGGAGTATCCGTGATGAAAGGATCGATGAGTTGGACATAAAGCTGGCTAAGCGTAATGAGAAGATCGTCGCGCTCTACGAGGAGGTCGATGCGCTCAAGCTCGCGAGCAGTTCCAACGCGGACCGTTTTGAGAAGGCCGAACAGCATATCAAAAGTCTCCATGACATGATCTCCCAGGCGGTCACCCCCGCGGTCAACCAGGCGGTCACCCACGCAGTCGACCAAGCAATTACCTGCTGGAATACCAAGCTGGATGAGATGTTCGACAATGTATCTGATGAGGATAAGTCAAGGACCGCGTCAGTAGACTTGGAAACTCACCCCAAGGCTTCTCAGCCCGATCAGCCAGGTGGCTCAACACACCAAGCCGAGAGCCTTCCAAAATCTTCACCTCCAGTAACTGAGTGCAACAAACCCCCTGTCAAGGCTGAGAGTCCGTTTATAGGAAAGCCTGAACGCGATTCGAAGCCTTCAAAGGGGCCGAGCACGCCGCCTTTGGATGAAACATCAGCTGATAGTTCGACAGGGTTATCTGGCAACTGGGTGAAGACCCCTCCGCTTGAAGACTCCCCTCCGCGTTCCGGGAACCGCCATCCTATGATGTCAATCCCCGGGCGTTCGAAACCACCTCCAAAGCAAGCCAGCGGAGCGCCGCTACAGCTTGGGGCACATATGCCGCGCCAACCGAAGAAAGCCAACAAACCGGAAATAGGCCAATCTTACGCTCAGTCGGGCAAGGCAGAAGGTCAAGACACTCGACAACTGACTAGCGCAACCCAAGGTAAAGCGAGGAGCAAGGAGCCATCTAAGACATACGCTACGGCAGCAGTTCTACCTCCTCCTCCTCCTCCAAAAATTGACATTTTTAGGTGGGGTCAAGTGTGTCCACCCGAATATCTGGCAATGTTGGCGCGAATACACAAAGAGAGTCAGAGCGATGAGCGTGAACAGAGTTTGTTTGAGGCGCCGATGAATGAGGCGAAGAAAGGAAAGGAGAGGAAGAAGGAAAAGAAGAAGGAGGAAAAGGAGGTAAAGAAGGAGGAGAAGAAGGAGGAGAAGAAGGAGGAGAAGAAGGAGGAGAAGAAGGAGGCAAAGATAGAGGATAAGAGGGAAGAGAAGAAGGACGAGAAGAGGGTAGAGAAGGACGAGAAGCAGGAGAAGAGGTCTGACGGCCAAAGAATCCCCGGCCCAAAGAATCCCGCTCCAAGTAAGCCATCCGGAACGGCTGCTTCGGCTCAATCGATGACGGGGACGAAAGAGTCTGGGAGTATAGCAGGTCACACTCCAGAGTTGTCAGAAGCCAAAAGCAACGATGCATCATCTACTGGGGACACGAAGAAAGCTGACAAGTTACCTGCGATCGCCATAGAGGTGCCCAAAGCTCCCAAGGAGCAGCAAGCGAGATTGGGTCAGCCACTTGAGGATCCATCGCTGCCAAAAGTTTAACCGCAGAAAGTCGAGAAGCCAGCTGAAGTAGTTCTAGACGCTGGAAATATATCAACCGGAATCTTATCTATTCAAGACTCACCTATGGGCTAGTGCCAGTATCCAAATAAAAGCGAATCCTTGCCCGAGCCGACATTTCAAGCAAAGGAACCCGTAGCTCAAGAAACGAAGGATCTTTCCGTCGCTCGGGCTAGCTCCAAGGATCCCTTTGCCCTAATAAGGGGGGCTTGGGATCCGATCTCCAAAGATCAACTCTATCAGCCAGCTATTCCAGTCGTTCGTTCGGATGCCTCTGAGCCGCACGAGAAAGAGGAGTCAACTGCGCTTATGTTGGCAATGGGGCCAGTCCCTCCACCTGTCAAAGGGAGTGTCTTTGAAGTGCGTGAGAAGAAGGAGCCTGTTGCGCCTACGAGGACAGACGCACCACTTCAGACTCCACTGCTATCGCCTACGACCGGGCAGGAGTATCTCGATGTCGGCAGTGAGGGTTCTTCTGAAGATGAGTTCACCAGCAAGCAAGATTATAGTAAAGAGACAGGTCTTGAAACTGGCTGGGAAAAGCCGCTCAATAATTGGGCCGATGAGACGGGTTCAGAGGTGGCCAAGACTGTCGGGATAAAGCCAGCGTGGAGCCAGGAGGCGGATATCGGGGAGAAATGGAAGGCCTAGAAGGGCTTTCAAAAACAGAAAGACGAGCATGTACGCCAACGGCGAGCTCAGTGGGACGCTTAAAACCTTGCGGGTATACTCCGAGAGGAGCCTCGTCTCCCATTCATCAATGAGACGCATATAAAAGTCGACATACTTGAGGGTGGCCGAGGAAAGATGATTGGCAAATTGAAGGACAGAATCACCCCTCCGGAGGGCTCTCAGGCTGATTCCTCGACTTCTGAAAGTAAAGCCAATAGGCTGAAGAAGAGCTGGAGATGGGGCAGTCAAGGGTGGGAAGCAAAATCCCCAAGGCCTGAGGACGCTAGACGAGTATTTGCTTATGCAAGGCAGCAAAGGTCCCTTCCAAGCACTTATGTCCCGTAATGTGCTGACTTGAGACCTAGCTACCAGCGGAAATGATCAAAGGCAGCGGTGAGAGAGTAAATCGAGGAAGGTTGGTATTTTTTTTGCGCTTTATGTATGTACGAGGGGTAGCCTACAGAAAAGTACACTTGTCCTGATTTTCGCCAAGCTACAGTCGACCATGCGCGCATTCCTGCAAAATTCTGAACTTGTCACTGCCAATGAACTAACACGAACTGGTCTCATCGTTGCCAACGAAGAGATCCCATTATCTTTCGTTGAATTGGCAGTCGCTGAAGAGGTAGGTGCGCTCCTTAGATCTCAATTATCTAGAACTAGCGTCTTGGCAAAGGTTCCATCCCAAGACCTCACTTTTCTCTGCCTGACTTTGCTTCCTTTGTCAATCACGCCTTAGACAATTATTGTCACTATAACGTGAGATTTCCATCCTTGGCTTCAAGGTATTCTTCTGAACATCTTGATCATAGCTCATTGTGTAAGCACCTGGCTTCGAAAGAGCCAATACAGGTCGCTGTCACATTCCTTCCTCAGCCCGGTAGGGTGAGAGAAGATTATCTCCAACTCCCACCATGTCTCTGACTGGCTCTACGACAACCCTTCACATAGCGTATGTAGTAGATCCCTTGGGCGTCGCAGCGGACCCTCGCAAACAAGATCTAAGACAGTAAAGAGGCATGGGATACTGCTATTTAGATTCGAAATGGAGAGCTAGGTAACCTCGATACTAGAGTGGAACAGTCGAAAGCGGACGCTGACTTAAAGAAATCCGTCCTCGCCGATTTGATCAAGAGACATCAAGCAACTCAAGATCAAATGACGGATTTCCAGAAGCAGGCATCTGAAGCCCGCCAAAGCCTAGAGACGGCCCAAACAAGCGAGGTCGCCTTGGAAGAGGATTTCAAAAGCGAGGCTCTGCAGTCTTTAAAGCAGAGAGAGGCTGACTTGAATAGAGAATTCTATTAGTTGGAGCAGAGAGAGAAAAAAAATTCTGACCAGCAGCAACGCCGTGACAGCGGGATTAATACGAGGGCCGTTGAGGTTACCAGAGTGACGCTAACAAGCTAAGTAGTGCTCATTCCACACTGAAGATTCTTGCTAATCTAATAGTCGTTTCTTCTGATGCCTTTGCCACTCTCCGACAAGTCGAAGATCTAGCAACATCCATCAGAAATCGATTAAATGAACTCCGGGAAGGCAACGAGACAAAGAATCGTGAGCTGCTTAAAAAACAGAAGTTCGTCGCCCGTGCCATTCTAAATCTCAAAAGGACGACTGGGGAGCTCAGAATCCACTTGAAGACTTATGACGAGCGCGGAGAGACTCTCAAAGACTGCACGAAATTCGCAGCCGATCTAATGGCCAAGGATGACGAACCAAAGCAGCTTCGGCCAAAGTATAAAGAAACCAGGATCCAGCTCGATAAAGCGATTATCGACAATACAGGACTATTAAGTGCTCCTGAAGATGCACAACGGGGCTTGGCAGAAATTCGAGATGAGCAGGACGAAACAGACCGCGATCTCGGAATTATCAGGGGCCAGACGATACCCAGATTAGAGGATACCCTGCAGAGGTCGAAAGATGAAGCCAAAGAGGCGAAGACCACCCTCGGTAAGAGAACTCGTCAATGCGAGGAGCTTGCGGTCCAGAGATCTCGATTGCAAGCCACGAAGGACTCTCTAAGCAGCGATCTAGAGGCCTTGAAGGCCGTACGAAATCAATGTGAGCAGGAGCTCACGGCACTAAGGGACCAGTGCATACCCAGGTTAGAGACTTCCCTCAATAGGAAGTAGAAGAAGCTCGAAGAGGCAAATTCCGGCCTCGATCACAGCAAACGTCAATACGCTCAGCTTGAGGCCCAGAGGTCGAAAATGGAGGCCGAAAGGGAATCGTTAAGCAGAGATGTGAAAAAGTCCGAGACCGTACGAGACCAACGTGAGTGTGAGCTTAGGGTCTTAAGGGACCAACGTGTTCCTGAATTGGGAGCCTATCTCGAGTTTTCGGGGAAGAAGCTTGAAGAGGCACAGTCTAGCCTCGATCGGAACCACGAGCATATCAATGATCTTCGGGCAGAGGAGACAAGAGCGAAGGCTCAGCATGAGTCTATGAGCAAGATATTAGAACTCGTGAAAGCAAATGAGAAAGATTCTCAGGATTAAGTCTCAGATCTGAAGACTTCCAAGGACCAGATCTGAAAGCTGTAAAGGATGAGCGTGAGAAGCTTAAGCAGCGAGTCGAGTGTACTGATGCTGCGGCAAGGAAATTAAGTACATCTAATGATGAGCTTACCTCCAACTTAGAGAACCAACGCCAGAAAAGGCTACGAAGTCGAGGCTGCTAACCCTCAAATTTTGAAAGATAGCAAAGAGAGGCTGGAGAACAACCTTGCAGACGCCCGGAAGACTCTCTAAGGAATAGATCGTGAGAGAGAAAAAGTCGCTGATCTTCAGAAGGAATGCCTCAGCAAAGCAGAGCAGCTGAAGGAATCAAAGGATACCTTACAGTCCAAGGAAAAGGAGCTCGGGGATCTCAAGTAGAACCTGGATGACTCCGTGTCAAATAAGGACTTGGAGATTGCTAAATTCGCCTCTGACCTGGGGTCCAGAAATGAAGAACTGGAAAATGTTCAGAATGAGATCTCGTCTTTGAGTTCAGTGGTCAACTCTAAAGCCGCCAGGATCCAGGAACTTTCCACCGAGATGGCTGACCTGAAGTTGTCTTCAAGCAATAACGAACGCTCGCTCGTCGCCGCGGACGATCAGATCAGTAGGCTCAAGGAACAACTTCAAGACTTGCAAAAGGGAAAGGGCAACGACACAAACGTATGGGAGCAGCAGTGTGGCAAGAAGAACCCGGAAACAGAGCAAGTACGTCAAGAGTTGAGTGACCTGAAGATCACTTCCGATATAGAAACGAATCGCCTGGAGAAAGATCTGGGTCAAAAAAACTCTGAAATGACGGATCTCCAGCAGCGGTTTGCAGACCTGGGTACCGCCAATGCTGAGTGCACAGCGGAATTACGGTCCAATAGTCGACGTAATGGTGGCCTTCAACCAACATTGGGCAACCTTCGAAGATCTCTGGACCTGCAAAGAGCTACCATCACCGACAGAGCAGAGATTGAGCGTATAAAGGATAGACTGAGGCAAAGTGAGTCTGATATCTAAGAGTTGCTGGCGCCGTTCGAGGCTCTCGTTGTCGAGGCAGCGCTCCATGAGGCTGAGCAACGGCATCAAGGGGAGCTTTCGGAGTTGACGGCAGCGCATGATGGGCAACTTGAAACCCTGCGGATCCAGTTGACCAGTGCTCTTACAGAAGTCAATGTCCTCGACGCGCGTTTAATCCGGTCAGATAGACCCGTGCAGCCAGGATTGCCTCAAGTCCGGCGAGTAAGCTTTCTGGATTCACGTCGTCGGCAGGAGAAGATCTCTTCAACATCGGCGTGAACAGCGACTCGGAAGATGATGAAGATTCTCACCCCGGTCTAGGATCTGCAGGTCGAGGCATGATCCGAAGGCCCGAGAGTAGAGACATGGGAGGTGATGGCCGTATTCCAGGATCTACCGATCGGGACAGGATTCAAAAGCCTGACAGCAGAGACAGGGGAGATGGACTATCCCTGTTGTCTCGCAAGCGGAAGGCAAACGAGCTCGATGTGGATGACGAGGAAGAGTGAAGGCCACCCGTTGCCGACCGGGAGGCTGAAGCCCAAGACACAGAGACGACCGTGACATGGGACCTGTCAGACATTCACAAGCCGGACTTCGACCCCAGCCCTGTTCCTACTGCTGTTCTTGCAATTCTTCGAGAAAGGATCAACCTCTGGAACACTCGCCCTAAGAAGTGGAGAAAGGCTGCGGAAAATCTACAACAATGCTTAGAAGTTCGGGTTGGGAAGTATGGCCCTCAGTGGCCAGATGGACTGGATCATAGATGTAGTTACTGCAAGAAGAATGGAAAGCTTTGTGTAGTGATGCTGAAGGGAGACCAGGTGAAACTGCTGCCTCATATAGATCGAGTGCCAAGGGATATGAGGCTTGAAGGGTGTTGGTTGGCAAAGGGTTAGGCCGTTAACATCTGCGCTAAGCCTCATTAGGAGCTAGTGGAAATGCATAAGGAGTAAGGCACCTACTTACTTCAACAACAATCAACAGCAATCATCAAATCCTCTCGAATTCTAAAGTAGGCGACATTTGGGTCACTGTACGTTGAGAAACATCTCAGAGCACCTTCCGCAGGTCTTCCACCGGGTAAAATTCATACACATTCGGTCATAGACCTCCAGGGTCCGGTCTTTGAGCCTCTATATTATCATAGTGTCATTTAGATGCTTTCCCCTCTACTAGCTCCAAGCACTGGTTGACGTGCCACCGAACGTTTGCCCGAGCATTCATATCGGGCTTCCAATCGTTACATTACCCCTGTGTTACCGAAGATGCTGCCGAATTTCCTCCAATCTTCATTCAAGACCTACAAAGAAGATACTAACACTATCGCTGCCTGGCTGGCGTCAAAGGCAAAGCAATGTGGATACAATTCGGATTTGATTGACCACACTGATGAGCAAGGATCTTCCGGATCACAGCCTCCTCAGGCCTCAGGGAGACTGAAAGGCAATGCCCGAAAGAAAGCTAAGAACGCCGCTAAAAAGCAGCCAGAAAGTACGCCAGACGGCAGCGAAAATGCGGTCCGAGTGAGCTATATCATCAAAGTCAAGGAATTCACTACACTCGCCGAGTTCATTGTAGGCTTTGAGAAGCCAGTAGTCACGGTACCCAAATCTCTGGTTAGTGCTTTGAACCGAGCCATCGATCTACGCAAGCAACACAGCGACTGGTCCAAAGGGCCAAAAGGCTCTGATGGGCCCTCTGATCGAGTCAACGATGCAGACCAGAGTCACTCATATTTCCTAGATATTCTAGAGCAGACGCGCGCTATTCTTGAACCTCGTATGCCGTTGGAGGTGATTGACGACTTCCTCTCTAAACCGAATGGCGACCCTGAGCGGCCAAAAGCCAACGAACTTAGCAACAAATTCGCCGATCTTGATATCCAAGAACCTTCGGAAGCTTTCGTCAATGCCCCGAACGTTGTTTCAGAGCCCAAATCTATCTCAAATTCGCGCTACGAAGCAGAGACCGTGCATAACATTGAAGAAGAATACCTTGCAGCTCATTGCCTATTTCAAGATGTGAGGAAGATACGTTTCTTCCTTCGCCAGCTGTGGAAAAGCCATCAGGAGGGAATGGATATCACTGCGGTTTCAGTAACCACCAATACAGCAATTGATTTCGTACGTAATCTTGAGCGTGACTATCTCCTCCAATTCCCAAGAAAGTCGGATTTCGAAAGCATCGTGGAAACTTTCTATAAATTCCAGTGCTTGTCTCGAGGTGAGTATCCAAATCGTAAACAGAGGCCAGGGGATCCGCTCAACTTTGCCGTCTATGACCTGGCAGAAGAGTGCCTTTTGTCGACGTATATCATTGTCTCAAGTATTCAAGAGGTCATCAGTCCTGGAAGCCTTCCAGTATATAGGCCCGGCCATTTTGGGCATCGCGATTTGAGTAGTGATTGGTCCACCAAATCACCCAGGGCGAAATTTCAGGACGACAAACTCGTCATGCTTGAGGCTTTCCCAGACCTCAGGTTAATGGCGACAATGACTTCAAAGCATCCTCTAGCAGAAGACGAGCTCCTTCGCGGATTTCGTGATATGATACCGAAGCGAAAAATACCACTTTGGCTTGTTTTTGCTGCTCAGTGCTTCCTAGACGCGCAGCATGAGCTCAAACGAGACGTCAGTCGCCCTCATGAGCAGTTGATGAGAATTGCCAATGCTATCAGGGCATCCGTCAACCAAACTTTGGATTTTCACCAGTCACTTCGCATTGACACGTGGCCTCGAACCAACGATTTCCATTTCAGCGAAATCATTAGAGTGATCGATGAATGGGTGAGAAAGGATATCATAGCTGACAGGCTGCAAAAGGTGAGCCTCTTCCAGCCGATACGGATCCGTAAACTATCCTTCCTGAGTTTGCAATGCTGTTCTACGAGAGCAAGCTCGTCAATAGCTGACTTTACAAAAGTTGCAGCGTAATATGCCAGTGCCAGATCCTGAGCCTTTCCGGCTGCTGAAACAGTACCCGGTTCTATGTGGTCTGTATATTTTTTCACTCAAGTTGCGTTTCAAGGAGATGGGTGTAACCTTTGCGAACGCCTGGGGCTCTATTCTCTTCACTAGTCATCTCTACAACGCGGTGCGTCAGGAGAGGCTTCTCCTAAAATCTTGGAAAGACATGGAGCTGCTCATTGTGATGCAGAGCCCCGAAAGAATCTTTGTCGGAGATCGTCCTAATGGATTGGAAAATTATCTGAAGCGGTTCTTATTAGGTATGGGCTATTCAGCCACCGCCTTCGCCAGTAATCGTAGAAGGAATGTAGCAACGCCTTCTGTACGTAGGCCAAGATCTTTGGAAGAATTAGGCGAAGTAGGGGCACTGTTTGCTGGAAGATATTGCAACAACGACCCGGGGGTAGCGTGGACATCCGAATCCATCACTCCTATCATAGAATCCAAAATGGACTATGACAGCGACAACGAGGATTTTGAGACAAATTCTTCCACCCAGTCTAAAGCCGATTCAGCACAAAAGAAGCCTACCAGAGTCAAGCAATCTGCAACTGGGGCCCTGCTCAAGAAGCCCATAAGAGACAAAGCCTCGATACCGACTCTCGACTTCCTCTCTGATCTCGCAAATTCCTTACACGCCGAAGCCCTAGAAGTCTCGATTGACTACCTCGGCTTGCATAGATCCTGCTGGATGCTTTTACGTCGGGTGAATGAAGCTTGCAAGCCGAAATTGCTCGAAATGTACGGGCCAGGTTACCTGCCAAAAGAGCACCACTTACCATTCATGATTGGCTATATCTTCATGACGGCGACAAATACTTCCCAGGTTGCGGATCTTCTCCTCCCTCGGCGTGGGCATGGAGAGGTCAGCAGTCGCCTTTTGCAAACAGCGGCTGAGTGTATCGAGGGCATGATCGACAGTGGAGCTGGGGCGGTGGAAATCAAGATGTTGGAGGTGACGTTGGGATATGAGATTAGGATGGACGCTTTGGATGATGCTGATGAGAGTTCTTGATTCTACGTCAATTCCAATGCAATACCGAAAGCCATTGATCGATTTGGCGATAATAGAAGATCCACCTTACGGACTCCCGCAAAGGATTAGGGCATACGGAATGATGGCTGGGGATGGCAAGATTCTGTACATATTCAACGCCACAGCTCCCATTTCAAGCTGCGTCCCTCCATTATCAAATTCCTTTAGGAAAAGTTTGGGCAATACTGGACATCGAGAAGAAGCGAAAGCAAGGGGATTTTCCAAGTCGAAAGATCACTAATCCTATTCGGGAACTCGCTTACTAATTTTCGAAGTTCTCTGTCGAGCGCCGTGCGCACATGCAGGTCTTTCCAGCAAGAAGAAGAAAAGTGGATCAAACGGATGTGCTGATTGTGGGGATGCCCGAACAAGCATTGGGACCAGTATTTGAAGGCTCAGTGGTGGTTAATGTCGCCCCAAAAGTCTCCCCAATTCAGTCCCATGCCTTGCGATCCTCCACATCTCCACACCTTCAAAACTTACGACACCACAACAACTCTACAACAACCTAAGCGCTCCAAAGTCCCAGCGCCTCACACTCAAGCCACCAGCATCAGCTGACAGGTCCACAGTGCCCCACACCACCTTGGGGGAAGGATGAATAGGATCCCGTGAAGACAGATGCAAGATGCGTATGCAATGCAATGCAGTCTTGATTCGCTCACAGCCAATCAACATCCTTGCTTAATCTACGACAAACAACCCTCCCTGCTGCAGAGCAAGGAAAGATACCCAGCAACACACCGGCTTCTGGTACGGAAAGCGCTGAAGATGAAAGTACCGTCATATACTCTACTTTAGCTGAGGTACGTATCTGTATCACCAATGTGCTTCACCTGCCGTAGCCCGTGGAACTTAGCTTGGGCGGTTAGAGATCTGTGCTGTGTGGCAGGCGTGATTGGTGAGAATGGGAGCTTAGTGAGCTTTGCGCAATAAATAGTTCCTGAATTAGCGTGGGCGGCTGCAGTATGGGCTTGTCCCAGCTGTTTGGCTCCCCGGGCCACACAAGTTAGGGTTGTATTGCTGCTTTTGCGCTGTTGGCCTGAATTTCGAGGTTGATCATTCCCTGGCTGTTATGCACGATGCGATGCGATGCAATGCGCTGAAGATCAGAACATGTAGTTGCGAAATTGCACGGTGAAGTGGTTGGTAGATAGGTACAGCAATAAATGGCAGGCTTTCGTTAAAAATAAACAACAGATGTGGTATCTCGGCGCAGAATAATGTGCCTTACCCTTTCCTTTGATCGCCAGTTGCTCCTTCGGAGCTCCAAAACACCTGCAAGAAAAAACAAAGGCGCGTCCCATGGCCTTCCTTAGGCCTTTGAAACTGATTTTCTCCCACGCCTAAAAGTCCGTAACATCGTGCCTCCCATGTTCGCATAGATTTGTATCTGCGCTTTGGCCGTTGTGCGCCTTGCAACATCAGGTCGTAAAGAAAGGTTTTGCCGGTATACGGTGTGTAGTGGTTGAAAGGTTTTCGCTCTTCAAAAGGTTGTGTAGAAGTAAAGCAGTAGTGTAGGAAGGAATGGACAGGACAAAAAGCCATGGAAGTAAACTACTCCAATCTCCTTTTCTTGCCCTTAGGGGCCGGGTCGAGGGGTGTGACTGGTGTTCTTGTATATGTCACTGTCCTCGTGACCACCTGCCTCACACTGACAGCCTTGTAGGTTCCTGATCTAGGAGCATCGTAGTATCTGCTCTTTCCATCAATGGCCCAATCCGCTGGTGAGAATGGAGAGCGCATCGCAATGCTTTTGGCGCTGCTGAGGGAGCTGCTCTTCGGAGAATCGGTAGAAGGTGACCATGCAGGTGATTGGGGAATGCGAAGTCTTTTGAGGGCGGTGGGTGTGCGTGCGGAATTCGGTGGTCTCATGAAGGGAGATGGCGGGATCATGGGAGCGGATTGCGTCTTCAGGCTGTCGTGGTTGCTACATATGCAACTGGCGGCGCTGGAAGGTTGAGTGATGGGTGTAGATTTGCCGGAGATACGGTCGAAGATGGGACTTCTGCCAGTGGAGGGAGTAGACACGGCAGGGGAGAGAGCTTTGAGGAACTCGGTGTAGGCTTGCGGTGGTGTGATGGGGGTTTTCATGTCATCGTCTTCCCGTTTGATCACCTCGAGACGGTCTAGCAACGGGCTCTTGGGGAGCTGAGAAGGTAGGGTTGCTGACTTTGGGGTCTTGAGGGCCGGCAACGCAGGTTTTGGTGATTTCGGGGTGGCTGTCTGAGGGGAGATGGTATTAATGGTAGGAGGAAGGGTTTTCTTTTCGGTCTCCGTCGTAATGGACATGGCTGGCGAGGCAGGCTTCTCGCTCTCAATTGCGGTGGGCATAATGGCCGTCGAGTTGGAGAGACCGTGATGTCAAATGAATGACTCGAGACACGGTCTGACGGGCGGTGCCTGCAGCAGCCAAAGAGTGAGCCGTGGCAGTAGCAGCAGCAAGAAAAGAGAAGGCTACGGGGTAAGACGAGGCTTATAAGAGGTAGAGCAAAGAGGAGTAAGCAGGCATACCTGAGTCGCCGACACAAGGACTAAAGAAGGAGCGCGCGGTACCAAATGAGTGGAGGAGAAGCAAGCCGTAGCCTCGAGTTGAGTAGACTGGGCGGTTAGAGCAACAAAGTCGTGCCAAGACAGCCTTCCTCAAACAAAAAATGGTGTTACAACAGCGTTGGGAGTGATGCAACTTGTTACAGATATAGTAACGAGCTAGTCTGCTTCTGGCTGTGCGCTAGACTAGGGTCGTTCCCGAAGTTGGTGAGGCCACGAGGGCGCTAGGATGCGAAAGGAGGCAAAGGAGGATGGGGAAGACGGAATGCAGCCGAGTGGGTGTGGTAAGATGTCAGAAGCGCCGACTCTGGGCCTATGATTGGGCAAGATGCGTTGGTAGCCTGAAGATTGGCTGTGATTCGTGCCTTCACCTCGCAGCTGAACAAAGAGCCAGGGTAGGATCCTGTCCGCGGCGGCCGAGTGTTTGACCACGTTGAATCTGCTGCCGTCTGTATCACAGCAACATCGGGATCAGCCCATCTGAAACGGGATGTGAGGGTGGGATACTCTTACCAGATCCTGAGAGTGCCTGACCAGTCTGATGGGGACAAGTCGTGAAGGATCCCAAAGGAGCGCGGCCGGGAGGTTGTGAACGAATGTGAAGCGCTAAGATGTGACGGTTGCTCCAAGCAGCCTAGAGAAATCCCAGCTACCAGGTATGGATCATGCTGAGCCTTCCCTCCCGGACTCATGGCGGCCTTTATATTGGAGAGACCGACTTAGCCAACCGCCCAAAGGATCCTTCGACTGCACGAAAGCGCGCGAGAAAGATCTGGCAAGATAAAAATGTCGTGGTATCACTCTTGGGGGTCGCTCCGAATAGGCTTGCCAATCCTTTGCTCGACACCCTCCAAAAGGCTTACACGGACGAGCGTCAAGGGTCAACGAACGGTGACCTCAGCGGCTCTGCTGGTCATATCCCCACAGCCTGGGGTTAGATATTGACATTTACTGGCTAAGGGTATCTTATATAATCCTCCGACAATTGGTCGTTTCGAGCCGCTTCACTATAAAAGAATCCCGCCGCCACACAATCACCTGGTTTGACTGTTGGAGAATCTGAACCGCCTCCCGTTATTGTCCGTAACCAATTGCATCTTGCTCCTGAGCCCAACCGTTTGGATCTCGATGATTTGAGTAGCATAGTCACCGATTTGGCTATTGTTCCCACACTTTGCCCGCTTGAAGCCGCCGACTCTGTTGCGAGCCACGTGTTCATCGTCACCTTATTTTCATGTCAAGCCTGTAGAAGCTCGTCACCGTCTGGCCACACGGGCACTAAATCCTGAAAAGCAACTCGCATGATTGGCTGTCATGTAACCACTAGAGCTCTCAGGGAGTTTGACTTGCAGCGGGTATAGGTAGGTCACAGCAACTTGAGTGGCCTTAGAAGGACAAGTCAGATCCCCAAGGCCACCGTTACCATCACCTTTGCAATCATAAAGAACTCTTTTGGTCGAGGCTGATTCTCACTTGACGTCTGACTTCTTTTCCATGCAGCCAACATTGAGACAAGTTTCGAGATTGTTAGAGATTATTATAGATTGGGAAGAAGGAAGAGCCCGTAGCAGCAATGCCACGTAGGAATGATAGCTTTGACGTTGATCCCTTGGGGACGTGTGAACGTCGATTCACCGGCGGTTTGGTGATTTGCGTTGAGCAAGATTCCCATTGCATCGACCCTCCGTTGAGGGCCAGAAGCTACACGAGTCATAGTGAGTGCCCTCTTACTCGTGGAGAGCACACTGCGAAGCCTTGGGCTACTTAGCGCCGAGCAGTCCATGAACAAGGCAGCTTGGGGCCCATGCAAGAGCGCAAGTCACGAGAGGCTTTTTAGATCCTGGTCGTCTCTTCTTCCAATCAGTGCGAATAGTGGCACTCAGTGCTGAATTCTCATCAGTCAAGGCTTGGTGTATAGAGTGTGCAAAAATTTGTGTCATTGCCGTTATATTTACTGAAATACCAGTAGCAACTACCAAACATAGGATACACTCGTCCTTTAGCTTAGATCCTGTCCGGTTCAAGAAGGGAAAAAAAAAGAGAAGCATATGACATGCGAGCAGTAGCCAAGTCGAGTAGACTGTAATGTGAAATCAAGCAAATCAGGAAACCTATCTCGTTGGCGGCCATCTTGACTCTTTGTAGCCTGACAGTCCCGAATAAGTGTGATCCCTGTTGGTCCTCGTCCTTTACTAAAGGTGTTCCCAGATGGGAGTTCACCACAGAAATAGAAAAACTTTGCAGTCCCAGGAAAGGTACACTCCAAGGATCCATGAGAGGTCCTATATCATCAATGCTGTATCGCAGCGAAGGATATGGTGCTTTGCCCTTCCGTTGATGACATCATAGTTACATAGAACAAAGCTGCAGTCACAAATGTTCATCTTGGTTCTCATGGACCTCGCCAGTGGGCAATTGTGATCATTTGGAAGATGTCGGAATTTCCTTCCTCTCCCGAATCACCTTCTCGGTCTGCTGGTAGAGCTTATCCAAGTATTCCATTGTGGCAGCATCTTTGAGGATTTTCCCAACCTGGATCCCAGCAGAGATAAATTGCAGCACGGTCCGATCATCTTTTTGTGGCCTAGGTTGGGGCTTGGATGCATGCCGCATCTCTAAGGAATTATCCAAGACGGTTGTTAACTCCTTGATTTGGCCTTGGAAGACTGCATGGGAGGGTATTCTCCTTTTAGTAGCTAGTCTCTTGAGTAGGTAGGCCCACTCCGTCCAGCCTTTGTCCGCTGCGGTTTGCACTGCAGGCTTGTCTGGCTCCATGGGAATAGGGAAACGGTAAAGAGCCACAAAATCAAAAGCGCATTGTGACAATCGTCTGTTCACTTGAGTCAAGACATCGTCCTGTTCCGCGTTGCCTAGGTGGACAGGCAATGGCGGAAGATCTCCTTCACGCGGCTCTGGAAGATATCGCGGCGGCTTTGACAGATATTGGACAGAGCCATCAAATTCATCGCGACCTCCTCGATATCTCTTAGACCGTCTTTCGTCTCCTATGGAGCCTGCAACAGTAACGGTGCTTCTCTTCGGGGGATTCTTCTCTCCAAAGTCCAGGCGATCCTGGGAAAACTGGTAGCCGGTGTCCCACGGATAAACACTAGTGGATGACTGCGGCCGTCTGTCTAGCTCTTGGTGGCTAAGACGTGACGTATGTCCTGGGATCTCCGGCGGGAGCTGCATCATTCCGTGGTCTGTGCTGCTCTGCGAAGGAGGATATGTCATTTGGAAGCTAGAGGGTGTCCGGGTAAAATGGCTATTGCCTGGGCCAAGATTGGTCATGGAATGGACAGGGTCCGCTGGTGGCCCTCGCATAGCCCGAGGAGACATATCCAGTGGGCTGTTCAACTCCATACGATCCTCCCGATGGGACAAGGGATAACTTGGTATGGCTCCGCTCACAGGGCTAAGGCGCTCCCGAAACGAGGCACGCATGGAAGATGCAAACGGTCCTTGGTTTGTTTCGCTTTGCATCAAATGAGGGCTAAAGGGGCCAGATTCAACATCCTCAGGCCGAGAAAACGTGTTGCTGTCAACAAGTCAGTCACCAACGGGGCACTTTGAAAGCAGTGGTATGATCGTTGTTGACCTGTTGGGGGCTCCTTGGTAGGGATGGCGCGAGGCAGAATCTCTTCTGTGACTTTCCATCCTAATCCAACGATCTGAATGGTACGTCTGAGGTCGAGACATTCTTTGAGATTGTATCGTTAGCAGGCAAAGCAGAGAAGCATCGGAAAGGAAACAGGATCCAAGCACAAGTCATAGAAGGCAAGAGAGCAGAATCCAACTAACGGTCGGACTGATGGTATACGGTTTCGATTTGCGCTTGTATTCAAAGAGATACGCTTTGAGAAGGTATGATCTAAATGAGCTATCGGGGACGGCGTTCATGTGCAGGCGCAGATCTTGACGCCCGATCTAGCATGTTGCGAGGCGTCTTGAGTGAACTGAGCGTTTCGAAAGGCAAGGAAACAGTCAGACAATAAGGGACCGTTCCAACGAAATTTTGCTGTGCACATTGTTCATGAGCTGGCGCCCAATGAACCGAGCGATAGCGAAAATCCTCACCGCCAAAGAATCTATGCAGCTTTCTGTGACCATCCAGTGATGTCTTGGAGCCACATGTACGTTACTGTCAGCCATCCATAGCTGCGTCACCCCTCGGCCAATACCAGGAAACCACGCATAACGCATCGAAAGTATACAAAGGACCACAAAGAGAGGTGCGAAAGGCCTCAGTATCCTTCATCACTGTACCAGATAGATCATCTGCTTCGCTTGGAGAATTGACTCCAGTCTGGCTAGCAGCATCATCCCAATTCCCTGATCCTTGGTAGTTTGGGTATCTATGAGGGTCTGTGGCACCATTGATCGACATTCATCAAGTGACCTTTGCGAGACCGTGAAAAACCGAGAGCGACATTCGCGTCACTGCTGGCAGCCAGTCCGTCATCGAAGACCCATCTGAAAACGTTCGATGCGCCAGATTGTAGGTACAGTCTGCTTGCAGAAGACAGCAGTGGAATCGAAGCGATTCGCTGTTTAGGGCATTGCTTGGTTAGTGGGTAAATTTGCTGTCATTGCGTCTGTGCCGATAAGGAACCAATTGCAGTGGCTTCAGAGGGGTTCAGAGGCCCCACATAGAGCCTCTAGAATAGACAGTCCTTCTGGTCTTTGGCTGGGCGCTCGTAGAGTCTGTTCGTGGATAATCAGCAGCGTGCCATTGAAGGTACTAGGTGGGAATAGGTTTGCGGCGTTTTGCGTACGCCCCACGGCAGGAACGACCGTTTGCCCGCGCCTGCACGCCCAATTACTACTCTCTAGCCTGGTGGAAATGGTATTGGATTGGGTCGACTGTCCCGTCAGGTGAAGAGTTTCTGGGTTGTACCTTGCATCGATGAAGGGGAAAGACTGATGGAGCGGCAAATTGGTGCCCAAATTTGAAGATCTTCCAATCGAGACTTTGATAGACGCTCTGCTCCGCCCCTTTACATTGCAACAACCGTCGTACAGTCTATCACGCGCCTGTTTTCTTTACTGGTATTGGGCATGAATGCATAGATGTCGTGCTGTTCTCGTCTATACAGCTATGTACTATGGGAGCCGCCACCAGTCAGCACTTGAGTTGGTGGGAGTCCCGTGATCCTGTCCATCTGCCTTCGTTGAGACAGAATGCCGAGTCCACATTCCTGTTGCCCCCTTTCGAAGGCCACGGAGAAGAAGCTTTGCATCGCGTGATAATGAAACAGAATCCCTCCTAATACCGCCAAATGCCAGATGTTATGACTACCTCCAGCGTAGTCAAACCAGCCGTGCAACCATCTCTCCGGCACCTGAACGCCCGTCAGTTAACGCCTCGTTCAGATTGCGAAAACTTACTTGACCCGCATAAATCAGAGCGCCCAAAAAGTAGACGGTAATCGACTTTCCTATAGGCGCATAGAACATCCATGCCCACTCCGGGCTGCGTGTCCAGCTCAATTGGAATATGGGAGCGAAGCCAGTCGCTGCGAGAGCAACATAAAAGGCAACTCGGAACCAATTCATGTCTGCTCGATTGAATGTGGGATGCCAGGGCAAGATGACCCCGCCAACGCCCAGCGTGGCAGTGGTGATGATGTAGATCCACCGACTGACAGGTTCGCAGTAGAACGCTGTATATTCTGTTGTCATGATGGAAGCCGCAATCAGGAGGGAGATGCCCGTATAATCGACACAGGCAAATCTTTCCATGAGGGTTTGCTCCGATATGCTGCTCATCGTATGCCACATGCATGAGCAAACCAAACACTTGCATGCTGCAAAGAAGAAGGCGGCCGCAAAAATTACATCTGTTTTAGATGAATGCGAGAAATTGACGGATGATGGGTAGAAGTAGAACGCAATGGACAAGACAATCATGAGACCGATCGCATGCGACCAGATGTTGAAAGTTTCGTTGGAGAAGTTGAAGGCTGATTTGATGCAATCGATCTTGTTCTCGGAAAATCGATAACCTTTGATGATGTGAGGATTGACGCGCCATGGTTGGGGAAGGTCCTCATATGTGATGAGCCGGTGCTCTTTGGCTCTGGTGATGGCGTGATCGATGCTCTCCTTCAGGGATTCTTTCGCACGCCTTGCCTTTTCCAAGCCTTCGTCGACGACTTCTTTCGCTTTCCCGTAGCCTTCTTCTGCCATCCTCCAACCCCCATCAATAATCTCGGAGATTCCTGAATCACGGACAGCGAGAGCGCGAGTCTCCAATTCATTCAGAAACCCTTCCATCAGGCGCATTCCAGCCTGCGCTTTTGCCTCGAGTGTTTCCCGGGTAGGAAGCGCATCATTGTATCTACTCTCCACCGTCTCTACCAGTATTCTTGCTCTTCTACTCCCAGCACCAATCAATTCTCCAGATACGTGCGAACAGGATTCCCGAACAGCGTCCAGAGTGAAGTATGCGCGATTGATTGTTGCGTCGAGCTTCAAATTGCCATAATTTTCAATCCAATCTAGTCTTCGCTCCAATTCGGAGATGAATAAATCGACCTTTGTAAACAATTAGCTTGGGGTGCATTCTGAGGCCGGTAGTAGTCAGTGTATGCCTTCATAAAAATTGCATCTGAATCCAGGTCGTGTGTGTCTCTTCGCCATGGCTGGTATGAGGAGTGGCGCCGTCGTTGGGGAGGGGCCAAACGGGGCGGGGATAGGGAGGAGCTTTGAGCGCTTGACGGTCCATCATGAGATTCTAGAGCGAGCGAAGGAGACGAGCAAGGCATAACAAGCGTTTGCGAAGAGAATGAACGCATTTGTGAGCTGGTTCGTGATCTGGGAGGAATTGCTAAGATATCGACTAGAGTTGTAGTATTATGAGGATTGTAGAGAGCACCATGCTCCAATTGCAGAGCGTACCGAGAGATCAGGTGAGGGCGACAGCTTGCCAGCACGTGGAGGTTTGAGCGGATGGGAAATCAGAATGAAAGAGGCCGGCCGTCGCACGCACGATTTCATCATTGGTTCCTTCGAGCCCGTCTGCGGAGGCCTCTTGAGGGGAACAAGGGGTCCATCTTGGCATCTTGGCAGGAGATTAACCCCACTAGGACTAGAACCACCTCCGGCCGAACGACCTGCTACAGTAAGGTACCTTACATGGGACTAGAGCAAAGAACATCAACTTCAAAATTATCCATGATGCCGGTAGCTATGGAAACTGAGAGGCAGACCAGCGGAATAGTCACAGATGCATACCTCCAGTCCGTTCTTGACATATCCACCCACACGCGACAGCAATGTATGAACCTGGTCGATCTCGCTGAAGCCAACGCTGTCGTTGGATCGGGGAAACCCTCTCTCGAGGTTCAGCTCGAGTTATCGAAACAGCAAAAGCTACTTTACTCGTACCTGGCGCAATTACGAGGTTCGAATCGCAACGCCATCAACAAGGTACGAAACACGAAGCAGACGACTGCAGAGGCGAGGCAAGAGATCGACAGACTGCATTTACAATTACAGAATCTATATTACGAAGAGAGGCATCTCCGAGGCGAGATCACTGCTTGTGAATCATACGAGTTTGTACAATCTTTGACACCTTTGGCGACCTAAGGTTCTAATTTCTCACCAGCCACCAGTACCAGCAGCTACCTCTGATACCGGTGGAAGATTTCCTCAAACATCAATCTGAGCACGCCGAAGACGATGAGAAGAGTCTCATGTTTGCACGAATCAACCATGAGCTCAAGGAGCGTGAGGAGCTGGAGAAGGCACGGCAGGAATTGCTCAAGAAGAAGCAAAGCCTGATTGCAGAGAACCAAAAGAGGAAGGATGATCTTGCAAGTTTGGACAAAGACTTGGAAACTTTCATTGATGTGAGTGGCCACATGATATGATGGCAGCTTTCAGACTCTGACGTCCTAAAGGCTGCAAAACCGATACAAAGGATCTTTGAAAAGGAATACTAAAAGCTTCATGTCATTTGGCCTAAGAAACGGACAGGGAGAAGGCGTCAAGGATTATGAAGAATTGAGCGAGATACCCACTCCGCGATTTCATTGACCGTAGGCCGCTACTGGCTTGATACTTATTATCCATAAGAGTCTTTGATTAGAACCTTGCGCATCTAGCATACTATCGAAACCCCAGAAAGTTGCAAGATCTCGCAGCATAGATTCGGAACAAGCTCCCAGAAATCCGTCCATCCGAACCGTCGCCCGCCTTTCCAAAGCGGGGTTCGGGGCAGTTGCTGATACCATGTGTATAAGAGGACCCAATACCGCAGAGGAATATGTCCTCAACGCAGACTCCACGTACAAGGTTTCACAAATTTGTACTTGTGCAATCTTTCGGTCTCCCTCCCAGCCCTCCAGTAAGTGCGGCTTCCACCTTAGCTACGATTGCGTTGTATTTGGCAGACATCTTTTAGAGCGCAGGTGCGGACAATGGTGTTTGCTCATGGGATAGATCGATGCGAAGAGGAAAGGGTCATGGCCGTAGGGGTAATAAGGTAGTGCTGATCTGTGTCCAAGGGGTTTGATAAACCTGATGAAATCAAGTGGCCTACAGCTCTGGGCGAAACCTGGATCTTCGACTACAGAACATTTCGTGTCAGATTTTAATATCAAGGGGCGTGTTCAGCAAGGTGTCGAAGACATACCAAGTCTTCGTGACGAAACAGGTGTGGATTAACCAGGTTGAATTGATGGGACTATCTACTTCCGCTCAGTCTCTTTCTCTTGTCGAGCTGACCACACTCGCTGAGGGTTTCTCTAGATAAGGTACCTAGCATCGTAAAGCGCCTTCGTACCTGAGCAACCCGTGCCACCACCATCAGCATTCTGACACATGATGATTAGCCCTTGAACACTATGGCAGGTCTCATGGCTCTTTGACTGTAGTTTGTCTTCGTTTGATCGAGAAAAAGAAACAGTCACAGCCTGCTTGCCTGAAGAGAGGGCTTTTTGCCCTTGGGACTGGAGACCAAACGTTTTTTTCTCTTTCCCTCTAGGCTGAGCTGGTGAGCCTGGTCCATCTCCACACTTCTTTGTCTCTTTGGAAGATGTGTCTCTTTGGAAGATGACGTTGCTGACATCAGCGAAGACTTGATACCACTGTCACCGAATAACCCCCCCATTGGTATTTTGGGAGTCTCAGCAGCTGCTGTGGCATAGGTCGTCTCCGATCTGCCCTTGTTCATTGTCTGGGGGGATGCTGATATCAGCGAAGACTTGATACCACTGTGACCGAATAACCCCCCCAAATTGTTTTTGGGAGTTTCAACAGCTGCTGTGGCACAGGTCGTCTCCGATTTGCCCTTTTTTTCGGATGAGCCCGCGAAGACTCCAGCTCCGAATGGATTGGGCTTTTTGCTTGCCTCCGTATTACTTGCTGACGGGTGATGTTGCGAGGCGGGTAAGCCAATCGGTGGCTGCCCTGTGCTTGCCTGCGATTTAGGGACAGGCTTGGCAACTGTGCGGCCAGAATTTGGGAATGTGAGACCTCCAGGTGGGACGGGAGGCAGACGTCCGTCGTCACTCGAACTGTCTCCGGGCTCGTACCAGGGCCTCGACTTTTTATCTGCCTTTGGTTCGGGCGAATGCTCTGACAGCTTCTCCCCTTCGCCGCGGTATGGTGGTGGAGGGGCGAGATCCGGAGGACCAACATCTAGAGGAGGGCCAGCATCTGGGGGGGAGGCAGCGCCTGAGGGAAGTCCCTTAGCGTGATACTCTCCTTCGTCTTGCGACCTTGGCGATTCCGACAGTGGTGTTGCTGGCGGTTCCTCACCATGAACCGCCTCGAGCCCTTGCGAGAGTGCTTGAGATGCCTGAGACAACTTCTCGACCCCAGTCGTAAGGGCCAGCGATGCCTTCTCGAGCCTTCGCTGATGGCCTTCGCATTGAGACTTCAAGTCAGAGAGCTGCACCTCTTTGATGGCTAATTGATTCTTCAAAGTCGTAACCCCAGCCTGATTCTCTCCAGACCTTGACGCCTTTAACACGTTAAGTTTGAGGACATCGATCCGCTGTTCCAGTACTGAGATCTTCTCATCACGGTCGTTGAGCTCGGAAATATGTTCTTCGTCATGTCTCTCGAGCTCGGCTTTGCGGTCCTCGTCGCGTCTCTCGAGCTGTCTCTCGAGCTCGGCTTTGTGGTGCTCGTCACGTTTTTTAAGCGCGACCTCATGTTTGTCCCCTGCGTCATGAAACTTAGCCTCAGACCGCTGGAGCCTGACCTTGAGCCCATCAATCTCATCCCGAAGTGCTTCCACTTCATCGTGAGAGGGGGTATGTGTTAAGTGCGACATTTGGTTCTGAAATTTGTTCTCTACTCAGCCGACGGCCTGAGAGAGTACCTTAGTGTCGACGATGGCGCAAGGCCGTCGTCTAATGCTGTCTCTTAGATAAGAGGCAGGCAACTAGCAAATATGTCTATCCGCAGAGAAACTGCCAGGTATACTTGTACATTGAAAGGGTTCATGTCGTGTGTAGAAGTATGGGGTTGTAGCTTAAAAATCGACAAACACTTTATATTATCAAACGCGCTAGTGCTAGTCTGTCAGACTTGCGCGTGGTCAGGTGAAAATTCAGCACGCCGGAATGTCGCTTCATGTTTCTGCATATACGTATCTACGTAGGGAAACTTTCGCTATACTCTGAGCATATCGAAGCCTCTCAATTGCAGAATTCCTCTCACCATCCGGTCTTACGAGACTTGACCTACCACTCCGGTGGTTGGTACCTATTCTCTTTCTCCGAGGCCCTAGGCTCGGTTGAATATCAAATAACACAATGTCTACTCCTACGGGAACAGACGCCCATTCCCTCACTCAACGAGGAGACGTAGCTAACGTAGCTGACGTGGATATGCAGGACTCCACGATCGAAGAGCGACAACTGCTCGTCGCTTTCCGCAGGGTCGGGCCAGACGCCAGGGAAACGATCATGGACGTGCTCCGCTTAATTCCACCACAAGAGGCTAGTGGATTGGCCGATGAAGGACTCGGGACTTCAGGTGGCAAGAGAATGCATGTCTCTGAAGAAGAAGGGGAGCCAGCAAAGAGACCTCGGACGACTGGGACTGCGACTAAGGGTGTAAGATTCGATAAGATTTCGAATCCCACGCAGTCATTCAATACCCTTGTTCGGGTAAATGATTGCCCTCTTATCGGCAGTTTAACGGCCATTCCGAGTAAGGTAGTACCGAAGCTCTATATTGACGTAGGACTTCGAGGGCCTCCCCAGTTGAAACTGACTTTCAAGTGGCCTGATTCGGAGGGCAGTATCATCGGTTTCCAGCGCTGGTGTATCGATGATCATGACAGGGGTGGGTTTGTTATAAAAGATCTCGCGATTGAATATCTCAAAGACATTCCACCGAATCATATAGGAAATGATAAGGAAGTACTCGGCTTGTGTCCAGAGCCATTACGGCAGGACTTGGTCTGTATAACCATGCAGGTCACAAGCCACAAGTCGGGTTTCTTCGCGGGCCAGGAAAAATGGAAAGCGCACGAGGAAAATCGACAAGCGGCGGGAGACATTGAACATCATACTCAAATGCGACAAGGACTATGAAATTCAGATCTGGGCTTTGACGTCGCTCAAAGATAAAAATCCGAATCAAACCTGTTTTTCAGTGCTCAGGAGCTTATTCGAGCAGCGGGCTCCGCCATTACTGCCAGCTCATGATCGGGACGACAAGGATTTTCTCACATTCAGCAAGGGAGCGCGGTTAGCGACAGGGGGCTTTACCAAGAAAGCCAAGGGGACACCCAGATCGAAACCTCACAAGCCCTCCACTGAAGGATAGGTGGAGTGGACCAATATGCCAATGCCTCGATTTGGGTTTGATCTGGCTAGCGCTTTGTCCGCATCACGACATACATCTAATGCAGGCGGCGACAAGACCAGAATGGGCGTAAAACCACAACATACCAGCACACCGGAAAGTATGGCACTCGATACTCAAACCGAAAGTCCATCGGCATCAGCACCAATTGCGGCAAGGATATCTCCACCGAGGCCATTCGGAAAAGGTCTTCGGCCACCGTCGAATGTACCCAAAGGGTTCCTTGAGAGCTCAGACGAATCAGACGAAGAGGATGAGGAGGACAAGGAAGATGGAGAGGTATGAGGCGTTCTCGTTGTTGTGGTCAAATATCGCCGTCTGGATGAGGTCTCACATTCGACCGATCGATGGATTGAGATGGTTCAATAGAGGCCAGGGGATTTCACTAAGACAACAGGAACCTAGCGAAACCATAGTGTAAAGCTGAACTCCGATACCTTGTGTCAACAGATGGGGTCATTTTATAAGGTTCCTACATTGTCTCTTCACAGACAATCTGTATACGGTGGGAATATCTTGGCTTGACAAATGTCAAATTAGACCTAGTACATCAAGTCTCTTTCCTCACTTGCTAATCTTCAGAAATTATGAATATTGACTGCGGGTTATCGAAGCTAGAGAGCTATGCGATTGATTGTACCTTTGCCCAGGCATTACTTTTCGGGCAGACCAGTCCTTGACGATGGAATTGCATCAAGCAGTAAATCCAGCCGGCTACCTTCTATCATGAATTCAAGCAGCTTGTCCCAATTCGTGCCGCAGTGCCTATGCTTGTAATCGAATAGATATGGCTATTTGCTGAGTGTCCTGTGAGTCAGCGTTCCTATACCTTGCCGAGGGTTTGTTCGTACCTGTTGTATTCGAGAGGCTGACTTCAGTCTTTCTCATTTCGATGTCTTCTCGAAGCTTTTCGGGCACAACGATTGATTTAGGATTAGAGTCAAGCGCCGAGCTCTGAATATCCAGAAAAACATACGTCGCCGCCGTAGCTGCATACAAATTTCCACTTTGCCAGTTGGTGCTGGATAGCCTTCACTGCTCCTCGTCTATATCAAGCCCGTCTGCTTTCCGGTTTCGAGGCAATGAGGGTAGCCCGTTTCTCATGTCCCTGCTCTCCAGTGTAGCACCTCGTGAAGGTGGGGAAGGGACATTATTGGAGCTTTTTGCAATTGAGGTATGACGACCTTGTGTACGAAATATCACCTCCCCGAGTTCATGGATTGGCTCAGGCTTTGGTACGTCTTCAGCTCTGCTCGCTGCTGCAAATGGAGGCTCTCCGACGGAATTGGTTTCAGCGTGTTGATTCTCAAAACGGGGCCCCGTAGAATTGGGGATTGCGAGGGTAAGCTCGATATATTTGCGTCGTGGGCCGGAACCTGATGGCAAACTTGTACTTGGTAAATACCTATTCCTCGGTTGTGTGCCTACCTGCGCCGACCCTCTGCTTCTCGTATAGCCGGATCGGGAACCATCGAGGGGGTCTTGCAGTGTTTGTTGGAGACCCTCGTTGTCTGCTTTGAGAGTCTCGACTTCGGACCGATTCGAAGCTCCTTCCTTTTCACTGGCAAGTCGAAGGTCATTTTCAAGTGCGACGATTCTCTCACAGCGTTCTTGCAATTTGCTATCGGACCGGGTCAGCTTAGACTTCAGCAGAGTGATCTCATCTTGAAGTCCGTTCACTTCTTCATCGCGTTCCTGGAGTTTGCTATCGGACCGGGTCAGCTTAGCCTTTAGCAGAGCGATCTCATCTTGCAGTGACTCCACTTCCTCAAGGGAGTAGGATACATGCTGAGACATGTTGGGGATTTGTGTATAGTTCGCCCGCCCAATATGGGGTCAAGGAACGAGTGTTGCCAAATGGCGATATGTGGTCGGTGCCCCTAAAACTCGGGGCACCGATTAAGAATCTAACTCTGCTTGATTAGAGCAGAGCAGAGCAAGCCACAATGTGACGATTCCAGACGTATGGAAAGAGGTAGATGAATGGTGATGAGGCATAAGACTCTAAATCAGAGGCTAAACACGTTATTGCACCAAACGCGCTAGCACTAGCGTGGTAGGTATTTGCTTCTTCATGCAAGATTCAGGTGTTCACACCAGTGCTCCGTAGCATAAGACTCATTCTTTACCCCTTCGTTGGCATATCAAGCTTGCCAGCTTATCATCCCAGGCTCGCCAGCGAGCCTATCTCTATCAGCCACTTCAGTGGTCTTGATATACCCCATTCACCGAAGCCATATTGCTCGGTCGAATCTAAACAAACCCACAATGTCCACGTCCCACGACACGGATATGCTCCACAATGATAATGTCGAGGATTATGCTGACAATGATCAGCAGGTCCTTACGATGGATGAGCAAAGCTTGATAGCCGCTTATCGCCGTGCAAAGCCAGAACTCAGGTCGAGATTTGACAGTCTCGTTGATCTTCCAAAGCATTCAGATCCAGAAGGAGATTCGGCCATCGGCTTTCGAGAAGTGTTGAATGATCTTCCAATTAAGAGACGGCATCCCTCCGAGGAAGGAGAAGAGGCAGAACCGCCCGCAAAGAAGCCTCGGACAAGCGATGATGCCGCTGACCGCCTCAACTTTGACCAAACCAGGAACCCGGAAACTCCATACTTTTGTCTAATACAGATTGATAATGGACCACCAATTGGCAGTTTGATAGGATCATTGGACGGGTTAGCACCGGTTCTCTTTGTTGACGCAGGACTCCGTAGGAATTCAACAAGCCATAGAAGTCCCTCCCTTGAAGTGGTTTTCAGATGCCCTGGATCTAGGGGCAAGATAGCTAGCAGAAAACGCTGGAGTCTGGATGATTATGTCTCGGGTCACTGGGGTATCAAGAGCCTCGCCATCGTGCGGGTCAAAGATGTCCAGCCAACCCATCCGAGACAAACTTCTGCGGTCCTTGCAGCTTGTCCGCCTGATTCTCAACACCGGCTGTTCTGTATCAATTTAAGTGTCGCTGTTCATCGGGAAGGCTTCGTCAACGGAAAGTTACTCGAGTCAGCAAACCCCGGCGAAGAAGAAAAGGCCCTTTTCAATTCCTTGTTTGGATACAAAAAGGGCTATACAGTTCGATTATGGATCGTCTTATCTGATAAAGGTTACCACGCTGAGGAAGCCTGCCTAGAAGCAATGAGGTACCTATTTGAACAACGGATCCCACCATTGGCTCTGGTTCAAGACAAGAATGGCGAATTCTTCCTACCCCAAGGCAAGGACAGCCGCTCCGGTGTTGAGTGACATGCGAGATGGAACAGAGCAGGATTTTACCTAACTCATTCATCAATTTCTTGTGCACCTGGTTGGGGACCCTAGAGCCGAATTGCAGACAGAGAATGAGAGGAGAAGGACTGCTAATTGATTAGTACCTTCATTGAGATGCCATTCAGCGGAGCTATACCCCACATCATGGTCCGTGGGTCGGTGGGGTCAACATGGCGGCGGCTAGAGCAGAGTGAGACCCACCAGTGTTCAAAACAACGGCACATGCAGCGCTTCGTCCGGACAAAGTTACATCGAAAGCCACCGGACTGGCAAATCTCTCGAGTCGTCTTGGTGTACCTCAAACAGCAAACCCATTGTAGCTCTTGCATCAGTATCGCCAGTGACGAAGAGGTTCGTACCAAAATTACACTCAAGGATTCTGCTGCGGCCGGGCGTTATGGCCAAAGGACTGAAGCACCTGACTATGGCTCTTCCAAAGGAAGAAGGCAAAGGGCATGACGACGCATACGGGATTGCTGTTGAAAATTATCAATCGGATGGGGTTTCAAATGCATACCAAGAGTGTCAGTATGATCAAGTTTACCCGCAAAGTCTCGACATGTAGGATTGGAACCCATCAGTCGTATCAATTCAAGGGCGCACACTTCGGATCTCAAATCGAAAGCTCATCGATGCCTCCAGTATCAGCAGCAGCAACCATGATGCGGTCTCCTCCATGGTCACGAGTGAGGGTTACTCCACCGTCGAGATGTACATCTGAATGGCAGCCCTGCGTGGCGTAAGGGCATATACGTGGCAGGAATGGAGGGTCACTCGGTGTCTTCCGCGAGAGAGGTCGAGGGAGATGACTAGGAAAAAAGGGCTTGGCTGGTAACAGGAGCCACGAAAAGGTTTCCTATCCATCATGTTTAGTAGGCATACAGTCAAAATGGAGATGTCTATTCTTTTTTGAGGCCAATAAGATTGATTGCACTATGTCTCTTCCGCACTTGCTAATGAGTAGGACCGATGTGCTTTGAGAGATGGCTATGAAAGCTTGTGAAACATACGCTGTGGATGGACTATGCCATCAACGCCCCTTTTCGCCCCCTTATTCCCGTGACCGAATGATGGCACCACTGGATTAGGTCGACGCAACGTCAAGATTCTGAATCGTGTGAAGCGAGACCAAAAGCCCTCTACCTCTCATTTTCCTTCATAAGCACACCCCACGTTGCCCATGATCAACAGCCTTGTACAGATGCTCGATTTCGCTGCGCTACCAGATATCATCCAAGCTTGCTCATCTCCTTGAAGTCTTCCTAATATTCTTGGTCTCTCATGATGTGATGTACGTCCTTTTCGGTTAAGCTTCAAGGCAGTAAGAGTGGTGAACAGCTAGCCTACCTACTGCCTTCTTCCTCAATCCAAGCGCTAGCCTGACTTTTCCAGACTCGATCACACTCTGAGCCACCACTTCGACTAGATCCTATTCACTCGATTTCGCGAAGGATTTAGTAAGACGGTGCGGTGCTCCGATCTCAGAAGACGAGAGCTCGAACGCCTTCTGAAAGCATTTGCGAGCATCTCGTCTTTTGCGTAGTCGGCGTAGGTGCCCTAGTTGAAATAAGCAGGGCCCTTATTCAAACCAGCTTGCAGGGAGGTTAGGAATCGAGCATATCTAGCATTCCGGCTTTTACGCGCTGTACTCGGCCTGTCTTGATTTCACACGCAGATGCTTGTATCGGGCTTTTCGTTCGGCCCTGCCTGTATATGGAGCTGCAAATCTCTAATTAGGTGTACTCTGAGAGATTGTGCCAATCGCCTTAATTAGGGAGCTGCCAAATTTTGAATGCTTGATACCTCGGTTGCGCGGAGGACATCTCAGGGGTTGCCCTAAGACTTGAACACACCAATTTCCACGGCCGTGTCCTTTACTCCAGCTCGTAGGGTAGGGACTTCCCTCCTCACGTGGCTGTCTGTCTCCCGGTAATCCTTAACAAAATCGGCCCACCTCGTCAAGATGCGGCTCCATGGAACCTTTGGCCTCCTCTCATAGCTTCGTCAAAGCAAAACCCGGTCCTGGCTTCTCATTCTTGCAAAGAGGGGTTTTCTTTTCTTTTCTTCTTTTTCTTCCTTTGTTTTTATCTGTTTTCATTCGCTTTTTTTTGTTTTTTTGTTTTTTTGTTTTTGGCTTTTCCCACCTGACCGAGCTAGTCAAGTGAAACCATCTGTGATCTGTGGTCACTTGTGGGCTATCCTATGTTCTGGCAGGCGTCCAAAGTTCAAGCCTTCCCCAAGTTAGCCTGTTTCCATGGGATCCAACGTTTGCAGGACAACACTCTCGGAGCGTTCCAGACTAACGTTGGGCGAGACCAAGCACAGTAGTTCGCAAGCCTACCAGGAAATGGGCTACCCAATCATCTACTTTCTCCTCCAAACGTTTTTGGCTGATTCTGCCACTGTGGTTGTTGTTCTTCTTACTCCCACCTATCCGATGGGGTGGGGGAGCGAAAAGATCTGCGATCCGGGTAGTCGTCGACTACCAATGTGGGCGACCAAGCAATGAAGCAACAGTCTCCTCGTAAGATACTCTGGACGACTGCGATGGTCCAGCTTCCGAGTCTAGATCATCAAGTGTGCCTGAATGGTTGATGCTTTGGCTTGGCGGTTCTGTATTTTTGACTTCTACCACCCAACCGAGCTGATGGAGAAATCCGGAGCCTCCGTGTGGGACAAGATGTCCCACATATGAGCAGCGGAAGGAATCCCGTTGGGATCTTGTTGAAACTTTCACCCAGTAAAGATGGCCTGGGGAAAGCAACAGAAGTGCTGAGCTCGTGGTCATCCACCTCAACAGTGGACGACGGGACGAATCAGCGATAGCTTCTGAAGCAAGACACTCTGTGCCTGCTAAAAACCCACTGACAAGCAGTGGCTTTTGCAAGCCGTGGGTAAAGATTGGGGGTGTAGAAAGATTGGCTCCTACCACTCGTCCGAGCTGGCGGAGTAGTGCCGTATAGGACGAGATGTCCTGCAGGTTCATCCACAAAGGGATTTGATTATTTAAAATTCCACCCAGCCGAAGGCCTGGAGGAAAGTAGCAATGCGTGACGGGCTGTCATCCACCTCAAGGTGGACGACGCGCCAGCAACGGCCCCGAGCAGGACTATACGTCCCGACACGGGGCCAGGGGTTGGTGCCTTGGAGAGGCATTGGGGGGGGAGAGGAGTTGGCTCCTACCACTCTACGAGCTGGTGGAGAAAGAGTCAGTGACAAGCACGACCGGGAGTGGTGTTACCGCGAGGGCAACGACCGATAGAAATGGAGCCAATGGCAAGGACATACTGTCCTGCCAATGGCAACGAGAGTAGCTCTGAGAGACGGGAAATACAGAAGGGGTGTACCAGCAATCAAAGTGCCGGTAGACGAGTATATTGGGGGAGTTGGTGGAGGAAAAGGAATCTGGCGAGCGTTCGACGTACCTGATATTCTTTGTTGTGGGCCGCTAGTGCTAGCGCGGATGAAGGCATTCACTCTGATTGCCTCGATTGCTTTACCCCTCTAATTTCAAATGACACAATCATAACACCAGTCTTGGCATTCATGGCCTGCTCCCTCATTCTATCGATAAGTGCACGCCTTCTTTCTTTTATGTTGCGGGCGTACCTACAGGAATTTTTAAACGATGTAAGCGATCAATGCCCCTTGTATCTGATTCTTCCCGAGACCGCTTCATAGGCTTGCTCGATTCGAGCTCGGATTCTAGATGACCGTTGGCGACGTCGAGCGTTGCGTAGATATAGCAAAATTCATATGATTCGAATATGGGTTGTCCTTATGGACATGGTGGACATGGTGGCCAAGCTGGGGACCCCTGTCTGCAAGCAATGACAAACTCCTGAGGATCGAAGCCAAGAAGAGTACCTCAATTCTCCCACCATTCCCAGAATCTTAGGCCCCAGTATCGAACTGATTCAAGGATGGCAAGCAAAAGAAAGATCATTATTGAGGGAAGAGATCCATGCATTTACTATATGTCAATTGGGAGGACCCTGTCACCAACCTTGATCTTCACGGCCTGCTGACCTTTACTCTTAAGTGCAGTATGCACTCCAAAGAAGACTTTCCCCTCTCTCCTTCTCGTCTTAGCCAGCGTCACGAATGGCTCTTCATTCTTCTCAGCGCTGTGTTGGTCTACAGAGACCATTTGACATCGACGGCAGCCTCCAAGAACATCGAGACTTACTTCGTTTCCGATACGCAGAGACCGCCATTCATCCTCAGCATACGGACTTTCAGCCCCAGATGTGGCAGCGTCCTCGGCAATGACAATGTTAGCACGGAAGACAGAAGCGTGGGCTGCTTTTCCATTCTTCTCCTTGATATTTTCGTTCAGACGGTTGAGACTTGAGCGCGAGATAGTAAGGATTGGGCTCTCATTCGAAAGCAGGAGGGGCCTCTTCTTGTATGATCGGATATCCGAACCATCATCTACGCCTGAAACACCCAAATGGCTTTTGGCATGTCTTGTTGAGAGGCCCTGAGCAGCTGCCGGAAATCTCGCCAATGTACACGGTGTACCAATTAGATTTGTGAAGAAGTGTGTGATCTCATGCGACTTGTACGTCCATACAAAGACATTGTCCCCACAGATTTGAGATCGCGACTGGAAGTTCTCATGATCAGAGGTATCATAGAAAGAAGGATCAGCAGAAAGAGCAACGTTAACTTCAGCAGGAGTCCCAGGAGGAAACGACCCATGAAATCCGACGCGCAAAAGTCCTTTGCTAAAGTCAAGACTGGGTCTCAACAAGGCCATCTTTGGGTACTTCTTCTGACTCAATGCCGTACGAGTGCCTTGATGGACCAAACACCACTCCCTGTCCCAGGCCAAACCCTCCTCCCTGATCTCCCATGGCAGTTCTGACGGTACTGGCCAGCCTCCACAGCTTTTGATGGGATAAACGGTGAGAGTTTCTATGTAAAGGTCACAGCCGGTTGTGGTCGCCGTCGCAGGCTTCTGATCAGGATCTTCATGGTCGACAAAGAATTCTTTCACAAAAGCGATGAATGTATCAACATCTTCCATGTTACTCATAGCACCGAGGCTAGCTCTAATCATACCTGTTGGCTTACTTCCTATGATGTCGTTTTCGTTCCCACATCTATGACCTGCGGAGAAATTACGCTTCATCTCCCAAGGTTGCAATTCTAGAGAGGATGAAATTCCACCAGGATTGCAGAGTCCTCCGCTTCTAATTTGTATGTTGCGCATACTTGCAAGTTTCTCGACCTCCGCGTTACTGATCCAATTGCCATTGCCATTTTGAAGATTGAAGGCGATGATAGGACCTTGAGTCTTGGCATCGCCATAGCACGAGGATCCTTGGTACATATGACGAACGTTTAGACCGTTACCATGACGAAGAGCAGCTAGCCTACTATGCAGCTGTTGTGCCAAAAGACCTGTGTGCGACGCCACACGCTCGAAGGAGCCGAAAAGTCTGCTGTGGACATCCAAGGCACTGTCGAGAGCGATAATGCTGTGTACGGGCAAAGTGCCATCTTCCAGCTGTTCATGCCAACTTCCTTGCTTTCTGACGTGCCAATTCTCTTCTCCGCAGGTCACCATCTCTACTGTGCCACCTCCGAAGTATTGTCTCTTCTGCAGAATTGAAGCCGAGTCTTTTCGTACGATCAGAGCTCCTAAATCTGGGAAACCAAACATCTTGTAAAAGCTGAGGACCGTGAAATCTGGCGCAGTTGCAGCTGCCCCAAGATCTAGGGGAGACGTTGACACTAAGGCTGCAGCATCTAGGAGACTGTACATGGGACTTCCTTGTCTTTTCGATCTTAATCGGTCGGACCAGGAGAGTGGTAATCTACGTCCATTCATGTTTGATTGAGCAGGATAAGCAAAGAGTCTTGCAACTCCTCCGTTTTGTGAAGGGTGCGTATCTGACTGATCATCAAGCCATTCCTCTACCTCTTCGTCTGTGACAAAACAGTGGTGGCCTGCCCTAGCGGATTCCCTTACGCCGACTAGACTTGTATGAGAGTCTCCGTGATATCCATACCAGAATCCGCTTTTCTCTTCTCGAAAGCCTTCCATGACGAGTTTAATTCCTGCTGTGGCATTGGCCACAAAGACTAGATCGAAGAGATCTGGATCTGCGTTGAACAATTGAAGCACCCGCAGCCGTACGTCTTCTATTCTCCGTGTCGAAAGTTGGGAAGAGGTGGAGGCTGAGTGAGGATTGCCGAGAAGGCTAGACATCATGTCTGCAGAGAAGGCATCCATCAGAGATTTGGAGTAAAGTGTAGTACCTGCATGGTCAAGGTAGGTCGTGCCTGAGAGCACTGTAAGCTTCCCTCAATTTCTGACAGGAGATTGGAAAGTCACCCTTAAGCATAGGATATTCTGTTTCTCTGATAGAATCGACATCTGTATTGTAGAAATTCATTGATTTTGTGTCTAATCTTTTCCCGTCCGAAGCATTGCTACAGCTCATGGAGGCCATTCTGGCCACGTCCCCACTTTGCAAAAAGGAGACAACAGACACTGGCTATGCATCGGTAGTGAGGCTCATTCAAATAGCTGGACTAGTATGGTAGTGCAGATTGGGACTATGACGGATTTTGGTGTATATCAAAGGAAGGCGGAGAAGCTCGATGGCAACGAATGCCAAGCAAATATATAAATGTGACTACCGATACCACCTTGCCCGTAGTTCTAGTGCTAGTTCCATCTCGTATCACCGGCCCAAACTTGTCACGTAGACGAGAGTGTTCACCACAGCGATGAGGCTTCATAACAGTAAGCTCGAGGTGACAGTATCTCTTCACCGAATATGCTTTGGTTGGCGCCCAGGTCGGCGTTGTATGATGCAGATGGGCTGTCGCGTCGCCACCTATTTCACTTCTGGCTAAGATAGAGTGCATGTCTGCTTGTGTGCTTTCTCATGAGGTAAAGCTTAACGGGTTCATGGGAAGGAAAAGATTGTTTGAATGTACTTTTTCTTGATCTTTTTGGGCCCGTGGGCTTTCTATGTAACATCTCAAGCCTGATCCAGACCTGCGCATGCCTTCTATGTACAATGATATGTCCTGTTCAGTGTCCGCTTTGCGGAAAACCAAGAGGAATACTAGTGCTCGAACAATGGTTCAGAGCAGTCACAACAGAGGGAGTGACTCGACCTCTGGGAATGCTCCCGATGCTCCTGTTGTAATCATGTCGCCAACGCCTTGCGTGATCATAGCCACCAGGCTGTAAATGAAAAGAAATCCGGGGTATCATATCGAATGTTTCACCAGCCTCCCTCTCCGCGAACCAATCCCTCCCGTGGATCCTTCATCTTCCCATACTCTGCAGACGACCGAGAAAAGACAGACCAGGATGCGCAATTTATTAGTGGGTAATATGACTCCCTTCCGATGAGCTCAAACCATCAAGGTTTCTCTCATCATATTAAAAGGTAGTCCCAGCCCTTTTGCTGCATCACGTCCCGCCAGTGAACGTTCTGTCCTTCTCCTGCATGATCCGATTGGCGCCATACTTCCTGAAGTAGGCGCACCATTCGGCCAAAGCTCCCGAAATCTGCATGCTCACCGAGACACGCTATCCGCTCCATGAAGATGTGGCGGAATGGTGAAGTGGGAGTGCTCATGGATCCACCGATTAGAAGGGGCCAGACGAGTGAACGATCAAACCCATCTGGTCCGGAAGGTATGTATTCAAGAACGCCGGCTAATCTTCCGACGAGACTGAGCATGGTTTCTGAATACCTCGAGGCACCTGGTACGAGGCCGCAGAGATAGATTCTTGCAGCGACCCTGAACATGGCTGTCATGTTCCTTGACAACTGTCTAGGGCGAATGCCATCTGTTGAAGACAGTGCGTGATCCAGTTCGAATTGGGTCGGTTCAGTAGTGTCGAGATGCTCCCCAAGCGAGGCGATATGTTGGCAAAGCTCGATATCATTTAATGCGCCCGTAACTTTCAAGGCATCAAGACAGGCGACTTCAGAAATCATGTACATGACCTTGTCATCGCACCCCATAAGTTCGCACAAACCAGAGGTCGATTGCGCCATATTCTTCTCCCTGTATGTATCTGCGAATTGCGGCGATCGACCGAGCATCGTAGCGCCAAGAATGTCGATCCAGGAAGTCAAGGTCATATTGAAAGGTGGGTGGGGGTTTACGCCGTTGACATGCTCCATTGCATGGGGCAGTTGAAGCTTTCTTACTAGACTTGCACCAGCTTGGAAATGTTGGTGCCATGGAATATCCGGTAGGGTATCATCAGCTCGCCCAACTGAGCACTGGAAAAAGATCATGCCCAACGTTGCCTCCAATATTTGCTGGTGGTCAGTATCACGCTGCAACGCCTCGCAAAGCTCCGACACAGTCGCATACCGGTGGCGCATGATGTCGTTGTCTGTTTGCTCGTCAAGAGCCAGTCGAGTAGATTTGAGATGAATTGCGGCGATGCTAAGACAGCAGTGTAAATAACATTTGTTCGACTCGAGAGCGGGCAGTATGACATCTGATCTTGCGGATCCAGGTCGATTGACTTCTAGCACGGGGAAGATGAGTCGCAAGACGTTGTCGATGAAATGGTCGAGCAGGAATCGATCGCAGTCTTCCACTTCAACCCGTATCGATTGCGAACCGAGCGGCGCATCATAGCCAAAGTCGAAATCCAAACCCTCCTCAGCGCCGAAAACGTCCGTGTCTTCATAAATCCCTTCATGTACCCAAGCATCTTCTGGGAACGGTGTCATGCTGGAGGTGACCGGTGGAGGTTGGTAAGTACTGAAAGTCGAGGTGGAGGAGTCCTTGCGTGTAGGAACATCGTTAACATACATCTGCCTCTCCGTCTTGATGTCAACTTCATATGGTGTTTGTGGATATGGCTGGTAGTGTGGGTTTGCGTCGTACGGAGGGGAGAGGACGTGAGGTTGGCTGTAGATATCGTAATGACCGTGGATTGGAGGTTGATTAAAGTCGTATTCAGGTGAGTATGGAGAATCGACAGAAGGAGCACGAGTTCGTGGGGTTGCTGAATAAGTGGCTGAGGTTGGTAAAGAATGCGATAGTCCAGGAGGAGTGTCCGCACTCATCTGCGTCGTCTTCTCGGAGATCTTTGTCCGCTTGATGATACTCTTGATATGCTCCTTCTGCTGTTTCCGCTGCTCACTGTTTGTCCACCATGTCGGTCGTTTGTATTCACATTTGAGCCCCAAGTGCTTGCATGCTCTACAAATCCCCTTGCCTTCGTCGCACTTCTTTCTGCGTAATCGGCAAGTGAAGCAACCTGATGAATTACATGAGCAGGTGATGATAGTAACCGAGACAGATGTACCCACCTGAGCGCGATCTCCTGTGCATCTTGTTGCTCTCTTTAGCTTTGGGGGACGACTGCTTTGGCGCGACTGCTGGGGCTGGTTTGGTCGCCATTCCGGCAGCCTTTGTTGACATGGATAGTATTCGTTGAATGTATTATGTGGTAGGCAGTAGGTTGCACAAAGGCACTGAGTCGTAGGGATGGAAAGGATGATGGCAAGCAGCGAGACCGGTTTGCTGATGGGCTGAGGTATTAGTGAGTCGAAGCCAGCTTCGAGGTATGGGTTGGATGGAAGAAGAGAGCAATAATCCGACGGTCTGCCGTAACGAGCCTTGATGGTTTGGAGGTTGGGCATGGTGGTTATAAGTATACCTTCGCAATGGTAAGGCCCGAAGCCACATGTTCTAAAAATGAACATAGCTACTTGGATGAGGCCCCGCGATAGCCAGATTGCCGGAAGATGCACCAGCTAAGGTACAGCTAAGAAAGTGGGTGGAGTGCTCGCGCCGTGAGCCTGCGATTGGCGTGGTGTGAGGTCCGCTAGTGAAATGACAGACGAGAGCGAAGCTCCCACAGCAACAAAGAGGGGTAATTAGTGTGGCTAGCAGGCAGAATCGACCTCATCGAGAGCCCATTCTGAGCTATTTTTGCTCTCCAGCCGCTCGATCTGAGAGCTATCTTGCAGCTCCCCCTGTCGTGAAATGGTGCAAATGTTCCGTCTTGGGTAAAAGGCCGGCAGGATTCACCAAGTGAGTGTCACTAGCCCCCACCGTGCAGCTTTCATGCAGCGGCCAGCGGGAAAGACGTTCAGAGTCTCAACGACGTAGCAACGGCACGAAAGGCTACTGCATGTCAGTCACCCCAAAGTGCCATCACACTGGACTCCGATGCTTCCCCGTGCGCCCCTCCTCGTCATGTTAAGCGAAGTGGGAAGGAAGCTTACTGCTTCGGTCGCACAATGCTCGCAGAGGGCGTAGCTCCATGAAGTCTCCACTCTAGCACAGACAGCCCCTGAGACCAGAAGTCGAGGAAAAACTCATTCCGGACGATCCCAGCCTCCATCTCATGGGAGAGAGAATGCCAACCGGCGGTGAATGGCCTCATCACGAGATATCGCAGGAAGACCAGTCATGCGGAAGGACCTTTGCGACACTACGGACGTTGCAGTTAGCCCACCGCTCTGACCTTGAGGGAGCTCAGCTGCCTTGGCGAAAGTAGTGGCTGTGGACGTCAGGTACACTAGCGCAGTCTCGACAGCCTAAAAAGCGAACCAGTCCCGTTCCTCTAGCACCCGCCAGGCGTCAACTCTGAAAAGTCTCCTCCTCCTTTCGATAAGAACCAAATTAGCAGCTGAAGAGGCACGTGAATCCCAGACAGCACACAACAGGCATGATGTCAAACAAAAGCTTGCTAAGAATAAACAGACCAAATGCCCACGTTGAGGCAGATTGAGTTGATTTCGATCGAAGAGACGGAACAGGATCAATTTGGCTCCATCTTGGCCAACGTTATTACTGGTCCAGCTCGGGCAAACCATGGTCCGCCTTGAACCTCCCCTTGCCGATTCATTGGCTGCACAGGCTCCGCAAGCACGATGCCACTTTACCAGGCACAAGAATCGTTGATTGTCATGTGCTCGCCACGAGGTCCTCGCACATTGTCGACGACCCGATGGATTGGGTGTCTCGCTGCCAGCAAAGCACCAATCTTCCCCCGACATCTCGTGATGTCTCACCTCCCTCGTGGGCACCGCTCACCGCTCAGAAGAGAGCATCGGCGGAGCTCAGGTGACTCGGTAGGATTCGGTAGGATGGTAGGATGTCATGATTCCTAAGAGATCTCGCGCCCTCCAAGTTACATTGGCTTCCCCGCAATGTATACTCGAATGGACGAGAGCGACGACTTGATATGATTGAGTGACACTGGCTATCATATGGCAACCCGCATGAGATGAAAGTCATGTGAGCGGCGACATGGCGAGCCCATTGGATTAGGAGGCAGTGGAGAGAAAAGCTCATGGAAGCCTGCGTGTGGTCAACGTCCTTCGGCTGTCCCAACGAGGAGATGCACTCCGCAGATGTGATAGCCACAGACTCTCGTATTCTTTCTTGCGCACAAATATATGATATGCATGCGAGCCGTCACCAGCATAAACTTTCCCCTTGCATGATTCGAGCCCTCATGGGATTCTTGGGGCTCGTCACCGTCACCGATCTCGGCGAAGATATCGTCTTATCTTTGACATGGTGAGGAATCGCAGAAAGCCAATTGGTATCATCGAACGAATATGGCTTGCCCAACAGAAGAAAAAGGCTGATTCTGAATTCTGTCGACCAGCAGAAACCGTAGAAGCCTTCGCCGCCCCGTGTGCGGGACGAGCCTACCTGCGTATGCAGAGGATTGGCAGACCGCCCATTGGTGGCTAGACGAATCCTTGGACGATTCTTAGATGCAACTAGCGTGGATGAGTGGGCGGTTAGAGGAGGGACGAGTTGGAAAAGTGCAGAAAGGCACGTCAACAGGGTCTGTGGAGCCGGCTTGATTGGAATCGCGAGGGCAGCTAGCGTGCGCCTCATATGCAACTCAGGACTCGACGCACCTCCGTGCTCACGAATAGCACCACGTCCCAGTGTGCGTAGATCGCACCGCTCGCTGCTCAGCACTATGTGATAGTTGGAAGACATGCGATCACTAGCACGTGAAACTCTAGAACTACCCCAAAACGTGCTTCCTACAGCGTCGCCCTCCTCCATAACTATGCTCAAGCGCCCACCACCCGAAAGGCTTCTTGTCCCTCCCTGTTCTGGTCGCACATTTTCTTTTCCTGCAGTATACACGTATTAGACAAGTCCGCAAGGAAACACCTGTTCTGTTTTGCTCTTTGATTACTGCTATACACATCTGTTGCCGTCTTCGAGTTGTTGTTTACCGAGGTTTCCCCGCAATGGTAAGTCTTCAATTGACCCATATCAATCCATTCCGCCCTTTTAAGTGGGAATAGGCGTTCGTGCCTAGAGCTTCGAACTACGGCGGGGTGGAGATGTTTCAAAAGGGTCGTGTCCCATCTGTATTCGCCCAGAATCGAAGGCCAATGTCTCGAGCAAGCGACATGTACGAAACCGAGTTCGAGGACGACGACACGAGTGATTTCGAGGAGTATGCCGGCAGGACAAGCGAGGACTCGGTAGGTCGCATCGTCAGCTTTGCCCTTGGGACTCGTCTAACGCTTCCCTACAGTTCGGCAACCGAAGTAATACAACCGCCTCTACATTCGAAGAACTCCAAACACCAGCGTCCAACAACTTCAACAGCTTCAACTTTCAATTGCCAGCACAAGAAAAGACAGGACCAGCCAAGGCTGTTGAAGGACCCGTAGGACCGCACCTCTTCCGCACACCGTCAACGTCATCTCAGGAGCATGACATATATATTGAATGGTCCCCTGTATATCCAGAAGAGCAAAGGGCTGGTCCCAAGAACACCACACAAAGACAGGCGCAACAAAACAGGGAAGGCCCACCGCCGAGCGGGGTTCCACTTCAGCTATGGACATCCCAGCAGGTTGCGGGATGGATGAGAGCCAGCGGAATGGCTGAAGACATGGTGGAGAAGTTTCGCGTTAATGACATTTCTGGTGCAATACTGAGAGACCTTCAATTTGGAGATTTGAAAGAGCTAGGCATTGTCTCATTTGGCCAACGACATCTTTTATGGAATGAGATCCGTAATTTGAGAGGTGGATTGAGCGTACCCTCAACCCCAGCTGATGATCTCTGCCTATCGCCAAACCCACAAGTACCCACATCGTATCAACCTGCACAGGAACGTCGTCCGAATCAATGCTCTAACCCTCCGAGTCCCGAGGATGGTACAGTACGGTCGCCTGCCGGGGGACAGCGACGAGCTCGAAGAGCGTTACGACCCGACGACGTTATATCTCCCGGAGAATCTGCCTCGATTGTCGCCATTGAACAATTATTGCCCAAACCGCATCATTGCTCGAAGGGAGAGGATTGCGCGAAATGGAAGAAGTACCAGCGCAAGATAGCCAGAATAATGAAGGAGTTCCCAGGAGAGTTCGAGCAGATCGTCGGGGCCAACGCTACCCCTAGCGAAGTCACCATCAGACCAGTATCTGAAGCTGTACCATCTGTCGTCGCATCATCAGATCTACTCGGTCCTGGGCGCTTGCCGGCCCTTCGCATCAATGAGGAGGCCCTCAAAGTCGTGCAGACACGTGATCCTCAAGAGAACGTCAGACAATTCCTCAGCTTCCAGCATCTCGACGAGCCAGCAGAGCCGGAAGAGACTCCTGCAACGCCTCCATACGAAATGTTCCCTCCACTATCTCCACCAAGTCAGACGCAAGCTCCTCACGGCAATCTGAGAGGGCTTCCGAAGCTGACTATCCCGGCAATGCAACCACAAGACACGTTCTCACCCAACACCCGCACCGTCATTCAGCAGTATCGCTCCCCAATTACAGCTATGCAGGATCGCAATTATCATGACATCTATAGACTCGGTAGCCCAGCATCTGCAATGGACGTTCCCGTTACAGCCATTCCTCTCGGTCCAATCGCCCGCGACGAGTCTCAATCAGTTCCTCCAGACATGCGCTTCGGCGAAGACCCGATCTCGCGCTCAACATCTCGAGCTGCCCACCGCCAACCATGGGAGCCCTGGTCCCCAATCGCTCGTCCGTCAACCACGAACCCAGAACGATCAGCTCCCATCCAGCGATCAGCATCAAGGTCATCCCACCGTCGCCAGCCACACTTCGCCATGGCGCCGGTAGAAGAAACCCATCTTTCGCCTGTAGATGACGAAAAGACTCCCATAGTCGCCGATGTCAATCACGCCGGCTGGATGAAAAAGCGAAAGACCAAAATGCTACGTCACGAATGGCACGAGCACCACTGCCGCCTCAACGGCACCACCCTCGCCATGCACCGCGACTCCAAAGCCATGAACGCCCTCGAGTACATCGACGTCGACGAATACGCCGTCGCATGCTCTTCCCTCGCATCCAACAAACTAAACGCAGCCTTCAAATCCCTAAAGATCAACAGCAAAAAAGAGAAGAAAGACGACGTCTCCGCATTCTCTTTCCAACTCGTCCCGGCCGCTGAGAAAAAGGGCATCCTCAACGCTGCCACCGGCAAGACCCATCATTTCGCAGTCAAGAACCGCGACGAGCGTATCGACTGGATGCGCGAGCTCATGCTTGCGAAAGCGCTGAAGCAGAAAAGCGATGGTTGCGAGGTCAACCATAATGGCCATATAATCTAATCACCATTCTACGAACCCACACTCGTTTTGGCGCCGCCCCCAGCCTTGAGGGCTGTGATAACCTTTTCATTAGTATACGAAAGTCCTGCTTTTTGTGATTCACCGGGTGGATAATGTGCATAGCGAATCTGGACACCAATTGGGCGGGTAATCCTATTGTATCTATGGGAGGCATAGCGTGGACCCAAAGGTCTGAATTTTGTTTTGATTTCCTATGTTCAACCTTTTTTCGGTCACGTCAGATGTTTTCACGCCGCTCACGATACCCCCTCCCAGGCCTACCAAGATGTGATTTAGCTAGGTAGCTACCTTACTCTAGATGCAAATATGACTTTCATAGCTCATGCAGTTCGTTCACACTTCACTTCACTTGACTTTGGGAGATGCGGATCGCGCGCGCGACGATGTCACCTCGTCATTTCTTTTGGTGGTGTTTAGTTTAGTACGATATGCCTGTCACAATAGGCGCCGGCCGGGTGTGATGGATCGACTGCGTCGGCGATTCCGGATCCCTGCTGCGAATTCTAGATCATGTCACACATCTTCCTCTTCGGCTAATTTGATCGTCCTGGTGACCGGATTTGGCTATTGGGAGGGGCGATGCTGGACGTTGATGTGCATTTGGGAATTTAGACAGCCTTTCTGGTGGATAACTGATTAGCCACATGTAGAGTAGTAGGATGCTACCATACCAAAGAGGTTCGGTAGTCTGTGGCCTTGGATGACATGGGCGTACATGGTCCTTGTCGTGGATCCTGCTCGCGAATTGTGTAACGCTAGGCGGCGAGATTGGGTTGATAGGGAGATGTCTTGCTTTATCTAACTTGGGTTTGGAGTCCGAATCCTGATTGATCTATGGGACCTAGAGATGCACGTCTGCTTTCATCGGATCGGGCAGGGGGAGTGGTACATGCTTGGAGCAACAATCCTTCTGTGCTGTCCTGTGTGCCTGGTAAGGGACGTTCTTTGGTAGTAATGCTTTTTCTCTGTCCACGTTGGAGATTGCTCATATGAATGAACGTTATACAAGTATGAACATGTAAACAATATCTTTACTTTGTCACGGGTCTGGTGTGTCTATTGCTTTGCTTCCATCTAAAAGTCACAGATAAAACAAAAGCATCGAAAGTCCTGAGAGAAAACAAGGGCTCCCATACGCTGACGGCGTTTCCTTAGGGCGGCCGCATTATAATAAATATACACAAAACTCGACGCCGTCATTGCGGTTCGTTGAGCAGTCGTCAGGCCCCCCAGCCTCTATAAGTGGTAACAACCTCATAACGCTTACCTGTCCACAGCTCCACAGCCTGCCGAGAAGTAGTACGCCGAACACCTCGCTAAGCGCCAAAAGGAATCACTAAAGTGGAACCACAGACGTGAATACGAGCAAAGGAATCTATAGCCTGAAATCTAAGACGCTTTGTCTGGAGGCTTTGGCCGCTCAGGAGATTGCGATTTTGGCGGTGGTTGAGACTCTGAGACTGTGGGCGACAAGACTTGCGTCTCTTGAACAATTGCAGCTTCCTTTGCATCATGTTCAGCCGTAGGAACCTAGATCAAGTCAATTGTCGGATCATAATCGGATTATCCAAAGGTACTCACATCCGAGTCGGCATCAGGCTCACTCAATCCACGTTCACGTGCTAGGTCCTGTGCTGCTCGCCGCCTCTCTTCCACTTGCGCCTCTTCTTCCCTTCTCACTAGTTCCTCTTCTTGCTTGAGATCCACTATAGAGGGAACGTCTTCCTCCTCTGTGTCCACCAAATGATTTCTCTTTCCACTAGAAGCCGAAGTTCCTCGCTTCTGTTTGTTTTCTTTGCCGGAAGCTGTCTTACTGGATGTCCTAGATCCTGGCGGTCGCTTTTTACTCTTCTTCCCACTGCTATGATCATCACTCATAGTCCCAGTCGTTCTTCTTTCCAGAACCATGGCAAATTCATCATCAAGCGGCACAGCATCGTCCTCGTCCTCACTTGGAAATAGATCACCCCTTGAACTCAATGAATTCGTTGTACTCCTACTCCCCACTGTGTCACTCCGACTCCTCCCATGCCTGCTTCTCCCTTCACCATCCTCCTCTCCAGATATCAATGGTTCAGCCTCCGCCCCTCTCCTCCCAACATTTTCCTGCAAGTCCGCAACGCTTGGTCGATAGCGGACTCCCCGCCCTCCAAATTTCCATGGTAACCGCTCAAGAAACCCAAATTTTGACGACTTTGGTAGAACATTCAAATCATCTTCATCGGCACCTTTTCTTCTCGTAGCTCCTCGGCTGCCATAATTCATTCCCCCCTTCTTGGCTGGTTGTTGAGCCCGTGGATCCCCATCCCCGCTTAATAATCGATCCAGCTCATCATTTCCCCATTCTGCTTCATCCTGTTCCCAATCGTCGTAGAAATCAAAAGCCAAGTTTTCCCTTCCCCTTTGCTGCCGTTGGCGATGATGCGGCCGTCTCTCATCATGCTTGCGTGCGGCGAAGCAAGGCTGGCAGGAAGCTTCGAGGCAAGTGTTGAGGGAAGAGAGGCAGGGAGAGATGTATGATTGAGAAAAGGAGAAGAGAGAGGCCTGAGTAGCGAGGTTGGCGTCTTCGAGATTCTGGGAGATGTGGTTGAGGGTCTGTCGGAGTCTGGGGTCGTTGCGGCGCATTTTGTTGGGCAGGCTTTCGGACTGTAAGGGTTTCAATTCATTGTCGAGTGGGTGGTCTGTGAACATTTGCGATCATCGTCGAATAGATCAATTGGCGCCTATTTCATGCTCGGGTTCTTGTATTGTCTTGATGTTAGAATTCATCTGGTGATCTGTAGGTCTATTGAGCCGCTCGGTTCAGCCCTGTCCGGTCCTCTTTCCCGTCTTCGGATGCACGGCTTGGATGTATTCCAGAGCAATGTCACAATCAAGCGCGGAATTTTCCTCCTTGAGAGGTCGATGACAGGCAACAGGTCAGAGAGTTTGATTTGCCCTCTCCAAGAGATCACAATTACGAAAGGATGGCACCAGAAATCAGACAGGCCGCCCGAAAATCCTCTCGCAAGGGTGCTTGAGCCCCCTATCGGCCTAGGACCGCGTTCAAGGACGGTTGCTCGAGTCACTTAACGGTACTACTCCGATCATGGTCTATTATGTACGTTTCCTCAAGCCGCCTAAGCTCGATGTATCCAAAGGAACTGTCCGAGCCCTTGTGACTGTCACGACAGACCTTGGCGATGAATTTTATCCGGGCCACCTTACTCTCTACGCCGTAGCTGTAACGTTGGGTGAAGACCAGCATTGGAACTCTCAATTGCAAAGAGTGGACTGGAAATATGGTATGCGAACCGCGTGGATTGAAGTCCAGGATATGAAACACTGTCCGCAAGAGCTTCTGCAGCTCGTTGTGACCACCCAGCCCACACTAGTGGCCGACAAGATCCTGCTCAGCGATATTCCAGAGGTACTCAGCGTGCGGAGCGATTCCTTTGGACGAGGCCGCGGCTGGGAAAAGCGTCAAGCGGACAGTCGTACGGAAAGGAGATACATGACAAGCAATGGACAAGGAAGGATAATCCATGAAGAAATGGGCGAAAGCATTGCTCGTCATATTTGGTAGGTCTTCACTCTCTACATGATTAACGACCGTTTACAAGCCAGCCAGCGCCAGCATTTCGTGTCTGCACTATCATTCTATAATCTCTGACTTTTGCTCGTCTGAAACCTCATAAGCACTTTATAAGCTCGCCAAAGCAGTCTTCTTCTCGTTTGATTTACTCATTTCTTACATCTCGTATTTAGGGACGCAGGCGTTTCACTAGCTGCTTATTTAAGTGACATTGCTTCAGCATCCAAGCTAGCATCTCCCCTTGCCAAAATATTGTTGCAATCTACTACTCATTGCCCCCGGGTTATTGAGCTTGGCAGTGGATGCGGCATAGTTGGCTTGGAACTTGCCCACACATATCCCACTAGCGACGTCTTACTGACTGATCTGCCGGAAGCCATGGCTATCTTGAATCACAATGTTCAAAGTGCCAGATTTGCTTCGGAAAGAGGACAAATCGCTACAACTGTCCTGGATTGGGATAATGCCCTGCCCGATGAAGTCTCGAGCAAGCACTGGGATGTGATTATTGTTTCTGACTGCACGTATAACTCGGACAGTATACCAGCCCTTGTCAAAACTTTGATTTCATTGGTTGAAAGATCGCCAGCTGCATTGATTGTTGTCTCTATGAAAGTGCGACATGACAGCGAGGCAATCTTCTTTGACTTGATGGCAGGTGCTAAGCTTGAGGAAGTTGATGGTGTCAAAGTTTCGTTGCCTGATAGGCAGAGAAAAGGAAGTGGACAACCATTGGAGGAGGTTTATATCTACATTTATGGCAGGAATTCATCTGACGACGGCTGAAAACGGCGAACGGGAAAGAGTAACTGCAAACGGTAGTCAACAACTCGTTTGGAGGCATCTAGATGTGATCAGAACCTTGAGGTGGCTATGCTCCTTCCAGATGAGGATTCGCCATATGCTTGGGGGGAACTGTATTGTATGTATGCAAAATGGAGTGATTCTTAGATAGCGATACCCGACCGAAACAAATTCGCTGGAAGACCTTAAACCACAGGATTCCTTGTATGCCAACAAGATCTGTTACCATTATTCTTATCCACATCCTTATTCAGATGCCTGCATAAGAACCTCTCAAGATACTTTGGTCTTCACCGCCTTCAGATGAGCCATAGGGGCGCCTAGTAAATGTGTGTCATCGATTAATGCGGGAAAGTCCAAAATTTCGCGCACTAAACAGCCTCACCAAAGGAACCACTGCTTCACTTCAAAAACCACTCACACCCCATACCGAGGAGATACATCCTACCTACCGCAGGCAGCTCATGCACACATTCGAGCCAACCAAGTTTCCTAAAGGTACATCTAGAATCACACCGCCACACATCCAGCGCTCGCTTGGCCCAGGTAGAACCCTTTCATCTCGAGGACATTGTCTGATAGAATGCAGTGAAGTGAATCCAGATTTCCATCTGGTCCGATAAGTGAAAACAGTTTTCAACACGGCTTCAGCAGCCCGATCTCGAGTCAATCTTCAAAATTCTTTCTCCCACCCCCACCAAGGCATCCTTAACGACATCCCACCACCTGCTGTACACAATACTCAACCTAGAGCTTCCCTTGCTTGATTGTTTCCCAAACAACTCAGGATCATCTTCCACACCTCAGCTGCCGCATAGGACGTCCTTAGAGGTTCTTCCTCTTCCCGGGGAAGAGTCGAGGAGGACTCGCCGCATCAGTGCGGAGGTAGACATTTTCAAGCCTCCCTAACACCCGCTTCGGTCAATACAAGCACTATCAATCTTTTTGGAGCTGAAGGCGAATGGCACCTTCGGCAACAGACACTATCATCCAATATGCACCAAATGATCACCAAGAAAAATCATTTAACTTTGATATCAATACCAAAAATGGCAAAGAATATGGTAAAGACCTGACTAAGGCGCGGCTGAGGGAGCGTATTGAGAGCGTAGACACAGATACTTGCAATGCAGGAGAGGAGGATGCCTTCTTTGTGGCTGACATGGGCGAAGTGTACCGTCAGCATTTGAGATGGAAGATGAATCTGAAGCGAGTCAAGCCGCATTATGGTTTGTCCTCTTGCTTCAATGTCTCAGACACAAGCTGACTCTTACTAGCTGTCAAGTGCAACCCCGACCCGGAGGTGCTCCGGCTTCTTGCAGGTTTGGGCACTGGGTTCGATTGTGCCTCCAAAGCTGAGATTGAGACAATTCTCAAGCTGGGAGTCGATCCATCCCGGATCATCTACGCCCAGCCTTGCAAGACCAAGTCTTATGTTCGTTTCGCAGGGGAGCAAGGAGTCAAGCAAATGACCTTTGACAATTCGGATGAGCTATATAAGATTAAGCGTTTCTTCCCAGATGCTGAGCTCTTCCTGCGGATCTTGACGGATGATTCATCCAGCTTGTGTCGTCTCAGCGACAAATTTGGTGCCTCTATGGACACCACAAAGGCACTGTTGTGTCTCGCCAAGGATCTAGACCTAGATGTTGTAGGCGTCAGCTTTCATGTCGGTTCTGGGGCATCTGATCCTCAGTCTTTCGTCAAAGCCGTTCAGGATTCCCGTATCGTTTTTGACCAAGCATTCGATATCGGCTACAACCTCAAGACTCTCGATGTCGGCGGTGGTTTTTCTGGCGACCTCTTTGAGTCCATGGCAGAAGTTCTCAGTAGAGCTTTAGATGACTACTTCCCCTCCAACGTCCGTATCATCGGAGAGCCGGGCCGCTTCTATGTCTCCTCAGCATTCACCCTTGCTTGCAATGTCATCGCTCGCCGCGACTTCGAAGACCCAGCTACTCGTGAGACCAACTACATGCTGTACCTGAACGATGGTGTCTATGGCAACTTTGCAAGCTTGATTTTCGACCACCAATTTGCATCCCCTCGTATCCTGAGCAAGCGCGACGCAAGCACCAGAAGTACCGAATACTCACTCTGGGGCCCTTCTTGTGATGGCATTGATCGTATCACTGATAGCTGTACCCTCCGTGGGACTCTCGATGTTGGCGACTGGCTTTACTTTGAAGAAATGGGAGCGTACACCAAGTGCTGTGCTACGAGGTTCAACGGCTTTACTGACAATCACGATGTCATCTACGTGTCTAGTGAAATTGGTGCTACGGCACTCTTGAAGTATTGAGGGTTTGGTAGATCAGAGCGAGAGGGGAGGATTCTACACAAAAGCGATTGGACTTAATTGCAGTCGAACGACGATTGGTATTGTTATTGTCCACCATAGAGAAGCATAGAGCAGAGCATTAGTATTCCACCAATAGAACCAAATCCATGCTAACCCCTCTTGTCACATGTGAGATGCTCGTGTGCCGCTCTTCCTAGGTCCCCGCCACACCATCCATCCCATGTCCTGGCACATTTGATGGTCCGTTTCCTCAACATCACTTCACGTTACAGACAACGCCCCAAAAACAATGCTATTATTGGGCTAGTCGCCTCTACATCCGATATGGCGCTGGCCCAAGGCGTTGGAAAGCGGACTGACTTCGCTATAAAGTCCTGAGACAAAAAACCATATCAAGAGGTAAGATGAGTTCTGGTCCAGATTCTCCGCAGAGAGGCCTCAAGACACGGTTGCAAGCTGTAGTCATGATTACACCACTACAGATATTCTAGGAACATTAAAACCAGCGCCATTTGGTCGACATCCAACTACGCTCATCGATTTCATTTTCCCAGGTATCGTCCTTTCAAGGGGCAACATGAATGCACGGGGATATTGTCTAGCCCTATGCTCACGGTACTCGTACAGGTCTTACTGTGCTCCTGTCTTCGTGACTTCGGTATCATCACCTTCGAGTTTCCCTCAAAGTATCTTACTAGACGAATCCAAGGAGAGATACTCGTTTATTATCCTTCCTTAGCAGCGCTTTGCAGCTTTAAGCGGTGAGCGTATTCCTGATGGCTGTCAGGGCATGTTGGATCGTCCACTGTCACCCGATTACTACATACCTCACAAGAAATGCGAACGGCTTCTTCTATGCCTATTCTAGGCCTGTAGCCTAGGATCCGACGGGCTTTTTCTCCATTGCAATATCTAGTACCACATGCATCAAACACGGTCCCACGGCTCAGCGTGGTCGGAGTTCCAGTAAACCATGTAACCCATTCCGCCACATAACCGGTGAAAGCTGCGACTGATACCGGAACGTGAAATCCATACGACGGATAATGACCGAATGCCTTCCATACAGCCAAGCAAAAATCTCGAAAGGCGATTGGTTCCTCGTTGGAGATGAAGATGGCTTCTCCAGCGGCAGTCTTCGAGGACAGAAGATTCTCGACTGCTAGCACGTGAGCATAGGCGACATTGCCTACATATGTCACGTCCCACATATTCCCGCCATCACCAATTACGAAGGGGGTTTCACCCTTGGCTATGCAGGCATGAATTGACGGAACGAGCTGATAATCCCCGGGACCGAACAGGACCGACGGACGGAGGGCACAAGTAGCAAGCTTCTCATCGTTGGCCGAGAGTACGAGAGCTTCAGCCGCAGCCTTTCATGTTTGTCATTCAGAGTCTCTCTTCAAACTCAGACGTAGCCAACCTTGGATTCTCCATAAATTAATGAGTGGGAAGAGGTCGGCCACCTTTCATCGATATTTGCATATTGATATCTCATATCATCCGTCACAGCCGTACAAGATCCAGTCCACACAAAAGCTTTGACAGCGGAGGCTTTGGCGGCAGCAAGCATATTTCGGGTGCCATTGACATTTACATCAAAGACGGGACCTTCCTGCTGTCTGCCGTATCGACCTGCAAGCTCAGGCACTAACCCGGCTGAATGTATAATTACAATTGGACTGACCTTCTCTACGACTGCGGTTATAGACGTCACGTTGGTCACATCACCTACTTCATATGCGACTTTAGGATTCAGCGCCGTTGGCAGTTTCAGGTCCACGACGGTAACAGCCCACTCCGGATAACGCTCAAGCACGGCATCAACAATGAAAGAGCCTAGGAAGCCGGCACCGCCGGTGATAAGCACTGAAGTCGTAGTCGAGGCCTCATTGGAGGGAGACGACGTCATGGGGGGACTCAGCATGGCGGAAGGAGGTTTTGAGGCGAATGAGCTGCCAGCCTAGGCGCAATCGAGGCGGTCGGACTCATGCTTAAGCACCCAGGTCGCATTGACGCCATCGAAGTAGCATTCCCCTGCGACAGGGAAGCAATGCAAGGGACGCTACGTCAGCTATGGCTCTTGTACCTGTGTACCCTCTGTTGACGAGATATGTACATCCGAACTGCGGTGCGCCTCGGCCGAAATGTGAAGCTATTCCACATCTGGATAGGCCACGTTCGTTCTGTCTGTCCTTTCATTCTGGCCATCATCTGAACATTACACTGGCTACGTTTTCCTATCTGACAGTGCTGTTGTGAAAGAGGCAAGACATTTATATCGTTTGGAACAAGAAGCTTCTCTTAAGGGATCATTATCGAGGATTGTTTGTCGTTGCAGCCGGGATAGTCCTACATGCATTCGGTCCATGGTGCTGGTAGCCTTGTCTCTGGCAGATGAAGCTTACTGGTCTTTCGAATGCTACATGTAAAGTTTGCCTTGCTGCAACCGTGGTCTATCCGTCCATTGTTCTTGATGTTTCCTTCCCTTGCCTTCGCGGCTGTGCAATGCCCAGAAGCGGCTCCATGCCAATTGGGATGAAACGTTTCAAGCGGCTTGCACGAACTTGGCGCATAGACTGTACAGAGCTTTCTAGCTTCTAGCTGATATAAGCGCACTATACACCTACCCACGCATGGGCATTTACTGCTATCTCTTAGAGTCGAAACATCCAAGGCCAGCGGAGAAAAGCTGTCCTACTTAGTCTCATACCGAAATGTTTTTCCCGCCGGATGTTTTCTACCTCTCTTATTCGCGACCCGGGGTGCTTCCATTGCATAAAGCTACGATCGACCCACGTCTGTCAAAACCATTGCATTCGGTGATTAACCGAGTCATCTTTGTGTGAATTATTACTTCCATTAGCAGCACGACCTTCGTTTGTTTCCAATCGTGCTCAAAATGCTGAAACCTCCCTCGCAATTAATTGTCGTCGTTTCGGCTTGTCTTTCTTTAGCATTAGCATCACCTGTGCACGCTGCTTCTCATTCTGACAAAATTGATACCAGACAAACCACTGACTGCACGGATTTGCGTGCGGGGTCTACACCGGAATGTTGGGACCAACTAGATATTGCTGGCTACCTTAACGATGGGACAACCGGCTGGAAGGCGACTACTCCGACTTGTGCCTCCAGTACTGACACAAAAAGCTGCTGTATCTCTGGTGAACCTTGGTCAACATGTTTCCTTCGATTATCAAAGGGCACACCGGGACAAGATTGTACCACAATCAACACTCAGAGCTGCCCCTTCAATGGTGCTTACCATTTGGATAGCAGCATTGCAGCAAAGGCTAGGTATGTCCTGACGAGTATCGTGAACATACATGATATGTTCGACACTTGCTACCTTGGTAAGTCATCGAAAATGGATTTCCTGTGGTATCGCACTGACATTTTCTCTCCAGCCATGATTATGAATTCAGGGTTTACGGATCTGTATGATGTACTGAATGCGAAAGTCCTGGTGAATAATGGGAATATTGCAAAAGCTTTAGCCGCGAATCTGCCTTTTTGGGGGGTGCGACACCCAAATCTCCTTTCATTGATTGCTTTGCTCACTACGTTACTAGACACCATCAGTCTTGGCTGGTGGACCCCAAGGGACCAATATGACGCTCAACCCTAGCATTGTCCATGTCTTTACACAGAGTGTCCAGCAATCGAAGAGCGTCAGCTCTGCTTTTTGGGGCGCACCATACGACAAAGATGACTACGTGCAAATTGACGCTTACAACAACGTGAGTCGAAACAGTTCTGCGGTTGCAACAGCCAGCTTGCAGAAAGCGTTGACCCTGATCATGAGCGATATTCCAACGGTACGTTGTGCTTTCTAAGATTCCCCTTTTTCGAGATAATCGTGAATTCTCATGCGTCTTTCGATTTCGCGACGTGTCTAGCGCTCGTTCTTTGAGGAATTAGAAGACGCTAATTGCTGAATCTTCCAGTTCCTCGAATATGCCGCTCACGGACTTTTCTCGGTTCCAGTAGACGTTTCGATCCAAGTCAAAAATCAAGGCATGGACTCCGCTTTTACGACTTACATCGTTGGCGAAGCGTTGGCACAGAACAAATTTTCCGCAACACCCATGGCACCCACAACCAAAGCTGCATTTCAGTCCGGGCGCACTTGTACGTCTCTAGGAGATGTTTGCAAAGACAGCAGCTCCACCGTGTACTACTGGAGCTCGGTCACACAAATGCAATATCAAATCAGCTTCTCCGGGCACTGGACGCAAGACCCTCGAGACAGTTCCACCCCTCATTTACAAACCTTGGAGGGTGAAGCAAGTCCGTACACCCTGCTCGAATACATTGAGACGCAATCTGTAACCTACATGCCTGTGCTCTTCGACGGTGCATACAATTGCACTTTGGAGGGCAAGGCTGGAGGCTCGGCGGTCAATGTTAATGCCGACGGGACGCTGGATATTGCTTGCCTTTCAGCGGTGCCGATATATCTGTCGAAAGGTAGCCACTGTCCTCCAGGCGCCGTCTACGTGGGTGGAAAATGCCCATTTGGGTACAACAGATGAAATGATGGCAATATATTCGGGATCTGAGGAGGGAAGCATTAGATTATTTGTCGAAATGTATTTCTATGATCTGAATAGCAGTTCAATGTATATATGTCGATTTTGTGATCTCTAGCTCTAAGCGGAAGGATTTCATTTTAAGCCTTAGTTCGAAGACTTCCCTTCACATGCCACTTTGCTTCTGCACATATTTCAAGCACTGTACTATCGCTTGCACACCAAATGATGCTCTACCCAAGATTCGATTTGGAAGAGACGAGATGATCTCAGAAGCTTCCGCGGGCACACCGGGTTAGCGGACAAGTGGAGAGTCGACGTCATGGGAAGGAAAAAGTCCATCACCGTTGAATCTGACGCCATGGTGCTCGCAAAGCTTCACAATCTTCTTGATCCTCAATAGACCAGACCGTCAGCTCATACCATCATATTCACCATGTCTCAGCAGGTCGGCCTGAGCTCCTGCTGCCTCTCCGGCAAACTCCACGATGGCAAACCCACAGGACGAGAAGATGAAATCGGCGGCCTCTCAACCTACATCTCGGAGCCCAAAAACGGCTCCAAAGAAAAATCCATCATCTTCATCTGCGACAGTATGATCTCACCCACTACGCTTCCCCTCAACTCACTCCTCCCATCCTGACAACGTCCAGTCTTCGGCTGGTCCCTCCCCAACATCCGCCTCCTAGCAGACGAATACGCCAAAGCAGATTTTTACACTTATGTTCCTGACGTCCACCAAGGCGACTCCCTCCCTCTCTCTTTCCTCCAAAACGTCGAACCTCCCCTCAAAGTGCAAGAAACGCTAGGTGTAACCGACAAAGCCAAAAACGCCGCCATCGTCCCCACAACTCTCGGCCCCTGGCTCACCAAACACCGCGAAGGTGTCTCCCGCCCCCTCATCGACGGCTTCGTCAATACCGTTCGCATGATCCCCGGTACGAACAAGGTCGGCGCCATTGGCTTTTGCTGGGGAGGGAGGTATGCGATATTGCAGGCGCACGGGCAGGAGAAGAGTGGAGAAGGGAGCAGCGTGGGAGGTGTGGATGCGGCGGTTGCGTGTCATCCGAGTTTAGTTGCTGTGCCGGGAGATTTCGAGGGAGTGAAGAAGCCGTTGAGTCTGGCTGTGGGGACAAGGGATAGTTTGCTGGATCAGGGGAGTGTCGGGAAGATTCAGGATTTGATGGGTGAAAAGACGGAGATACCGCATGAGATTAGGGTAGGCTTTTGGGATTTGGGATGGTTTCTTCGAAACATTACTGATTTTCGAGTAGATTTACGAGGATCAGGTGCATGGTTTTGCGTTGAGGAGTGACTGGAGTAGCGAGAAGGATAAGAAGGCGATGGTAAGCTCCTTTTCATCCGATTTGCATAGGACACATGCTCAAGGGACACTTTGGATCTCGGAGGCTTCCTTCCACACCTTTCTACCTCAAGCCTAAACAGAGCTGACCCAAAACCACCACAGGACGAAGCAGCACAGCAAGGCATTGCATGGTTCTCCAAGTACCTCTCATAGAGAAGGTAGCCGTTGATTTCAAACATCCAAGGAATCACCAGACCAATTGAGCTTTCAGAATCAGAGAAAAGCACTGAGACGACCATAAAACATCCGTGCACTAGTCCTATCTCGGGGATTTTTCGAGTTTCGTTGTCGAGAGTCCCGTTGACATACTGTCGGTAACCGCTAAGAAACTCAAACAGCTGCTTTCTGGACGCTAATCCTATTGCGGGGATTTTTCGTCCTCATTGTCGAAGGTCGCATCGACACTGTCGATTTTCATGCTCGATCATGACACCTGCATCCTCATAGATCCACGCTAGTCCTATCTTGGGTATTTTTCGACTCCGTTGTCGAACGTCGCTGACACTTGTCCGCCGGCACGATTTTCACGCTTTTCAACCCTTTCGCCTACCTTTCAAATGACCACATTCCCTGCATGGGGTTCGGTCAGCGTTGTCACGATCTTTCCTATGAGAGTGAGTAGAGTACTTCAAAAGCTAGGATTAATTGCTTTGATAGAAGTTGAATTGGGAGCATATGCGTGAGAGGGGGGATGGGACTGGGATCAGGGCGCAGAATCGGATAGGGCTTCCCACACGCAGGCATTATTCGTATCACAGGGCAAATGGGAAAGCACTACAAAAAGTGGATCTGGTCACTGAAACATAGCTGATGACTGAATCTGATTCATGGGATTGATATTGCTTAACCCAAAGGCCTTGAAGACTGATCTCTCTCTGCATGATATCAAATCTTTATACATGACATTGGCTTTTCACGCTGAAGCCCTCCCTTGTTCCGGATACTCGTCCGAAACCACCCTTTTGTAGTATGCATGCTATGTTCGAGAATTTTGTACAGGAATGTGAGCACAATGATGTGCGAATGCAATTGAAGCTCAGGCTTCCGCTAATGAGGGTATTCTGAGAGTGATACAAAGGCTGGAAGCCGATTGCGCCGGTGAGATGATGTAGTCTCTGACTGTTGTTGGTTGTCTCGTGATACTTAGTGCCGTCCGCACCAAATGGATGAAACGATCGTCATGGCTTCAGGTCTGGAGGGAGCTAAGGAAGGGGCCCTTTCAAGATGTCAGCAGAATTCTTAACAACTTTGTGGAGATCTGTGGCAAGCGTGCATACCGTGAAGAGAACGCAGTACCCATCACCGACTCGAAATGGGTGCGCTTGAGTTGTCATTGCTTTTGAACACACCGCCGCCCACCGCCTTCGATATACCCAGTCCTAACCCCGTGAAAGCCCCAATGACAACGAGAGCAATCAAGACCTGGACGCAGAACTTCTGCTTCTTGCTCAATCGATGATACGGACTGCACCCTCGCCTCTGCTGCTGCTTCTCCAACAAGGTCTTCTCCTTCGTTCTCGAACAAGGCCACACTTTATCATCCTTGTGAACATGACTGGGAAGCTCCGGCACGGCATCAGCCTGCGACGCATGCGTTATCCTGGAGCCGGCCTCCAAGTCGTGGTTATAGAGGGGTAGATGAAGGTTCGATTCGGATTTTGCTTGTTCGAAGGACGTGCGTGTTCGTGGGTGTGAGTAGAATGCTGAGAAAGGATTGCTAGAAGTGGGGTCGTATTCCTCTGCTTTCGGAGGATAGGCTTCAACAGCTGTATTGGTGGAGCATGGGGAGATGCTGTCTAAGGAGGGCTGGTATGGGAGGAGGTGCGATGGTTGAGGGCGAGGGAGGCTGGTGGGTGGTTGTTCCGTGCGGATTATGGAGGCGCCAATGGTAGGCTTTTCGTCGAGGTCAGACATGGTGGTGTATTGGAGTGTTGAAGTCAACTGTGCTGATATAGAAACACCTCAGATCGAGGCAATTGCTGATTGGATAGATGTGTGAAGGAGGGAAGGGACACTGCGGGATCAAGCAGTCCGACTGTCCAGCCAATACGTTGCCAATTGCGGTAATAGACCCCAGAAAGCTCGGTGATGTAGAAGGCAATGAGCAATGTTCACTGCTGCGGAGAGAAGAGGAGGTAGAGCTTCTTATCCCACAGCTCCTCTTCCTGTCCGATCCAAATCCCTCTACAGGCGAACCAAGACGCAAGACTAAGAAAGAGCGATTCGGGGTCGGTGTATCCAACGGAAGAATAAAGAGCGACGGTCAGCTGACGACTACAGCCGTTTAAAGAATGAGAGGTGTCGCGAAAAGAAAGTGGGGAGCAATTGAGTGGAAAGGGAGAGAGAGAGAGCTGGGCGCCTCTGGAGGAGCACGGGCCAGGCTCGAAAGCTTCTGCTGCTCTGATTCTTGGCTCGGGTAGTCTAATGACTCTAATCTTGCCTTGCATTGCATAGCGCGCTGTCTTTACTTTACTCTGTGCAGAATCACAGCTGTCACATTCGTCTAATCCGGAAAAGTTTGATTGGATACCAACCTGAGCAGTCAATCCTCTCGTCTCGTCTCCTCCCAACTCTCACGTCCCAAGTCCCAAAGCGGACGGGAATGTGAAATTGGCTTCGAGCCCAAACAGCACTCGTGCGGCTGCTGCCGCTTTCCTTTTCCCCGTTCCAGCCAGTCGATGCATCACTGGGAGTCCTTAATTTCCGATCAAGTCACCAAAAACGTATCAATTCACCCAGCATCTTCTGCCACCAATTGCTGTATGATGTCTCAAGCATTGAAGCTGCTAGGTATTCTATATCTGCTTAAAACGCTGCAATTGCTTGAGCTGGCCGTTCTCCCATGTTCTGGTGCAACGCCCTTGTAATGCAACATGGTATTGAAGATGCTATGCAGGTCGTAACGTCGTTGTAAAGCTCCGGACATCGTCCTAAAACTGCGTCATACCACATCAGTCCAGTGAGAATGCTAGACTTAGATGGTCATGTCTTCAAAATCCTCCCTTCTGATCCCACTCCTGTCGCACATGCCCCTGAATATCCCGCCTTGCTCCCACAACCGCAACGGCGTATCCAACTCCGCTATCCTTCCCTGGTCCATCACGCAAATACGGTCGTAGTTGATGATGGTCTTCAGACGATGGGCTATACACAGCAGCGTCTTCCCCTTGAAGCCCAACTGAATAGTTCGTTGAATCTTCTGATCCGTCTCCATATCCACCGAGGATGTTGCCTCATCACAGACAATAATTTGCGAGCCACGCACCAGGGCACGAGCAAGGGCCATTAGCTGTCGCTGACCGAGTGAGAAATTGAGACCTTCCTCTTCCACGATACCATCCAGGTGTATACGACCGTGTGTCTTATCGTCCAGATTCTCGTCCGGTCCTACGAGATCAGATTGTCGGAGTGCAGACCACAGCTCGAGGTCTGTGTGTTCATTGAATGGATCCAGATTAGAGCGTATGGTGCCATGGAAGAGGGTTGGATCTTGTGGTATGATGGCTAGCCTCGTTCGAAGATCTTTCAATCCAACAGTGGCAATATTGACACCATCGATGCTGATAGAACCACCAGAGAGCTCGACAAGTCGGAACAGCGTCGACATAATACTGGATTTGCCGGCTCCAGTCCGACCTACCACGCCAATCCGCTCCCCGCCTGCAACGGTCATATTCAAACCTTGAAGCACCAAAGGTAAGCCTTGTCGATACCGCATCTGAACGTCATTGAAGGCAATCTCGCCCTTTTGAGGCCAGCTGTCAGGGACATCCTTCAAATGTAAAGGAGGTTCCTCATCGAGTGCAGTGCCGTAATAGTGCAAGCGCTCCGTAGATACCATGGCATTTTCAACCTCTGCGAGCTGTCGAACGGTAAATTGAATGATTTGGACGATAGACAAGATATAAGACAAGACCAGACCAGCGGTGCTTGGCTGTACGTCGAATCGAGAAGTCACCACTAGAATTCCTGTGGTAAAGACAAGGAGATTTCCAATTGCGTCAAGTCGAACAGCTAGCCATCGTTGATTGCTGAAAGTCAAATAGTACGCAGAATTCATCTGATCCACTTCTCGTTTGAGCCCTTCAATAAAGTGTTGCTGTAATCCATAAGCCCGAATGCTGGCAGTGCCAGAGACCGCCTCGCTGAACCTTGCAAAGACTCCTGATCGGAGGACCGATTCGTGACGTTTGATCTCCCGCGCAGAGGCTCGGTAATAGCCCGCCGAAAACACAAACATTACGAACAAAGGGCCAAGAGCAATGGCGAAATAGTGGAAGTAGACTATGATGAGGATGAAGACAGATATAATCATAGCCAACGTGAAGAAATACATCCGCATGGCATCCGTAAGATTATTGTCCATGATGTCCACGTCCTTGGCAAACCTATTTGTGATCCGTCCAAGGGGAGTAGTATCGAAGAAACCCATCGGCGCTCTCAATACTCGTGTCATGGCACGCTGCAGCATCACCTTGCTGCTCCGCGTCCCAAGGATGGACAGTAGGACCGAGAAGACAAACATCATCAATGCTTGCACGACCCCCAACGCCGCGTATGCCCCAATGTACTGCCCTGTTGAGTAGCCAAATCTGTCGGAGGTCCACCAAGAAAGCCACAGACTGGTGACGATATTTGCCCCTTGAGCTAGGACGAGGATGATAAAGATGATTGGTGCATAGAGTAACGAACCGGAAGCGCGGACGTATGCAGCATAAACACCCCAGCTCACACTTTTTACCGCTCTCTCCTCCTGTTGCATCAAAGCAGCTCCACGTTTGGCTGTCTTTCTCTTCTCAGCAGTTTTCTTTTCATCCTCAACCTCATCATCATTGACCTCTGCCTCTTCCTCGAATTTTTCTTCTTGCGCCGTGCTTGCCATCAGTTTTTGGAAGGCCTCGTTATTATTCATTAGATTAGGGAAAGTATCAATGGTTTCAATATGACCATCTTGCATCCAGATGATTCTGTCACAGCGGCTCAGAACATGTAATTGATGAGTGGCAAGTATGCGGCATTTATCTTTTAGAAGACCGCAAATGGCATTGTCGAAGATGTGTCGTCCAACATGCGCATCCACAGCAGAAAGTGGATCATCCATGATGACAATGTCACTGTTGAAGTATATGGCTCTGGCGATGTTCAAACGCTGCTTCTGACCTCCAGACACCGTAATTCCTCGCTCACCAATCTCGGTCAAGTCGCTATTGGGCAGCATTTCCAGATCTGGTCTCAGAGCACATGAATCGATGACAGAATCGTACCACTTGCGGTTGCAGTCTTTCCCAAAGAGAATGTTTTCTTTGACCGAGGCATTCTGGATCCAAGCGTACTGTGGACAGAAGGCCCTTGAAGCTCCCATTGTGACGGATCCGTTCGTCCTGCGCATATCACCAGCCAAAGCAGCGAGAAGAGAGCTTTTCCCAGACCCCACACCACCAATGACAGCAACGAGTTCGTTTCTTCCGATTGAGAAATCCATACCTTGCAGCTTGAACGGTTCAACCTGCGTCAGTGTGCTCGAGGTATTCGCTCCATCCTTTGCGTCGGAAGCAGCCTTTTCTGCGTCCTTACTTGTCCTCTTCTGCTTCTTGCTGGAGGGCGGACCAACCTTTTTGTCGGGATCTTGTGTGACAGTCCGTTCCCAGGTAAAGTCGGCTTGCTGCATTGATACGGCATTCTTGCCCTCCATATCCCAGATAAAATCATCCTGTTGTTCCTCTGCTAGCAAGAAATCCTGTATCCGACCTATCGATGACCAAGCATCGACCACCTGCCCAATTACCAAAGGTAGTAGGTTAAGCGGCAGGCGAAGCGAGTTGAAGAGGGCCAATGAGGAGAACACATAAGCTGGATTGAGGCCATGATTTGATAAGGAATATGTAATAAAGGACAGCATAGAAGCAAATATTGGCAAGGACATCGACACCGCGTTGATAGCATTTCTGATGGCTAGAAGCCACTGAATTGCACGAATCTCGCGTTTCCTGATATCGCCAATACGCTCAAGGAAGGAGCTTTCCCAACCGAAGTACTTGACAAAGCGGACCGCTTGGAGTATCTCCTGGGTGAGGGAGACTCTTTGGTCGGTAATTTTGTTAATGGCGCGACGTCGAACGAACAGACTTTTGATCGCTTTGGTTAGCAGTGGAAAACCAATCACCAAGAGTGCGAATCCTGCGAGGGCCGAGTAAGTGAGATTGACTAGCAAGAGTACCAGAGTGATCAAGATCGCGATAGGTGACGTCCAGACCAAATGGAACATGCCAGAGGCTACATCAATTCGGTAGGTATCGGTAGACATCAGATTAACCACACGTCCATTGCCCCAACCGGCACCATCCCCCGATATCCCCTTGGCCTTGTCCGCCGTGACTCGAGGACCTCCCGCAGGATGAAGCTTCTTGTTGATCATACGCTTGAAAACCCCCTCCTTCTCTGCTTCACTCGTGATGGCTACTTTCTCTTCCTTTTGATGTTCGCTCTCGATCGCCTTACCACCTGCTTTGGCTCGTCCCGAAATCTTCATCGCCTTGTCGAAAATGATGGTGATTAAAGTACCTCTTGACTCTGCTCCGACCATTTGCCCGCGATAGATGAAGTGGTTTGTACCCATACTTTGTAGCATCTGCATGCAAGTAATTCCAATCACCAAGCCTATACCATTGGCGATGTGCGGCGCTTTTGTATGATCATGTTGTGCGAGATATGCCGAGGAAGCGAACGAGATGAGGTATCTCAGAGTAAATGGCGACATGACCTGGAAGATACTGGAAAACAATTGGCAAGTCCCTCCGAGCCAGAATTCGAACTTGAAGGTCTCGTGCATGGCCCATAGCAGCGGGTATTTGTCGCCTCGAGCCACGCGTTTCTGAAATGATGCAAAGAGCTTGTCCGAAAGGACTGGGGCAGACCTATTCGGGTTGACTAGCCATATGTCGTTGAGTTCGAGCGGTCGTTGATACCCTGTGCTCATGAGGGGCGCCATCCATTGGAAGGTGAGCAGGCTGAGAAAAGATGCTCCATATTCGCGTGATACCGTCCTCTCCTTCGGCACGGGTGGTTTTACGGCTTTCTTGAGAGGGTTCAGCCTCCTGTACCACGGCTTTCTCTTCCTTGATTCATTTGTAGTCAATTCGGTGGTTAAGGTGGAGTTGATTGTCGTCGCGGTGATGGTCCTCTTGACGTCTGGCCGCCCGTTCTTTTCTTGATCTGAGCTTGACCCCTCACTATCAGATTCGACGTATTTCACAGGCTCCGTGGCGACGGGCTCTGGCTCTACTGTCTGATGAGCAGCCCCGACTGGATCTGTGGAGGCGTATTCCTTCTCGTGCTTGGCAGAGTCCGCCATATTCGCGCGATGTTATTGTTGGCGTGAGAATAATCGCATGGTCAAGGAAGGCCGTTGAGAGTTCAAAAGCCATCGGTGAAGCCTAGGCGAATGATCAATTACATGTTCATAATGAACTAGTCAATCCCCCGCCAAAAAAGCTGATTCATGCAAGATGACGGCTCCGACGGCTCGGGGTTCAGCGCATGCCGACAGCCTAGTTCTGATGTACCTCCGGAAGTGGTAGGTAGAAGAATAGGCATCTGGGGAAAGGGCAAATCTCAAGTGAAGCGGAGATCCAGTATTTCGCTCGAGTTCACCGTCGTTTTCGGACGAATGCGAGCCCTGCTTGCGTATTCCATTGTTGCCTTGCTGGCTTTGAAAGCACCACCCGAATTGGCTGACAGCGAGCAAAGCCTCCCCTTCCATGACACTCGCCATCATTGCGAGTGTCTGAGCGAAGTCCGGGGATGATGCGTACTTGCAGACGTCTGACGAGGTCACCTCAGGCTGGATACGCTTTGAGCAAAGCCTGTGCTCTGTTTTGCAACAAGATTGGGACTGTCATCTGTCACGCTCACCGCCTCGGATGCGCTTGACCTGTCACCACACTTCAGACCAGATCATTGAGGACGATGAAGTGACGCCATCGTCTTGTACGAATCGAAGACGTCGTTGGCAATGCAGTGATGTAGAAAATTCAAGGGAGAGGAACCAATTGATTCGGTTCATCGGTTGGGGGCTGACAGCCAAGATTATGCGGCGCAGGGGGAGATTGCGCCATCAAATCAACGTGGAGAGATTCCAATCCTCCATTGTATGTAAGTAGAGAGACAGGAATGCAACTAGTGGTATATACAAAGATACAAACCATTAGGGACATTCATATACAGGCCATCGTGAAGTCGTGTCTTACCACTACCACAAGAGGGCTCTTCTTTTCCTCTCGGCGCTTTGCTTCCTCAAACACCTAACAATCACGTCTCCCTTCCTTCTCCAGTCATCGTGACCCCAGCTGTTCCATCCACGCCAGCAATCGCTATACGCGCTGCCCTCGAGGACCTCTCTCATGGTTGGCTCCATTTGCTCGAAGAAAACCAAATACTCCGGCCACGTTTTGCGGCCTTCTCGTCCATCCCATGCTTCCGCCGCAATCATGTATTCTCTGCCAAAGTCCCCTTTGGCTTTCCTACGGCTCCCAAACCATCCCAACCATGAACCCGTTTTCTTCTTAATCTTTGGAGGTGCTCCTAATGTTTTGGCGAGAAAAGTCGTAGGATTGGCGTAAAATTGGTCGGCTTCGTCGAGGTAGCTGGCTCGCGCAGAGCCATTCAAATTTATAGGCGGCTCACAAGTAAGTGCCCAGGCCTTAATGGAGGGATAGACGAGATGCGATCGCCATGGTGTGCTATGACAAGGCATAAGAAAGCCAACAGTCATGGTCGAAGGCGCAGGTGCGAGGAAGCCGGACGGTGGTTGACTGAGGTAATTTTTCGCATGCTGGTCGCGAAGATAGGTCATTACGGTAAGAGGCGCCGTCTGATGCGATGTGGTCGTAAGGATTGCGATTGTGATGTTGACAAGGACCAGTAAGCTAAGAATAAAGTGTTTAGGTTGAAATTGAGAGGAGCGTGGAATAGCAGGAGAGACTGCTGGGAGGAAGAAGGTCGTAAAAGGGGCGGCAGCAAGGATGTGAAGCAGCGGCAGAAGAGGGTATATAAATCGGACCTCTTTGTGGGAGATGAAAGATAGGAGGAATGGCACTAGGACCGCTGTGGCCGCTAGCTGAAACTTGATGGTCTTGGTCGGCGGTGTACTGTTCGAATAGGGAGGAGGGAGATCGGGAGGGAAAAGTGACTGATATATGCCGATCACGCCAAATGGAAGGAAAGTCGTCAAAAGCAGTGGGTATCCTTGCGAAAGATAATAATGCCAGTCATTTCTGCCGTAAAATACTGCGAGCGACTGAGCAATGTTGAAATATAGGAAGCGAAACGGTGGAAAGGTCCATTGTTCATAGTAAAGGCGGTCGATGAGGGTCGATAGAAGCAGAATGAGCGACCTATGCCTAGCTGTCAGAATTACTGTAGTAAGGGAAATCTTACTGAATGCATACCCGCAAAGTGCCACCTCTCGAAGGAGAGTAATTCTTTCCCTCTTGGTGGCTGGCAAGAGGGACAAGGATGTCAAGTGGATCCAGATTTGCGCTCCCTCCCATGGTAACGACATCATCTTCCCCTGTGTGCTCGTCCTCAGCAAAGCAAAACATGCGATACAGATCCAGATTAGAATGTTTGTCGGCCGAAGTATACAAGCCAATGCGGCAAGCAGCAGACAACGGCGAAGCCTGTTTGGCCAGTCAACGCTTTGCGCCAGGCGATCCCATAGACTGGGCACCGACTTTGCCATCACATCAACCTCATCTTGATCTTCATCCTGGCTCATTTGGCTTGTACCCTTTGAGTCGTCGTTCCCATGTTCCTGGCCTTTCCGCAGGCCGTCTTCATCTACTTCGTCCTCCTCACTTACATCCATGGACCATTGCCAAGGCCACAAACTTAGCGCCACGATTGTCAATGTAGTTTCAAGGCAATTCGAAAGAGTGCGCGTGGAGCAGAACCATTGCCATGGACTGCAAACGGTTATAGCAAGCTGCAAATATCAGCAATCGGCAGGCAAGCTGTATGTGGGCTCCCAAGATTGTACATCTCTGACAGAGAATCGGCGCTACATACTAGGGCCCATGCCTCATTACTCCTCGCGCCATATGTACGCTCTCCCAGCTTCCAGGTATAGTAGTCCCCCAACGCAGCAACGATTGCTTGAGCGACCTTCGGCGCGCCCACCAGTATGTCGGCACGATGACTTGGGGATAATTGCAGGATCCACGAGAGACCGGAGGCAAGCCTGTAGACAATGGCGAAGAGGGCTGGATGTATAGCCGATCGAAGGTGGTTCTTCCATTCCTTCATAAGGCATCAGCTTTTGTCAATGGCTCCGGCAGTGGTTTAATTACCCAGGTGATCCACGCTCCGCTGTTCGCCCCGAAAGCGATCTCCCACGCAGGCTCGAGTGACTGGAAGAACTCGTCGGGCTGGAAGAAGGTCTCGAGGCTCAGCGCATTCAGAATCCTGAATGCGACAAGAAACAAGAAAAGGTCCCGCGAAGGAGAAACCTGCTTGACCCTCTCTGTCGCGCGTCGTCGTAGACTCTTGGCATCATCTAGGCTGATGGAGCTGTCGATGCCGAACCTGGTGGAAGCCTGCGACATAGGCGTCGTCGGCGGCGACGACATTGCCAGACATCTGCTTTGCGCAAGGATGCAGGTGCATCGAAGGGGAATCTTGTTTGAGGCCCAAACAGCAATCCAGCGGGCCAATCCTTCGCCAAGCAAAACAAACAGGGCTGACTTCCTACAGGCTACCCGAAGACCCCACCAAAGGGTCTGAAGTGGCCCGCCAAAGGCCCGACACAAAGCGTCCTCCCACGCCAAAAGGCCTTGCCCCGCCCTCTGACGCACGGGTTGATGCCTCTAAAAGCAGGTACAGACGATTCGCTGGTAATTGCTGCAATTTCACTGGATCACACCTTCTCCACAAAGCCAGAAGATTTCTTGTGACAAGCATTTGCATGTCGGTAGAAGACCATTGAGAGAGTATATTCTCGTAGAAGATTTCATGCTTCCGACTGCAATATAACAATCACCCGCGTACCGCCTCTTGATAAAAGCCCACTTGCTTTGTTCTGAACTCAAACCCTAGCAAAAATTCCGGCCATTTTCAAAAGTTTCACAACATGGCACCAGTCGCAACCCCAACGGCCAACGGCCACACAGAAAGCGCCAATGGGACCACTTTGAAAGCCACTGCCCCTTCATTCCATCCGACCGGAACCCCAGATCCATCAAAATATCATGCTGCATCGACCAAAGAAGCCATAAGAAAGGACGAGACACACGCTGCACACAATTACCACCCTCTCCCAATAGTCTTCTCCCGCGCGGCTGGTACCAGAGTATGGGATCCTGAGGGTACGATTTATCTTTTTGGCTGCTCCGAGGTATGCCTGTAATACTAATTGAAATCAGGTAGAGAATATCTGGATTTTCTCTCAGCCTATGGTGCGGTCAACCAAGGACATTGCCACCCGGAGCTCGTAAAAGCCCTGACAGAGCAGGCTTCAAGACTCACACTGAGCTCTCGAGCCTTCCACAACGATGTATTCCCCCAATTTTCCGAGTTCGTCACGAAGTTCTTTGGTTTCGACATGGTCTTGCCAATGAACACGGGTGCAGAGGCAGTGGAGACTGCCGTCAAAATAGCCAGGAAGTGGGGGTATAAGGAAAAGAAAATCCCAGAAAATGAAGCCCTGGTGTTAAGTGTAAAGGAGAACTTCCATGGCAGGACTGTGAGTCGTTCCTATAGTATGCTAGCTCGACTGTCGGGGCTGACACATCCCATAGTTCTCTGCAATCTCCATGTCCACAGACCCCGAATCCCGAGAGAATTACGGTCCCCATCTGCCCAACGTTGGCTCGTATTGCCCAAAGACGAAGCAATCGCTTCCCTTTGATGATATCGAAGCACTAAAGACTGCCTTCAAAGCGCACGGAGAAAAGATTGCAGGCTTTCTAGTTGAACCGATTCAAGGCGAGGCAGGGATTGTAGTACCTGCAGACTCATACCTCAAAGATGTCCGGGCGCTCTGTGACGAGTACAACGTCCTTTTCATCTGTGACGAAATCCAAAGTGGTATCGCGAGGACGGGCAAACTATTATGTCATGAGTGGAGCGGCGTCAAGCCTGACCTGGTACTTCTGGGAAAGGCGATATCTGGTGGCATGTATCCTGTGTCGTGCGTACTTGCTTCGAAAGAAGTGATGCTCACGATCGAAAGTGGCACCCACGGATCGACATATGGCGGGAACCCGCTAGGATGTGCTGTCGCTATTCGTGCCCTAGAAATTGTCAGAGATGAAAACATGGCCAGCAATGCAGAACGCCTGGGTAACGTATTCCGCGATGGCCTCGAGAAGCTCAACAACCCGATGATTCAGACAATTCGCGGCAAAGGCCTCTTCAACGCCGTAGTCATCGATGAATCAAAGACAGGAGGTCATAAAGCATGGGCGTTGTGTGTATTGTTGAAGAAGAAGGGGCTTTTGGTGGGCAGAGCTCTGAAGATTGCACATTTGAAGGATACTGGTTATGCTGATGAATTGAAGGCGAAACCCACACACGACAACATCATTCGCCTCACACCACCCCTGGTGATCACTGAAGAAGAGATACAGAAAGCGTTGAACATCATTGACAGCGCCATGAAGGAGCTGCCGACGATAAAAGGGAAGGTAGAAGATTAGGTCATCTTATGACGAGAACTTCAAGTATCAAAAGCAGGTGTAGGAAGTTCTTCGAGGTTCCGTGACGGTTTCAGGGCTTGTTCCCTTTCCTTTTTTCTCTTCCGAATCGCAGCCATCGAAACTTGTTGCCGGTTGGAGTAAAACATTGGAGCACAGAGTAACGACGTTGGATTTGGCGCGCGGGATCACATCAGACTGTTAGACTTGTGAGCAATAGCGTATCAATCATGGTCTTCATATTAAACCCCTGACTTGGAAGACCTCGAGTGATGGTAAATGAGCGAGGTGAGATACATAGAACGTGATGGAATAAGCCTCTCGAACATCACGCTATCAGCCCTACCACTAGCGCGGGAAATTAACCACATCAAAAATTTCCGATCCTGAATTCCCTTTCTCTTCATCAAAAAGCAAACAGAACCAGCCACGACCGTTGCTCAGCCTATGGGAAAACAGCAATGTGTTGCCATGCGACTTTCAGTTGCAGTGGTTCTGGAGATCAATCAAGCCCGGATAAATAGGAAGTTTGCCTCCCGTTGGGTTCTCTTCAATGAGAGCGATGGAAGGTGAATGTCGATAGATGGGATACATATTTTTGAGCGATCTGCCTCTCTGTATTTCACAAACCATGTTTTCTTCTATTATTAGAAGATGTACTTGACGCGTTCATGCTGTGGTAATTGAGCTGCGTTCGGTCTCAGAGAACCCAATTATAGCTAGCCCCATGGAGGAATGTGTCCTGACCAACCACTCAGACGAGTTCTATTACGGTAATAAGTGTCTCATTCCGTTCTCTGTCATCTAACCTGAAGAGTATGTTTACTGTGGTCGCTTGCGTGCCTTGCATTCCTCGCCTGATAATTAAGATATGCAAATCACAATACGCTTCCAGCCATTGCATATAAGTCAACCTCCATATCAGGTCTTACAGTAATCAGCTTTGCTCTCTTACGTTCTTTACTTCCACCGAGGGTGTTGTTGCGGCGAGTTGCTTCGGTTTCTTATCTTCCTCCATTCAAGAATACAGGCAGTAGTAGCATCCTCAGACATAAAATTTGATAATACTTAATATCGCTCAACCCGCACAATGAAAGCCACTGCCATCGCCACCGCCTTGGTGGTAGTTGCGACAAGCGTCGCCGCCCAAAACTCGACGTCCACATCTCTCGTGTACAGTTACTATGACAGCTGCGACACAACCAGCCTAGGCACTGTAACGGCGACAGATGTCATCACCTACTGCCCAGTATGCGAGGATGCAGGTTTCACCACTTTCCCATCTGGTTCTATGACAGTCTACACAACCGAATATAAATCCATGTGCCCAACTGGTGTCGTGGACAAGACCTACACTGTCACTGAGCCATGTCCAAGCAGTGGCTTAGAACGATCAGCCGATTACATCCCACAAGGATTCGTCACTACTACCGTTCCATGTGGCTGCCCAGAAAACACTCCAGTTCCAATCACTCAACCAGGGCCAGCTCTCGCCAGCGCACAAGCCAAGCAAGCCCCAGGCGCTGCCAACGCTGTGCCAACTGCAGCTCCTGGTGAGGCTCCCGTCATGCCTCCCGGTGGCGCTCCTGCTGCAGCACCCGCTCCCACTGCTCCCGCCGGCGCTCCAGGCGCTGCCCCTGCCGGTTCCCCCGGAGCACCGGCCGCTGCTCCTGCTGGCGCTCCAGGTGCTCCAGGCGCTGCTCCTGCAGGTTCCCCCGGAGCACCGGCCGCTGCTCCTGCTGGTGCTCCAGGCGCTGCTCCTGCAGGTTCCCCCGGAGCACCGGCCGCTGCTCCTGCTGGCGCTCCAGGTGCTCCAGTCGAAGCTCCCGCCCCCGGTGGCTCATCTCCTGCACCAGCGAAGGAGGCTGCAGGTGGCTCCCCTGGTGAGGCCCCTGCCGGTGCCCCAGCTGCCGCTCCAGCCGGAGGTTCCAGCGGCTCTCCAGGTGAGGCTCCAGCTGAAGCCCCCGCCTCTGGTGGCTCCCCATCTTCTCCAGCAAACGAGGCTGCCGCTGGCTCTCCAGCCGGTGCCCCAGCCGGTGCTCCAGCCGCCAAATATCCAATCTCCCCATCAGGTGCTCCGGGTAGTGCGTCTCCCTCTGGTGGGTCGCCGTCCAACAGCAGTGCCATGCCATTCGCCGGCGGGGCAGCGGCACTGGCACCTGGAACGTCTTTCATGACTGCACTCGTGGCAATAATTGGTGCTTTCCGTTTTGCGCTCTGATGGACGATGAAAATTCTTTGTTACGTTCGGATATCGACATAGGTAAGTGTCTTAGCTTCTGAAACCATGTCTCTAGAGCTAACACATCGCTTTAGGCGTTGTGTGGATGCATACTTTTACCTTCCATTCAGGTACCAGTTCCCTCGTGGAGGCCAGAAAGACTTCATATACGTGGGATGATACTATGATGTTACCATAATATTCAATACTATTACTCTATGATTCTGGTTGCACCAGGTCCTGGCCTATGCACGTAATGCCGTTCTATGCATCAAAGATGCCCGCTTTGTGCTACCTCAAACTTTGACTCAAAGCTCATGTCATTTCTTGGATGAGATCTTTGTCTGTCATCTCGCATTCTTTGTCATCCTTGACTGCCGACAATCGTTGAACGATCGAATTGTCGTTCTACTGAGTTTCTTCCTTATTCCTTTCATACTCTTTCATCGCTCATCCTCTTCAGCCATACCCCACATCTATAGCACCCTGACGCGGTCCACGGAGGCGTCATCGATCTAACCTGGAAGTAAATCAAACCACACCATGTCGCACAAGCTGACGCCGACGACTGACAGTATCCAGGAATTCTACGCACCGCAGGACTTCACCTCCCCCTTCGCGAGCACACCGCATCCGATGCCGCAGGACGAGCATCAGTACCCCAGAAGACTCGTACGACTATCCGATATCAGCCAGCGAAACCAAGTGAATGGAGAAAGGGCCTCCGGCAGCACGTCATCGCCAAAAAGATCGTGGGTACAAGGTCTCTTAAAGAAGCGACGGGAAAAGAAGGACATCAGAGAGACGCACATCGACGGTGGTAAGGGGATCATACCACGGCGACACAGTCTTGCGCAGAATGTTGACAATCTGGATTGTGGTCGGCCACAGACTTGGAGCAATCACAACACTCCTGTGGTATCAACAACGCGAGAATCCTTCAATACTGAGGCTGTTGAGCCCCAATCACAGTTTGAGGCTGGTCGTACCAATAACAGTCGTACACCCCTGTTCGCCGCCAGACAGTCGCAGCAAGTTGACGGCAGTACCTCTCAACCTCCCCTACCCGTCGTCCGACAGCCCGTCTCGGACTATCCGAAAAGAGGTGGAAAAGTACCAAAGCACCAAGTCAAGATATCACTGCCCTCTGTCCCCCGCCGAAGTATACATCTTGTGCACACGCCTTCCAATAATTACCAAGCCGAAGATTCGCCTAGAAAAGTTCGCAGCGCGAAACACTTAACGACATTTGGAGAATTCATCGATGCGCCAGCGGACGAGAGCTTGCACATAAGTGAGCCGAACTCACCGGCTGAAGAAGTACCGAGTCCCCCATTCCAAGACATACCAATTCGCCTTGACATTCAGCCAGAAACCAGTCCTGATACGCATGGAGTATCCAGGGATGAAGAGGATTTCTTACCAGATACACCGTCAAGCCTCAGTCCTCTAGACAAGATATTCCAAGATCACGGCGGCAATTCTGAGCCTCAGGAATGCAGTATGTGTGGCACACCAAACTCGCCATGCACCAAATATGGAAACCTGGGTTTATGGCTCTGTACAGCATGTCGAAGCCCCACATCACCTATAGAATTTCCGCCTCGCATTGACAGTAGAATCATTCCTGAACGACATAGACAGCTGTCGAGGTCATCAAACACGAGCCATCTTACTGACGATACGCCAACGTGTGAAGACTGCCACACGATGCTCCCCCCAAATGAGAGAGATGGGAATATCTTCTGCTCCTGGTGCTGCAGACAGCTGAGCAAGGCAGCACCGGCATCGAATCCCAATCACAGTCCAGCGAGACTTACATTGCTAAGAGCTCGGCGCCAAAATTCGCTTTCTTCAGTTGCGACTCAGGATGCCGAAGAAGAATGGGGCAATATCGACTCAGACAGCTCTCAGCACACCGGAGCCTCAAGTCCGCCTCCCGCTGAGACTTGGAATGAACACAGGTCAAGTGTCAGAGCACAAGAACAGTATCACTGGCGAAAGCCGGAAGATGAAATGAAGCCAATACCGCCCCTGAAAGACATCGCCTACTCACCAAGCAGGCAGCCTAATGCCTCGCTTTATACAAACACCTTCTCCTCTCCACCAACCAGAGGCCCACCTCCACCACCACCACCACCAGCTAAGGAGACGGAAAACTTCCCGCCGCAAGCACTCTATACGCCTGATCGCGCGAGCTTCTACCCCGACTTAGCCTTGCCATCTCCCTTCGATTCCTCTCCTCCCCTCCCACCAAAAATTCCCCCACGCCCCATAAGAAAGCACGATCGAGCTCGCAAAACCAGCAGCGTATACCCACCGACACCCGAAGCGAGCGATTTTGCGACCAATTTCCCATACCCGCCTCCGCCGATTCCAGAGGACATTTATGCACGATACAGGCCTGAGAGAGCTAGTAGTATTTATCCTGACGAGCCGGCGCCGAGACTGGCGACTCCGGATTGGGAAAGGAGTCACAAGAGGAATACGAACTTTTATGATTATTGGGAGGTTATTCTTGGGGAGGATGGGAGGACATCTGCTAGGGCTCAATGATGTGGATACTGTTTTGCAAATAAAGATGGTGATGGAGAATTGTAGTTAGAGTACAAACGAATCATTTTCATGCACTTTCTTGCTCGTTCTGTATTTGTGGTTCGTGATTAGATTTCACCCAAGTTCTCTGTTCCCCTCTTTGACCATGCGGCCGTTGTGTGTTGGGTATTGTCCCCTACCCGCTATGATTGTATCATACTAAGAGCTCACTCTGTGTCTTCCCAGTGAGACCTAGCTGCAGCAATTAACAGAGCTGACTAGCGAATACAAAGGCGTTGTCTCAATCGTGTGTTCGATTTGGAATTCGATTTCTTCAAAACACCAAAAACACAAATGTCCGGACAAACCAGGAATCTCCTCGAGGTTTTCGTCGGGTCGCGACGTCGACCTGAGCTTTTGCAGTGTTCCTTTCTTGATCTTATCAACACAGAGAGACAAAATCTCAGTGACGCCCAGAGCCAACATTCGGTCGATTCCAGGTTGTACGATGCTCGATCTTAGAGTGGAATTTGACACAACGAATCAGGGTTAATAGATGCATTTATACTTGGCCCTCAGAGTCATCCCTTCTGCCAAAAATTCCATACGTAATCGACGATCTCTGCGCTCTTCGTGACAGGTAAGTCATGACCGGCATCAACGAATTCGAACTTAACATTACCAGCGCCCAAAGCTTCCGTTGCATCTGGCACTAGCTCGTCTTCGGCAACGAGCACATCTGTCTTTCCACATATGATCAGCACCTTGCCATTCTGCAAGCCTTCCTTTGCGTATCGCTCCTCGGACGAAGCGTTTTGGGCAGACAGTCGTTTGCCAATCCGTTGCCAGTCTGAGTGCTGATTGATGACAGGGCCATATCTGATACTTGACATGAATGACTTGACGAAGCCGTGATGAACGTCAACCTGCCATTTCTACGATAGTTTGCTTAGTGACACTTTTCAAATGACACGGATGTGGAGACTGACGACAATGTTAGCGATCGTGATGCCTGGTCTGGCTCTTGACAGTACCGGCGCTTGAGGTACAGCGCCCAGTTTCTCTTTTGGTAACTCTCCTGTCACAGGCGCTTCAGCCGAGACTTTTTTCAATTTCGTTGGCGGATCTCCTCGCTGCAATCTCCTTTTAATGATGCCCTCGAGCGTAGTCTCGTTGATCAAACCCGTATTGTAAAGAAAATTGTTCATCAAAGTCACACGGTTTTCTCTGACAAGACCTGCAGGAGCGAGCAGTACGAGGGAGGAGACTAGATTTGGAAAATGAGAAGTGAAATTGACAGAAATCCCTCCACCAAGCGAATAGCCTATCAGTGAGAAACTCGAACCATTACCAGTCCACGAGATAGGAGACGACGTCAAAGCCAGCAGTATCGAAGTTGTGAACAGCCGCGCCGAATGCGGCGTCGGCACAGGTGTAGACGAGTAGCCCTTTCCAGGATGATCAAACAGGATGACTCGACATCCCTTGTCTACCAAGCCATGCGCAATGGCTCCCAACGCGATACACGGATTCGATATACCATGGACTAAGACCACCTTCCTCCCATCATCTGGCCCAAACTCATACACTCGTAGACTCCCATAGGGCGACGGCACATCTCGCGCACCAGGGTAGGCATCAGGTGGGTAGGGAAGGCCTGCAGCCTCCTCTTCTGACAGTTTGGGAAGGAGTGTCTCTACAGGAGAGGGAATGACTTCGGTATCTCGATCAAGGCCAGTCTTGATTTTGTAAAGGCGCAGGCCGACTGATATGGCGACCTCGAGACCGAGAAGAGTCCAGGGAATCAGCACCTTGTTTTGGCGATACCATTGCTCCATGATTACGAGATAGATATCTCTGCAACGTTGCAGGTGCATTGCCGCCATTAAGGAGAAAATGAGGTCATCCTCGGCAAGTCTTGCCAAGCCGTAGGGCTAAGCAACCACCCCACCTTTCTCCTACTACACCCACATATCATGATATTGCAGATTGATCTTTTATTTAAGCACAAATCACCTGGAGCTGTTCCCTGCAAAGTAAATCAAAATCACGTTTGTGGCGATTGTGTTATGAGGTTGAGAAGCCTACGCTACATACAAATTTTTGTGATGGTGTGGATGGGACTGTCCATAACAATTGGTCCATAGGAGGCACAGCGGGCTAATTCAACTTTACTGACAATCTCTCGTGAATGAAGAATAGGGGGGGTTGGTCTCTGCGTCGGGCGATTGTTGATGAAAGAAATGGGTGGCTGGTCTCAAGAGAGGATTTGAAGTGAAGTGAGTCTCACTACCGAAATGAAGCGTTTCATACCTTTGCGGTCCCTACTAAGAGCTACGATGCCTACCATGTCGCTGGATGCTGAGCCCAACCGCAGCAACATCTAGATAGAAGACTGTAACAAATCCGGCATCCTTATGATTTGCAGAATAAGAATTCTTTTGCATTCCTCGCGTGTCTTGTACGACCAAACGCGGCTACCCTTCTCTCTTCACTCTCATTCTGAAACTCTTCTTCCAAACTTTCCTTTGTTCTGCAATCGCATGCGTGAATTTGCATGATCAATAGCCAAAACGGGTTCCGTACCATTGTCAACGCTATTGATCAATCTACCAGCCATGTCTGCTAGTAGTTCTTTCAGAATGCGTTGTCCTTGCAACACACAAGATTTCGTACTACGTTTCCTGATCTTTCTGAATCCTTTGCAACTTCGCTACGCATCCTTTACAAATACGATATCAAAATACTTGCAAGGGAGAAGATGGCGTTCTTCGGATTCCAGAAGTCATCCCCTGCTCCTCCACTCCTAGTGCCTCAACTGAAACCTGGCAAAAATGCTCAACACAGCGACCCTCCTGGTGCCTTTGATACGAAGCAAGGGAGACTGCTTGTACCACGGCTGGCAGATCCACCGGCACCCACGCCCGAGATGATAAGCAATGCTCGACAAGAAAAGTTGACCAGTTTCTTCCGAGATGGAAAAATCTACCCTGCTCATGACTTCATTGAGGATGTCTCGCTACGGACAGCCAAAATTTCTCTGGACGAAACATACGATTTTCAGACTCGTCAGCTTGACGATTGGACGCCCCTGCCCGGGTCGATAGGAAGAACCCTTAGGACGCTACGGTATATAGCATTGAAGGAAGATGAGCTACCATCCTTCCATTACTGGACTTGGGTAGATTTTGAAGACCCCGTCGCAAATTCAGAGCCTACGGACTGGGATGAAGTGTTGAAGAAGCAATCGAAACCTGCTGGACAGGAAGAATGCAAACAAGGCGACGATGAGCAGGACAGACGCCCAATTGGCGACAACGTGTCTGGTGAGCCAACTGGAGAAAAAGAGAAAGCCATGAAACCCCACAAGACGAGACTCTCATCATCCAAAGAGCAATACGGCGTGACCTAAGGCCGAAAGGACCGCTATGAGTGGCTTGATCCCATTGAGAAGACCCCGAACGTCAAAATTACTACCACACCAAAAGCCTTCTCAAATCAGCCTGCAGCCTCACCAGATTACATTCCAGGCCTCAATGTAAATGTACAAGGCAATTCTCCGGTCTCTCAAAGTGGCGCTGCTTCTAAAAAAGAAGCTGACAAAAGCACTGAAGATCGACTCACATCGATGCTAACTCCTGAAGATACTGCCCCACCTAGCACCCAGAGTCCGGAGCTTACAAATGTGGTACCTCGAAAAGCCCTTCTCCGATGCGAAAGAGGTGGCATGTACCTTAATGATTTGACCACGCCATCCTTCAAAGAAATGGCACTGTACTTGGTCCAGAGTGAAGAAGACGAGACCACAGTTGGGAGTGGGCAGCGCTTCATCGACGTCATTCAGCCTGGAGAATCAGAGTCAAAAGCTCATCTCATCGCCGCTGGTAGGCCTTTAGCACAAATGTATCGACGATATGTCGAACACTTCTTGGGCAAGAAAGGGTACCACTTTCGGATCCGGTCAGATGCGTACCATCAAAGCTCATCATGGGATTTGGGCAGGAAGGGTACGCTGAAAGTAACACGTGTTGACGTTGGCTACTGCTATGTGAATGCCTCTGGCAGTTGGAGCGGCTCGAAAGCTCCCTCGCAGCGCGGAATAAACAGCGATCGATTCAAAAGCGCGCTCGACTTTCTCTTCGGACGGGATGAGAAGGAAACCAAGGAGCTGACGCTCGAAATTCCTCCGGAACATGGTTCCCATGATATTGACCGTTCGTCAGCAATGCCATTGTCCCGAGGACTAGAAGAGATCTTCGAAGAATTGACAAATCGTGACCCATACACGAGCGGTACTCTTGTACGGGTCCCATTTTGCTACTCGGCGGAGATATTTGTTCATGAACAGGGAACGGAGTTCAAACATCCTTTGACGGCAACGTTGGAATCACTTAGAGAGGAGGAGGAAGAAGCCAAGAAGGAGCGCTTGCTTGAGCAGCAAAAGGCTCAGAAGAAGACCAACACCACAGATAGTACGGCTCAGCAATCAGTCCGCCGTTGGAGTACGACGGTTCCAACGACAGTCTTCGACTTCAATCCTGGGCCGATAGCTTCTTCAGTCGGGTCAAGAGTACGCAGTGCATCAGAGGTTGAAGACCTAGAACGCCGATTACAAACGGCTGAGCAAAAGTTACAGCAGCAGTCAGCAACGGACCAGTTGAAGGCTCTCCAGCAGGAGGGTGATGAATTGCGATATAAGGTCGATCAGCAAGAAAAACAAGTCACCACTATGTCAAATGAATACGACGAGCTAGGAACCAAAGCGAAAGCTGAGGCTAATGACCTAGAGCAACAGCGTCACCAACTACGGACCCAACAAAGGGAACTTGAAAGGGAAGTACAAGAGTTGACCGCAGAGCGCGAAGGACTCCAGAATCAGGTGAACGATCTCGAATCCCAGGCCATCGAAACAAGAGAAGAATACGAGGAGTCAAGACTTACCATAGAAGACCTCGAAACTCAATTGCAGAAAATGACAGATGAACGAGATCAGCTTCAGAGCAGGGTAAATGAGCATAGTCAAGAGACAGCTGAGCCAGATCAAGGACCCAATCAAAACCAATCTCAAGACTATAACGACACGGACCAAAGACCTGCTGGCGGGGCTACTGATCCGATCGCAACGGCAGCTGCAGATCCATCCCAGGAGAATGCAGAAGCTTCGGCACCAAATCCACCAAGCGGATCGGCAGATCCGACCAAGCTGCTCTACTGTACAGTATGCATGAAGAGTGTGGACAAGCTGACTCCAAAGGTAGGCCAAAAGACACTGAAGCAAGACTCAAGACTGACATAGATTGCAGGCCAAGATCAAACATGCAGAGACATGCAGTACGACGGTGTCTTCGTTCATATACCTCACGATGCAAGAAGCAAAGCAAATGCGAGCTGAGAAAAAGGAGGCAAAGGGAACAAAAGCCCCTACAACGTCGAAGAGAAAGCGTGATGCCACGGCCAATGAGATTCAAGATGACGAGTCTGCAGCAGGGCCGTCTGGACAGACTGAGGGAGATGGCCAGACCAATGACGACGCATCAGGTACGAGGCGATCGAAACGTAAGAAGCCTGCAGGCAATGTGCCAGAGGAGCTGCCGCAACCACCAGCAAAGAGACCAAAGCGTGCGGCCAAGGGTGGGACCAAGCCTAATGAGAAGGCTGCTCCGCCGGGGAAAAACCCAAAGCCTGCAGTCAAGAAGGGATCCAAGCCCGATGGTGGGCAGCCCGCCGGGGTGGAGACCGATGACGATAGCTTACCACCGGGGACGAAGCGCAAGTCCAGTGGAGGGGATGGAGAAAATCCAAAGAAGAAGTCGAGGAAGAAGTAGGGGTCTGGGAGTTTTGGTAGAAAATCCCAGTTAGAATGTATAGCGAGTGGCTTTGAATGAAGAAGGGCGAGATTGTGAACGAGTTTGGCTTGATATAGCATGTAGAGATCATGAATCAATCCATGCCTTTGAAAGCCATGACATGCTGCCCTCCGCTCCTGTCTTTTCCCTTATTTCGTTTCCTCTTCTTTCTCTTCCTTGGCTTCTCCTCCTCCTCACTCTCATCCCCATCAGCCTCGCTGTCGTCTTCTTCGCTACAATGTTCCTGCATCCTCTTCCCATTCACAGCGACCTGTTCGTCCTCCCCATTCGCCTCCCCTAAGCTTTCTTCCCAGACCTTGACGATAGACCCACCTCCACTACATATTCTTCTCCCAGTCTCGAACCCCAAACCCAGCACCCCCTCCACCTCATCATGGCTCACGTCGCCCACCACCTTTGGCCTCTTTCCCCCCATCCCTACAAATCTAACAAATCCGTCATCCATCCCAACAGCCAGTATCTGCTCTTTCCCCACTCCCTCCGGCACTGCAGCCAGTACATCAGCACTAGCACCTTTTCCTACCGTAAGAGTTTCTTCATTATCATCCCACACCCCTACTTCCCAGAACCTGAGTCCACCCTTCTCACCTCCAACGACCAATTTCCCATTCACAATGGCAGAACTGAGTAACTCTTCGCCCTGGTCTTCGCTCTTGACCAGTATTCCCCTGCGAAGATCCGTGACGGCCACGGTAGTGCCGCCAGTGCTGATCCATTGTTTGCTAAACCCGCTTGTGGAGGTATTTGTAGGTGGTAATGGCGTTACAGATGTAACATAATCATCGTGTGGATGGTGCGTTTGCTGTGGCTTCGAAGTAGCGATTGTGGAATCGGCGCGGAGGTCGTAGAGGTAGAGAGCGGAGGAATCCGTGGCTAGGAGGAGGGTTTGCGGCGAGAGAGTGTGTAGAAGCGTCGGAGGATCTACTGAGGATCTTCTCTACGTATTAGTAATTTTCGATAGCTGCATACAAGCAGCATCTTGGCAGGTGACTATACCTGTGCAATGGTACCGCAATTTTCCCATGCACCTGCCCCGTTTCCGTCGTCGCTACCTTTACCAATCCATCCGTACCTGCGGAAATCAGGTGCTCGCCATCGTGGCTGAAGCAAAGACTACGACAGCTGCCCTTGTGCCGACGGGTACGCCATGCTGTCTCAATGCAGCTGCGACCGACTCGGGGCGGAGAAGCGGGATCGGAGGGAGGTAGGCGGTTGAGCTGGACGTGGCCTGAGGCTAGCCCAAGAGCAAGGAGTGAGGCTCTGGGGTGGATCGCTTGGGCAAAGAGGTCGGAGTCTAAAGGGTAGGTACAGAGGGTGTCAAACATTGGGCTTGGGTGCAAGTACGGGCAAGGTGGTGGGAGGTTGTTTATTTTTAGGGTTTGCTAGGCGAGAAAAGAGCGCTATCTATGGATTGGGGTGAGAAGTCTTCGACCAACATTACGACCAATTTGAATCAATCCAGGACGAACACTCTTCGGAGATCTCATAAATAGGGATACTTGACAATATTCAAGGGACCGGGTTCGGAGTATCTCATAATTAAAAGCATACGTATGTCTCCTTTGTTCGCTCGCTCACTCCGTGTCTCGGGACCACCCAAGTCTCGAGTCCGCCTGTGCATATGATCTTCCCTGGAGAGCTTTCCCAGAGCATCGGTCCTGCATGTGATCTTCCAGTCTGATGAATGGCCGATGGAATGAGTCAAACTTTGAATCAGGTGCTGTTGAAAGACTGAAATACGAGGAAGGGGCGTCCTCCATGGAGCCATAAGGTAATTGCTACTGTTCCCTACTTCTTCCTTCTTTTCCCTCTTTTTCTTCTTCCTTCTTTGCTATTTCAACCATGCTTTCATTTATTTTGATACCCTTGCGCTCTTCTTCAGTATGGGACCACACGGTAACGACTTGGGCGCACTGTACGCTAAGAACATGGAGCACTTTGGGTGTGGAGTAGCCTTATTCCAACCCGTCTCTTCGGCAGACATGCGCCCTCCATGTGTCGGATACTTGGATGATAACAGAAGATGGAATCTGATTGCAAACATCCGGTGGCTAGGTGGAGATGACCCAGAACACCAGGATACTGACCATAAACATCGTCTCAAACTCCTTGGGCGAGAGCCTCAAAAGATGGAAGAACTAGGCATCGAGTGGAGGCCTCGAACGAGTATTGGCGTAAGGCAATGGACCGTGGATGCGAGTGGACAAACACCGTGAGACTGACTATCTTTTGAAGTCTTCGCAGATAAACGGGTACCTCTTATTATGACTACGCGGCATATCGACTGACGATGTGCTTTCTGCAGAACCATCGGTCTTCCCGTGGGTGCCGATGCCCACATCAAATACAAATCCGATAAGAAATTCGGTGCCGTCTTGATTGCTCAAAAACCTGTCACACTTACCTCCTATGATGACGAAACGCTTTTCCGATCTTGGCTTGCTACCAATAGATCCCAGCTCTCGTCTCTTTACGGCGCCGAACTACGACGCTATGGCCTTTGGATCGTTACGAGGACCTACACTTGTCAGCACTGTAGCATCAACGCCTGGGACTCCAGCGGGAAAGAAGCTAATATGACGATGAAAGCGAAAGCGAATATGCTGGGAGATTTAGGAGGAGATTTAGAATGGACTGAGAGACTGACTGATAAAGACTGGAGCCACTACTATGCCAAAAAGAAAGGAGACACCGTCGTAGTCTTCTTCGATGGTGTCGAAGTGCCCGCCTCGAGTTGGTGGTGGGAAGGGTTGAGAGGAAGATTCGGAAGGCAGAGCATTGCCCAAAAGACCAGCAAAGACCATGCTTTCCGTTCGCATAGCCGAGAGCGACGAAGCCGATGTGGAAGCCCGAAAGATATGACTGGAGACCAGCCTGAGCGAGAGAAAGGCTTGCTAAACGAAGATCTCTGGGGTTCGTCGGCTCCCTTAAGACGAGGTGCATCAGTGGATAGCCGAAGTACGTCACGAGGTCGGCAATCATTGTGCAACCGGAACAAAAATCTTGGTCGAAGCATGTCAACACCCAGGAGATTGTCAAGATATCTCGACTACGATCAACCATCTCCTAAGAGTCAGGCGGGAAATGTCGTACTAGGCACTCAAACAGATCATGTCGATGACCCCTCACCTCACAAGACAAGGTTCCTGGTACCAGAGCAGCCGCATCGAGCTCAAAGCACGGCTTCCACTGTTGCCTCGTCATCAAGCATCAAGGTGCGGAAGCCAGCAGCGCACGACGGTGGTGGTGGAGCACCTCCGTCGAGACCAAGCAGCGCTCTCCAACGAAAGGCTGCTACGCCTGTTTTGCGGGATACGTCATGAAGGGAAACTGGTCTACCGATGCTCGAAACACTTTGTCGAGGGAAAAAAGAGTCCAAGGGCATGGATGTATCAAAACATGCGGGAAATCTGTCAGACGGGCAGCCACTGAGAGTCAATAGAATGGTCAGCCATAGATTGCGGCCTTGGAAAGGAATCATACCAATTTGCTGGAACACTCACTTCTCCCATCAAACAGAGAAAATGCTGAGCTGCACTCAATGGTTGTACGCATCCTTGATCAGTTGGGCGCAAATCACAACCATAAGTAGAGACAGCGACAACATGATCAAAGTGTCGTTTTAAGCAGATCAACAGCAAAGGATATCGTGAAAAGCCCAGAACAGCCCAACATCATTAGCAATAGCAAACCCATCCGTCATGTACACCGTTCCCTACGCTTTCTTGCCCCTAGCTCTCAATCTCTCCTCCAACTCCCCCATCGCCTTGACCCAAACACCTTTTCCCTTTACTCCTTTGATCTTACTCTCCAAAAACTCCGCCATCTTTTTCTCCTTCAAGCCCTCCCCATAGCAAACCTTCGCGCCCGCCTTCACGTTCGTAGCCAGTGCTGCGACGCCATCTCCACTACGCACCTTGATCTCTAACACAACCTCGACTTTCGTCCTCATGCCCTGTAGCAGCATAGAAGACCGTACCGCCATCACTTCGTCGGACGTAATCGTCGGCTCTGTGATGTAGCTCACGCCTAGCATGCCCACTTCTTCTGCTATGTTGCTTGCGGTTCTGCAGCTGGTGCTTACAAAAGTAAGGAGATCTTTGATGGTGGTCTGGGATTGCTGCAGGCATTGGAGTTGTGCACGCATGATCTGCAGGAAGAAGCGCTTCTCTGTGGTCAATGGTTGGGGATGGTAGGTCCTGGCGTCGGCGATGTAAGTCAAGCTAATTGGGCAATTTTCCGAGGCGGCGTTTGGCGATTTGTCCTCCTTGCCATTGGTCTGGAAGGAAGAAGGCGTAAAGAATAGCTGGAGGGTGCGGTCGTACGTCATCGTTAGAGTGGAGTCACTGGTAGAGGTAATGGTCCAGCCATGAGCCGTTTCGAGGCTATCGACATTGGCTGAAATTCCTGTTAGTAACGTGTATCCAGAGTATCATTTGGTCTTACCTTGCAGCGCTGAAACCTCTGCGAAACTCCAGCCTCTGCAATCCTGGCGGATTTTCTCAGCTTCCTTGATTTCTCCCACGCATTCTTGCTTCTGCTCGACAACATCGACAAGGATGTTTTCCTTCTCACGGAGTTGGGTCTGGAGCTCTTCTACAAGCTTCTGTTTGGTCTCAAGCTCTCTTTCGATCGACATAAGGCTCTCTCGCGCCTCCTTGAGCTCGTCCTGATCGCATTCGGCCATTTCATCAGCCTGTGCTTGAGCAATCTGTACCTGGCTTTCCAGATTTTCGTGGTCTTCTATTAGTTTGGGAAGAACTGGATGCATCATTTGCTCTTGCTGGGTCAATATCTGCTCGTCTTCGTCCATACCCTCCCTAACCTTTACCAGTCCTTCTTTAAGACCTTCCAATAGCTTCATGCGCCATTCGTACCACATAGCCTTGCTAAGCAGCCGTGCATGAGTCTTGACATTCTTGAATTGATTGTCCATGATCGGCTTGATATCTGGAGGCGCGGCCATGTATTCGCGGAAGAGAGGAGGATTCTCTTCGTAAGTGTCTGCTTCAATCTCCTTGACAATGCTACGACCTTCAGAAATGTAATTTTTGAGTTCGCGGCAAGACTGTGTTTGTATTAGTGTAGGTCAAGACTTGGATCTCTGTTTTCAATACTTACGTGCTGGTAAAGCTCGAGCATTGGCACTGTACATGCACCGGCGACCACACGGCTTTCAAGATCACTCGGTGCCTCTTCTTGATTTGCATCCAGCGCATCGGCATTTGCTTTCTTTCCGCTTTGCTCCAACAGTGCATTCGGCACCACAGTATGCCTTCGCTTAGTAGTTGTCAATTCCATGAATCGAATGCTTGTCATGTTTAGGAAGTCTTGAAGGTGGATGCGATCTTCGTCTTCCGTCAGCGTTGTTACTCCCTTTGTACCTGCATCGAGCTTCTCCTCGAAAGAAGCCACTTTAGCAGGACTTTTCGACTCAACGTCCTTGAACCGTGGCTGATCCTTAGGGGTAGTCTCAGCCTTTGATGGAGAGATGACTCCTGACGGTGTCCCTGCATTGCCTGTAGTGTCCCCTAGGCTGAGCCTTGTTGATCTTGTGATTCGGCCGGTGGTGGCAGTCTTGGGAGGTGGAGCTGGAAGCTTGACCTTTTTCACAGGACTGCCCTCTCGTCCCTTCAGACGCTTTGGAGTATCGTCATCATTCTCGTCCTCATCAAGCTCAGCTGGTCTTTTTCCTAGTAGACCTTTGGCAGCACCGACATGCAAGCTCTTGCGCCCATTGAGCTTCTTCTTTTGCGGCGTCAATTTTTCTATCATGCCTTTCAGGTTAGCAGTTGCGTCTTTTTCGTTTAGGTCTTGTGAATCAGCTTCATCTTCCATGATGCCGCGTCCACTCTCTCGACGCTTGTCCTCCGCGCGTTCCTGATCAACTTCCTGCTCCATTACCTGAGGATCCTCGAATCGAACTCCTGCTGGAGCAGGACCTTGGCTGACAAATGGCTTCGCGTTTTGGCCAATGGACCCTCGTCTCTCAAGCATAGCAGTCACACGTGGTGAGCCAAGTCCTTCTCGATCGAGTCCCAGACCAGATGATCTCCGCCTTTTCGGTTTCAGGATGATGCTTGGAGTTGTTGCACCCGTGACCGCGTCCCTATGGAAGAACGGATTCTCACTGACCGGACGAGGAGTCGAGTCTGGAGTTTTCCTGCGATCGGCCTTGATCTCCGCTTTGAAGAGCTTCTTTGGTGATGCTGTCCTCATTGACACATTCTTTGAAGGAGGCGTCTTTCCAGGTGTGGTGGGACGCATTGGTTGCGGCGTTAGCTGCTTTGAAGGGGTGTTGGGTTTCTTTACTGGCGTAGGCTGCTGTGACTTGGGCGTAACTGAAGCGCGACTCCCTATGCTTTTTCTAGACTGGCTCCGAGGCTGCGAGGTTGCTAGACTAGGACTGCCAGTCTCTGATGCCAACGTCTTCACATGGGCAGGCAGAGGTCGCTCATCTGTCAGGCCTACACCTACAGGCCTTTGTCTAGGGGTACCAAAGAAGGGTGAGCCAGACAATTGGCCAACGTCGGTCTCTTGCTCCATCAAGACTTTGGCTTCTGCTTTATTGCCGGTACTCAGCTGCTGAGGCAGAATTGCCCCTACTGTGGTAGTGATATCCATGTCCTGAGTCTGGTCCTCCACTGGCTCAGTACGCTCTGTGATAGAAGGCAAGATGCCGCCTGCCGCGAAAGTGATGTCCATAGTCTCATCATTATCAGAAAATGAACCACTTTCCCGTCGATTCGCATCTTGCTGAAGCTGCTGATTTGCAAGGTCATTATCAGCAGGGGGAGGACATTTGTTGTTAGGTTGAACAACGCCCCCAATTACAGACGTAAACTCCATAGTCAATTCTTCGTCATCATCATCAGACTCACGGCCCTCCAGGTCCTCGCGTCGATGGACCGGCTGATTCTGCTGAATTCCACCCACTGCCGTGGTAAAATCCATCGTCTCCTCACCGAGAGCAGATCCCTCGCCGGAGGATCTTCGGCGGCCTACGCTGCTTCTTCGTCGATTATTCCCAGTGACAGATTTCCGACGTATTCGCTTTGGTGAGCCCTGACCCTCTGCAGGCGCAGGCAGAATGCCTCCGACTGCTCGAGTCATTTCCATCGTCCGATTTTCGTCTTCAGGTTCGTTCCTAGCAACGTTGGCCTTGAAAGCCGGCGAGAAGGGATTCAAATTCTCCTGATCTTGTAAAGCGCTTGGATCACCGACCACTTGAGGTACGTACTTTCCCTTCTTCATCCATGGCTTGAAAGCATTAGTAACCTCCTCATCAGCCATCTCCATCGTGATATCCCCATGTTCGTCATAGTCGATTCCCTGTGTACCCGCCTGAGCCGCTGCTTGCTGGAGAGCTGCTTCAAGCCTTCCGCTCGATCCAGTACTATTGCTTCCTGTGGAGCGGAGCGTATTGTCTTCCCCATCAACCCCAGTAATTGTCTCATCTTCGACAAGATCATCATCCTTGGAGCTGGAAGAATCGCTATCCTTATCAATCTCATCAGCGGTCACAAAACTCTGATTTGTGTCATCTTCCGCTCCACTAATAGGACTCGAGGAAAAGTCTTCAGGGTTGTTGAAGTTCATGGGAGGTATTCCAGAACTTCTGCGGCGCTTCTTTTGATGCAAGTCCCTTTGATGGACGGGAGATGCAGCAACCTGCAATTCTTCTACCTGCTCTGGTGGAGTCGAGGGTGGTTCAGAGGCGTCCGAAGAGGGCATTGAGCGGGGCGTAGCGTAAGGTGATCCCGCATTAGCTGTTAGACCAGAAGCACGCCGAGTCGAATTAGTTGATGCCGATGAAGTAGTTGAGTCCTCTGGTAGTTCAACTTCCTTCCATGTATGGAGGGTCGCCTCCGGCGCAAAAGACACTCTTCGATTTGCTGTATCATAATCAGAGGCTGACTCTAGTGGAGAATTACAAAGACCTTACCCAAAGACTTCCTTCTGGCGTCTCTTTGAGCCAGCGCCTCCTGCCTCTCGCGCTCTTTTGCGGCCGCTTGTTGTTCTTCTTCAGTACGCACAGCTACACATGCACGCGATCGAGAGGGTGGTTGGGACTTTGCTCCTGCAGGTAATGGAGATGCTTCAAAAGGATTTGGAAGTCCTTGCGTGCCATTTCCAGAAGGCCTATTTGGCGACTTTCTGGAAGCTTTTTCGGGCGTCTTTTGTCCATTCGCTTTGCCGGGCGAAGCTTTGCGTCCGCATTTGTGAGGTGGTATAGTCTTGGGAGGTGAGAGCACTATTGTCGGCTTCAATATTGACTTGACAATGGGTGGAAGAGAAGGCTGTTGGTGGTCAACTTCGAGCTCATAGGGACTTTATGTACCAAGCCTCACCTGTTTGTTCCCCGCATCTTCTCTGAGCGCATCCAATCCTCCAGGTCCGATACTTTTGCTACGAGACTTTTTCCCGTTCGCCTTGCCTTTGATATCCAAAGCCCCGATCGCCGCAGTATCCACAGTCAAATTCTCCTTGTCCCCTCCCATATCAGTACCGGGCATGTGCGCGATTGACTTGCGAGCTTGTCGCACTCGCGGAACTTTGGGGCTCTGTGAAGACGACATTTTGAATCGATGAGAGCATTCACTCCGCTGGTTTTCGTTAGCAGCTCACAGCATCGCTCGAATACCGTGTTTTGTGAGGAAAGGCTTAGCGCGATATGGAGATGCTGAAAGTAAACAAAGAGCTAAGCTAAGCAAATAGGGCTGAGCGCTAGATTCCGCCTTAGCGAATCTTGGCACCCGCACAGAAACCAACGCCATCTGTTGAACATCAGCAATTAAGTCAACGCAGACCACAACCGCAACCATGGCGACCGAATTGACCGTACAATCGGAGCGCGCCTATCAGAAACAGCTTCACATCTTCGTGAACCAGAAAACCAAGCGAACGAAGAGCACAAAGGTCGGCAAGGGTGGACGAAGATGGTACAAGGACGTGGGATTGGGGTTCAAGACACCGAAGACTGCCATCGAGGGCACATACATTGGTACGTTTTGGCGGGCTGCGGAAGCCCAGAATCTTGTTGCCATTCTCTGTCGGAAACGCTCGATGCTGCCGCGGCTAAAGTCATGCAAATTGCCAGAGCGTCAAATCTGACTACTTTCTACAGACAAGAAATGTCCCTTCACTGGCGAAGTCTCCATCCGCGGGCGTATCCTTACTGGCACTGTCGTCTCTACCAAAATGCATCGAACTCTCGTCATCCGTCGCGAGTACCTCCACTTCGTCCCCAAATACTCCAGATACGAAAAACGACACAAGAATCTTGCGGCACACGTCTCACCAGCGTTCCGTGTGGAGGAGGGTGATAAGGTCACCGTGGGGCAGGTTCGCCCGCTATCGAAGACAGAAAATCTCCCCGCTGCTCAAAAAAGAGGATAATTGCTGACTGTTTCTTTGCAGGTCCGATTCAATGTCCTCCGCGTCCTCCCCCGTACAGGCAAGCAGGTGAAGGGGTTCCAGAAGTTCTAAAGGATGATGTGGAGGGATCAGGGAGACTGCGAGAGGTTTGCATATTTTGCTCAGGCCTATGGAGCACGCCATAGATGGAGATCGAAACCGAAGCCAATTAAAAATCATTGAAACAATTATTCCCTTTCCGATCTTAATGACAGTTCCCATGCCTCGAGATCAGACCAATTTGGGATCAACGCCCTACAAGTGGCGTTTGTCTTGGGGTGGCGACTTCTAGAACGCTGTCTGGCTGCCCTCACTGCCCATGAGAATGGGAGGTTTCCGGCAGGAAGCCGATGCTGTAAATGTGTCACGCTAAATACTCCTTTCACTTAGTTTGCACTGAGGATGAAAGCTTTTGAGATTTGCAGGATTATGGACACCAGAGGGAAATTCAACGATGAACATATACAAGAAACCTGGCCTCGACATGATATGCTGCGAAATCTCCCGAGACACTCTTCATATTATCCGTGCGTTGACCATTCATCCCCTTGAAAAGCCCGATAGTCCACACATATGAACATCCAATTTCATCACAACCCAATGCCATGATGCGCTAGAGATATCACATCGCATTCTCACATTCCCGTCCAGGTATAGTCGTACCCAGATCCCTTAGCTCCATAATTATCGTCGTACGCGAACTCCTGGAGCTGATTTAGAGCGCTGGCGCCTGCCTCATGATTTGGACTACCTCCATCCAGAGTGCTTCCATTCTCCGACTTGATCTTAAGCACATCGCGAGCTTCTCTATGAGAATAATCGTCGCTGCCCAATTGGGTGTCAGGGTTCGAGTGCTCAATAGCGTCTTGTAATTCTGCCACAAATTCGTCGACAAATTCTTGGTCATTGTGGGTGTCTGATGAATTTGTGTGATTGGTAAGGGACATATGAGACAGCTTGTGGTGCTCCCCCTCTGAAGTATCTGGGTCAATGTCTTCGTTGTCACTATTCAACAGACTCCCAGGCTTCGCTTGATGAAAGCCCCTTTGCGTGCCATCTTTGAATGCCGAATTAAATCGCCAACTTCTAGCTCCACCGACCCCAAATTCCTTGAACCAATCCTGCATTATCGCCCTATCGAGTTCAGAGTCAGCGAACCACTTTTGAATATTCTGTGTCCTAGCGTATCTTCCGTCTTTAGGATTTCCACCCAAAGCTTGACCGCTGTCTATTGGCACTAAGACAGTGTAGTAGCGTGTTTTAAGGGCGAGCGCCTTTGATCACAGTGCCTCTTTGGGGACGTTGTCCCTGATCTCAAGGGATGTCAGGGAAACGAAGAACCGACTTGCCAGGATGTGGAGTAATAAGAAAGCTCGAAGCTACATAGAGGGAAACCCGAGAAAGGAAAGAGCCTTACCATATGGCGTCAGAAGAGAGAGAGGGGATCTGAAATGCTGATACCAGGCGCCCAACAGCCACACCGAGAGAATAAGAACATGCAACGCCTCGGTTCTGGGTTGCAATGGCTGTTCGTGCGCTGGCCAATCGGCCTCTCTTGCTGAGGATCTCAAGGCCAAACGGGTCATCATTGAAAGAAGTTTGGATCGCTCGGATCTTTTTCAATAGCAGTGTAACTGGACAAATCGATACGATGGCATCCGGCTGAATTTGGCCCCAGATTAGGTACTCGCCAGAAGCCTCCGAGGTATTAATGTCAGAATCTACTAGCCACGTATGAGGATTAAGCTAGGAGAGATTACATACCACGTAGTGACAACTTGGTGTCAAATCAAGTAATTTAGCTTTTTGTACACTGCCATCTCTATCAGCGGCACGAAGATCGATGACAGCGAAAGATGCCTCAGGCCCCAGTTTGAGCGCTCTAGACATTGATTAGTACAGGAGTATCAGATCACAATCAAGTGGGCTTACATATGCAGTGCCCGCATTGGATCTTCACCGCTCAAAGTTAGCATTCGAGGAACCGTAAAGTAGAAGTGGGTGACTTGCTCTTTGTGACGCTAATCATCTTCGAATCAAAATCTTTCTGATTGCTAATATACTGATAATGGAATTTGAGGTTAGCCTCTAGATTCTAGTCAAGGGCAGGAAAGCATGCGCTGGAAAACCTACCATGTTGGCACATTTTAGGTAGGTTATGCTCCGAGAATCAGGCGGCCTCTCAACATGGACCGCATCCCTGAATGCCCCGCTGCGAAAACTCGAGCCGGTGTACAAGGTATGTAAATCATCTGAATGACCCCTAAATCCAAGAGCGGCGAGCTTCTTTTGAGCCGTAGGAAGCGAGACTGTCGTAGAAGCTGAGATTTGTGCCTTCTTTATCGGTCTTTGATGAGATTGCGGAGTCGGGTAGAATTGGCTCGGATGTTGAGGATGGCTTTTCGTAGGGGTTTGTGGGAGAGACTTGGAGACCCGCTTCACCGGCACCTGTGCTTTGATGTCGCTGTCATCACTCGAAGTCTCGACTGCAGACTCTTCTCCAGAGGTAGAGACGTCAACAGCCTGATATTTACGTTTTCGCTGGATTGGCTTCGTAGTCGTCGTAGCCCTCATAGATCTTGAGACTGAGCCAGGCGTTCGTGGTGTCAATGTGATCTTGAGGGCGTTGGCGATTCCTTCAATGCGGCTCTGAGTCTCCGTTTCAAAGCTCCTAGATCTCAGTGACAAGGACGGAGCCTTCAGTAATTTGAGTGCGGCTTTCTCATCCGGACCAAGCTTCATAGAGTGCCACATTGTAGAAACAGCCCCTACAGACAGACCATGTTTTTTGACTAGCTGCTCACTGAAGTATGCGTTGAAGATACTTTTGATGTCTCTCCAACTATTGTCGTAAGACGCTAGCAACGCCAGAATTACTCTCTGAAGGCTGGTCCAGTGATTCAGTGGCCCTTTGCTGACTGCTGTGTAGTCACCTCCCGGAATGAGAGAGCATTGGTAAACAGCCTTAGCCAGCGGCTTGACAAAGGATTCCTCGGATGGTAATTCTATGTGACTAAGACGTTGCATTTTGAGCATAGACCATTAAAAAGGTTCGTAAAGAGCTGATGAAGCGATACTGGAGGACACAACCAAGGTGTCGAGTTTGGGAGGGAGAGATGTGGATGGCGAGGTTTAGAAAGAGAAGTGAGGTGAGGCGAGGCGAAGTGAAGCCTGCTCCCTTTGACGCATGATCTAACCGCGTTACCTGACAAATGCATCCAGACCGCGCTAATGGGACCCAACTCATTTTAAAACGCGAGGCGTTGAGCTCATTTGGAATCATGAAACAGATCTTTTTTGCTAATGCTGTCACCTGCTTGGATGTTGAAACGACCGCTTTATACAATTCTGTTGCATCACCAGGACCCAACCCACGAACATTCAAGCGGTTAGAGTCCTAAGAGTCATACGGGATAGCTAGCTAAGGTACCTCTGAGTGATGAGAAATCTTCTCGGTCATCTTATTCCGTCCGTAAGGGGGGGCGCGAGCGAGCGTTATACTGAACATACACAGGTACATGCCTGGACTTCGGACAATCCAGGGGCTTCGGCTTGAAACCTATTACAACTCGGTCGCAGACGTCGTTTGATGGAGTATGATTAGATAGCGGCCACTCAATTGGATTCAGATGCCTTGTGGCTTTCGAAGGCTGATTTCCCAGGACGCTCACAGCAGCCTATTCAGAGCCCCTGCGACCCAAGACCGGCAAACGGGGCCCCACCTTATCAACCGATGCAATGAATTTCTGGCTCCACCAATTTGTACGGGTTTGTCATCGTCACTCATCATAGCCTGAAGATGGGATTTTTACCCCTATCGTGGGCCTCAGAGATGGAAGATGAGACTTTGCAATCTATGGTCACAAGGGACTTTTTCGACGTGCACTGAAAGGAACAACATACGGCAAAAATGATTATGTAAAGGAATTGATGGACTGGATCCGAAATGTTGCTCGACGAGGGTAAAAAACCTGTTCGCCGGGTGGTAGGCTGGCCAGAGTCCTCTTCCCATGACTGGCGTCCTACTTCCGTGCAAGAACGAGCCTCCATGGGCAACAATGACCAGCGTTGTTGAAGAGTTTGTGTGTGGCTAAGGACATGATGTCTCTGGCTGACAGCGCTAGTGGCCAACCTAAGCCAACCCTGAACGACTGCCATTCGCCAACCTAAATCCGAAGCCTAACCCATCTGGTGGGGGGTGCTTGAGCCTGACAAAAGATGTCTCTCAATTGAAAGGCATCATTCGATATTGGGCCAATGGAAAATCCGAAACCCATCGAGTATCTCGAGTCCCTGCTCAACAAGAAGTTGCGCATCTACACCAGCGATTCCAGGATGTTTCTAGGTGACTTCAAATGTACTGATAATGTATGTCAATCAGTCCAAAATTACTTAAGACAAATAGAATGACAGTTTATCCTTGTCTAGGAATGCAATGTCATTCTATCTCAGTCCTTCGAGTACCGCCGGCCCACTGAAAGCGCTGTCCAAGCCGCAGCGGAAGCATCGTCCTCAACAACAGCAACACTGAAAGTCGACATGACTAGCCGATATCTTGGGCTTATTGTTGTGCCAGGACCGCATATCACCAAGATCGAAGTCGAGGATCCATGAACGATGGCTTGAGATCACTCAATTTTCTGCATCCCATTTCGCAAGGAACTCTCTTCGAAATGGGGCACTCCGGATATCAATGGGCAGCTACACATTATCCACACGGCTGTGGAACAATCATCAGACAGGACTATCGATCCTGGGCAATTGCATTTGAGATCTGATTGCAGCAATTGGGTCCAAATATCCCTGATTGCAGAGTAGTATCGACAACGCAGCCTCCCGGAAATCATACTGTAGTCCCGGCTGCTGAATGGCTGCAATCAGGACAAAGCTGCCGGCAAGTTTCCATACCGCTACCTCAAGCCACTGGAGGGAGCGGACTCCACGACGGACATTGCTTATCTATGCATGTATGGCTTGTAGCTAGACATTGTAATCAATCGCACTCAATCATCAAAACGATCCTTCTCATGCACAGTGAGCCATCTGGAATACATACGTGAATGGAGCATAAAATGGTTGCCTAATGATTGCATGCAAAGGTCAGAGTCTAGACCGAACGCTGATGATCAATTGACGGGAAAGCGGGTGGAAGACGTTGGAGATCCCCCAAAACTTTAATTTTCCATGTCGGTACTCGTCCTCAACTTCTCCCAGCCGGGCTAGCACCACCATACCTCTACTTCTGCTCTCCACCAGCTCCTGCACCATCCTGTCAGATCTACGGCGACTCTTTGCCCCGTGCACCGTAGACTTCCGCTGTCAGAATACCTGGTACGTACCTCCAGCATCCTGCATTAGTGTGTGACCACCGCCCTTTGTTATGAGGGGTGGGCCTACGACGACCCTTTCTTGTCATACGAAATCTCTCTGCTTTACGATCTCTATCGCAATTGTCGTCCTTTTGCAATAGCTGACTGAGTCTACTGTTACAGCTCCGCTCGCAACCACTGGCCTGTCGCCACCATCGAGCTGGAGCACCATAAGGAATTCGAACCATCCTTCGACGAGGCTGGCCAAGTAGCCAAACCGACACCCAATACCTTATGGTCGCGGGTTGAGCTACACCATTTGTCGCAGCTCTTCATTTTGATCAAACCTCCATAACGCGTTGCGTACGAATCAGAGACATTTCATACATCACGGAGGAAAGACAAGAGCAAAGTCCGGGCGGGCCCTACGATCCGGAGATATCGCATTAAACGAGCTACCACCATCAAGAAGATCAAAGGCAGCCTACAAAGGCATTGAATTGGCAGCGCTTATTCCTGGACAGCGTCTCGCGCTACCACGAGTACCCACTTGTGCTCAGCTAAGGAAAATCTACACTGTAGAGAAGAATGGGACAGCAGCCCTCAAAGGGAAGCGACGGCTCAAGAACGCCTAAGAACGCTTCAACAACATCTCTTGATAAATCTAGTGACACCCTACAATCTTATCCCTCCTTCGGCAAATCGGACACCAAGGAATCGACACGCTCATTCCGAGGATTGCGATCGAAGATTCCTGGAGCAAAGTCAGACAGCCCAAGGAACTCTTTTTCGGCAAACGACGTGACCAGTGGAAATCTGGAAAGATCAGACACCAAAGCATCTCAGAAGTCTTCAACAAGCTCCAAGTCTGGAGGATCAAAACCTACACTTGACTCCGTAGCTGCTACAGATTCAGACTTAGCGCCAAGCCCACGACCGGGCTCCCCCCAACCACCCCCTTCTCCCACCCTTTCTGCCTCTGTTGGCAAAGGACATAAAGCTGTCAGTAAAGCTCAAAACTCTGGAGAGGTCGATCATGTCTCCGATGCGCCTCCTTCAGGGACTCTGCACCCTTCACACAATCAACAACCAGGGGAGTCCATTCTGGTAAAGAAAAACGTTCTCAATCCTAGATTGACAAAGGCCCCAAAAGCCCCAGCTTCGCCATATCTCAGCGCCGTGGAAGATGACACCATCATCTCTAGTTCGCCACGAATGGGGATTGGAGCTTTGAAGTCGATCGATCTGGACGAAATGATTACGAGACTGTTAGATGCAGGGTACTCAACAAAAGTCACTAAAGCCGTCTGTCTCAAAAACGCGGAAATTACAGCGATATGCGCTGCCGTAAGAGAAGTGTTTCTCTCCCAGCCTGCCTTAGTCGAATTGTCAGCCCCTGTCAAAATTGTAGGTGACATTCACGGCCAATACACCGATTTGATTCGAATGTTTGAAATGTGCGGATTCCCGCCAAATGCCAACTTCCTATTCCTGGGTGATTACGTGGACCGTGGAAAACAGAGCCTAGAAACAATTCTTCTTCTTTTCTGTTACAAGCTCAAGTTTCCTGAGAATTTCTTCATGCTCCGAGGGAATCATGAATGCGCAAATGTGACGCGAGTCTATGGCTTCTACGACGAATGCAAGAGGAGATGTAATATTAAGGTCTGGAAGACCTTCGTTGACACATTCAATTGTCTTCCGATCGCTGCCATTGTTGCAGGCAAAATATTCTGTGTACATGGCGGCCTTTCGCCCAGTCTTACACATATGGACGACATTCGGCAAATCGCTCGACCGACAGATGTGCCAGACTACGGACTGCTCAATGATTTGCTTTGGAGTGATCCAGCGGACATGGAATCCGATTGGGAAGCTAATGAAAGAGGTGTCAGCTATTGCTTCGGGAAGAAGGTCATCATGGAATTCTTGCAACGTCATGACTTTGACCTGGTGTGCCGGGCGCACATGGTGGTGGAGGATGGTTATGAATTTTTCAACGATCGCGTACTCGTGACCGTTTTTTCCGCGCCAAATGTAAGTTCAACTCTCCGCAAAGCCACGAACCCAGAGCTGACCCATTCTATAGTACTGTGGCGAATTTGACAACTGGGGAGCTGTAATGTCCGTATCAAGCGAGCTTCTTTGTAGCTTTGAGTTGCTCAAGCCATTGGATTCCAGTGCGCTTAAGAGCCACATCAAGAAAGGTCGCAACAAGAGGAACAACATGTTGAATAGCCCAGTAAGTTTATTGTGGATTCGACATCGTCATGATACGACTGACCATTCTCCAGCCTGCAACGGTGTCCGCGCAAAGCTTTTGATGGTTTAAAGTTGTAAAAAGCATGGCTTTTGCCAGCAAATTGTTTGAACATCTCCACTTCTTGAGAAGCCCTAACAGCAAGCTCGAACAACGAGTATACGAGATAGAAGGACGTTTCCGCGGTGGTAGTAGGGCCGTGCCCTTCAGAGGCACGATAGTAAGCGTAGTGAGGCGAGGCGTCGGGGAGATTATGATTTTGACACCACACTAGTGGCAAGGACCTGCCTAGCGGCCAATCTGTTGCATTGAATTTTACATACAGCACCCAGCTTATTACGACGCGAATAGCGTCATGCAATACAGTCGACGGGATGAATTGTTCTCAACTATGCAACAATGGTGAACATACTCTGAAAAGGTCGACAATGGCTTCAATACACACATGGTTGAAGTGCAGCTGCCTTATTGTTACTCGAGTCGGTCTCTTCATACCCCTTTATTTCTAAGACACACCTCGCTACACAGGATACCAGGATACAAAGGCCGAGGCAAGCTCTCTTCGTCTGTGGGAACAAAGATGGGGCCACTGAGCATTGTGGGGTTTTGTCGAACACAATGTTTTGAACCCTGCTCATTATCCGATCCCAATGTTCTGGACAATGCTAATCATCCCTTTATACTCCATCTCACTCGATATAATATGTAAAACCATCCACCCCATTCTAACTCCCAATCCCCTTCATTCCCAATCCCATCCCCTCATCCTCATCCACCACCAACAAAAATGTCCACCCAACCAGCCTTCACAACCCAAACCCTAACCTCCACCATGTCCCCTATCGAAGATCTCTCCCAATACCCCCCCTACTGCCAAAAAGGCGGCCCCGACACAAAATCCCACCCCATCATCCGCGCCCGCAAACTCTTCGCCGAAGGCATCAAGATGCCCCTCGACAAGCGCTGCACCAATTGCATCATGCTGGGTCAGGATTGCATACGCTGCGATACCAAGTTTTCGAAATGTTGCTGGTGCACGGCGGAGGACATGCACCCCACGGGGATGTGCCATTTGCCTGGCGCTCCGGAGCCGAGCAATCTGAGTATGACGGCGTTGGCGAAGAAGAGAAAGCTGTAAGTTTTCCTGAATCATTGCTATTAGTTGATGAGTGATTGCTGACTTGTTACATAGGGAACGAAAGGTGGAATCCCAGAGCTCTTCATCTGCTGGATATGGCCAGTCTCAATTTGAGGGACGACCACGTAAAATGGTCAAGAGATCACCAGAGTATCAAGTCTCCGAGCTCGAGAATGTTACTGATTCGAATCCAGTGAGAATCGCACCTCGTAGTCAGGCACCAAGCCCAGAATCAGCTGCCTCACAGTCGGGCTCTATTCAAGTACCCGCAACTCTACGAGACGTCCATCAATGCGATTGTGATGCGACTTCGGAGAGGATGACTGCATTGGAGAACACTTGTTCAGACCTCAAAGATAAGTTTACTGCATTGCAGGGCAAAGTTGAGGAGCTGAAGTCGATTGTCAAGCCTGACTTGAATACTTCTGTAATAACTGCTGACGTTCCAACCGCAGACGTCCACGAAGATGATGTAATAACATCAGCGGATGTCAAGGACGAGCCAGAGATGATGGCAATCGGTGAGTCAATCATCATAGATACACCCTCTCCGGTGATGACGGTCAGCGTGGAATCTTGGGGAAACGGTGACAATGTTCCAGAGCACACAATCTCCCATCCTGCAGACTCTCCGCCGACCGACTGCATCTGCATGCAGAGGGAGGAGCTGAGAGCTCAATTGTCGACACCCTTGGAGCAGGATCCAGCCGCAGAGATTGCACATGATTTACAGACAGATGTCTTTTGAGAATTTGCACCCTCAGTACCCCTCAACTTTTCTAGGTATTCCGATATTTGTGGGCTCTGTTTCATGGCGCATGGTAACCGGAGTCATCGGAAGATGGGTATCGATGCAATTGCCTTGCCTCTATCTCTTTTAGACTAATAGACAATTGCTTGAGGACAGCATCCTGCATCTTGCTTTTTCTCAAAAATAGACTCATTCTCACATCGCCTAGACGTGCCTTCTGCTCGTTCAACCTTTGCATTTTATCTGCAACTTCGTGCCTGTTCATGACATATATGATTCGCCTTCTAAGACCCTCCGGATCCCACCTTTCCACATCGCTTTCGCACCTCTTTAGTAAGTCATCGGCCTCGTAGAATAGCCTCACGCAATTCCCTAGTAACTCTTGCACTTCATCGTATAGCCCCTGCATGGACCCTATTCTTCCCAGAGCTACCCCGGCCCCTGCGCCCCGCGATTTGACGATATACTGCCGTGATGTTTCTCCAGCGAGTTCTGCACTACTTGTAATAGGCTGATTGTGGGCATCGTCAAAGATGTATTCCGCGACTCTATTGATCTCGCGCTGTGTAGTTCGTAGGTCGTCGACCAGGCGGGCGATCTCAGAGGGAGCGCCACGAGTAGCAGACTGCAGTGCTATATATGATGCGAAAAGACCCAGAGCAAAGGTCAAGATGCCGACTATGGAGGCTGTTGTAGACAAAGGTGAGTCACCGCAGCTCAAATTTGTTGGCACTGGTGGCGCAGAAGAAGTCATAGAGGCTCTAGATGAGCCATTGAATTCGGTCAGGACGTCGTGAGTATAGAGGCTTGTTGTGAGGAAGATGCTGGGGAGGAGAGCTGGATTTAGATTGACCATGGAAAGAGGCAACTCAAGCCGACCGGGTATCGGGTAATTGTGACTCCGTGTCCGACGACATCTCGTGTTAATGAGCATTCAGACCTAGATTCTTCTTAGCTACGTCAATGCCAAATACAGATCGACACACCAGTGGACCTCTATAAATATTGGTCGATGTTCCTATTGTGTATGCGAATGCAAGAAGCTTGTCAATTTTCCTAAGGAAAACGCTGTAAGCCCTGCGCGAAGAGTCCAACAGTTGACAACAGCTCGCTCATCCTTCAGCAGTGTAAGATGTCGATGCATTCAGAAGTTTATAAGAGTACCTCAAGGATGGCTACCTACGTTGCGGCAGCGAGGATGCTGGCAGAGCCCTCTGCGTGCTTATTTTCGCGGAAGATGGTGGGACCGTCAAAATTCACCACGCGTGTTTTCGCTCGGAATATTACACCAAGGCCTTACTCCGCCGACAAACCACCAAACTCCAAGACCGCAGCGACATCGCCAACAAACACACATTCAACAGGCTTCAAGGCCATCGGAAGCTACAATACCATTGCGAGACGGTGGGTAACACGCCTTTCATCGTAACCAAGCAACCTGCTTATTCTCAGCAGTTGGCTTGCGATCATCGTCGGCATTCCGATAATCGTTGCAACAAGCTATGTCCTCTATGGCAGAAGTATGCCTCATTTAACGCTATTCTATCTGTCCTCTTCTAACTCTGCTGTAGTCATCCTCGGCCACGACCCAAGGCCTCTCAGACCCCCCCTCCCCATCAATGCAGGAACTAGCGACGGCCAACCAAACCAGCTCCCCGTTTCTACGTCTACCGCGAGAGATCCGTGACATGATATACGAGTTCAGTCTCCTCACCCATCACGTAACCGAGCACGGCCGCAACCCAGTGTACAAAGAGTGTGGCAGACGCAACGGAGAGAGTGGCTTTGTGATGCTGGAGCTTGATGAATCGAAACCCGCAAGCAGGTGCTGGGATCTCGACGACCCGTTCGATGAAGCTCTTGAGCTTGTGCATGCAACATACAACATATCTCTTCTCCAAGTGTGTCGCCAGATATATGATGAAGCATACCCCATTTTCGCTATGGAGAATCCATCCCCACTACCGGTCACTCGTGGAGGGCGCTGGTGCCACCAGCAGCACCGAAAGGTGTGGTACAAAACCTGGTGTGATCTACACAAGTCCGGATAGCAGAAGGAGATATCGCGCTTTGATAGGGAAGAAACCCTGCAGATACTAGAAGGAAGGGAATGTGGCATGATTCTGGTATGTTATTCGGGTGATTATCCCGAAAATTCGTTAACTAATTCTGGGCCAGCCGCATTTCATACCAAGTCCGAGGGACTATAGCCGTTAATATTATCTTTTCTATGGCTGATCCTAGATTAGAAGAATCACGATCAGGGTTTACGAATATGGCAGTCTTCATGTTTTCCGGGTGAACATCCCACAATCTTTCGATCCAGAGGGATTGTAGCCCGTGATCTCTTTGCTATGCAGGTCTCGTGTCCATTAATCACGCCGTTGTCTCATCTGAATCCCCTCATGCTGTAGCTCTCACAAAAGCCCTCATTGCCCTGACCGCATCCCCCTCGTGAGCCTTCAGTAGATCTGTTGCCTTCAGCTTGTTCAAATCCAATTCCTCAACCAGTAAAGCCACATCTGCCTGATCCACCTTAATCTTCGCCCTCTTTTCCCGCTCCTCCTTGTCCCTCTGGCTCTTGCTGGTATCCCCAGCAGCGACCTTCCCGACCTTGTCCGCCAACTCCAGCCTGCTGATAGCCTTGCCCAAAGCCTCTTGATCTATTTGCTTATTTGGCTTGACCTCCTCCTCTCCGCCCCGTGTCTCGAGAGAGGACATAGCAGCGGCAGCTTTGCGGTCCTCCGCGTTGGTTGGCGCGGGAGGGCCTTCGGGATCCATGCCTTCTTGCACGCCAGATGGCTGTGGTTCCGCCATCGTTACGAGTGAGAAAGGCGTGTATCAGGTGAGGATTTGAGAGAGCGTTTGAGTTCTGGCGGAGAGAGTAGCGCGATTGTCAGGCATTGGGAAGGGGTTGAGCGTGCGGGATCGAATCCGGCTAGCGTCCTTGAGAAAGAGAACAATCCCTGGAATTTATGCATTTCTTCTTGGGATATACGCAATAATATCATAGACTACGATTGCATGGATATACTAATCTCTTATTAAGTAATCTGAAGAAAAATCCTTTGAATCCGATTTGTTATTGCCTTTTGTCTTCCATGTATCTGTCCAAGGCCGTCGCTGTATTTCTTGAACTTTTCCTTTGAAACTCATCTTCAAAATTTGAAAAGCCAGACAGAACAAGAATGGAGTCTGCCAGACCAGTGAGTCTCAGCAAAAATGGAGAGACTGCGGCAAATCTGAAAGTCAACCATGCCGCGAAGGACGATGGAATAAATGACATTGCTGGCACCACTGCCGAGTGGACTCCATCGACATGGACTACCAAGCCCATCAAGCAAGATGTGGTCTACGACGATCGAGAAGCTGTCGCCAAAGCGCTCGCAAAATTGGAACGTCTCCCTCCGCTAGTGACCCCAACAGAAATCGTCAAATTGAGAAACTCCCTCCGAGATGTGGCGCTGGGGAAAGCTTTTCTCCTCCAAGGTGGTGATTGTGCCGAGTTGTTCGACTACTGTGAAGACAGTGCCATTGACTCGAAAATCAAGCTTCTACTGCAGATGAGCTTGGTATTGATTTATGGAGCGTACAAGCCGGTTGTACGTATTGCGAGAATGGCTGGTCAGTATGCGAAACCAAGATCTAGCCCAACAGAAATGTACGAAGGTCGAGAGATACCTTCCTTCAGAGGAGACATCTTGAACGGGTATGCGGTCGAAGACAGAGCGCCAGACCCATCACGTTTAGTATCTGCTTATTTCCATTCGGCCGCTACACTTAACCACATACGAGCGTCGCTGGCATCAGGTATTGCAGATTTGCATTCGCCCTTAGACTGGGAGCTTGGACACGTGAAAGACGATAAAATCAAAGCGCAATATACCCGCATTGTGGAAAACATTTCAGATAGCCTTCGCTTCATGAAGACCGTGGGTGCAGACAAGGCCAGCGGGCTAGAGACAGTAGATCTCTATACGAGCCATGAAGGTCTCCTTCTCGAATACGAGCAAAGCCTAACCCGAAGACTACGACATCCAGCAGCACGATCACCACCATCCTCCCAAGAATTCCAAACCAACGGCCACAAGCCAGAGGAGACTATTAACTCCTCGGATGGCAAAGGCTGGTACAACACCTCCGCCCACTTCCTCTGGATCGGCGACCGCACCCGCCAACTAACAGGCGCCCACGTCGAATTCTTCCGCGGTCTCGAAAACCCAATCGGCATAAAAGTCGGTCCAACCATGACCTCCACCGAACTAGTCTCCCTCCTCGACATACTGAACCCCTCAAAAGCTATCGGGAAAGTCACACTCATCACTCGGTACGGCGAACACAAGATCGCTTCTCTCCTCCCCTCACATATCCAAGCCGTGAGAGAAAGCGGTCATGTCGTGGTGTGGCAATGTGATCCCATGCATGGGAACACGAAGTCTACACCCTCGGGTGTAAAGACTCGAGCATTTTCTAGCATCTTCTCTGAATTGAGTAGTGCGTTAAAGATCCATAGGGAAGAGAACAGCTTCCTTGGCGGTGTGCATCTGGAGTTGACTGGCGAAGCCGTCACAGAATGTGTGGGTGGCAGTGAGGGGCTGACTGAGGGTGACCTGGGAGTCAATTACACGACGTTCTGTGATCCCAGACTCAATGAGAAGCAGGCTCTAGAGCTGGCATTCCTAGTCGCTGGACATTATCGAGACGAAAAAGGCCGATGACGAGGGTATTAGTGGCTATCCGGTAGGCTTGAGACCTTTATTGGGATTTGGATCAACCTAAAGGCCTCAATTGACATCTAATTTTCTGCCATCGTCCGCACAGCACATATTACTTCCAATGGGCGAGCGGTCTTCAAGCGTCGGCAGACGCAACTTCTACCGACGAGAAACATGCGGCTGTGAAAATCATTTCGATATGCGTCCTTACATTGCGATAGCGACAGACTTTGTATATGTCATGGTCAATGCCAATGTCAGATGAACTCCATACATTATTCCTCCAAAGCCACCTCGAGCGTATGCAAGCCAATTTAGACGCAAAGACAATGCACTCCAACACCAGACCACCGCCGACAGTACGCCCTCTTCATGCTTCATCATGACAAATCTCCAAAGCTACTTTCCGTAGCTGACAGTCCTCCCCAACGGACTTCTGATCCTGGACGACCACTGCAAGCTCTTCCTCCTAGCTTCCAGAAGCCTCCTCCTCACCGCCTCATCAGGCTGATCCTCGATGTTACCGCTGACCGGGAACAGACTCATTGGCTCCATCTGCTTTGGAGGACAGGTCTGCTGGATCAGCTTTGCGCCCTTGCTAAGATAGTAGGGCGTCGTCGGAGAGCCCCACATTGAGCCGTCTTCGAGCATGTCATCGTCGGCAGGGATTGCAACGGGCGTCGCAGGTGTCTGCATGTCCATCGTAACATGAGCTTGAGCGGGATCAATGACAAAGGTCTCGCGACGCGATGCGGGCGTATCAAATGTCAGGAACTCCTTTGTGGGAGAAAGATGCGCACACTTTGCTGGAGTCTCAGCACTGTCTGCGGGGACGAGATTGCCGTTCAAATTAGCCAGCGCACGTGGCTCCATTGACTTCCGACGACGGCTACCGCCACGGGGAACGAGTGAAGTGTCAATTGCATAATCGGCTTCATCGAGCCATCGGTCCTCACGCTCGCAGCTATTGCTGGTCAGCAAATCATCATTATGAGCAGGATGTGTGATTACTTACTCAAGAACCCATCCTACACCAACGCATTGGACTATACCATTGCTGCTGCGAACCTTTTCCAAAGTTCGTTTTCCACCATCTTTGTAAACCACATGGGTGATGCCAACTTTGCTTGCTGTCACATCAGGTGATAATTCTTGGGGCGAAGTACTGTCTAAACAGCTACCCCTAATAGCACGCGGGTTCCAGTGCCATTGCTTTACACAACGTGCTCCCATCTGTGTCAAGAGATCGACAAAGATACCGCTTGCGTCGGCTCCCTCAGTGGTGTGTACGTCGACGTGGACTACGGCATCCTTTAGGACGTCCGGCACAACTCCCTTCCGTACAGTACGTCCTGGGGTCTCGGCGTCTAACCTCATACCACTGCTGGGTGTCTGTGGAGCATGAGAAGGCGCTAGCACTGGAGTAGTTGGCCGTTCAAGAAGCACATTCTCAGCTTGCGCTGATCGGGATCGGATGACCGGAGCAAGTGGGCCACCGAAGGAACGACTTCGTTGACGAGGAACAACGAGAGGAGAATCTTCAGCGGATGGTCGCAGGGGAACTTTGGATACCGTATAAATCTCTCGTGGTCGTTCAATCACCCTGGCTGGGGTGAAGACTTTTGCTGGAACACAAGTCACAGTGTTGTCAGCTTCTTGCTCTACTCTGAGTAGTTCAAGCTCAGCAGGTGCAGCATTCTCGTCGCCATACTCTTCGGAGGCTTGTGAATCTAAGCTGACTTTAAATGCGGCTAGATCATTCTCGCCGTCCATGGTCGGTTCGATGTACGAGGTATCATTCTGATCGCCACGAATTGCCATCTCGTCATCAAAGAAAGAATGCTTTGCTGGGGATGCGTTGGCTGTTCCTGGTGCTGCCTGTTCAATACTTGGAGTGGTGGTTACACCTCCAAAAGAGAACATTCCTCGGGTTTGTCGCGGTCTACTCTGCTTATTTGGGCTAGATGCATCCCAGGAGTTCAGCTGATCCGCAAGAGGTGTGAAAGAAAGACTAGAAGTAGGTGGATATGTGTTGGCCTGGCCGCCAATAACTGCTGGCGTGAATAAATCCTTAGCAAAAGTTCCGCGTCTCTTCAGTGGAGTAATTTCGTAGATCTTTTGTGGAGATGCAAGCTCGTCCTCAGAAGACTCTGACTCCATCGATATCCTTCGCAGCGATGAAGAGCCTATAGAAAATGCTGGGCCTAAGAAAGCTGCTGGGGCCTCCGAGAGATCGGTGGAGGCCATGGCATCGTCCTCTAAGCCAGTGAAAGTTGGCTGCTGTGTGAAAATGGGGTATTCTAACAGCACTGTGTCATTGATCGTGTCATCTACATCCTGTGGAGCTGAAGCAATGTCAATCGGTTCTGCCTGCTTCTCTGGACTTGGGGTTGGGAACGAGGGAGTATCGTCTCCCTCAACGTCTACGATCTGGTCATCGTCCGTGATAACATGGACTTTGGCTCGCTGTTCTGGGGATTTGGCAGCCTTGAGAGGGCTACTCACAGCTTTCTCTGATGAGAATATTGGAGCTTTGATCGGGCTTGCTTTGCTGGGTGAAGTCGCATTCCTAGATGCTTCCAACCCTGGTCTAGACTTCTCTGGTGACCCAGCATTGGATAGCTTTACAGGCGACAGATTTAGCCTTCGGGCCGGTGATTGGAGCAATGATGCCTTGAAAGGCGATTTTGAAGGAAGCAGGACGGGTTTTACTGTACTGTCTGCAAACCCTCCTCTCTTCGGCGATTCTTGCAACAGCGAGGCCTTCATTGGTGTACGTGAAGATGATAGAAGTACAGGCTGTACGGTAGCATCTCCGAAATCTAGCTTTCTCGGTGAGGTCTTGAGAGCGTCTTTGAAAGGCGAAGGTGGTGGCCGTCGCGCCGCGCTTGCAAGCACAGTTGACGATACTGGTTTCGCTGGCGAAGACGGGACGCTGTGCTGACCAAGGTCCAATTTAGACACGCTGCCCACATTCTTCATGGGGCTTGTAGGTCGCTTCGTGGGAGACTTGCTAAGAGCTCTGACGGGTGTCTTTTCGCCTGCGAGTTCATCTTCGCTGATTGGATCTGACTTGGCTACCTGGCTGACTTTCTTGGGCGAAAGCGGCATCTGCTCAATCTTCTCCGTATTTTCTGACGCTGCTCCTGATCTGGTAGCCTTTCTTCCACGAGTCGTTACTCGGGCTGCGGCTGGCTTGCGAATGGGCTTTGCGCTCAGTCCTGTGGGCTTCATGGCCGACTTCTTCGGAGCAGCTGTTGCGACTGGAATATTCTCCTTGTCATGGCCCTCCTCAAATTTGACTCTCTTCTTGGTTGGCGCTGTTGCTGACTTTGAGACGCCGGTGGTGGGTGCAGCTCTTGCGGTGGTAGCTGCCACCGGTCCGCGCGTAGCCTTAACGGCCGGCTCTGAAATTTTCTTTTCTTTCTGTTCTTTGGCTTGAGCTTTCGCTGGCTCTGGTCCTGGCACTGTCTTGGGTCGGCCTCGCGTTTTCGGAGCCTCAGGTTCGGCCCTGTCCTTCACAGCAGCAGCCCTGGGCTGACGACCTCTTGTTTTCGGCGCCTCAAGTACTTGGACCTCCTCTGGCTCTGCTGTCACAGCCTTCTTCTGTCGTGGTTTTGCCTTCGTTGTTATGATCTCTGGCTGTTCTTCAAGCACGGGCTCTGGGACCGCAGGCGCTTCTGAAGCCTCAGCGGCGTCAACATCTTTGTCTTCGGCTCTTGTCTTGCGCTTGGTTGTCTTGGTGGGTGCTGTCACCTTCGCAGACACTGCAGCTTTCTTCTTCTCGGCGGCTACCTTTGTGGAGGCCGTCGTGATTTTGGTGGGCTTGGGCTTGGTGGGCGCTTCATCTGGTACTTTTGCTGCACGGGCGCGTGTCACACGCTTTGGAGGTGAATCCGGCATGTCTGCGGTCTTTTTACGCTTGGCTTGGGTCGGTACCATTTCTGATTAGCTGTGGAAGGTCGCAAGAATGAGTCGATCACAACATGGAAAAGTTGCAGAATAGTGGAGGTAGAAGAAGTGGGACAATATTTTGATGCAATGTTTATTGACTCCCCCGCCTTAGCCCATAGCAACGGCTAGCCGTTTTCGTAGTAGTGGCACATCGCGCGATTTCACCTATCAAGTACAACTCAACAATCATTTTATAATCATGAAAGACGCCATCAACAATTCAATATTAATATTAATGCGCATGTAGTCATCCGGAATACCTGCCTGCGCGTTTATTCAGATTGGACGTTGGGTTTCGCATCGCCTTCCCACAAAATACCTCTTGTTCTCAAATAATATGTATCTTGCGTTTGATGACATTGAAGCATCGACAAGGAGAGCACTCTTGTGCCCTGAGATGCTCCTTACACGCTCAAAATTCTTGTTGTACAAACACATTATGACCTGAATCTTCGTCGTTGTGGAACAGTTCTACATTATGCATCTGCTGTCTGACCTTCAAGCACCGCTCTCATTTCTATACAAGTCACTTTATCAAGCGTGATGAACAATATTCCTCAAGTTTTGTTACTGCGCTCCTGAAAGCAACGAATACAGCGTTGGTACTCTATTTTGAATGCCCGTCTATGAATGGCTGCAATCGGGCTGTGTCGTTTCAATGGCGCGGGAGGATCCCGGACGACCTGTAAGACCAACGGGAACTGCAACACTGTACTACCGACCAACACCACAACTCGTCCCTAAATCTGACGTTGATGGAGTTTCAGCAATCCTTCATGCGGCATTGGCCCATGGCATGTGAAACCAAAGTTGGTACAGTCGCAATCCCAAGACCTCCACAGCCATAATCCTATTTGCATCCTCTACACCTTTCTTACTCCCCTGTCTCTTGATACCAAGTAGACACGTCTTCCAATTCTTCGCTGTACATGATTGAATTTCACGTTCTGTGCTTGATTCGGTGGAGTTTGTCTCTATCCCCAGCTGCCAAATGCCTGATTACGATGACACCAGTAAGTTTCTACACGATGCCACAGAGCCGTGGACCCCTTTAATACTATGAGTAGCGTATGCCAAAACCATTCCCATAAGCTCGCCTCGCCCTCGTCGCCTAGACCGAAGCCGCGAACGATATCCCAGGGATGGCTCACTGGACGAAGTTTATGTAGAGCAACGACAGTTCTCCCGTAACAACCATTCTCCAAAAGGCCATCTCACCATACGGCACAATGAACTCATTAGAAGACCTCGTAACCAGCGTCGATCCCCTGATCCTCCAAGGCGTCGAGTCGCTTTCCGTGATGAAGGTGTGCTGGCCTTCTACCATTATGCTTGCTAGTCCTGACTTTTCTAGACATCTCCAGTAGCGAAGGTTCAGATTCAGATTCCGATTCCGAGTACAAGAGGTCTCGCGCCGTGTCTCGACGCAACTCAGACCACCATCTAAAAATAGTCCCCTGCAGCGACAAGTGCGCAGACCACCCTAAGAAAGCGAGCCCCAATCACAGATCCAAAGAACGGGACAGTGACTCAGGTTACTCCTCTGCCGACGAGTTGGACAAGGAACGGAAGCATCGCAACCGGCAACTCCTCTACACAGGTTTAGCTTGCGTAACCACCGTAGCTGCGGCGAATAACATATATCAAAACACCAAAGCGCACCAGGCACGCAAAAACGAAGTCCGAGAAGGTGAGATGTGCATGTCTGAGGTCAAGAGACTGAAGAATAAGGCTCTGTTGATGGATTTGTTCACAGTGGGTGTTGTGGCTGTGGGGATCAATAACGCGAGGATGGGATGGAAGCGGGTGGAGGCTATTAAGAAGGAAGGGAAGTAGGGAGAGACTTGAATTTTTCTGTACTGCGATTTTGACAGTAGGCGCTGGACGCTGGAATCTGGAGATCTGGAGACCCAAATAGGTGAAATTGGGTGGGGGTTTGTACTCGGAAAAGGCCGGTGTAAGGTGCCGGGGTCTGAAGCTTCCTCGCCTACATAGCAATTGCAGAATGAAAACAGATTCGATCGACAGATAAGCAAGTCCCAGGCTCCGATGTTTGCTCGCTCATGCAATGCAAATCCTGCGGGTTCTTATAGGCTCGCTGTGAAGAAGACGCGAGTACCGCTAGGCAACAGTAAAACATGTCAAACTCGAACAGCCATTCTTCTATGCTGCCAAAAGCATCATCGTCTCTTACAATTACCAAATCATTAAAATGTCGTCGAAACAGATTCATTCGGAAAAGTCGAACTGGGAAGAACCGAGTCCGCTGTCAATGGAGTGGATGCAGGCGGAACGCAGGTACTTACTATCAACCCACAGGAGCCTCTCTCAAAGTCATTCGTACGAAAGACTGACGAAAATGCAACAGAAAGAATGCGCTTAAAGAATTGGAGGCGAAATCCGAAAGCAAGCACGAGAGATCTCCAAGGCAGACGCTCTTGGAAGAGATCAAGACGCGTTTCGAGCAAAACATGAAGAACCCTGAACGAGACTTGGAAGATTGTGAGTGGTCTCGCTGTTTGTCCACATGCTGTTGGAGATACTGACGATGTTCATAGGGGTAGTCGTGCACCCTCGATGGGACTGCGGGTGTGTGAATGCGGATTTTCCCAGTTTTGCTGCAGGAATACTGATGAGGTGCAGGGCACCAAACGGAGCACCATTCTCGAGATTTTTGCTGCAGTGATCGAAGTGGGGTAGCTAAGATTCATCGGGATAGTAATGAGCCATTGTATAACAATGTTAGGCTCTTTGCCGATGTCGCATCTGTTATATTGGTTAGCTACCTGTTCATATGTCAATACACTCAAAATATGAAAGCCATCAGTCAGACATCGGAAAGGCTACAATTGAACCAGATCGTACCCGAGTACAGTAAATATGTCATATTATACAGGAACAGTGTGATGGCAGGTTCGATTTTTTTCATCCTTCTTACGTCTCTCATCGAAATCCTGCCAATCTTCGCTGTTGAACTTCTCGCAATGCTCTGCTTCCGCTCAAGAAAGTGATCAATCCTATTCCAACGGCGCCAGGTAAGGTTTGGAACAGATTCCATGATGTGTAGTACATGAAGAAAACGCCCTCCATTGCCAGTATCGAAAGGAAGAATAGCGCATGAGGAATCGGGGAGCTTCCAAACGCCTTGGTGACATGGTTCAGATTCGCGCCCAGAGATACCCACTGCACACTCACTATTAGCTCGTATCCTCCTGACATCTGCGGAGACTTCCACAGAAGTAACTATTCTTACCGTCGCAAGTAGGACTGGCAATGCAAATACCACTGCTGCGGTGAACACAATCGTAATGAACTTCGGCGGACTTGTAGGATCCGACTTGAATATGTGGTGAATCTCTGGAAGCTTGCCATAACGTAATGGCTTGTCCTGGGCCGGTAAAGGGGAGTCCAGCACAATGCTCAGGTCAAAGGCCCTGCTGTTGTATGGTTTCGATGAGCCAAACGATGCTACCACCAAGGAGGCTTCAAGGGGCCCTGCAGAGGATAGCAATTGAGAGGGGAGGTCCTTTTGGCTCTGATTACATCCTGTCAATAATGGATGACGAAAGAGATTGCTGGACAGCATACCAGCTCCACCTTTGCCTTTCCATTTTCTTTCACCTGAAAAGCGAATGATGTATCCAGACTGGTCTTGGGATCCTTGACAAGCAGAAAGGCTTGATGTGGGCGATTTGCTTTGTTGCCTTCTTTCACCGTAAGTAGGATCTTCAGATTGTCGGTTGATGCCAATTGGACAGCTTTGGATAACGGCTTGGATGGCGAGATCCTTTGCGGTACTCAGTCAGCCCCAAATACTCTCTGCATTTGAGTGTCCAGCGAAAGGACCTACTGTTCCTTCAAACCTCCGCCTACCCCAGCCTTCTTCCCTTGGATGGATACTGTCGCATCGTCGAAGCTCCACGAGGAAGTTGCTATGGCTGAAGTCGCCCACAGCAAGAATGACAGTAGTTGAAATCGGAAAAGCATGTTGTGATGGTGTGCAAAGAAATGATCAATTCCCAGGAACCAGCTGTCAACTCCGGGATCCGGCGCTACAAAACTCCGCTGTTGGTCTTTTCTTGCCGCTCAATCAACTGATGCGTCCTTCCTCCCACTGTTCAAGAGCTTGCCAGACTTTCTTCCGGTTTGAGGCCGTCAATTTTGTCCCGATTAAGAGATCACTGTGACTCCGAAAGTCACAATGAAGGCTAGGGTCATCTCGAAAAGCATGAAGGTAGTCGAATATGGCTAGCTCTCGCTAAAGTCGCCCTAAAAGGGCCCTTTCTCTCTTCACAACAACTCGCTCACCTTCACCCCACCTCCATGTCTACGGAACACACTTTTGCAAAAGAGCAGTGCTTGCAAACGGCTCAATAATACCGCTATTGGCAGTCGCCGAGCCATCAAACAACATTCAAGGGCCCTATCACGAATTTCTATACATTCTTCCCAAATACCAAAAGCCCTAAGTCTCGGGTAAGTAAATGACCAAGTCCGCCAACCATTCCACACTGCCCAACGCTTTGAGAACGACGCTAACACGGTGCTTCTTAGCATACAAATACGATGTATCGCATTCAAAATTGACGGCCAATCAAGACGTATCACGCTGGTAGTACCAGAGCCGGGCAGGGTTCTGGGGATTCCGATTTGAAATTGGCCCAGAAGCCCGTCATGAAACCTCCGGCAAGGACCTTGAAGCGAAAGCGGTCATTCTATCAGGACGAGGTTACACCAGGCAGGATCGCTGAGAGCTCAAAGACGGAACATGGACAGTCACCGGTAACAGGAAGGGAAAATGGACCCAGTCCACTTCATGACACAACATCGGATACGTCCGCTCTTACTAGTGCCGACGACATAGCTACGGTCACATCTCTGACAGGTGTAGACAGTGATGAAGGCAAGTACGCATCAGAAAATGGACGTCTTTCGGGTTGGTTGTTCCCACGTCCTGTTATGTATTACCATAAAGTTGACGTCCATGTTCTAGCTGAAGAAGGGAATCGCACCGCAGAAGTCGTCACTGCATATAGGAATGCAACGGAACTTCTAGTAGAAGTAGCAAACCGTGATCACCATAAAGCATACAGAAACCCCTATATGGGATTTGGTGGTGGTGCTGCTGGGTTCGGTACACCCCTTGCGAATTCGACCATGGACCAATATGCAACACCATATGCGACTTTGCCGAGTAACTCTTATCAGACCCCTTACGCCAATCCTGAGCCTGCAGGGTATGTCACTCCATACGCTAATCCTCCTGACGTCCTCGAAGCAAATGGACCTCGCCAAAGCAACAAGGGTAATGATCATGAAGTGGATACTGCCGAACCTCAAACCCCTAAAAAGGGTCCTCCAGAGAGCATTAGCGCGACGCCACCCTGTGAAGCCTTAGATGAGTTTGAAGGCGATGTTGAGCCAAGTGAAATGGCACAGGATGAAGGCTCGCGTCCAGTCTCTGTAGGCTTGCTTGATGGATTCTTGGCACTCGCAAATGGTGGCGTACTTCCAGGCCAAAGGAGGGACTCCGATGATTTGAACGATCGTCGACAAGATGACATGAGTAACTACACGACACTGTTCGCGCCGCCATCACCAGGCGATACCATAGATGAAGCAATGTCCCGGTCCGACGACGACGTCCAAGCCCTCGTAAACCACATCGCCAACGACCTGATGAATTCCCAAGAGCCTCCAAACCAAGCCCCACCCGTCAATCCGTACGCAGCATTCTACTCATCAATGAACGGAAAGCAATTAGGCGCCGAGCTCAAACGCTTAGTCGAAGTCGTAGAGCCTGAGGTCAATGCCATCAAGCCGAGAGAACAGGTCCAAGCCGCTCACCAATTCTACACTCAACTAGCAAACTGTATTCACACGCGGAACGCAGCAAATATGCAACGAAACCACCCAATGGCCTTTGCTCCACCACCAACAATGAATTATGGAGGCCCAGTAGCTGCAATTTCACCACCACCGCCGCCGCCTAAAGGATACATGGCGGTACCGACGCAATGGCAAACCCACTTTGCACCACCGCCACCACCTCAAGCTCAACCACCAAGCGCAACATTCGCAACGTTCGTTCCTCGCGGTAATGTGATTGCGCCTCCCGTGGTCAGGGATGTGGAGGAAGAGCGTAAAGCAGCTGGATTCGGATTTCCTCCTGTGCTGGGTTCGGAATCGAAGACGCGAGAAGGAGGGAGAAGGGGGAAGAGGAAGGGGGGAGGGATGATCACTAACGTTCCGTGAATTGACGAGAAGGCGTTTGATATGCATAGCGAGGTGTACGGGGTGTGAAAAAGGGACGGTAAAGCTTTACGATGATCGCGATAGATACCCACTGCATGCGAAAGGGGAGTCTTGTTTTCGTTGATTTACTCACGGTTTTCGGAGGTGGCTTCACGACTGCATTCCATGAGATGGATTTAGTTTTTTCGTGTGCTCATGGTGATGTTTGCTGGACTCGGGGGCCGAATGCTACAGATTCGATCTCTTGTACCTAGGAATCTCTCGCATAAACTTGCTAGGTCACAAACCAGAATAGAGAACCCATTTCATCCACAATTCTTCCACATTCTCGCGCGTAGGTGTTCTATTTTCCCGGCAGCCCTTGAAATTTGGGATATGGCCCTATAGAAACGTAGACGCTGAGGGTAGTTCCTCCTAGATTTTGCTAACGTGCTAGCGGAGTAGCCCGCAGGGTAGATGGACTTCGGACAAATTTCTCCGATGAAGCCTGAGCCCGAAGATGGGATAGCCAAAGTGCGGTGGAGCTGAGGTATGTTCCAGGCCCCCCGGCGCGATATACCAAATCGATCCATGACGGACATCTACAAGAGGTTGCTGAGATTCAGGGGCTTACCAAGGGTATATACCAGGCGAACATATCGGTCCAACCACCTGGAAGTGGAACATATCACTCCAGCCACCCAGCTCCAACCTCACGACTCACTCACAGCAGCAGGTCGCTCTCCCAAAATGACAGAAAGCCGCTCGTCCTCGCCTGCAATTTCCCAAATCAATGAAGCCCACCAAAGCCGAGAAACAGAACTCACCAAGACTAGTCCACCGTCCCTGCTGCCCCTGTCTCGCACACACGCCCGCAAGCTGCACCGCGTGGTTCCAGATATCCCACCAGTTCCATGAGTCGGACTGACCTGTCGTTTCGACCGTTATGGCGCAGCGGCGGTCGTCTTTTGTAAGCGAAAGTCAGTGGGGAAGATGGTGTGGGGGTGTGGGCTTCAGATGTTGAGGGGTGTACGAACTGGATCTTATTGTGTACGGTGTGATCATTTCCGCGTCGGAAACGGTCGCTGGGCCCCAGAGTATTTCAGAAGGCGAGACGTCCATGGTATCTATGAGTTGTTTGCAGGAGGTTTCTGCGTCGGCGGGCTGAGAATGTGCTCTGTGTTAGTATCTGGTTCTCGAAACTCGAATCATGAGAACGTGACCGAGGTAGCAAGAACCGTGCAATGTTTCTTGTGCCCTATGATGTGGTCTTGATGGAGAAAGCGCTGGTTGAGAACAACTCACCATACTGCCAAAACAGTAGCCTTCGAATTCATCTCCCGCCATGAGTGTGACTCCAAGGAGCCCGTCGGCACCTTAACCCATTAGACATCTCAACAATCAATATCAAATCTTACTCACTGATGTGTTCAGCCTGTCCGCCTTGGGGATCCGCTTGGCGCTGGCACTTCTCTACAATGGCGAGAGCAGCCATCTGTACCTCGTTCTGGCTGGCGTGAGCAATACGTGGTGGTCTTTGCCCAGCCGGTGAAGGTCCCCGGTCCACCTCAAGCATGCACTCTCCGTCGGCTACATCCATCGTTATGCTCATTAGCTGCGAGGAGATTCCTAAGTGGGTGGGCCGCTTACAGCTTGACACTCTCTGGGGCATAGGAACATCAACTTGGCCATGGCCTCGCCAGCCCACGACAGTGCTCGGTTCGGAGATCCAGGGTTCCAGCGGCTGTGCCGGATTACGTCTATGCAACTTGCTGCATGATCACCACGTCCATAAAAGTAGCTGCAACGAACAATCGGCCCCTGTAGCAGGTGGGCAGACGAATTGGTAGAATTAGTCGAAGGAAGAATAATTTCCAACGCGTCAGTAGCGTTCAATAGAACTTGCGATGTCTGTGACGGAGTTGTAGCTTTCACATTACTGGCCTTGCCTAGCTTGATCTCAGAGACGAAAGAGGTACCTAGAAACAACAACCAAATTCCAATCATTTTGCTGCCCAGCAATATTAGCTTAGAGATGGAATCGAGAACATTGTCCTTTTGAGGAGAAGAACCCCCTTCAGGGATGGCAACTTTTGCCGCATTGTGTCTGAATCCATTACTGGAGTCTGCCTGCGCTTGTCGCAAAAAATATGACCTCTCGGCCCCAGTAAATCCCACTTATAAATCAGCCAGTTCGGCGGCTTGGTAAGGGCACTACGTTCCAGCTTCTTTACTGCATACGACACTGTGAGCCACGTAACACGAGTAAAAATCTTCGATAAGACTCCCTAAAGCCGCTATCGAGTGAGTATAGTTTAGCCTTTGAGGGGTGGCCCTTAAGGGGGTGACCTCTCTCTAGGGAGTGATCTTTGGGGGATTGACCCTTTCTTAGGGGTGACCTTTCCTTAGGGGTGGCCTTTTGGGGGGTGAGCCCTTCCATAGAGGGAGGGTTTTGGGGATTTGGCCCTCATAAAGTGATCAAGCTAGGAGAAATGGTGCCCGTGCTGAGCCGCCGAACTGGCTGAGTTTTAAGTGGGATCCAATAGTCCGAGGACGAAAGGATCTCGTTGGAAGCTAGTTCAATTCGAAAGCCGACGTCGCGCATGTCGCGATATACACTCAACCCTCCTAGCGCAATGATGGTCAAACAAAGGTACAAAAGAAGTAGGTAGAATGACAAGAATAAACAAAATAGCGCTCCCGAAGAGCATCCTTTTCTATTCAAAGCGGTAGAAATTGAGATCTTGTCGGAAGCTTCCTTAGCTGCCACTCCCTCCTTGAACCCTCACATCCACTAACAATCACAACGAAATACCTATTACAATCCCGCTTTCATGTCTCCACAAGACCCTTCCAATAGACGTATTTCCTCGCCTTGCTATTGCTTGCATGTATGCTGCAAACCAGTAGACGAAATTCCATTCAAGCACTACATTAGCAGGCCCTCTGTCAATAACAAGATATCTGAGGAAAAAGACCCCGTCGCTGAAGTCTGTGCCCGATAGACCACGGCTTGGGCTGAGCATGTGGGCTGCAGCGATAGCCATGGCCCGGTTGTAGAAAGCCGTCAACATGGCAGCACCGTCCTCGACGGGCAGGATGGCTGGACCGGGCTCGACCACCATGGTCCAGCCATGGGACCAACGGTACGCCGTCGGTGTTATGACACGGGGGTGGACTGCAAATGGTGGGGGCGCCCCAGCTGGTAATAGTAGGTCGGTCCCATTACTTTGTAATGCGTAGGAGGCGATGGATAGATAGGAGAGTACAACAAGATGGAAGAGGACCGTGTGGCTTGTCACTAGCTCCGTATAAGTGCTCTGCATCATTTGGTCTCAGCCACTTCCAGGCGACTAGAGAGAATTAAGAAAGTGCTCATGAGGTGGGATTGCGCTTGATGTTATAGCCGTCGCGATTTTGGCTTGCTCTGCAATTGTCCCAAACTTAATAACTCATGAATCAGGTAAGGCCCCCGGAATGAAAGCCAATGGTTTGAGTCTGCTGTCAGCACAGAACAGGACCTTAGAATCTCAAACTTTGAAGTCAGCCTATAGGGTTGAGTCATCGTGATGAACCGTTTGCTAAGTATCTATCGACAATTTGGGGAGAAGACCGGAAGATAGCCTCCTTTGGTATTCTCTTTGCCTCTGCAGACGCTCGAGTACGGCATCAGCTGTACTTTGGCATTTGGGATGCAGGGGTTCCCTATTTGTGCTTGTAATAGTAATACGAGCATTCGATGCGGATTGAGCTGCTCGTTCGACAAGTTTACCCAGATACTTCAACGATTCTTCTCCTCTTTCGCTATCATACCAGCCAAAGAGCACGGGATAGATGCGGAACCGTATTTCTCGTACTTCGGGAGGCAACCGCATCAGAGGAGCCATCCAAGACTCCATGTAGTCTATATGATTTGGAGATTAGCTGTAGATTCAAAGATTGGTCTGTTGCAAGCACGGCGTGAGAAAGGCAGATGTGGCGAATGGACTCCTCCGCGTGCCTCAGGCGGGAGTTGAGAGGATGATTCTCCTCAAGTCAAATCCGCTTTAAAAATTCCTGGTTCTGCCTCCCACCTAAAATACCACATAATAATAGCTCGGGACAATAATTGCCAGGCATGTAAATACTAAAATTTCCACAGATTTGAGAGGAATGAACGCTCATTGTAAGAGAATCTGAAGATCATACTTACACAAGGTGCAAATTCCAATCTCAAGGCAAATATGTGATGTGGCAGGCGTCAATTGTTTCAAGAAGCTACTCAGATTCTCCACATGGTTGAAGCGAAAGGCACGAAAGGTGAGGAATACTTCGTCGGATTCTGCTCTCATTGCCGATGAGACAAGGCGAACTCCTTTGAAGCCATTGAAGCCGAGGAAGTAGCGTCGTCCGAACCCGAAATAATATGCGGAAAGGTCAAAGATAGGACCACAAGTCCGGTCGTACTCCCAAAGACCGTCCGCGCTCAGAGTGTCCCGGCAGTGGAACAAGTATTTCCAGATCATATTCCGGACCTCGGCGGGTAGGTATCGAAGGGTACCTAGACCTGGATTGAGCCTCTGGGCTTCAGCGAACCACTCCCATCTTCGTTTGGTGCGGTGGAGTATCCCCTCAGTTATGTATCGTTTGACCAAGTTCTGATCAAACGGGAGAGTCATGACGAGAATCGAATCCCTTTGAGGAATATCTTGATGGTGGCTCATCGACGAAGGATTCGCACTTTCAATGGGCGACGAAAGATACATTTCTAATTGTGCAGGATACCGAGGCGGATATTTCGGATGTCAGCGCGTGAATGAAACTTTTGTACCGTTTGGAGTTTTCTCTCGACTTGCAAAGTATTGACAGTCTAGATCAAGACAATGCTTTGATCCTAGGCAGCAGTGATCGGGGTGAGGCAGTGTTGATGCTAGACATATCAAGACCATCACATGAGGCTGGAGACAGCCTCGACAGCCTCGGGACCCCACTAGAGGAATGGTTCAGACAGTGCAGCTTTAGCGCTCCTTAGCCTAAAGCAAAGACCTTAGAGTGGAATTACCTAGAGCATGCTCGAGCCGCGAGCTATATCGGCCCTTCGGATATGCTTGAGGCGTGGTATTAATATTATCCCAGTTGATGCTGATGTTGATATTCCCTGGCAGGTTGCTGAGTGAAGGGGTTGAGACCCTACGTCCGGCCTATTTGCGTACTGGACTGCCCCTAATTTCCGCCCTAACGCCCCCCCCGACGCCCTCCCGCTAGGGGTCATCTTAGGTGCCGCATCCTGATCTACCGCGCACCTGAAGGCGAAACTCCGCAGCCAGGCTGCCAGGTGAAAGGCTATCAAACTGGGAAGCGACGTCTTCGGTCCAGTAAGCACTGCAAGGTTAGACTTTCCATCGACTGAGGAAATGTAGATTCCAGGCGTCGATTCACGCATGCCGTCGTCACAGGACGATCTGTAGCAGATGCTCAAGCGTTGTGTTCTCCAAATCCACAAGCCATCCTAGCGCCAACTGCTTTGCGAGGCAGTTTTGAAAGGCCTTTTGATGCTGCTGTGTCATTAAGTTATACTGTGGCCCGCCCACTGAGACCTTCATACCGGGTAAGTATATAAATAGATGTTGTCTCATGAGTTGAACCTCGGTGAGCGATCTCTTTCTCATATGGTATCCAAAAGGAGGTCTGGCAATTTTGTCGTTGCAATGGGTACCGAGGCGAAAGCGTACACCCTTCACACCTCTTCCATATAGGCGAGCAAACATCTTGGGCCAGCCTTCCTCCATCGTAACAAGCGGACGAGCATGGGTCATGTTCCACGGAATAATACTAATCTGTGGGAGTTGACAGTTTTCCGGGAGAACGTCGAAGAACATACCGAGGGATTCCGCCGTTTCAAACGCAAAGTTGTGAGAGGACAGAAAGAACGCTTCATACTCTGCCTTGATGTAGCGAGAGAGCAGACGTGGAATCGGGTTCATCAGCTTTCGATTCACCAAATCTTGCGTTCTTAGTCCCGTGTTCGCACGGTCGTATGATGTCAAGCAAAATACATCAAATCGGCATTCACCAAACATTCGTTCTAGCCGACATTCACGGCATTCCGATTCCGGCTCGTTCGAGTGCGGATGCCATTTGTGGTAAGAGAGTCGGTCTTGGCCTCCTAGATACCTGAGCGATTCAGACCCTGGATACTCTTCGTCGATATAGCTGCCTTTGATCACCTCGAGCCAGATCATTTGGCGTATCTCGTAGGGGAGACGGCCAAATGCACCAAGGCCCTTGAGATCTACTTCGTTCACTGGAGAATCATCGGGCGCCGGTTGTAGATCGAAGCCTGGACGATCGATAGGTATGCTAGACGTAGACCTGTTCTCCTGCTCCATTATGGGAATCCTCAAATGTAACGCGTTCGATTCCAGAAAGGCTGGACTTCGTTCTTGCTCATCCGAGGGCACAGATTCAAACGGTCTTCCGACGCAATGCTTTCAATCGTAGCAAATAGCACCTTTGACAAAATGTACGAACCAATGAATAATTATACTGACCTACAAGGCTGGGTCGCCGAAAATCCGAGACACAGTTGCCTACCGCAAAAATTTGTAGTCTCTATGACTTCCGTCTAGTGACAATGTAACATACTGTTGTTGGTGCCTGATTCCAGGATGTAAACGGGAAGAATACCAATCCACATTTGCCAAGCAATTGAGGCATTGACGGGATCCATAATCCGGCTTGCCCATATGGAGGCGATGGAGGACATAGGGCCAGTGAAGTACCTACTCAATTGGACCTCAAAGTGATTGCACAAGTTTGTCACCAAAGGACTTCTTTCCTCGATATTTGAGGCTTCTGGAAAGGGGAAACTCTTGGCGAAATCCCTGCGGAATCGGTGACCTCATGCCGCTACCAAAAAAATCCCAGCTCCCAGCACCACTTCCACCTTTCCCATTCCCCATCAGCAATGGGCTCCTCCACCTCCAAAGCAGCCAAAACGGCCGCCGGAGCTGCACGGCGTCAATACCCCCAGCGCGTCCCACCTCCACCTCCACCTACAACCAACGCATCCTCCGCACCCCCTCCTCCCGCCGGGCAACCGGCGGCGCCCGGCCCAACGGTATATCCTCAGTCGCAAGCTAGTGAGACAAGAGACGAATGTATAAACTCATCACCGCCGTTTTTTCAGAGAGATCTGTATTTTGCTAACAGACTTAACCAGCCATCTCCCTCGACGCCTCCGACCCCGACTTCGCCCGCTCCCTCCGCTCCCTCGGCCCCGTCCAACCCAGCTCAACCCTCTCAAACAGCTCCACCTTCTCCCCCAATCCTCCCAACGTCACTGGCTCGAAATCCTCCCCCAACCAAACCCATCCACAAATCTTCCCTGACCCGTCACAAAACCCGGCGTTACTGGTTTTGAAAGCTCGGGAGCGGCTGCAGCAGGAGGCGGAAGCGGAGTTTGCGAACACGAGTCGGGATGGGGGTGGGGGGAGGAGGTTTTTGGATGTTAGTACGATACGGCAGATTCTTGTGCTGAGGGATGAGAAGGGGATGGGTGGGGGGGATATTGAGAAGAGTTTAGGGTTGGGGGAGGGGGTTGTGGGGGCTTTGGGACAGAAGGGAGTCGTGGGGGATGTAAGAGTTGGAAAGGCCACGGCTGAGGATGCGGGATTATATGGTTGATCTGGTGTCCACGGTTTTGGTGTTGGATTTTGCTACCAGCTAGCATGCCCCCCATCGATTCGCATGTCCGCGCCTGTCATGTACGAGCTCGCCGGACTGAGGAGGAACACAGCGGCGCCACGGAAATCTTCGGGCTTGCTGAGCTTGCCGAGCATGTTCTGGGCTGGCCAGTCGACTCTTCGCTCGGGGTAGAGACGAAAGAGCTCTTCCACCATGGCGGTGACGATGTAGCCTGGCGATATCGTGTTTACACGGATGCCGTATTGGCCCCACTCGGAGGCTAGGTTCTTTGCCAATTGGAGGACGCCAGCTTTGGAGGCGTTGTAGGCTGGACAGATTAGACCCTATGTATGTGAGCAAGATACAGGGTCAATGGGGATCACGTTCATTCGAAGGACCTACTCTATTGGCAATATGAGCGCTCATGGACGCAATCATTGCGATACTTCCCCCGTTACCATATTTTATCATCTGTTTTGCTACAGCCTGCGCCGTCATAAAGACACCAGTGATGTTAACTTCAAACATCATGTTCGCATCCTTAGCTGTATACTCCAGGGCAGTAGCCTCCTGCTGAATACCAGCAGCCGCTATGAGGCCATCCAATCGTCCATGATTTTCTCCAATCGCTTCAATGACTTTGTTCAGATTATCCACATCACGCACATCAATCTGCCTGTAGTAGAACGTAGTACCCAATTCTTCTGCTGCCCTCTTCTGTACGCGGTAGAAGTCCGGCGAAGGCTCTGGCAGCCTGTCTAGTGCATAGACCGTGGCGCCAGCTTCGAGGAGCGCTTCCGCCTGGGTAAGACCAAGTCCTCGAGCCGCCCCCGATACTAGGACGACTTTGTCCGTGAGATTGAACTCCGGCAAGCGTTTCGTGGTGCCGAGGAAGCTGGCTGGCGCTGTATCTTTCCGCAGGTTTTCTGCCTCCTGGGGCGGAGGTGCAGGGGGCTTACGACTTGGGGTCTGTGGGTCATTTCCTCTGGGTGGATCTTCTGAGGAAGATGACTTGAGTAGAGGAGAGCAGATTGACAGGCTCCTCCTCGATTGGAGGGCCAACGCTGAGCACGGTACTGCTCTGGCCACGGCCGGTAGCCGTTGCGCGGCTGCAACCATGGTTCGAAGCTCGTGTACCTTGAAGGAGGTATGCTGATGACCGGACGGTTTCAATTGACTCGCAGGAGATTCGTGCTAGCACATTTTATGCGGACAGATCTCCATACGGTGAAAGACAGTTGACTTTGGATACCAGATGTCCTCGAACATGGTGGGCAGTCGGCGAGTACTCGTAGCATGTGAGACACAGGGGGGCTACGTCAACCGGCGGAGTTGGCGGGGTAAAAGGCGGGACGTTTGAACAACGAGAAGGTCGCTGTCCATATCAACAGTCGTTCTCATGCACCAGCTATTCCAGGCTCAATGCATGTCAAAACAACGCCTTGTGTTTGCAGGAGCCAGAAACGTGGGACGAAATGATCTTGGTATCGAGCGCCAGCCATCAGGCTGTCTCCTTGTCAACAACGGTTCGGCAAACCTGCCATTTCGGGCTCGTACTTGCCTCAAGCGTCTATGTCGATCCAGATAAGCACCCCCGGGTTGTACAACCTGCAGGATACTAGATCTCATCTTGGGTGCGTGGAAGGATGGCTCCTCGACGACGTACATTCCGCGATAAGACTGGCTGCCTGTTGAAGTGGATACCTCGACCGCCACCATGAGTAAACCCTCCTGGCAGGACATTGCCAAAGAAGCTCAGGATCACAGAGATGCGAGCATCAGTCGCGTGGAACCAGCGGTACCCCTCGTACCAAAAGACTTGCCTCTTGATCGAACGGATGTTCCAAAGTATTTGCTCACCACAGAGGAAGTTACTGTCACACAGACGGCGCCCGAAGACCTCGTCGACTCCTTGGCTTCAGGCAAGCTAACCAGCACTGTCGTGACAAAAGCTTTCTTGCGGCGTGCGGGGCTTGCGCAGGCTTTGGTTCGTGCTTGACAGCATTAGGGATGCTAGAGCTGATCCGCGTAGACCAATTGCATCACAGAACTCCTCCCAGAGCGAGCTTTGACCCGGGCCATATACCTCGATGACTATTACTCAGAACACAAGAAGCCGCTTGGGCCGCTACATGGCCTACCGATCAGTGTCAAAGAGCATATTGGAATGAAAGATCTGGGATTGAATGCTGGCTTTATTAGTTGGTGGGATCGTAAAGGTACTGACGACTCTCACGTGTTGAAGATCCTTTGGGATGCAGGCTGCGTATTCTATGCACGAACGACCGAGCCACAGACTTTGATGCACCTCGAAACATCCAGTAATCTGTATGGTGCTACCACCAATCCCTTCAATGGCCAATTGACGTCCGGTGGGAGCTCTGGAGGTGAGGGTGCTTTGATTGGCATGCGTGGTAGCTGTCTAGGCCTGGGCACCGACATTGGGGGGAGCATCAGGAGCCCTGCAGCCAATTGTGGACTGTACGGCCTGCGCCCTTCAGCTTATAGGATACCGGTCGAAGGTTGGTCGGCTACAATGGGGGGCCAGGAGCAGGTTGTGGCAGTCCTCGGCCCATTAAGCACCTCGCTCGAGGGAATAAAGCTATTCATGCGAACCGTCATTGGTGCGAAGCCTTGGTTGACAGAACCATCCTTGGTTCCCATGCCTTGGAGAGACGAGGAAAGCTATCTTGCAGATCATTCTGGCAAGAAAGCGCTGAAGGTGGCAGTCATGTGGCACGACGGGATTGTCAAGCCTCATCCTCCCGTTACTGCTGCCTTGCATGAAGTCATTGAAAAGCTGAAGGGAGTCGATGGCGTCGAAATTGTAGATTGGGAACCGTACAAGCATGACGAAGCATGGGAGATCATTTCCAGTCTGTATTTTGCTGACGGTGCTCAGCAAGAAACAGAAGCAATTGATGCGTCAGGGGAACCTTTCAGGCCATTATCTGAATTCATCATTAAAGAAAATCCAAACGTGAAAAAGCTGACGGTTGAGGAGATTTGGCAGTGGACCATCAAGAGGGAGGCATATAGAAGTGCCTATGCAAAGAAGTGGAATGAAACCGCAACCGGTGCCAACGGCACAGTCGACGTGATATTATGTCCTGTAGGACCAGGCGCTGCACCCCCGCTAGATCATGCAAAGTATTGGGGATATACCAGCTTATTCAACATCCTCGACTATCCCGCTTTGGTGTTTCCTGTCACAAAAGCAGACCCATCAATGCACGCTGCTCCTGGACAGGATGAATTCATGAGCAAGAAAGACGAAGAAAATGCCCAATTGTGGTCCTCAGGACCTGAAAAATATAAAGGCGCACCAATCTCGTTGCAACTGGTTGGTCGGAGATATGAAGACGAGAAGGTAATTTCATCTTACGGTTACATTGTAATCTGCTGACGAGACACAAAGGTGGTTGAAGCTATGGACTTCATCAAGGAGAAAATTGGTCTACCGTTTGCCACATTCGTATGATGGTTGGCGGAAGGCCACGCTCCTTGGTCTTGACAGAAGATGTTGTACGTGTTGATTCTTTTGTGCATAGTGATGCTGCTGTACTTGCCTCTTCTGTTTTGACGTATGAAGCAACAGAAGCCTGGCTCTCTGCTGTACACATTGTAGACTTCCTAATTGACGCACATCCACTAATTTGCAAGAGCGGATTAAAACTTCAGCCACCAAGCAGATGAAGGATCTGCCCGCTGAGCCTCAAACGCGCCAGATCTAGTGCAAAGTGACGCAGCCGTACACTTAGCCCGATTAGGATGCCTAGTCTAAATGCCTCGGATCGGCCGGCGCACGCGACAACAGCCTCCTTTTCAAGACTGGTCATCGCCTTTTCTCTTTTCTTCTCTGCCTCTCGGAATTCTCAACTCTCCCCTCAACATCCCTTTACTGAACATAGCACTCCTATGCAGTGACCTGTGAGATACCCAATTGCACGGATCCGACATTCAATCCAATGTCAGACTGCGCTGCGCCTCAAGGCCTTCTCAGCCCCCAACAATCACGCCTGCTGAGGTCAAAAGTCGCTGGTCGTCCAGCTCCAAATCGAACATCCTACTACAATGCATTCGGACTCGTCGAACATGCGTGCCTTTGCCCTCCTTCTCGCATTAGCCGGATCAGTCCACGGTGAGAACAAGCACCGGACAAGTAATTCCCCGCAGCTAACGAGTTGAGTTATCAGCGTCCTTCTTCGACACTAGAGCCCCAAGCCTTGAACATGACACCATTGGCGCCATCTCAAATTTAGGAACTCGAGCGTTGCCGAATGCGCCAAATGGATACACCCCCCAAGGCGCGAACTGCCCTTCGACCAGGCCGAGTGTCCGCAGCGCAACCGGTCTCTCAAATAACGAGACGTCATGGTTGGAGAAGCGGCGGAACAATACTATACAGCCAATGCACGATTTTCTAGGGAGATTGAGCATACCTGGTTTTGACGCTGCATCGTACATAACAAATAACGCGAAAAACGCATCGGCGCTGCCAAATGTTGCAATTGCTTTCGGTGGGGGGGGTTACAGAGCTTGCTTGACCGGTGGAGGCGCACTGCAAGCATTTGATAGTAGAGAAGAGAACGGGACGTCCGCTGGACATCTCGGAGGGCTTTTGCAGGCCGCTACCTATACAACTGGTCTATCAGGTGGAGGTTGGCTCATGGGAAGCATTTTCGTCAATAACTTCACGACAATCTCCAGTCTGCTGAACAACCCCAAGGAAATTAGTCCCGTGTGGGAATTTGGGAACTCAATCTTCGAGGGCCCAAAAACGAGCAAAATTCAACTACTAAGCTCTGGAGAATACTTTGACCATATCTACAATCAGGTCTCTGACAAAGCAAACGCTGGATACAACACTTCTGTCACGGATTACTGGGGCAGAGCTTTATCATTCCAGCTGGTGAACGCAAGTGAAGGAGGCCCTGACTACACTTGGTCCTCCATACAATTACAGGATACATTTGCAAACGGCGAGTCACCTATGCCCATCTTGATCGCCGACGCGCGTGCTCCAGGCGAAAACCTTATACCTAGCAACACCACTGTTTTCGAGTTCAACCCCTTCGAATTTGGCACCTGGGATCCAACAACGTACGGCTTCGTACCACTCGAATATCTCGGCTCCAAATTCTCCAACGGTGTCCTCCCCCAAAACGAAGAATGCGTACGAGGCTTCGATAACGTAGGCTACGTAATGGGCACCTCTTCCTCCCTCTTCAACCAATTCCTTCTCCGACTAAACGGAACCTCAATCCCCCAAGTCGCCAAAACCTTCGTCAGCAAGATCCTCAGCGCCGTCGCCACCGACAACAACGACATAGCCGACTATAGCCCCAACCCCTTCTACGGCTTCCACAACGCCACCTCCAAAAACCCCCAAGACACCCGCCTGACCCTCGTCGACGGAGGCGAAGACTACGAAAACATCCCCCTCCACCCCCTAATCCAACCATTCCGCCATGTCGACGTCATCTTCGCAGTCGACAGCTCCGCCGACACAGACACCTACTGGCCCAACGGCACCGCCCTCGTAGCAACCTACCAACGCAGCCTCAACAACTCCAACTACGGGAATATCGCCAACGGGACATCCTTCCCCGCCGTCCCCGACCAAAACACATTCGTAAACCTAGGCCTCAACACCCGCCCCACCTTCTTCGGCTGCAACTCCTCAAACACCTCCTCCATCACCCCCCTCATCGTCTATATCCCCAACTATCCCTACTCCTACCACAGCAACGTCTCCACCTTCGACCCCAGCTACAAAACCGACCAGCGCAACGCCATCGTCATGAACGGCTATGGTGTCGCTACGATGGGAAACGCATCGACCGATTCTACGTGGCCTGTTTGTGTCGGGTGCGCGATCCTCAGCAGAAGCTTGGAACGAACGAATACCGCAGTTCCGGATGCGTGCGCGCAGTGCTTTCGGAAATTCTGCTGGGATGGGACTGTGAATAGCACCAATCCGTCGGCTTACGAACCCCCGTATAAAGGCACTCAGATCAAATTAGCCAGTGCCGGTATCCGAGAGGCCACGGCTTCCTACGTATTTGCTGCGATTGCAGTGGTCACGGGCGCGTTCTTAGCATTGTAGAAAGAGCGCGCGGACTTGCATTTTCATGAGTATAAATGACGAGCATTGATGAGCGGGTTTTTCTCTCGCGTACACTATTCATATGTACAAAGGCATTATATGGTAAAAAGAGCACATAGCTTGGCGTTTGGGGAACAAGCATGAGATACTGAAGCGATAAATTTCGTCTCACCCTATTGCTTTGATCTTGTGATTCGCCTTTCGCTCTCCATTTTCTTAATAATATTCGAACCTGCGTATCTTTCGTGAACCTCCCCTAGGAGTGAGATTGCTCCCTAGGGCTGCAGGGATATAAGGTAAAGTAGAATCAATATAGGACGAGAAACGTAGTCCCAATGATGGTATGCAAATCGAGCCTATGTAGGCTAAAGCTGTTCGTAATTTGTATTCATCTATCTGTGCATAACGGTGAGTAGGGTGTATTCCTATACCTCGACTCCCTCAAATTCATCCCGTCGAGAGGCTATTGGGCCCGCGGATAATGTGCTTTCTACCCCTTAAACTCCTTACCCACATGTCGATGTCTATATATTACAGCTACGGCTGAGGAAACCCCACCATCGGATCCGACAAGTCAAAATCCGCAAAATTGACCTCCCCCACAAAATCCTCCCAATTATTCCACGCCATATCTAGTGGGAAACTGGCAGCGTCTCCAACGCCGCTGAAAGGTGTTGAGTTCATCAGTAGAGGGGCGGTATTGAGGTTGGGCGTTGACGTGAGTCCCTCCATGGTGTCTGGCATTGATGGGGTGTTCGAGGCTATTGAGTCAGGTGCGAAAATACGGGCATTCCATCCGTCAGTGTGTGGGTTGACTGGCATGTTGCGCAGTGTATCTGGATACGGTCTCGAGGTTTGCCCTTTCATGTCAGACGCTGTCCTTGGTGCTTCAGATCTGTTAGCAGGTCCGGGTAGCGGCGCCGGAATGTTGGCGAATGGTTCTTTCTGGTCCCGGAGACTCAATTTCGCCATTGCTGCCATTCTCTTATTCTGCCTTGCCTTCTTCATGAGTTTCTCAATTGGCGACCAGAGCATTCCCCGTTCTGTGTCGGCCACAAGGTCGGCATACCGTTGGAAGGCAACGTCAACTACTCCCCATGCTCTGTCAACGTCAGAACCTTCAGTACGAGAGCACAATTCTGCAAGGGCAACAGCGAGAGGGTGCCACTGGACCCAGACGAACCATCGCCAGGGCTCCGTGAACGGTGTTGTGAGTACTGTCTGGTGTTTCGCCAAGATGTCAACCGCAATGTTGAGTACATTGAATTCTTCCATGGGAGGGGCTTTTATTTGAGGGTGTAATTGCATGGGACGAATTGCGTAAAGCATCAGACCGGAGCCCATTATCTCTGAAACTCTTTTGGCGAACCAGTGAAATGGGATGTCCGTGTTGCAATAGCGAGTGTATTTGTCGTTCATCGACTGGACGAAACCTTGCACCGCTAATGCAAGTTTTGGAATTAGCATTACCCTTTATACAATAATGATAAGGAACAAGGGAGACCATTGGCTTTCACTGTCTCACAGCACACATTGAGACTAGATTACAGGCGCTGGCTGGGAGTGTAAATTTCGAAGATACGTACTTTCCGTTCTTTTGTGCCAGGTCTGCTCAATCTCAAGTCGCTCGCCCTCAGTCTCTCCACCTTGAACATAGACGAGCTTTTTGATCATAGGCTCTCCATCGTAGCCCATCAGACAGAAAGACATGTCAGTAAAGCCTTCTCGGGATATAATAGGGGTTTCCATATCCGGAGATATCTCTGAATCATTGACATTAGCAGGAACGCTGACACCTTTGATTTTGCCAGCAAGCATGGGATCGGTCCCTCGATCCACGGAGGCATTAATATCCAATACCCCTAATTGATGCCAAAGGCGTCGACGCATTTCGATCTCGAAAGGTGTGCGCGAGGATGGACCTTCTTGGGTATGCAGGCCGAGGGCTTGTGCCATTCGAACAGCTAATGCAAGTAGTGTCCACGACCAGCGACTACGATCGTTCACACGGACAGAGGCCTAAAATGGTGAATTCCGCGTCAGTGATTCATATGGAAAATCACCATCTAAGTTGTGGAATAGTCAGTAGGCTCGGGAAACATACGAGAAATATCACAAAAGCCTGAAGTACTTCGATTGTCATGCTGTTTATGAAATCTGCTCTAGCGAGGCAGACCTCAAAAGCGAAACGGTATCTGTGCAGAAGTTCGGTCTTTTCTTCACCGAATTGATGTTTACATATTCGCGCATCAAGGGTATTCAATCCAGCATAGTAAATCGCAAAACTGAGGGCTTCAATCGCTGGGTCGCTAGGCTTGTGGCCAAGGTAGGGCTTTCCTCTCAGCGTGTATTCCGCTACCGAGGGCGCATGTAGAATTTTGAATAAGGGATCCACATTCTGGAAATACAAGGTGTGAAACATCTCAACCATATGGCTGGATGGATTGTCCAAGGCATTAGGGGACATCATGAATGAATCAGGGCCACATAGCACGAAATTGAAACCTTTCGCAGCCTGACTAGGTGGTGTGCTTGTTGGCTCGCTTCGCTCTGGGGTCTCAGAATCGCTTTCAGACGTATCATCGAGTACCTCGCGTAAGCCATGCACCTGTTGAGGGAGAGATTCGTCAGCAATTTATACCAATTACATGGGAAATGATCATGGTTGGCGAATCCAATCCACAGTACCCACCTCAGAGGTAAGATTTGACCAAAAGGAGCTTCCAAGATAACGACTCATGTCGCTAGATGGCTCCTTTTGTGGTACCTCATCACGCACTGGTCCTGACCCGGCAGCAGGGGAATTGCTGTCAGGAGTTTTATCTCCCAAGGATAAAACCAGATTCTCCAGCTTTGCTATCCGGGCTTTCAGATCCGTATCACCTTTCCGTCTCCCGCCATTGCGTCCTCTCGGCAAGCGCTGGCGAGCTGAGACTTCGCATTTAACTCCTGCACGTCGGCATGTAGAACAGGGATTGGCCTTGTCGCACCGCACTTTCCTTCGCTGACACAACTCACAGCTTGATTGGATCTTGGAGCTTACGTCTTTGGGTGCTTTGTTGGTTTCCATGGTTGCCAGATGAAACCCGTTGTGGGAAATAAGAGGATGTTATGTAGTTGACTCTAGGAAAAGGGCATCGTCAAAGGTAAAATAGAGCGGTCTCATTCTGCAAGCCCACCTTGTAGGCAAAACGCCATATTCAGTATCATGGCGGTACTATGATGGTGTGACTTTGCTTCGTTTTTCCTTCGCTCCTGCAAATGTCAAGGTTGATATCAACCAAAGATTTCAAGATTGCCAGATTAGGCAGACACGAGTACGAGTACGCGTTTCGAAGCTGACTTGTCTCAAAGGACTGCCTACGTCTGTAAGTGTGAGGAAAAGTGTCCTTTGATACTGGTTCGATGGAGAGTAAATAGAGCTTGTCTGATGTCCCCCTAAAACATTGGAGCGGTTGATAGAGTCATGATGTTGTTTGACCGTCGGCAGGAAGGATTCGCAATATTCTTGGCGTCTATTTAGTCGCGAGCCAGTCTAAGGTACTACCCACGATACTGTTCATGCATGTTATGAAACTTTATCGAGACATTTCCTTCTTTCTCCTCCAATTGCAGGTGCCAGTTGACTAAGTAGACAAGCATGGCAGACATCCAGCGATGGAACGTGGCAGAAGTAGGTTTCCCCTACAAGCCTCGTACTACATCTCTAAACCTCCTCAGCCCTACATTGAAATTAATTGCGGATTGGGTGAGGGACCTTTCTACGAGACCAATACGAAATCCCTTCGGTTTGTAGATATCGTTAAAGAAAAGCTACATGTTCTGGAGCTTGACAAGGGACCGTCATCACTAAGGTCCTACGATCTCGGTACTCCGGTCAGGTCCGCATTATGTATACGTAGTAACGCCACATCTTTGGGGCTGACCTTGATAAAGTACGTCTGCGGATATCGAGGGTAATGAAGACGAGATCATTGTGGGAGCCAAGTACGGCTTCGCTATAATGAATCGAAAGACTAAGAAGCTAGATTATATCAAGAGGGTTTGGGAGGTTAAAGACGGGCCTGGAAAGGATGAAAGGTCGGTTGGTTGCGGATTGTCACGCAGAAGAGATGAATAATTGATCACTCGATTGTAGGATGCGTTTCAATGATGGGTTCGTAGATCCCGAAGGGAGATACTTTGCAGGCACCATGAACGACCCCAAAGTCAAGAAATGGACGAATGAAGGCGTGCTCTTTCGCCTGGATCCTGACCTGAGTCTTCACCGAGTAATTGAGAATGTGACAATACCAAATGGGATGGGCTTCACTCTTGACGAAAAGTCAATGTATTTCATCGATTCGCCTACCAAAAAGGTGTGGAAATATAGCTATGACAGGAAGACAGGGAATATTTCAGATCGAGAAGCTTTCTACCATGTCGGATGTGACGGAGTTCCTGATGGAATGGCTATGGATGTAAACGGCTGTCTGTGGGTCGCTCTAGCTGGCGGTAGTAAGGTTCTGAAGATTTCTCCAGACGGCAAGTTGGCTGGAGAAATCCGTCTTCCAACAAGGATGATAACGTGCCCTGCATTTGCAGGAGAGGATCTGTACATCACGTCTGCAGAGGAAGAGGACCCCAGCAAGTATCCTGAGTCAGTCAGGTATGGCGGTAGTCTGTTCAAAGTTCATGTTGGGGTACAAGGATTGCCTCTCCACAAGTTCAGGCGGGCTTAGTCGTTGAGTGTCTCATTCTTTGTGATTTCTTTGTGATCACAATGCAGGACACGGGATCACGGATGGTAGAGCCAGTAAGCTAGCTGTATGGTCTCGATCGTAGTAGGCGACTGTCGCACATAGAACGGTTCCATCATATTTGTTACAGCCAAAGCAACAAGCCTAAAGACACTGGCCTCATTTCTCCTTAGATACTCATAGAGCTTACCGTTCTTCCGGCGACTTCTTGAAGAAATCCGCAGCAGGCAAATGTCGTTTCCCGTGGTGGCTTGCAAGCCTCAACAACTTTGCACAGCCCGCGAAGCGAAGAACGGCTGATGATAGTTGTAAAATAGAATCGTAACCGTCGAATCTGCACAGTGAACGTTAGCAGATCCCGGACCTTGTTACAGCGAGCTTGATGATCCTATTAGCAAGGGCGTAGGATTGTAGATGTGGCCTCGCATTAATGTTGGAAAGAATTGTCAAGTAGGGAACTAGGCAGCAACCTTGTGAAGACAGCGGGAACGAACGCTTGGCTTCAAGACGACGGTTTGCAAAGATCGACCTCGTCCAGATAGGGTTGACTTCGTATGCCATTCGTGTGGCCGATATCGGCGTAGAGCAAAAATGGCAGAGAGCTACTGTATGAAGCATAAACAGCAGGACTCGCGAAGCTAAAGGCTGTAGGCAGGGAAGAGGCACGTCAAACTCGCATGGGGAGATCGTTCAAGGAGGCTAAGGCGAGGATAGGAAGGCCGCAGCGCGGGGAAGCGGTATGCCTGCAAGCCACGAGGGCCCTGCAGCCATGTGCGGTTGACGAAAAAAACTCAATGCCAAGAAACGATAGATTCTTCTGCTGGGGGAAAGAAAGGATCAGATGAAAGCGCTAGCTCGGAATCACAAGAAATGATGACAGCAGTCATTTTGAGATATCCTGATAGGGCCCTTCGTAAACGGACTTGCTAGTATGGCATTCGTCGTGTAATGTTTACCCGAGCACGCGACTTGTCTGAACATACAGGCCTGCGACTGCTGCAATCTCCAAAGAGGAGGATCGATTGGCACGCCAAATCTGTCAGATAGTGAGATTGCCGATTCTAGAAGGCATGCCGTCATGTTCATCTCGAAGCAGGAAAGCGATTCCGGTAATTGACACTTTTGGGTGTATAGACTTTCCGACCCCAAAGAGCCAAAAAGCGCTGGGACAGGCGAGAAGCTGAATGGAAGACAGGCTGACGCCAGATCGGCCCCTAACCTGACCCTTCCACAATCTCGGAAGAGAACCGAAACTGCCACCCCTCCTAGCTTGGCTAAGGTGCCCATTCAGGGCCATCCCGGGTCGCTTGGGTCCTTGGTCAGTGCCTACGCCAGCCCCCCGTTGCCCCAAAGTCTTCGCCGTTGGTGTGCAGCACAGGGCTGGCAAGCATCTCAGCCTCGCCAACGTAACAACGAGAATCTCGCCTTGTTGGAAGACTAGACTGCGTGGGATGTTGACGCCAGTGATTAAGTCTGCGAACGCCCTAATGTGCAATTGACACGATTAGCCCATGTCATGCCGGCCATCTATTGCTGTCTTGGATCCCTCCGTTGAGAAATTTTCCGATGCATCCCACGCCCCCAAGCACGATCGAAGGATCACAATCACAATTCAACGGCGTGGGAGAGGGGATTTCGCGTTGAGCAGAGGAGGCATCATGAGGTAAGGGAAATTAATCACTGTCATTTCCTCACCTCAGGCCATATCTCCTGCTATCTCGTTGATTAAAGTAGCAGGGCCGACTAGGTCCACTCCCCACTCCTTTCCAGATGCTGACGTTCATGCAGGCCTATCACATATGCTCTCCCCTCCTAAGTCGTCAGGAGGGCCCTCCCAAGCCAATTAGCGCCCTCTAGCTCTGCGGAGATCTGCGCTTCTGCACAGCAGACCTCCAAAACGTGGCATCTGGCAGGGATGCAGTATAGCGCCCCCTTAGGCTCATGGGGAAGAAGTTCCGATGAAGCCTAAGTCTCAAGCTTCGGAGCCTGACGCTGGCTCTTCCTTCGGCCTAGGGTTTGGTTCCTCGTCTGCTGAAGCCACGTCATGAGACGAGTGCGCTTTTAGCTCCTACTCCTGCTCCTGATTCCCTATCCTGAAGGCCGTTGTGGTGAGACATTTGGGCAGCCCGCTTGCTCTAATCGTAGGCTGTTGCTGTCATTTGCGAGATCAGCGTTCATGTGTAACACCGCTTAAGACTTGACACACTTGCTACTGCCCCTAGTGCCATTGCTGTCGTGGCTTGTCGACGTTGGAGCCCTGCAGCCTCTGTAGCCAATGGTCAGGCCCGCTAGCGATCCCAGGCGAGTCAATCCAGGAGCCGCCGATGTGGTCGTGAAAGTGCGCGATCTTGGCAGGCTCGGCTCCTTTCGACCAGGTGCTCGTCCCAATCCAACGAGCTGGGCCTTCGCCGCTGCTAATAATGGAAAGAGTGCAATTTGGGCGTTAATGCGGCGATGTGAAGCAACCCTTCAGTCGAAGGCTAGCTGAGGTGATCCTCCGATGATGAAGCCAGGTTCGAGAGGCCAAGCCGGTGTGGTAGTAGGACGGTCCCATGGAGCCATTTAGCAACATTTAGCAGGTACATATGCTACGGTCCCCACGGCTCTGAAATCCCTCGAACAGCATCTTCCCGTGCTCCCCGAGCCCGCCGTTCCGTCCCAAAGAGCTCGCGGCCAGAAGTCGCGATGCTTCTGCTGAACGGTGCTAGATGCACGCTTCGCCAGTAGAAGTCCCCTTAGTCGGTAGTCGACAGCACTAGCATCGGGCTTCCAGGAATGTTTAGTTTCATCTCCCTGGATCTGGTAAGGATGCGGTATGGGCGCTGTCAAAGGTAAGGGTGAGGGTATGTGCACCCCAATAATCGCAGGTGTCATCATACGCCTCTTCACCGCTACCTAGGTATGAGTACCAGAAGCTACCTGCATCCGCTTTCGACATTTCTTGCTACCCAAGTCAAGCTAAATACTTCACTACTGCCCACGCCCTGCCCTCTGCGAAGTGCCTGACGCTCATTCTACTGCTATTCATCCTTCTCACGTGCATGCCAACTCATCCCATACTATCTTCTGTCTATATATTTCTGTTGATCGCTACTACGAATCTGCACGCTGCGCGTGTATGCCGTTGTTGACATCAGTCCAACTCATCACTCCCCTGATTTTACGGTAGGACCTGCGCGTCCGCTCATCACATACTTCTCGGTACAACGGGGACCTCATTCGTCCCCTAACCGCCACCGTGGCAACCGAAGTCCTGCCATCTATTCATCTCCCGGGTCCCCTGTCAAATCCCGAACTCGAAGACAAACATCCCGATCTTTTTGCTCGACTCATCAGTCAGTCTCAGCAGTACCTACCGTACCGGGATACAACCGAACACAATCCGAAAGGGATCAAAATTCAATGCCAGGGGGCCCGAGAGAACCATCACCTGCAGGAAGAGTTCATGTCGCAGGGCCCTGCAACCAAATCGCGTACTTCATCGACCTCGCCGCACGAAGAAAGGCACAAACGTCTGCCTCCTCTGGGATCTCGAGCCCTACCTCCAATTCAGAGTGCCAACAGCGCTTTAGCATCATACGACTTGGGTTCAAATGCCCCTTCGGCGCAGAATGGCACAGCACGACAACCACCACAACGGTCTGGCACTCCCGACCAGCGGTCTTCACGGCCCAGCGGTTTTCAGAATTTGCTCAACCCGACCTCGAACGGAAATACAACAGAAACCCAAAACAAACGTCGTAGTGGCGACCACTCGGTCTCTCCACCTGGAGCGACCGCAGTACCCCGCATGGGAACTCCCTCGCTGCCTGCGCCCTCCATGATGGGTCGTTCGCCTGTTAGGGTCTCACTACCAAGCATTACACCTCCCTCGGCCAACGCATATCCCCAGTCTTTGGGTCGATCACCTTCAGTATATGCTCCTAGTCCTGTCACAATGAATGGTCCAAGTGGAACCATTGATGCGAAACAGTCGCCTTTCGTTCTTCCTCGAGACCACAACATGAACGGAATGCCTGGAGCGGTTGGTCTGCCTGAATTGAATCGAGTGCCTTCCATTCCTGGCGAGCCTTCGCAATCCCCACCTGGCCGAAGAAGCAGTCAAGACTCGACTCGCTACGATCGGATGCAGCTGTTGGTGGGTCGCCCAGGCAGAGTAGGGAATGGCCCTCACGCGGCAGCATCTCTGAGCGATAGCCCAAGCACGCAATACTCGGGCTACAGCCAAGTGAGTCGTCAGACGCCTCCTGCACAATCAAACGTGCCCAGGGGAGAGCCTCAATCCTTTTTCACCACGCCCTTCAACGCAGGAGACCCTGCTTCCACCATGGCTCAGATGACTTTCGATGTGCCAGCATCGAGTAGCGCCACAGGAGCGAGCACATACCAGATGATGACCCTTGACACCGAAAGCGGTCCCATACAGGTACCTGTTGACGTGCAAGCTGCGTCGAAAGTCGCTGACGAGAAACGTAAGCGAAATGCCACCGCCTCCCACCGTTTTCGCCAGCGTCGAAAAGAAAAGGAGCGCGAAACCTCTCAAAATATCTCGAAGCTTGAGTCACAAATTCGAGAAATGGAGGAAGAAAGAGATTTCTATCGCGGAGAGCGAGACTATTTTCGAAATCTTACATCTCGCGTTCCTGGACAAGGACATCATCTACCGCGGCCAGTATCTCCCCGACAAAGGCGACATGCTTCGATGGGTGGCTCCATGGGTTATGGCAACGTGCAATTTCAGGGCCCAGAAAATGGGAATTCCAACGGCAGCAGGAACACACGACGCCGTACCAGTTCATATGTACCACCGTCTGGGCCTCATCCCCAAGCCGAGATCCCTGTGCCTGTGCCTCAATACCAGCAAGCTCCGCCTAACCATATCGGAGGCCATCGAGGTCGTCCATAAGTCACTTCTCCCTTCATACAGGTTTATCCGCCCGGTGTACAAAGCGATGAATAATCTACTATCAAAAGCGGCGTATATATTGTTCATCTTTTCCTTTGTTCCACAGCATAAACAGCGATCTGCAAGCCAGTGCTGAGCGATTTAGCGAGCCGTTCATTTTCCATTTCTGTTTCAAGCAGCAACGATACCCCGCGGTTGGCATTGTCAGCGTTTCAGCGTGCAGCGTTGTTTCTCCATCATATCCCAGCTACGGCGGGTGATCGGACTACAGAGCAAATTGTTGGTGGGTGGTTGATTGGGTTTTGGTAAATATACCCCGGTGTGTGTGCTTCGTGGGTTTCCACCACTGTTTATCAAAAGAGTGGGTGCCTCTCAGAACAAGTACATACAGCCGCAATGGCTTGGGAAAGATAAATTGGGATTGTTTATATGGTGTTTGTACATAGATCGTTGCACAACTTTATGGAGTTGTGTGCATCACTGCAATTGGACAAATCCTTGGCAAAATTCTCGGCCGTTTTCTAATTTACTTGCTAATCTACAGGTGAATGCCTTCGAACTTGGGTGCTCATGAAGAACAAAAGGCCATGAAAATACGCCAATACTGTCTTCAATTTCATGTTTCCGAAAGTATTTGCGACTCGTTAACGAAGTCTGGACATCCGCTACACATACGAATAGAAATTGGCGGCACACAGGCCAACAACGGAGAAAAAGGCGAGCCAGCCAAAAGGTGCCCGACAACAGTCAGTCTAATGACTCGCATCAGAGCTGCATATAGCGGTCAAACTGGAGCGACCGGCCAATGTCACCTTGTCAGTATGGGATCTAAGCAAGCTCCGCAGGAGTACGGCCTTAGTATATGCAGCGGTCGAGCTTCGGAGGAGCGGCCCAGGATGCAACCATCTGCGCCTGCATGCGACTCTGCCTAATCGGACAGGAATAAAAACAGCCAAAACGAAAGCAAAGCAGATCCACCAACAAAATGGCGCACTTCGGACTTGCTTCTCATTTGCCCTCACGTCCTTTCCCTTCAATTTTCCTCGTTGCGTTACATTCGGTATAATATTGTGATGAGCTGGCAGTAGTGGGATGTAAGGATGAGAAGACGCACGGAAAGGGCAGCAGGATTGCCATCCTCGTTCGTTCGGCGGCAAGAGCTTGAAGATTACTCCGAGCACGACGTTCACCGCCTTCCAACATAAGCACGGGGCGCTCCTTTGGAGGGAAAAGAGGGCCGGATCGGTGGGTCGTTCGTCGGAGGATGATGTGGCTACTTTCCTCTTTCAGCCGCAACGATCCTTGATTTTCGCAATCTGCCCAATTCAAAGAGTATTCATCATGCAAATAAGATGACACGCATGTGAAACCCTATTATTGCCCAAATGACTGCCACACCCAAATCGTAATCATAATGCAACCCACAACCCACCCCATCTCACACCACCCACACCAGCATCGGCGATCGCGCACGTGCGTCTCGGTCCCTGCATATTTGCCGAGTTGGAACCCACTTGGCAACCCAAGCTGCATGCACGGCATGGCGTAATTCCATCTGCATGGCGCATGCACGCGGTGACAGCTTGGAACCCTCCCCACCTCCATCATCGCATCGTAGCGTGCAAGCTAGGCTCCTCCTGCAGCACGCATGCCGCGTTAGGCGTATGCAATGCGTGCTGCATGCACGGCTCGGGGGGGGTCAGGGCATGCGCCCAAAGGGAGGTAAGGCCCCGGCCGCCCTTTTGGGCGCACCGGGGGCTGCGGCGTGGGATGTAACGTAATGTGCGTGGGCTGGAGATGAGTCCGGTGGAAGGAGGCTTTTTTTTTTTTGGCTAGGAATGTTTTTCGTTTCTTGTTTCTTTCTTGGTGTAACGGTTAGTGGGGGGTGATGATGATCTGTGGACGGAATCTTCTCCGTGAAACGGCGAGTCGTGGTAGTCGTCGTGTCGTCGGTGGGTTGGTGGCTGGAATTGTGATCCGCGGCGTATGAAGGGCTGATTGGTGGCATGACTACCGCCAGTCTCGACCGTCATGACTGTCGGCAATCTGGGATCTGGGATGGAAAGCCACAGATCTCCCAATAGTCTCGATCGTCTTTCTCTTGTTTTCATCACATCCTCTTGAGATCGCAACGACTGCTGATTTGGGCCGACGTGGGATATGCTCACGCATGACTCGTCGCCGTGGGGGAATCGATCGCGGTCAGACATTATTCACCACCGTGACATTGAACCGTGGCCTGCTCTGCCGTCTTCCAAGGCTGGAAGATACGTAGCCGCTACGTGGACATCTGGGCGAACGGCGTGAGGCGAAAGGAGTCAGGCAAATTGCCTACGTGCATGATAGATGGTCATGTAGGAACTGAGAGGATTCGAGGCTGATTCCGATGCATTGGTTGCGAAAAGTATGCTTTATGGTCTTGTTTCAAGATTTCCTTTGAATCGACTATTATGTGACGAGTGAAAAGCATCATGGCAGTTATGAGGTGAGCTCAAGCCTCTGATGGATTGGGTGAGCAAAGACTGGGAAAGTGTGCCTAAAGTAATCTGAGTCAAGGTACAATTTCTGATGACTGTCTGCTTCCCCATGCTGCTTCTACTTCTCATCATCGGATGTCCCTCGTCAACAGGACTCACTGGCTCTCGCTCATACCACTTCATTCAGGAAACTAGGCAGAAACGCATCTTTGTAACCTTAGAACTTGATGTGCATTAAGATTACTGTCAATAACGTCCCTTACAATGGCTTGCCTGTCTCCTAAAGTTCAACTCATCGTTCCCACCACGCCATTACGGCTGTCTTATTCGCAACAGCCGACCTTCATTGTTGTGTCGTTGGTCTCTCTGTGCTAAAACTTAAGCCACCACTGAAGCTGAATATGATTGGTCAAAAGCAAAGCCCGAAGTTGAAAGATAGTTCAATCGCATGTTCAATGTTCCTGGTCTTTTGTAATGTGGCCGCCCGTCCTCATACGTCTCACATATCCTTGCATGACTTTGGTCTCACATACTTTCACCCACAGTCTGTCATCTCTCATGGGCAGTTGCAATTCAATGGTGAGCTACAATGGTCAACAGCCTGAACATTAAACTCTATCAAGGGGTTCTTTTTAATCTCAAGTCATGCTGTGAGAATGAAAAAGTAATGTGCTATGATATGCGATATGATCACTATTTGCCCTTCATTCCGTACAGCATCAGAACAAGGGACATAGCGCTAGTACCAAACACATTCGTCTACACCATTTGAGATCCTCTAAATACCATAAGGCTTTCCGGTGATTTCTATATTGTCCAATGAATAGATTTTCATCAGACCTCATCATGCTGCGTCGAAGGACTTGAACGTGATGTTCGTGCTTGAGCCAGACTCTTGAATCTGTGACTGTTGCGGACGTACCAGATGATTTTCCACTTGATTATTTCGCGCCGTATCTGAGTGAAGTCTCAGTGTGAAAGAATAAGGTAATGCGGAAACGGCTTAGACTACCCGTCTTTAGCGTCTTATTAGTACTAGATTGGTTTTATTTACAACTCGAGTTCTGAGCTGATACACCGTTTGCACTCAACACTCGGCCATCATCTCCTCCAAGCATAAGGACATGGCGCCTTCAAAGCGTAAGGCAGCTGCTGGGGACGCTTCCTCAAGCACTGCTCCTGAAAAGCGCCAGAAGAAAAATGTTGAGTCCGCTGCTCCCTCGACAAGATCCACTCGTTCTTCACTTGCTGCGGCTTCAGCCCCTAGATCAACCAGAAGCTCACTCAGTAGGGACTCGCCTACTGTCAAGAATGGAAAGGGTAGACGTCGCAAATCAACCAAGCCGGAACCTCCAGTGAACGGCGCTCCGGCCAAAGAGACTGTCTCAAAAGTCAACAAAGGCAAGGCCAAGAAAACCGCCAAGCCGGACAGCGATGAAGAGAAGACCACAGCTGGCAGTCCCAGAATCTCTGTCGATGTTCCACAGAGGCAAAACTCTGCATCCCAAGCCAAGGCTGATCATGACCGAGAGCTTGAAGAACATGACGACGGGCCGTCTTATGTAAGTCATGATCTTTCATATCAACTTTGGTAATATACTCAAAGCATTTGAGAAGTGGCTGATTAGGAGACACTTTAGTGGCTCATGAAAGCGGAGCCGGAATCACGCATTGAGGTAAGTCTTCGGAATATCCTTTTCAGTTCTGCAAATCTGTCAGAAGTAGACCACAGCCTCTCTTTGCCATTGTTATCCCCTTGGCCAAACGGTCATATGTTTCATACTCCATTGAAAAAGCACTGCTGATTTCGAACACAATGAGCAGAAGGGCAAAGATGTAAAATTCTCCATTGACGATCTGAAGGCTGCCACCGAGCCAGAGGGCTGGGATGGTGTGAGAAACTTCGTCGGTTAGTAGTGATCCTCCTTGGCTCAAATAATCCAACTAAGTGGAGACCAGCACGTAATAATATGCGGGTTATGATGAAAGGAGACCTTGCATTCTTCTATCATTCCAACTGCAAGGTACCAGGTATCGTAGGGACGATGGAGATTGTCCGAGAGCATTCAGACGATGGTAAGCCCTACTAGGGGAAGAATTACATTCAGATGTGCTACGGTTCAAACCTATTCATTTTCCGCATTTCCTCGAACCTCACATCAATGTTCATGCTCGCCACCACGAAGTACCTGGTACTCATGACTGACTTCTTTGAAGAGACGGCATTCGACCCCGAACATCCTTACTACGACGAGAAATCAAATCGTGACAACCCAAAGTGGTGTCTCGTCCATGTGGAATTTCGCCAGAAATTCCCGGAGATCATCAAGCTCAAGGAGCTGCAGAAGTACGCAAAGGACGGTGGTATCCTCGAGCACATGCAAACGCTCAAACAGTCACGTCTGAGCGTTTCGAGAGTCACAAAGAAGGAGTGGGATTTCATCATGGGATTGGTGGATATGGAAGACGTTGCAGCGGCGTCTGCCCAGCACCAGCCGAACATGTTAGGATGATCTTCCTTCATCCACCGGATCGCAGTATATCAAATCCGTTTCCGTTTATCAAGCATAGCGCGGCGTCGGAATTGGCGACAGGCCATGGGAATTCTCTAACAAATTGCGATCGACACAGGACAGGCCCCCATTACTTGAAGTAGTCACACACACTTCGCTATAGTTCTGTGATGAACTCTTGGAATTTGGAGTATCAAATATGACTGGAGGAAGTCGACTGGCAGAAAATGGAATGCATGCTAGTGTCACTTGCCTCACGTCATCATTTACAACGCTCTAACTTCGATGTCTCTTGTTGTGGCAGTCAGGCTATGACCTAGATTTCCAGCCTTTGCAGGCTCTGTGTTATATGCGTATTCTTTCATGCGTTTCTTAGATTCATCTTCATTCTCGACGTCACTTTGCAAAGCTGAGGCTTTATTATACCCTACTTGGCTCCAAAGCCAATCATCACACCGTTTTTTATACTATTCCAGCTTTTTTACCGACTTTCAGGTTCACACAATGACAAATTACAAACGGAAACGACTTTCCACTGTCAGCGTCCTATTTAAAGTTCTGTTCTTCTTGAATTCATTGACAAAAAATATACAAAGCGCTTATATTTCATCTCAAGGCCCCGCCTCGCAAGACATGAGAGACGATGGCAGTTGAGTTATCGCAGTTCCTCTCTGCTGAGGGCCACTAGGGCCACTTGAGCTATCGCGCCAATGCCGTCACGATTGTCATGTTCCTTGGTTATTCAGATCCCACTTTTATAATTAATGACGATCAGATCTCGACATTGATGTTTGTCATGTCGATGGGAGAACAATTACGCTGAGGGCGCCTGCCGTTGAGGATGACATGCCCATTTATGAAATAATTGAGAGTGTCTTTGTAATGAGGCAAAGACTCTTCAAGAATCTTCAAATCAGTATACCACCCGCTGACTGCAGGCAGAAGGACAGCAAGCCATTACTATTCAAGCATATGGGAGACCTATTTGACATAATTAATTCAAGCAGAAACAACATGGCTCGATCGGGGCTTCTCCAAAGATCTGGATTGTCAGAGCTTTGAAAGCTGCTCATCAGCTATATTCAAGTACGCTCTCATCCAAAATTGATCAGATTTCTCCGCCAAAATTTCAATTATACCTCATGTAATAGGATGTCTTCTTCCAGGACTCTAGCTTACCACTGTCGCATTCATGAGAAGAACTGTCACAGTAGCGGCGTCCCATGCTCGAGCGAAAACTGCCATGACATTTTCCCCGACAAGGGGGCATTGGAGCGCCCTATGGCACCAATCTACGCACCCGTCGAGCCCAGAAATCTCTCACTCCATTCCACTATCTCGATATTAGCAAAGAACACTGGAGTCTCTATGTAGCGTTCCAGCAAGATCGTTCCTTTATAGTCAAGCATTTTGATTCATTGAGACTCCTTCAGACCTCGCCAGATGGAAAAGAAAACTTTAGCTGTATTTACCACCGAGGTTCCAAAGTTCCCGCGATCTATCTAGTCGTGCAGATCGTTTTTTCTGGCTATGCGAGGACTGTTCTTTCACCACTGACCCAAGTCGGGTTTCAGAAGGGTAGGAAGATAGTCTCATGTTGTCGTTGCTTATGTCTATCGGATGAGGTCCTTGTCGGGTCGGATGCTGAGAATGGACCTCGTGTCCGTCATTCCCGTGTGTTGGAGACATTGGACTTGGTGTCGATTCGTTACGGGATGGAATTGATTAGGACTACGAGTCCATCTTCACGTCGAGGTAGGGGCCAAGGTACAAACTTTTCGCAGGCCCGTGCAGAAATCTACAAACGATTGCTCGATACTATCATTGCGAGCGACGTGTGGTCTTGACACGACTCTGAGCGAGGTCAGAATTGTCTGCGTGTGATCAATGCCTATCCTCTTCCTGATCCTTTCGCGCAACCGCTCACGTCTCTCCTCTTGTACTCAAGTTTTCCCATGCTGAGTCATTGGATTTGTTTCGACCTCTTCAAGACAAACATGTCACGCAACCTTCAAACCGCAGCTGGACTGCCTGTGCAAAAAAGAGCAAGCCACCAAAGCTGCGGACATCGACACCTTCTACAGTAAAGTCGGGATAAATTCCTCTCTAGGCTGGAAGCCCAATTACAACGCCGACCGAATCTCGAACCCGACGTGGATGGTGCGGGAATCCGCAGAGCCCCGTGACCTCTGCGGGGTCATTACGAAGACGGTGCTCTGCGAAGAATCAGAAAGATGAGAGTGATGAGAGTGACCGGAGTGATCATCAAGAATCGTAGGATGAAGAGGATGCTGAGGATATTAAAGCCCCAAACAAGACTACGGATGCGAAGAAGATGGCTACGAAATCTGGGAAGGCAGTGGGTAACGCTAACGCCAAACAAGGTCGCAAGGCTGCAGATGTACCTGTTGTGGATTATGAGGAGAACATGGAGAAGGTACAAAGTGTAAGGCCTTTTGGCATGTCAAAAGACGCAAAGATGAAAGAAGCAGTAATGTTGGATCTCTACAACGTCTCCGTGTGGACTCACATCATTCAGATGAAGAAGCACCCTCAATGAGAAGTGTAACACGTTGCGCTTGCTCTCCTCATTATAAGGTTGGAAAATCTCACTTCTTTGCAATCGCGGGTGAAATTTGAACCTCCCGTTTGTTTCTTCTTCCATCATCCCTCCGTCCACCAAGCCACCTCCTACCCTCACTCCACGCTTGTTTCATTATTGAAACTCTGACTCGTACTTAGAATATCGATCTACGAGGGTGAATGGTGGGAGACCTCGCATCAATCACGAGGATCTCTATCGAACTTTCCTCCAGCACACAGACCTTCGTGCGTTGAAGGGCACTCCATAAGATTCCATAGCGTCTATTAACGAAGGGTTACGGCGAGCGGCTGCCTCGAACGAGCCAGTCTTTATTCTCGTTAATTTCGAGTTGGTGGGGGATATGCAGTCTGTTGACCAGCTCCAAGCCGGCGAGAAATGAATTCGACGGCATCACAGCGCAGAAGAGCAACACGGTTTCCCTTGGCAAAATTGTATTCTAGAAGTTGATCAAGAACTGGGCTGTCGATGCAGCAATGAAAATGAGGGTGTGCGTCAACAATGAAGATCGTCATTCGCGGAAGCAGGCGTTGGAGAGAGAAACAGACCTAAGAGGTTTGCCACGAGAGTATAGAGAATGTGTAGCTTATCCAAGCCGATGATGATTTTGTCGCTGAAGCTATGACTATCACTTCTACCCTCGGGGTTACTCTAGGAGCAGGAGTGCCTTCTCTCACTCCGCAAGAGTTCGCCAGAGACAGTGTAATCTTATATGACCACGCTGCTATGATAGCAGAGAGATTCCGACGAGAACTGGTTCCAA